>Ga0209490_10006895_pt1 | contig 10181 bp, 5 predicted proteins | sample MAT06_FD_187209 | JGI IMG/M metagenome (GOLD analysis project Ga0209490, IMG submission 187209) | Freshwater microbial communities from Lake Fryxell liftoff mats and glacier meltwater in Antarctica - MAT-06 (SPAdes) (version 2) | ecosystem: Environmental > Aquatic > Freshwater > Ice > Liftoff...
TATTGTTAGTGAAAATAAACAACTGTGTACCCCGGCATCTGTAGATAGTATTTCATCTAGTAATAACCAAGAAGACCATGTAAGTATGGGCGCCAATGCGGCTACTAAATGCTATAGAGTAATTCAAAATGTAGAAAAGGTATTGGCTATTGAATTATTAAGCGCTGCTCAAGCTTTGGATTTTAGAAGACCAATGAAAAGTTCACCAGTTATTGAACAATTGATGACTGATTTTAGAACCAAAGTAAGTTTTAATGTGGCTGATCGTTTATTGCATAATGATATGGTAATTGCCATCGAGTTTTGTAACAATTACACATTGAATAAATGATTAATTAGGTTTATTACTTGTATTACATAAAATTAAATCTAAATGAGTAAACCTAGTATTTTAGCCTTTATACTTATTTTGTCAATAAGCTGCTTTTCACAAGCTTAAGAGCAAATTGTTTCTGAAAAATTAAGCATAATCTTTCCAGGTAGTCCAGTAAATTGATAACGCTCCTTTTTTGGGAACAAATACCTATCAATTTTTAAACGGCCTTAATTAAATTTATTCTTCATCATCATCTGATTTATATAGATTGGGTTTTGAAGAACAAACTAATGATGCTTTTTGGGAAAGACATAAAAATGAGAAGATTGAATTATTCAATAAAAAAAATATAAATGTAGAAGGATCAGTAGTAGATTTTAAAGGCCACAAAGCAGTAATGATTAAATTTGATGGAAGTAATTCAACTGGTTTTAATAAAACAAAAGCAGACCAGTTTTTTGAAACTGCTAAGAATATTAAGTAAAAAGGATATCAAAAATATTCTTGAGCTTACCTTACAATATTTAATAAAATTGCTCTCAATTGGAGCTTTTTTATTTAATTGATACACTATTAATCTGTAAGTTCAAGTAATAAGTGCAATTTTCTTTTGTAGCACTTGGTTAGGTGTTAAATAATTAAATTTTCTTACTGGTCTATCATTTAGTTTTTGTTCTACCTGTTTAACCTGATAATCTGTTATAAAGGTAAGATCTGTTTTCTTTGGAAAGAACCTTCTTATTACACCGATTCTATTTTCTACTGTTCCCTTATCTTGGCTAGTATAGGGTCTGGTAAAGAAAGTTTTAACGTCAAGCTCTTTTCCAATTGATATATGATCTGCAAACGCTTTGTCATTATCAAATGTCAAAGTGTGTAAATCATAGCTGCTCTTTGATAATTTACCAATAATGGCTCTCGTTACTTCGGCACTCGTTTTACCTTTTAGCTTCTTAATGTTGGTATGCAAACAAGCCCTATCAGTCATTACTAATAATGCTCCCTTATGATTTTTCCCCATCATCAAATCCACTTCAATATCACCCAGTCGTTTTCTTTTGGCAACTATTTCAGGTCGGTTTTCAATGGATACTCGGTTGAGTATAACACCTCGACCGTCTTTACTGTTTCCTCGTTTACGTCTTCTCCTACCATGTTTGAGGTACTTGTAAAGCTTTTTATACTTCAGATCCTTTCGTTTGTTTCCATGCTTAGACGTCCATATCCAATGATACAGCCATTCATGGCTAATAGGACATTCGCCGCTCTCATTTCCCTTTACACTAATCAACTCGGGACTCCATTTTTCAATCATCAACTGTTTGATCGCATGGTCTTTCATCTCAACAGTGAAAAGTACCTGTTTTGGTTTTTGTTGATGTCGAAGATCTGTTTTGCGTTGGGCATTACCGGCTACATATTCACCGGCAGTTCTTCCACGCAATGCTGTGTTTCTGGCCAGTTCCCTACCAACAGTAGAAGGATGAACTCCTATTTGATCAGCTATCAAGTTTTGTTTTAACCCTGCTTTTAATAATGCTTCAATCTGATACCTTTGTACCAAACTGAGCTGTGTGTAATTTTTTGACATAAGTAATCCAAAGATTGCACTACTTGGTCAAAAGGCAAAAAAGCAGTAAAAAGCTTTTTTTGCCTTTTGTTTAAAATTGCACTTATGTATTGAACTCGGCAAACCTTGTAATTATTTATTAGTAATAATTACTTTTTGAGTATTGTATTTTACTGATGAACCTTCTAAAGATAGCATGTAAATTGAAGCACCTGTTACATCATTAATCTCTAATGGTACTATATTTTCTCCTTTAGCCGCATTTATATTTTTCGTTAATACTACTAATCCATTAGTTGAATTAATTAATTTAACAACTAAATCAATAGAAGAATCTGATTTGAAACTGATATTAAATTTACGTGTAGTAGGATTTGGGAATACAGTTACTTCCTTTGATAATAAGCTATTAGCATAACCTATATCTTCTTTAGTAAATGATACTCCACTTACTGTACTAGTGAAACTAGTATTTCTACCATTTGCCATTTCAAAACTAAATATTGCAGTTGTAAGATCAGTTGGTTTTAATTTTTCATTTCCGGTTTTAGATTTAAAATCATTTAAACTAATTTGATAAATTTTATTATCTCCATTTAATGGTAAATAATAGCTGTATTGGTCAGCCCAATTAGTGATAGAACTCTTTACTAAAGTTATTCTAAGATTTGTTCCGGCTCCACTTGCATTGAACTTAAATGTTTTAAATTCACTTATATCTTGTGGTGCTCCACCTCCTCTAAATACTTTATAAACAGACACTACATCTGGACTAGTTGCTTCAATTTTCATATTTCTGAATAATAGGTAATCTTCAGGATTTGCAGAAGAAATAGCTGGATTATTAGTAGTTACAAAAGTCTTAACAGAACTAGTAGCAGTATTATAATCGTAACCCCAGTTACCATCAGCCATAAAAACTTGATCTTCTAATTTGCCATTGAAAAACACATCAATTGAAGCTTCATAATTATCAGACACAGGCAATGAAACAGAAGTTTTTCCATTAGCTCTAACACTAAATGGAACTGTACGTTTTGTGCTAGATGTTGACTTTTCAGTAGCTTTTTCTGTTAATTCAAAATATCCTGATCCAGCAGCTTGAGTATTTTCAATTTTCAAATCTAAGTTTACTCCATTTCTTTTTCCTATTGTTATATATGTTTTAGGAAGACCAACTTTACTATCAATTACATCAACAGGCATTGAAGCTTGTAATTTAGCGATTGTACTTGTTGCCATGTCCATTAATAAACCTGTATTTACTGCCCATAGTTGTACATTATACATAATATCATCATTGCGATAATCCTTATTCAACCAATTTGATTGAACTGTATAACTATTTCTACCATTCTTAGATCCTACAACAAAGCTCATCGCATATTCTGTTATACCGTCAGTTCCTTTTAAGTCGTAACGAATTAAATTAATTCCATTAACTGTTACATTTTGAATTGCAATTAATTCAGAGCCTTTTAAACGATCACAAATAGTTTTTGTATGATCATAAACCTGTCCTTCTGTTCTAGTTCCAAATGCAACAGCTTTTGCTTTATTATTAATACTAAAATCAATTGATAAAACTTCTTTTGCGTTGGTCATAGAAATAATATCCTTAGGGGTTGTAATAGATGCTTTGAATGAACTACTGCCTAATTGTTTTGGTAATAATTGATTTAAAGTTAAAGCAGTTCCTGTGCTTTGAGATTCAACCCTATTACTAATTCTAAGTTCTGGAAGTGTAGAATAATCTAATTGAGTTGCAATGCTATTAATATTATGATTAAATATTCTATTTCCAATGGCATCGCCTAATGATTTACTTTCTACACCACCATCGTTACCACCTCCAACTCCACCACTTGGTCCGCAATTGCTTACAAACGGATAGAATAAAGCAGTTCCACAAGAGAAATTATTTATTTTATAAGTTACTGTAACAGATCCAGCATTAATTCCAGTTAATAAACCAGTATTACTTATAGTCGCTACTGCAGTATTACTTATTCCCCATGTACCACCTGCTGTTGGATGAGTTAATTGCACTGTTGAATCTACACAAATTGCATTCTTACCAGCAATAGGAGCTAATACTGGTGGATTTACAATTACAATATTTGATAATGATTTTTTACATCCTACAGAATCTTCAATTGCAACTGAATAAGTTCCACCTGATAAAAAGTTTCTGTCTTTTGTTGTAATACCATCATTCCATAAAAATGTTGAAGGCCCTCTGCTTCCAGTTACTGTTAAAGTTGCTCCACCATCACTCCATCCATTACATGTAATATCCGATTTGTTTGATGTAGCATTTAATGTACAAACAATATATCCAGCATCTATTGTTGGATTGTCTTTATCCATTCCTGTTCCGATAGCATTAATAGGAACTAATTCACTATAACCACTAGTTCTATCAGCATTAGAATTATTATCTGTTTTAGTAGTCTGATCTCTTTTAGTAAATACTTTATTAGCTAAAATTGGAAACTTAACATAGTAATTACCAGTATTTAAATTTGTGAAAGTATAATATCCTGGTCTTCCTGTAAAGTCTTTTGCAGTAAATGTTGAATCTAATAATACTTGATCATTACCGCCTATTACATTTGAAGGACCTGGCTTGTATAAATAAATTTTTAATCCATTTATTCCAGCAGCAATTGGTTCGTCTTGTAAACCATTAGCATTTGAATCTACCCATACATAATTACCCAATGAACCCAATACACTAATACAACTCGTAATCATACCAACTTTATTAGGTGTGGCTGGTAATAACTGAGCTGAATTATCTGCTCTACTTAATTGATAAGTATAAGAATTAAACATAGTGATATTTGATGGAACCCCTACTGGTGTAATCATTGGCCATGTGTAAACCAAGCTATCTAATGGAGCAATAGATGCAGATCTTGTCATTTTGATTGCTGTAACAGATGTGATATCTGCTGGTGGAACTATAGTCCAATTGGCTGTAGCGCATCCTGCAGGATTAATATCTGGATTAAATTCTGGCATACATGGATTTGCAACCGTATTATAATATACTGTAGTTGATGGATCACTAAATGTAACTGGCGCAGATAGGTTTGCAAAATATTGCGATCCTCTATTGTCTCCTATGAAAGGAAATACATCAATAATTGTAATATCTTTTGCTGCAACATTACCAGAGTTTTTAAGTACTGCACGATATTTTATTTTTCCTTGAGGTGTTGCTTCTGCAATATCTGGATGATAAACAAATTTAGAAGTATCACAACCATTCTGACCAAGTTTAGATGTATATGCTGCGGCACTTATTACAGTAATTGTTGGCTTATTCGTTTTAGGATTACTTATACCAGAACCAGCATTAATAATTGAATTTGGACTAGCAAAAGTTGCTTCATTTGTTATTGAAGATGGAGAAGTTCCATCGGCGATTGCAGCACTGAATTTTACAAAAACTTGACTTCCTGTAGTAACAGGATCTAAGCTAAACACAACAGTTTGACCCGTTACACTTATTTTAGCTGGAGCTATTGTAACATAAGTTCCACCACTATTTAATTTGAATTGAGCTGAATTAGGTATATAAACTAATTTAGGATCAAGTATATCTGTTATTGTTACTCCTGTTGCTGTACCTAATCCAAGTTGTCTTGCAGAAATTTCATAATCAACTTGTTGAGTTGGTCCAAATGAAGAGCCATTGGTTGCTGCTTTATTTAAACTAGAAAATACTGGAACTGGTCCAACAATATTAGTTGTACCACATCCAGGATTTGCAGAAATTGGTGTAGAATTAGCAGATGAATTTAATGAATAACAGTTTTTAACTTGAGTACCAGCAGTTGTTACTACGCAAGTTCCAGGATTATTATTTCCTTGAATAATTGTTCCACCACCATTTGGTCCTTGAGCGGTAGTCCTAATAGTGCCTGTGTAAGTAAGGTCTTGAGTAAAATATGGTCCAATTTCATCTGAATCTGGTTCAACTCTAATTTTTACTCTTGTAATGAATTGACCAACAACCAATGTTACTGGATACGAATTATTCATTGAAGTATTTTGAAAAGGCGAACCTGTAACAGCTACCCAAACACCAGGAGCTGTGTTTAATTCATAAAATTGAAAAACTTTTAAATCTGGTGTTATTGATCCTGGAATAGGATTGGAAACTCTTCTCGCAAATACAGATGTTACATCAATATTTGGATCAATATTAGTAATTACTTCAACAAAATCTAATATAGTATTTCCAGCATTTGTCCATCTTGTAGTAAAGTTTGCAGTACTTCCTGCCATTACAGTTCCCGGACACATTCCTGGGATATTACTACCGATTCCGCTACCCCCATTGGTAATACTTACCGTATTTGCAATTAATGTATTATTGTTTGAACAAGCCCTTAATTCTGGAGCATCATCTAATGTTGCAACTAAACCTACAAAAGGTAAGACTGGAACCTTGCCTCTTAATGAAGCACAATTTCCTACTACAGAACCAACACTAAATGTTGGTGATGTATATTTTACAGTAATACTTGCAGAGCCAGATCCTGTAAAAGTGTTAGCACCCCAATTCCAACTCACCACTTTTCTACCTCCAGATATATTAGTTACTGTAGGAGCAATAGAACCAAAATTAGTTGCACTTACAAAATCAACGCCTGCTTCTAAAGTATCAGTAATATTTGCGTTGAATAAATTTAAATTACCCTCTGCACCTCCTGAATTAGTGTAGGATAAATCATATGTAAAAGGACTGTTTATTGTAGGATTTGTTGAAAAATTTCTTCTTATTTTTGTAAGAACAATATTATTAGCTGCTAGTGCTTTTACTTTAGAAGTGTCTACCGAAGGAGCATTAGCATTAGTTCCTGTAAAAGTGGCTATGAGGTTTGGAGTATATCCATTTGGTGTTGTACCATTTGTATAAACCAATGAAATCTGCATTTGACCAGTTGAACCAGCAGGTAATACAGGTTTAAAAGTTGCCGTAACAACACCACCAACATTTGTTACCGTATTAATTTGTGTATATCAAATGCAATACTACTTGAACCACTTGCAACAGTTAAATTTTGAGGTAGCGGAATAGTTAATACCAATCCATTTGCATTTGATACCAATGACGATGCACTGTAATTAATTACATAAATAAAGTTTTTACCCGTTTTAATTGAGTCTACCGCAGTATTTCCATTGGAAGTAGCTTTTGTAGAAACCAAAATATTAACTTGGGCTGAACTGTACGCTGTTGAAACGAAAAGTAGAAAAGAGCTCAAAATAATTTTGAAAAATCTTAGCCTAAATTCTGAATTGGTAGCAAATAATTTGTGTAAAATTTCAACTTTCATACATTTGTTTTTAATAAAAAATAGTTGTTCTAGGATTTCATTAACAAACTTACTTGGGTTATCCACATTAGAAAATACCAAGCTGTTTGTATTTTTCATACTTAAACCATTGAAAATGAGTTTGTTTTAAACTAAATTGCTTTATGGATGTACAAATTGAACCAAGTTGGAAGGAAGTATTGTTCAAGGAATTTAATCGATCATACTTTCAACAAATTAGTGCCCACTTAAAATCGGAGAAAGCCACAAAAGCCATCATTTTTCCGCAAGGGAATCTGATTTTTAACGCCTTTGATAAAACACCTTTTAATCAGTTAAAAGTGGTTGTTCTTGGTCAGGATCCATATCACGGACCAGAACAAGCTCATGGATTAAGTTTTTCTGTACCAGATGGTGTTAAACCTCCCCCATCATTGGTTAATATTTTTAAAGAGCTTAAGAAAGATATAGGGATGGAAATTCCTACTACTGGCAATCTTACTCCATGGGCAGAACAAGGGGTATTATTATTAAATGCTATTCTTACAGTTAGAGCTAATGAACCTGCTAGCCACGCCAAAATTGGTTGGATGGATTTTACAAATGCGGTAATACAAAAAATTTCTAATGAAAAGAAAGGCATTGTTTTTCTTTTATGGGGTAAATTTGCACATGAAAAGCAAATTTTAATTGATGCTACTAAACACCATATATTAAAAGCCGCACATCCTTCTCCTTTTAGTGCAGATAAGGGTTTTTTTGGATGCAAGCATTTTAGTAAAACAAATGAACTGTTAATGCAACAAGGAATTGAACCAATTAACTGGAAATTATAACAATGAAATCTGTAGTAAATTTTTTACTCAATATTTTTGCTCGTATTTGGGCAATTTGGGGCTTGATAAGTTTTATTGCTACATTCTTAATTGCGCTCATCCCTTCTTACATCAGTTCGTTTTTTCCTGATCCCAAAGGAATATATTATTTTATAAAAACTGCAAAAGCTTGGATGACAATCTGGCTATATATGGTAGGTTGTCCGGTTAGTTCAAAAGGCGAAGAAAATTTTGAAAAAGGCAAAACATATATAGTTACTTGTAACCATAATGCTTTGTTAGATATTCCACTTTCATCACCATTTATTCCTGGCGCTAATAAAACAATTGCAAAAAAAGATTTTCTAAAAGTTCCTTTATTTGGATGGTATTATAATAGAGGTTCCGTTATAGTAGATAGAAATAGCGATACTAGCAGAAGAAAAAGTTTCGATTTAATGAAGTCTGCGTTAGATAATGGATTTCATATGTGTATTTATCCAGAAGGTACTCGCAACAAAACTAATATGCCTCTTAAGAAGTTTTATGATGGTGCATTCAAATTAGCAGTTGATACACAACATTCAATTATTCCTGCTGTAATATTCAACACCAAAAAAGCATTAAGCCCAAACAAGACTTTTTATTTTCTCCCTAAAAAATTATCAATTCATTTTCTAGCACCAATAGATTCAGCTAATTTAACTGCAGATGAATTAAAACAAAAAGTGTTTACTACAATGAGTGACTATTACTCCAAAAATGAATAATTAAAAGCTTGTGTTAGAGAATGTTCTGCTTCTATTGATTCTGAGATCTCGCAATATTCCAGATTTAGGATTAATGGTAATATTAAATGATCTAAATAAACCTACCGGGTTAACATTTATAGATAATTGCCAGCAATGCATTTCTCTTGTTATAAAAGTACTCAATTGTTGAAGTTTACCAGTACTTATATCATAAAAACCAGTTGCTCCTACTTTCCATTTATCAGTTAAACTAAAATCGCCATTTAAATTGATCGACGAAAACGTTTCTGTTTTGAATCCACTAAAATCAGGTAATAATACTCTATTAAAATTAAAGGAATAAGAAACGTTTAAACTCCAAGGAATATTAAAGTCGGTAAACTCTGCAGGGTTTGCTCTTGCAAACTGCAACTGTCTTTGCTGTTCATCTGGCGTCATAAAAGGATCAACTGGTAAATTTTTATCTTTCTCTGTTTTCCCGTCTTTCGATTTGCTTTTAAATGAAGTAGATATTGCAACATTACCGCTAGTAATTCTTCCGAACTTAAAATTGGCTGGATTAAATAATATTTTATTTACTCTGTATCCGGTTTTATCAACTTCATATGGATCTAAATTTGCACCAGCTGTAATATTTATTTTTTCAAATAAAGTACTTCGAGCATAAATATTAAAATTCCCTAATTTAAAACTATCAGCTAAAAAATTATACGACGAATTAAATCCAAATCCATCAATTAATTTTACTTTTTTTCCTTTTTTATCGGCAGTATCTTGTACATTTTTCACTTTCATTTCTAATAAATTGTCAACACCAAATCCAATTCCCCCAAATGATCCCTCCCCAAATGCTCCAATAATACTTCCATCAAATCGAGAAAACCTTACAATTCTTCCGCTTGTATCAACTTTAGTATTATAAAAGTATTTTGATCCAAAATCTGGTTGATAATTTATAGAAATAGTTGGTCTTATTTCATGCCTAATTGCCATTAGTTTACTGGTAGGCTTGAATTTGTAAGTGCCAAAAATTCTTGAATTAAACCCTAAGCCAAAACTCATTTGACGTGCAGTGTAAAATCCTTTTTGTTTTAAAGTATCTACTTTATTTGTTGCATTATTCCATTCTTTTAAAGTTCGTTGCCCATACCATTTCTCTTCGAACGAAATACTTGGAGCAATAGTAATTGGTCCAAAAGAAGGCAATGAAAGCGTTATAGGTATATTATGCGAGGCTCCATATTGCATTGTATCTAATATTCTATTGATATTAAATGCAGTGTCGTAAAATGAAAGTTGATTTTGGAAATTTCCGCTATAGCCCACTCCAATTTTTTCGAACCATTTACCTGCTCCAATTTGATCTTTTTGTTGAAAAGGATAAATTGTTACCAT
>Ga0209490_10006896_pt1 | contig 10180 bp, 6 predicted proteins | sample MAT06_FD_187209 | JGI IMG/M metagenome (GOLD analysis project Ga0209490, IMG submission 187209) | Freshwater microbial communities from Lake Fryxell liftoff mats and glacier meltwater in Antarctica - MAT-06 (SPAdes) (version 2) | ecosystem: Environmental > Aquatic > Freshwater > Ice > Liftoff...
GGACGGGGGCAAGTTCGAGTCGATTCGGCGCACCCAAGACGGCCGAGACGCAACTTTGCAGCACGTCGGCAAGGCTGATCGCGTCACGAGGGACCGCCGGTAGCATGGGGGCAATCCTATGGCTACCACCAATTCCACCTCCGTCGATGGCGCCTCAGGCGAACGAATCGAAGACGTCGATGTCACGGCCGAAATGCAGGGCTCGTTTCTCGAGTACGCCTATTCGGTGATCTATTCGCGTGCCCTCCCGGACGCCCGCGACGGCCTCAAGCCGGTGCAAAGGCGCATCCTGTATCAAATGACCGAGATGGGCTTGCGGCCCGATCGAGGTCACGTCAAGTCGTCGCGAGTCGTCGGTGACGTCATGGGCAAGCTTCACCCGCACGGCGACGCCTCGATCTACGACGCGATGGTACGGCTGACACAGGACTTCGTGCTCCGCGTTCCCCTGATCGACGGTCACGGCAACTTCGGGACTCTGGACGATGGGCCGGCTGCACCTCGGTACACCGAAACTCGGCTGCAGGCAGCGGCGCTCGCGCTGACGGACGACCTTGACGAAGACGTTGTGAACTTCGTTCCGAACTACGACAACTCGTTGATGCAACCCGAAGTGCTGCCCGCCGCCTTCCCCAACCTGTTGGTGAACGGCGCAAGCGGCATAGCGGTCGGGATGGCCACCAACATGGCCCCTCACAATCTCATCGAGGTCATTGGGGCCGCGCGGCATCTCTTGGAGCACCGGGACGCAAGCCTGGAAGATCTCATGGCTTATGTGCCAGGTCCCGACCTGCCCACCGGCGGCACGATTGTTGGCCTCGATGGCATTAAGGATGCATACGCAAGCGGCCGCGGTGCGTTCAAGACTCGCGCGAAGGTCACAGTCGAGTCACTCTCAGCGAGGAAGACGAGCCTGGTGGTGACCGAGCTGCCGTATCTCATTGGCACCGAGCGCGTCATCGAGAAAATCAAGGACGGCGTCAACGCAAAGAAGATCAACGGCATTTCGGACGTGACGGACCTCACCGATCGCAAACACGGGATGCGACTGGTTATTGGTATCAAGACCGGCTTTAGCCCCGATGCTGTTCTGGAGCAGTTGTACCGTTTGACCCCGCTCGAAGAGAATTTCTCGATCAACAATGTCGCGCTCGTTGACGGCGGACCGCGCACACTCGGCATCAAGGAGCTTCTGCAGGTCTATCTCGACCATCGGCTTGCAGTCGTACGCCGGAGGAGCGCTTTCCGACTCGCGCGTCGCAAAGAACGGCTGCACCTCGTTGAGGGACTGCTCATCGCGATTCTTGACATCGACGAGGTCATCCAAGTGATCCGCCAAAGTGACGATGCCGAGCAAGCTCGAACTCGCTTGGTGGATGTCTTCGATCTGAGTCAAGTGCAGGCCGAGTACATCCTCGAGTTGCGGCTACGCAGGCTCACGAAGTTCAGCCGTATCGAACTTGAGGCGGAGGCCGATGCCTTGCGTGCTGAGATAGCCGACCTTGAAGCCGTGCTCGCTGATGCAGCGCGCATTCGTCAACTTGTCTCCGATGAACTTGACGCGGTTGCGGAACGGTTCGGAACCCCGCGGCGGACACTGCTGACTGAAGCGCGGGCAAGCGTCGCGACGACATCGGCAACGCGGGCAGCCCCTCCGAGCCTCGAGATTGCGGATGCCGCGTGCGAAGTGTTGCTCTCGACGACGGGTCGTGCAATCCGAATCGACCTCGGCGACGATGCGCTCAACGGAACACCTCAAGGCGTGCCCGTTCGCCGGCGAAGCAAGCACGACGCAATTCGGTCGCGGATCACAACGACAAGCCGAAGCGAGATCGGTGCGATCACGAGTTCTGGTCGACTCATCCGTTTCACCGCGGTCGATCTGCCGGCCGTGCCTGCGAACTCCATTCAACTCGCGGCCGGTGCGAAGATCACTGAGTATCTCGCGACTGGACCACAGGAGCGTGTGCTCGGACTTGTGTCGCTCGACGGTCAGCCGATCGCCCTCGGCACCAGACAAGGCATGGTCAAACGCGTAGCGACAGGCTCGTGGCCGAACAAGCCGGACTTTGAAGTGATCGCTCTTCGGCCCGGCGACGAGCTGATCGGCATGACCCAAGGCGGCGAAAACGAGGAAGTCATCTTTGTGACGAGCGATGCGCAACTGCTGCGCTTCGCGGCATCCGCGGTTCGCCCGCAAGGGTGTTCCGCGGCAGGGATGGCCGGGGTAAACCTTGCGACGAAAGCAACCGTGCTGTTCTTCGGTGCGATTGTTCCGGGGGACGACGTTGTCGCTGTCACCGTATCGACCTCGACCGCGACGATCGTTGGAGTTGACCCGGGACGTGCCAAGGTCTCGGAGATTTCGGAGTTCCCGAGCAAGGGTCGAGCCACCGGCGGAGTTCGGGCCCACGCCTTCCTGAAGGGTGAGGACGGACTGGCAGTGGCGTGGGTTGGTCCGGCACCAGCCGTCGCTGTCGGCACCGACGGCTCGATTCGACAGCTGCCAGAGACCCGGTCGAAGCGCGATGCCTCTGGCTCCCCTCTCGACGCTGTGGTCGGGTCGATCGGCTCCTCGATCTAGCCGTCAAAGGCTGAGCTCACACGTGCGGTACGACGCCGTGCCATGCGATCCGTCGCTCGCGACGAGGGTCTTCTTCGACCCGATCCTCCCGGTCAATGATGAGGGTGCGCCGACGACGACGGGTGTACTTCGGCCAATCGTTGCCAGGGGCATCCCCGAGGGCGAATGAGAGCCATCGCTGCCGCATGCGGCGGCCAGCGCGCGCGAAGGCTCGGCGGCCTCCAAGGATGCCAAGTCCGCGCCCGACCACTCCGTTCATGCGATCGAATAGCGCGAACAACTCGAGTCCGTGGGTGGCGTCCAGCGCCATCACTCGCAAGAGTCGCGGGGCGATGTCGAAGCGATAGAACCAGACCTTTGCGTACTGTGCGTGTCGCTCAGCAACCTTGATCGAGGGGTACCAGAACGCGAAGTCCCCGGCGAAATCGGCGGCGGCTCGATGGGCGGGAAGGCCAGGATACTGTGCCTTGAGCGCGCGACGCGATCGCTTTCTGGTTCGCGCAAAGATTGCCCGGATGCGGGGCGGTGTCGTGACAAGAATGTCAAGCCTCCCGCGAAAGAGCGAACCCTCACGGTCATTCGTGCCGATGATGAGTGGAACAGGATGGGCTCGACCTTCCTTGAATGCGTCGAGTGGTCGCTCCGGCAGAAACTCCCCGTCGATGACGGGTGCAAGACACACGGTTCCCGGAAACCGGTCAGGAGTCATCAACTGAAGCCGCGTTGTTGCGCGGACGATTTGCTCGAACGGTGCCGACATGAGCAACTCGCCGACGTCTTCCGATGCAGTGCTTTCGGTACTCGAATTATCGACCACTTCGCTCAGCAGTTCCACGAACTGTTGAGCCCAGATCGCCGTGACGTCGGGTGGGTAGATCGCATTGGTCGGGGAGCTCTGCGCGATCGCGCGCCAAAACAGGTTTGCTGCCTTCGGGACCGTCATGAGCGTTGTGACGGCGTTACCGCCCGCTGATTCACCGAAGATCGTGACACGTTCCGGGTCACCACCAAAACCTCGAATGTTCACGTGCACCCAATCGAGCGCCGCAACCTGATCGCGAAGGCCCAAATTACTTTCGAAAGTGCGAGACCGCGTCGTAAACGAGCTGAGGTCAAGGTAGCCAAGACCGCCAAGTCGATACTGGATGTTCACAAACAGCACCTCGCCGCTCCTGACCAGAGCTTCTCCCTGCTTGAGAATCTCACGGGCCGAGCCGACACTGTATGCGCCGCCGTGAATGAAGACCATAACTGGCAGCGGCCCGTCATGGCTCGGCGGCGTAATCACGTTGAGTGTTAGGCAGTCTTCAGACATCGGCGCGTTCGTGCGAACCCTGAACTGACCGTCACGATCCTGCGGCGCGATCGGGCCGAACTCGCTTGCAGCGCGTACGCCGTGCCAGGGGACGACCGGCTCAGGAGCCCGAAAACGACGCCCACCGGTCGGTGGCGCGGCGTATGGGATGCCGCGCCACATCCGCAAGCCACGCCGCAATAAGCCCTCGACGACTCCCCCGGTGACCTCGACGCGCACGCGGCGCAGTCTACGGAGGCCCAGTGAACACTGTGCGCAATGCCTTCAGAGCCCGATGAGGCTCAGATATCAATGCGGTCGCGATCCAGGCCCTGGCCGGCGATGATGAATTGCTTGCGGGGAGCGACATCGTTGCCCATGAGCAACTCAAAAACAGCCGTCGCCTGCTCCGCGTCGCCGATGTTGACACGACGTAATGTGCGGTGGGCTCGATCCATTGTTGTCGTCGCGAGCTGGTCCGCGTCCATCTCACCGAGGCCCTTGTAGCGCTGAATGGGTTCTTGATACCGTTTGCCGCTCTTCTTGAGGCTGGCAAGAACGCCATTGAGCTCGGCCTCGCTGTAGGTGTAAATCGTCTCATTAGGCTTGGATCCAGCATTCAGAACAACGACGCGATGCAGCGGCGGCACTGCCGCATAGACGCGACCATCGTGGATGATCTCGGGCATGTACCGAAAGAACAGGGTCAACAGCAGCGTGCGGATATGCGCGCCGTCGACATCCGCATCGGCCATGATGATGACCTTGCCGTAGCGAGCAGCCTCAAGGTCGAAGCTTCGACCAGAGCCCGCCCCGATCACTTGAATAATCGATGCGCATTCGACATTCGACAGCATGTCGCTCACCGATGCCTTCTGCACGTTGAGAATCTTGCCCCGGATCGGCAGCAGGGCCTGATACTCACTGTCTCGCCCGAGCTTGGCGGTGCCAAGCGCCGAGTCACCCTCAACGATAAAGAGCTCACTGTTGGCTACGTCATTGGATCTGCAATCAACGAGCTTCGCGGGCAGCGACGAACTCTCGAGCGCGTTCTTGCGGCGCTGAGTTTCTTTGTGGGCTCGCGCCGAGACGCGTGACTTCATCTCGGCGACGACCTTGTCGAGCACCAGTGCGGCCTGATCCTTGTCGGATCGCTTCGGCGAAGCGTACTTCTCGGCCATCGCCGCCGCCACAACGTTTGCAACGATCGTTCGGACTGCTGGGGTCCCGAGAATCTCCTTGGTTTGCCCCTCGAACTGCGGCTCGGGCAGCCGCACCGTCAACACCGCGGTGAGGCCGGCAAGGATGTCGTCCTTCTCGAGTTTCTCGAGAGTGTTGCTCGAAGCCCGGCTCGTCGACACAACTTTCAGCCGTCTCGCGTTCTTGTCGACCTCCGCTCGCAAGAACTTGAGCATGCTTTGCTCGAAGCCGGCTTGGTGGGTTCCACCCTTCGGAGTGGCGATGATGTTGACGAAGCTTTTGAATACGGTGTCGTAGCCGGTCCCCCATCGAAGTGCGACGTCGACGCAGCACTCGCGCTCGAGCTCGGTCGGCACCATCGCACCGGTGGACTGAAGCACGGGAACGGTCTCAGTGAAGGTGCCGTCGCCCGTCAGGCGCCAGATGTCGGTGATCGCGGTATCCGGAGCAAGATGCTCAACGAACTCAGCGATTCCGCCCTCGAAACTGAAGCGCTCGGTGGTTGGCTCAGCCCCGCGTTCGTCGAGAAGATCGAGGCTCAGATTCGGCACCAAGAACGCGGTTTGCCGCAATCGATCGAGCAACTCTTCGGTTTGGAAGCTCGCCCCGCGGGTGAAGATCTGCGGGTCAGCCCAGTACCGCACTCGAGTTCCAGTCACGCCCTTGGCGACCTTGCCGACGACCCGCAACTCGCTTCCCGACACGAACGGTGTGAATGGCGCGTCCGGTGTCGCCTCGCCGTGGTCGGCGAAGACTCCCGGCTCACCGCGGTGGAACGACATCGCCCAGGTCTTGCCGTCTCGATCCACCTCGACATCGAGTCGTTCCGAGAGCGCGTTCACAACGGATGCCCCTACACCGTGCAAACCACCGGATGCTGCGTAGGAGCCGGAGCCGAACTTTCCGCCGGCATGCAGCTTGGTGAATACCACTTCGACACCGGATAGCCCGGTCTTTGGTTCGATATCGACCGGGATACCCCGGGCTCGGTCCCGCACTTCGACGCTGTTGTCGGCCTTGAGCACAACATTGATGTCGTTGCCGTGCCCGCCGAGCGCTTCGTCGACAGCGTTGTCGATGATCTCCCAAAGGCAGTGCATGAGCCCGCGGGAGTCCGTTGAGCCGATGTACATACCCGGACGTTTGCGAACTGCCTCGAGCCCCTCGAGTACCGAGAGATGCCGAGCCGAATAGTCAGCGTTCGACACAATTCTCCCTCTGATTGGGTAGGGCGAGCCCGCGGTTGGGGGTTCGAGGCCATCGTTTAGCCTACGGTTACCGAAGCATGCTGAGCCGTACCAACACCCCATGACGGGGCAGCGCTACGCGTTCAGCGAAATACCCGTCAAATGTCGCACGGCTGTAACAACGGCATGCTTGTATTGAGGTACGCAAGGTCATCGGATGGCCAGAATGGAGCAGCACATGTCTCAGATCGCAACCGGAAACAGCGTTGACGAACTCGAGTACTCCCTCTCTGCCCTCGACCGCTGCGACAGCTGCGGCGCTCAGGCCTATGTCCGAGTGACACTCTCGACCGGTGATCTTCTTTTTTGTGCTCACCACGGCTCGAAGTTCAAAGAGAAGCTTTTCCCGACCGCGCTGCACTGGCACGACGAATCGGCAAAGCTGCTCGACGACCGCACGGTGTAGCGGTCACGGTGTAGCGGCACCGACGATTTCGGCCGGTCCTGAGTTTAGATCGAGGAGCGAACCCGACGGTTGACCGTCGCGGCGAGAGTATCCGCCGCTTCACGCCGAAGCGAATCGGATGGCGCGTCGCTGTCCGGATGGTCAGAGAACTCATCAGCCAGCTCCGCGGGCCTGTTGGGCGCGTGGACCTCTAGTGCAAGCGTGAGGAGCGCATCCGCAAATGAGGGATTGCGGGCTAGAACCGGCCCGCGAAGGTGAGTCCCGAAGGCATTACCGATGCGAGAACCCTCGTTGCGAGAGTCGCCTCCGTTGCCTCGACCAGAGACTACCGTGCCAAGAGTCAACTCGCCCGCAGCCGAAACATAGTCGCGCGAGTGGTACTCATAGCCGACCAAGCTTCCGAAGGCTGTCTCAATCACTAACGGGCCAGCGACTGGCTTGTCCGCAGGCACCGCGCGGCCCGGGAATAGCCCGATTCCGGCGATCGGTTCGCTGGGGCGAAGCTCGACTTCTGTCGCGAGCAGTTCCCAGCCATTTGCCGCGGCGAGGATCGGCGTGCCAGCCGCGTGCCAGTCCATCAGGGCGGAGCGCACCTGCATCAACGCGCCGAGAAGACGAGGAGCATCCTCGTCGAATCCAGCCCCAATCACCACGATGTGTGGTTGCGCGCCCGCGAGCGCACCGTTGAGTGAGCCGCCAACGGACAGTTCGACCGTGCGCGCCTCCCGGCCCGCCCAGCGCGCACGCCGCGCTAAAACCGTCGCGTTCTGGGCGTCTCCGTGAACATTCGACACCTCGGGGAACAGTGAGAGGATCACGAGGCGATCGCTTGTCATAATTTCGCCGCTTCAAGTTCTGCGTGAACAAGACCGTATCGCCGACGCAGTTCGCGCATGCACGATGCAGTAAACAACACCGTCTTGCGCTCGCCGGGTGCCGTTGGCTGGGCGAGAAATGCGTCGAACGCCGAAACCAGATCGCGGTCGACTCGACCGACCGTGACACCGTCGTACATCAGCCTCAGCGCCATGTCTTCTGCCTTCGACCCGGAGACGAAGTCAACAGCTGAAAGTGAGCTGGTGTCCACCGTCCAGAGCCATGACGAGTCGTTTTCTTCGGAACCAATTGCAACGAAGATGCGATCGTTGCCAGCCTCGAGGCAATTCACGTTCAGCTGAAAGCTCGCGGTATTCTGCACGAGCACAAACTCGAGCTCGACACCGTTGATGGTCACAAGTTCGCCTCGTCCGAAGACCGGTTTGATGGCTGTCAAAGTTGTTGCGGCAAGGGAAAGGTTGAACCGGTCGCCAAGCACCATGCGGGAAGCCTCGACCGCTGCAGCGGCATCGACCGCGAAGTGCGCTCCCCGCGAGGGCAGACCGATCTCGACGCTCTCGCCCAACACTGCGATTCGAGCGGAACGGCCAACTACTGCTTCGACGATGACCGCCTCTGCTGAGCTCATTCGCTCGACTGCTGTCGTCGCGTACCCGAGCCCGTGGCGCTGAGCGTTCAGCACTTCGGCAGTAACTCCGAACCAACCGACCGCAAGTTCGTTCTGGAGGCTGATCGAGCGGCCAAGGGAGACGAGTGCCGCGTCATCCGCGTTCAAGACGACCGCCTCGGTCGCGCGAGCTGCGATGGTCTCGAGGAGCGATGCGACCCGGGTCATCGATTGGTAGCGCTCAATGTCGTCGAGCATGACGTTCGTTAGCACCACAACTCGGGCGCTGAATTGCGCGGCAATGGCTGCGCCGTGCGCCTCGTCCAACTCGAGCACCGCGATGTCGGCGTCAACCGCGCCACGCCAATCCCCCTGGTCCAGAACGGCGGATGTCAGTCCCTGTGGCAGATTGGCGGTCGAAGAGTTCGTGAAGACCTGAACGCCGTGCGCCGACAACAGCGCAGCGAGCATTTTCGTCGTCGTCGATTTTCCCGACGTTCCACTCACCACGACGAGACCCTCGGGAAAGCTCGCTAGGACACTCTTCAGCAGACCCGGCGCAAGCACGTTGGTGACAAGCCCCGGCGCGCCGCTACCCTTTCCGCCGCGGAGTCGAGCGAGCAACTGAACCGCCCGGCCCACAAAGATCGCGAACGCAACGCGCATTGGGTTTACTCGAGATAGTCGCGCAGCGACTGGGAACGTGATGGGTGACGCAACTTCGCCATCGTCTTCGACTCAATCTGGCGGATGCGCTCGCGCGTCACGCCAAACGTGTCACCGATCTGGTCGAGAGTCTTCGGCATACCGTCACCGAGACCGAAGCGCATCCGAATCACGCCAGCCTCCCGTTCGCTGAGCGAATCGAGCAGATTCTCGAGCTGCTTCTGCAGCATCGTGAAGCCAACTGCGTCTGCCGGTACGACCGCCTCGGTGTCTTCGATGAGGTCACCGAACTCGCTGTCGCCATCCTCGCCGAGCGGGGTGTGTAACGAGATCGGTTCGCGACCGTACTTCTGCACCTCGATGACCTTTTCTGGCGTCATGTCGAGTTCGCGGCTGAGCTCCTCGGGAGTCGGCTCGCGGCCGAGGTCCTGAAGCATCTGGCGCTGTACGCGGGCGAGCTTGTTGATGACTTCGACCATATGCACCGGAATACGGATGGTTCGCGCTTGGTCGGCCATTGCCCGCGTGATTGCCTGGCGGATCCACCACGTTGCGTAGGTCGAGAACTTGAAGCCCTTGGTGTAGTCGAACTTCTCGACTGCACGGATCAGACCGAGGTTGCCCTCTTGGATGAGGTCGAGAAATTGCATTCCTCGACCGGTGTAACGCTTGGCGAGTGAGACAACAAGACGGAGGTTGGCACCGAGAAGGTGACTCTTGGCGCGTTGGCCGTCCTTGGCAACCCATAACAACTCACGTCCGAGCTGGGACTTCTGTTCGGCGGCCGACATGTGCGACAGCTTGTCCTCTGCGAACAGTCCGGCCTCGATGCGCATCGCCAGCTCGACTTCTTCTGCCGCGTTGAGCAGGGCGACCTTGCCAATTTGCTTCAGGTAGTCCTTGACCGGGTCAGCCGTGGCTCCCGTGATTGCGGAAGAGTAGACGGGAACTTCGTCATCGTCATCAACGAGTGACAGGACGAGTGCACCGGTCGGGAGCGCCTCATCCTTCCCGGTCGACTTCTCGTCATCGTCGTCATCATCGTCGGATGCCTCAGCATCGTCTTTATTTTCTTCGCTGTCGACCTCGACAGCGGCGACCGGCACCTCGACCTCCACGGCATCGATGTTGGCGGGGTCGATCTCCGCCGACTCGAGGTCAGCGCCATCGGCCTCGACCGCGTCGATGTCGCCGGAGGAAGCCCCATCAGACGACGCGGTACCAACCGAACCCGATTGTGCACCGCGCGTTGACTTCGACCGTGCTGCTGGAGCCTTTGCTGCTGGAGCCTTCACTGCTGGAGCCTTCACTGCTGGAGCCTTCACTGCTGGAGCCTTCA
>Ga0209490_10006901_pt1 | contig 10175 bp, 10 predicted proteins | sample MAT06_FD_187209 | JGI IMG/M metagenome (GOLD analysis project Ga0209490, IMG submission 187209) | Freshwater microbial communities from Lake Fryxell liftoff mats and glacier meltwater in Antarctica - MAT-06 (SPAdes) (version 2) | ecosystem: Environmental > Aquatic > Freshwater > Ice > Liftoff...
TTGAATTTCCAATCCGAGCACCTGATTCAAAAACGCCGTGACTGCATTTTCATCGGCGGGAACTGAGATGGGCCGCACGATATGCCACCCGCCAGCACGCCGCCGGATTTCGATCTCACCGCTCGGACGGCGAATCACAAAGCTCTCGATTCTATCAGGGCGCAGGTTGCTGAGTCGGCGGTCGCGGAAATCGCCGACGGGGCGAAATACGGCGCGGTAGAGGGCGTCGTCAACGAGGTAAACATCATCGGCATTCTCGAAACGCACATACACGCGGCCCTCGCCGGACGCTTCCTTGCCGAAAAGCAGGGCATGATCGCCGTCGCCCTTGAAATCCAAGCGCATCCGGCTCTTGCGGAGTCCGTAAGTCGAGAGCGCCTCCCCGTCGGCAAGTTCGCCCGCCTTGACGCGGTCGAGCACGCGCGTGTCAAGTGCCAGCGTCAAAATCTGGCGAATGGCGGCGGCTGATGCGCGGTCAACGGGCGCCGGGTTGATTTGCCAGCCGTTTTCGGTGCGCCAAAAATCCAGCTTTGCATCGCCGTTGGTGACGATGACGCTGCGCACGGCATCGGGCTCAAAATCAAAAAGCGCGGAGCCCGGAGGCTTGCCAGGGTCTTGACGCAGCGACGATTGCAGGATCACAAATGTTCCGAGCCCGAGGGCAAGAATGGCGAGGAAAATGGTCGCGCGTCGGTTCATTTGCGTCTTCTCCACCATGCGATGACGCCGAGGAAAGCGGCCACCGCGGGAACGATCACCATCGTAAACAGCGCGAGGATGCCCATTTGCGCATCCGTAAGATTAAGCGAAAAATGCGAAACATTTTTGGGAGCCACTCCGGAGATGCGCGAACGATCGAGGAGCGAGTTGACGGCGCCGAGCACGAAATCGAGACCTTGGGGTTTGATGACGGAATCGAAGACGAACTGCGAGCTGCCGACGACGATAAGCCGCGAGGTTTGCAATTCGACGCGATCATCCTCGATGCCGCCCCGGTCTGCCGATGCCGCAATGCTCAGCGGCTGGCCGAAGTCGCGCCCGTCGTCGTAGCGGACGCCGGACGGATTGTTCATCGCGTAGTCCGCCTCGCCCCAGAACTCCTCGGCCGGCTCGATGAGAGAACGGAGCTGGATCTTTTCGCGCTTGGCGGTTTCCTCATCAATCTGCAATGACTGGGTTTGCCCGGGGAAGAGGAGGGTGACGCCGGCAAGACGCTGCGTCATTTGCGTCGTCGGCAACACAATGCCGGTAACATCGCGCAGGATAGCCGTGGCAAACGGGAGCTGGATCGTGCGGAGCACGCGGTTGTCGAGAGGACGAATGCCGGCACTTTCGAGCAGAGACTGGATGCGGGGCGTCTTTGCATCGGGATCAAGTAATACAAGGAGCCGGCCGCGTTTACCCCACCACGCGCTAAGGATGGCCGCTTCGCGCTCGTCGAAGTCGGCCTTTGGTGCGATGAGAATTACTGCACCAGCATCCGCTGGGATCGCGTCGCTGGAGGCCAGAGAAAGCGTGGCGAGTTTGATGTTTTGTTTTTGAAGATAATCAACAAGGAGGCCGACGGGGGAACCAGCACCGAGATCGGGCTCTCCATGGCCCTGCATAAAGTAGACCACTTGCTCCTCGGGTCGCACCAAAGCGATAAGCGCGCCGGTGATCGCTTGTTCGCCGCGGAAGGCCAGCAGGCGCGGTTCGCCGCCTTGCGCAACGGGCCGAAAATCAAAATCGGCCATGTCAGCCAAGGGCAACAGGCGGGTGCGGCCATCGTAGTCAAGAATGAGAAGGTTGTCGGCGCTGTTAAACTTATACTTCTCCTGGAGTTCGCGCATGCGGGTGAGATTGCGCGTGGGGTCCACAAGCTCAACGACGACCCGCTCGCGTCCGGAGAACTGAAGCTCCGCAAGCAGGCTCTTCACGTCACCGAGAATTTGGCTCGCCGCCGACACGAAAGTGGGCGAGGCGATTACCGTGAGCGTGACCGGTTTTTTCAACTCGCGAAGCACACGTTTGGTTTGCTCAGCAAGGGCAAATTTCTGAGAGCGGGAAAAATCCCCGCGATAAAAATGCTGAAAGCTCAGGTAGTTGACAAAAACAAAGAGCGCGAGCACGGACAGGCTCTGAATGACGATGCCGATGCGAATGCCGGTTCTCGGCACACCCGTGCGCTTCACGATTTCCACCTCCGGTGCTGAAACACTTGATAGGTCGCAAAGAGGACAAGCGCCGTCGCGCTAAGGTAGAAGGCGATCGGACGTGTATCAATTAGCCCGCGGGAAAAATCCATCATGTGCTGGACGGGCGAGAAGAAGTAGACGATCTCGCGCACAAACGCGCCGCCTCCGGGCAGAAGCAACGAAATGAGTCCGAGGAAAAACATGAACAAAATCGCCGCAAACGCCATCACCGCAGCGACGATCTGGTTGTCGGTCAATGCCGAAGCCAGGCATCCCACGCTGCAATAAAACATCCCCAGCAGCACGACCATCGCACAGGCCCCGAGATACGAGCCCGCCGCGCCGCCCGCACTGACATCGGTCACCATCTGGAATACTACAAAATACAGCGCGCTCGGCAGCCACAGGACAATGTAGAAAAACAAAGCTCCAAAATACTTCGCGAGCACGACTTCGATGTCGCGCACCGGAGCGGTCATCAACATCTCAATGGTCCCCATTTTTACCTCCTCCGCAAAAACCCGCATCGTAATCATCGGGAAAACCAGCAGGAACGGAAACCAGAAATAAACCGTGTTGAAAAACGCCTCGACCATCGTCGTCGAGCCCGAGGAGCCGTTGAGCAGCGTGACGCCTGCGTGAAAATTAAATCCCGTGATGACTAGGAAAAAGCAAAGAACGATCCAAGCCATCGGCTGATGAAACGATCCTGCGACTTCGCGGCCAAAAAGAGTGAAGAACCTTCTCATGCCTCCTCCGCATGTGTGATTTCTGCGAAGACCTGTTCGAGCGAAACGGCGGAGCGGCTCAATTCCCGCGTTGGCCACGATCTCGCTGCCGCGTGGGCGAAGAGCACCTCGCGGGGATCTTCGCCAAGAACCGCCCGGATGGTGAAAATCGTCCACGCCCCGTCCGCACGCGTGCTAACGGACTCCACACCGGCGAGCTTGCGCAACTCCGCGCACGCGGCGCGCACGTCGGGCACTTTAGAATCCAGCATGATGTGCCCAGATGCCCCAAGCTTGGCCCGGAGATTTTGTGGCGTATCGAGCGCTTCGATTTTTCCCTTGTTGATGATGATCACTCGCGAGCAAAGCATTTCCACCTCGGGCAAAATATGCGTCGAGAGGAGAATCGTATGGTGACGTTTAAGATTCCGAATCAAGTCGCGCACTTGGCGGATTTGGTTCGGGTCGAGCCCGATCGTGGGCTCATCGAGAATGAGCAAATCCGGCTCATGGATCATCGCATCGGCCAGCCCCACGCGCTGCCGGAAACCTTTCGACAGGCGACCGATCACTTTTTTTTCGACCTCGACCAGCCCGCAAAGATCCAACACGTCGGCGACACGCTCGTTCATCCGGCGGCCTGGAACTCCTTTTAACGCGGCACGGTAACGGAGAAATTCCCGCACGCGCATATCCGGGTAAAGCGGGACATTTTCCGGCAAATAACCGATGCGCTCGCGGGCCTGCAGGGATTCGCGAAAAACATCGAACCCCGCAACCTCCGCACGGCCCGATGTAGGCGGCAGGTAGCCCGCCAGCATTTTCATCGTCGTGGATTTTCCCGCGCCATTCGGACCGAGAAACCCCACGATCTCACCTTTCTTGACCTCGAAGTCGATGGAATCGACCGCAAGCGTCGAGCCATAACGTTTCGAGAGCTGTTCAACCTTGATCATCAGGAGAGCCCTTCTGAGTAAACCGAACGCACGCACGGCGCAAGGATGCAGTTGCATTTCGAGGGACGCCGCGGGCGCGACATTGACTTTCTGTAGAGCATTCGTTTCTTGAGGTTCTCCGGCGGGCGGGCTATAGCTTTGCGACTTGATGAGTGCAGCACAGGATGAATGGCCATTTCTCGACGACGCGTGGAGGTATGCGCTGGTGTTGACGGGAAGCGAAACGGCGGCCTTGGAGCTCGTGCGCTCATCCTTGGACAAACTCGCGCGGCGAAGTGATGCCGGCGACCCGGCCCGCGCTCGAAGGATTCTGTTTGCTTCGCTTTACCGTCAATCGCATGCAAAACCAATCACGAGCGAACCTTCCACCGAAACCGAAGCGCGCACGCGTCCGCTTCATGAGTTGAACGAGCCCGGGCGGAGCGCGCTCACGCTGATTGGCATGAAGCTTTTCGCAGGGGAGGAGCTCGCGGGGCTGCTTGGAGAATCACTGCCATCGTTGGCCAAAAGCCTCGAAGAAGCGCGAAGACGAGTGACGATAAAAATGCACCCATGACGCCGCACGCTGCCCGTATTTTTCTTTCCAGCCAGCCGTCGGATGCCAGGTCGTTGGAAAAAGTCATCGCTGCCCTCCAGAAGTCGCCGGAGCTGCTTGCGGACTACGAGCGCCAACTTCAGACCGATCACATCGTTGGCGAGACAATCAGTGGCCTGCCGATTCCGCCGCTCTGCCAAGAGGAACTGGCGGGCATTCGGGAGCACGCGGCGGCGACAAAAGCGAAAGCGCGTTTCCACCCACTCGACCCGGCGATGCTCTCCGTCACTGTGGGATTTCTCCTGCTCGTCGGTTTGCTGACGTGGCATTTTCTGGGACGCGCGGGCGTTTTTCCTGAAGAGGCGCTCTCGATTGCAGTTGAGGGCGTGAAGTTGCGGACAGATCAGTTCGAAATCGTCGCGGAGGAAGCCGGCGTGCTCGAGGATTGGTTTTTGATGAAGGGCTTTGAACGCTTCCGCGTCCCCGCACAATTCGCAAAATTTCAAACGGCCGGCGCTCGAATTTTCAAAATTGAAGGTCAACAGGTCGGCGTGCTGGCGATTCCGGAAAACTTCATGTTTTTTATGGTGTTCGATCCGGCACCCCTCGGCATCGAGATTCAGCCCGAGGGCTCGTGGCGCGTAGCAGAATTTGACTACAAATACGCCGCCGCGATTCGCGAGCAAGACGGGATGTGCTTCATGGTCGTGGTCCGGGGCACCAAGGCTGATCTTGAAGATTTGATCGCCGCAAAACTGAAAGGGTGAAAAAAGATACAGCCCGCCGCAACGAATGCTACGACGGGCTGTTGTTCCCCCCAGAACAATCTTCTAATGGGGTGAAAGTATCATGGCACTTGTCCTTCGCAAGGGATTTTTAAATATTTATTTTAATATTATTCTATAGCGTTGCGAACCAGTGATTTGCGCGATCACTTTTTTGACCAGAAAACGTCATTTGTCAGCATTTTCTCTCCATCGAAGTGGAAATAACCCCGAAATTGCCCCCCTTCGATCATCCCCGGCAGCCAAAATCGGTCGTCGGCCCACATTTCGTGGAACGGAATTTCTCCCAACGGCGTCCAGCGCGGAACGGCCTCGTCGGTTTCCACCGCTTCGCCCTCGCAGTCCTTCGCTGAAAAAACCGTGCAGTGGAGGGCATAGCCGTCAGCAAATTGGAAGTGAAGAACACCGCGCTCTTCGACATTGAGAGGCGTCACTCCGAGTTCTTCCTGGGTCTCGCGAACGGCCGCCTCGATGGCGGATTCGCCTGCTTCAATGCGACCGCCGGGGCCGTTGATCTTGCCGGCACCAAGTCCGCGCTTTTTGAGAATCAGCAGGATTTGACCATCTCGAATCACAAAGCAAAGCGTCGCACGCTCCGTCGGTTGCCAATCGTGCCAAAAATCGTCCATGTCGCGCAACCTAACAGAACAAGCCAGCCGGTTGGCGAAACAAATCCACCGCGGACTTCAAAGCCGCGGCAGGCGCAAGCGTGACGATGCCAACGAAGGAGAAATTGGCGAACTGACGCCTTTGGATCGCTTGTTGATCGCGGCGCGCTGGCGGGCTCCCGAGCCGACCATTGAACGCCAGCCGGCGGGAAGGCTGTCAAGAAAACGCTGAAGGAGGGAAGCCGGCTTGGCGGCGTTCGCCTTGGCCTCCGCGAGGAGCACGTTGGTCGGATCTTCGTAGCCGGCACGGAGAAACGCCTTCCGACGGTGAATTTCCGCCATGTGGTGGAGGCGGCCATTTGTCCCGAGAAACTGGTCAGCGATGCGCAGCATTCGGCGGTTCGGCAACATCTCCGGGCAGACTCGCCTCACAATGCCAAACGCCGTTTGAGGCGGATACCCGGCTGCAGTGAGGATGGCAATCGACGCTGCCGTCGAGCGGCTGATGCCCGCCTCGCAATGCGCCAGCAAGCCCCAGTCGTCGAGGTGGCTCAAGCTTTTACCGAACGCGATTAATTCGGCCATGTGCTTTTCCTGCGGCGCGGGATATTTGGCAAACTTCGGCAAAGTCATCTCAATGTCGTCGAGGTCGCTGAAGACCAGTCGCAGCTTGTGAGAAGCGTTGCGCGGAGCCTCGGGAGCCTCCTTCTCATCGGGATCGATGAGGCTCACGAAATGCGTCACTGGAGCATCGGCGTAGCTCGAGACATTCGTCCGGGGGCAAACCATGAGGCGCATAGGATTTGAAACTTACCGCACGTTGCCGCACCGTGACAAATGAATTTCTCCGGCCGTGAAAAAAAATACTGAGCCCCCGGGAATCCGACCGACCGAGCCGGGACGAGACTTGCATTTCCCGGCGGCGGCGGCATCCTCGTTCGAGTAATCCCGCTCTCGCAGCCCGTGCTGCGGATGCGAGATTCGCCTCTTGCATGACGCCGACCCTACTGATTGTTGACGACGAGAAAAACACCCGCGACGGGTTGCGGCACGCTTTGGAGGGAGAGTTCGACGTTTACGTCGCGCCCGACATCTCCGGCGCACTCGCAACTCACGAAGCGGCCCCCGCCGATGTTGTGCTCACTGACCTCCGGCTCGGAAGCGACGACGGGATGGACCTAATCGAACTTTTGCTCAAGCTGCCGAAACCGCCGGTTTGCATTATGATGACGGCCTACGGCTCAGTCGATACTGCCGTCGAGGCGATGAAGCGCGGGGCTTATGATTTTGTGACCAAGCCAGTCAACATAGATCGCCTCGAAATGCTCATCAAGCGGGCACTTCGCGAGCGCGAGACCCGGCAGGAAAACAAAGCCCTCCGTCAGCGTGTGGAGAGCCAGTCAAAACTGGAGGGCATGATCGGGCGTTCACCGGTGATGGTCGAGGTTTTCGACACGATCAAACAGGTCGCCACTTCGAAAGCGACCGTGCTCATTCAGGGCGAAAGCGGGACGGGCAAAGAGTTGGCCGCACACGCCATTCACCACCTGAGCCCTCGATCCGAGCACAAGTTTCTTGCTGTCCACTGCGCGGCTCTCACGCCGGAACTCCTCGCAAGCGAATTATTCGGCCACGAGAAAGGTGCCTTCACAGGTGCCTTCGAACGACGGGTCGGGCGCTTCGAACAAGCGCGCGGCGGAACCCTCTTTCTCGACGAAATCGGCGAAATCGACGCGACCACACAAGTCAAAATCCTCCGCGTCCTCGGCGAGCGAACATTCGAACGCGTCGGCGGCACACAAACCCTCCAGTCCGACGTGCGCCTCATCGCAGCCACGAACCGCGACCTCGCAAAGATGGTCGCCGACGGCAAGTTTCGCGACGATCTCTATTTTCGTCTCCACGTCGTTCCTCTCACGATGCCGCCGCTCCGTACACGAAAAGTCGATGTTCCCCTGCTCGTTGAAAGTTTCCTCAAAGAATCGGCGGCGGAAAACGGAAAACCCGTCCGAGAGCTCGCGCAGGACGCCATGTCGGCCCTACTTGACTACGACTGGCCAGGGAACGTCCGCGAACTCCGCACCGCCATCGAACACGGCGTCGTTATGGCCACCGGACCCAAAATCACCATCCGCGACCTGCCTGCCGTCCTCCGCCCGCCATCCCAAGCCATCCCCGATAACCCTCGCGGATTAGATTTGCACGAAACCGAAACCGCTCTTATCCTCCGCGCGCTGGATGAGTGCAGGGGCAACCGGACGGATGCGGCGGAGAAGTTAGGGATTAGCCGCAGAACGTTGCACCGTCGCTTGAACGAACTTAACATCTCTAAACGCAAACTTATTAATCCCTAAATCACATGGCAGCTACAGACGAAGCCGGCGTACAGGCCGCAGTGCACTCCCTCGAACAAGGAAAACTCGCGCCCATTATTCGCGGCGCAATGTTTTTCGTTCTCATCGTTGTTCTCACCCTCCTTTACCTGTTCGTTCAGTTCAAAGGCTTCTCGAACCTCACCGCGATGGATCAAGGGCAGATCGCTCGCAATATCGCCAGCGGCAAGGGATTCTCCACACAGTTTATCCGCCCACTCGCCATTCGCCAGCTCGAAGCGTCAGGCAAAGGCGTCCCCGCTGAAAATTTTCCGGACTTCTACCAGTCTCCGCTCAATCCTTTCGTCAATGCCCTCCCGCTCAAGCTCGTCCAATCGTCTTGGAAGATGTCTCCGACCGACCTCGTCTATGCGGGAGATCGGGCCATTGCGGGATTGTCGATCGTGTTTTTCCTCCTATCGGTCGGAATCTGGTATTTTGTCGGCGCGCGGTTGTTTGACAGTAAATTGTCGCTCATCGCGTGTGCCATCGTTCTCCTTAGCGACATGATGTGGCAGTTCTCACTATCCGGCCTGCCGCAAATGCTCATGCTGTTTCTCTTCTCGGGAGCCATGTTACTTACCATCTTTGCGATGCAAAATCACGACCGCACACTGCTCGTGCTGCTATCGCTCTTCGGCGCCGGACTTCTTTTCGGTCTTATGACGCTCGCTCACGGCCTCGCGGTCTGGCTTTTCCTCGGGTGGCTCATCTTCTCGCTCGTATTCTTCCAACCCCGGGGCATCGCCGCCTTCGCAGGCCTGGCTGCGCTTTTGATCGTCGTGCTCCCGTGGATGGCACGCACTTACTCGGTCGCGGGGAACCCTTTTGGCCTCGCAATCTACGCTGGTCTGACCCAGGGCTCCCCCGAGGAGGGCTACCTGCGCGTCCTCGACGACGCTCCTCCCATGAGTGGCTCAGGCGCAATCTCCAAACTCAAAGCAAACGTTTCGTCACAAATCGAAAACCTCATTGCGCTCCTCGGCATGAACGTTGCCGCCTGCGCTTTTTTTCTTGCACTGCTCCACCCGTTCCGCTCGACAACCACCTCTCTTTTTCGATGGTGCGTGGTGCTCATGTGGCTGGGTGCCGTCATCGGGATGGGCTTTTTCGGAAACGATGGCGTCATCTCCTCCAACCAACTCCACGTCCTCTTTGTCCCGATCTTCATCTTTTTCGGACTCGCGTTTCTGCTGGTTCTTTGGAGCAGGTGGGACATCAACTACCCGATCCTTCGGATTATTTTTCTCTCAGTTATCGTCTTCCTCTGCGCCGCTCCCCTGCTGGCAACGCTGTTCACCGGACGCGGAGCCGCCATCAACTGGCCACCCTATGTTCCGCCGTTCATCGCGGTCCTGGGCGAATGGTTTGGGGAGGACGAAGTGATTGCCTCAGACATGCCGTGGGCCGTCGCGTGGTATGCCCAGCGGAAATCCCTCCTCGTACCCGATACCGTCAAATCCTTCAACAGCATCAACGATTACCGTATGATCGGCGCCCCTGTCAGCGGCCTTTACCTCACCCCGATCAGTGGCAACGCACGCCTTTTCTCAGACATCTATAAAGGTGCCTGGAAGGAATGGGCTCTGCTGATCACGCGCCCGCCGCGGGTTGACGGATTTGCCCTTCCTTACTTCACCGCGCTTCCAATCGAAGGAGAATGTATGATCTTCTCAGACCGGGATCGTTGGAACAAACGCGAGTGACGAAAACCCGCCGCGAGTCTTTGTTATAAAACCATGGGGCAAAAATCTGAAACCAAACCTCCGAGCCTGGAGACGGCCATCGAACGGATCAACGCCATCGTCGCCGAGATGGAGGTCGGCACGTTGCCGCTGGAAACGCTGATCGCCCGCTACGAAGAGGGTCTCGGCTTGGTGAAGACCTGCCAGGAAAAACTCGACGCAGCCGAGAAGCGTATCCAAATCATCTCGCGCGACGCCCAAGGCCGCGCGTCGCTCACCGACTTTGACGAACCCGACAACGCCAAATGAGCTCACTCCTCCCAACCATC
>Ga0209490_10006902_pt1 | contig 10174 bp, 12 predicted proteins | sample MAT06_FD_187209 | JGI IMG/M metagenome (GOLD analysis project Ga0209490, IMG submission 187209) | Freshwater microbial communities from Lake Fryxell liftoff mats and glacier meltwater in Antarctica - MAT-06 (SPAdes) (version 2) | ecosystem: Environmental > Aquatic > Freshwater > Ice > Liftoff...
CCGCCAACGTGCTCACTGCCGCCACCGACGATGAGGCGGCTTGGTTTGCTGCCCCCGGCCAGTTGATGACCTTTGCCCTGCGCACCGGCCGGCCGATCCAACTGGCGTCGCCACAGGTTGCCGCTGTTCATCCCGACCTCGACGCGGCGCGGCGTTTCCCCACCAACCGCATTGTAGGCACACCCGCTACGGTGTTCGCGGAACTGGAAGAGTTGATCGCGGCCACTGAAGCCAACGAAATTATGATTTTCACTTTTACGTACAGTCTGGAAGAGCGCCTCCGCAGCCTCGAATTGCTCGCCCAAGCTTGGCTAACCCGGGCCGCCGCCTCGACCGAGCCGGTTCAAACCGCGTTGCTCCATTAGCACCAATGTTAACAAAGCGGCCACCTTCATCGTATCATCATGGCGAGCTGTATCATCGTAACTTCCTCTTAACAAACCATCTTCCGTGAGCGGTTTGTCAGCTCGCTAAAGCTGACAAACCGCTTAGCTGCGTACTGGTGACCTGACCAGGTAAAGACTGCCTAACCGACCATTCTCTACCCCAGCAAAAGTATATGTACTTAAGTCTGTATTGGGATTGAGTCGAATCCCACGCCCAGCCGCAGCGGTTTCGCCTCTGGTGTGGGGGGCGGCCAATGAATAATAGCCTCGTTCTAACCGCAAGGCGCCGACGCGACTTTCAACGTCATTCGCCTTTTGCCCTTTGTAGCGCATCCCCGCACCACACTGCGGGCATCGCGGTGCTTCCACCAACTGCCGCGCCGCCTGCCCTGCGATCCCCACACTTGCCATCTGCGCCCCAACTCGCTCGCACACGCGCCGCACCGCTTCCTTGATCGCACTCAAAGTGGGTACCCCGGCATTCGCCGCCCACTCCAGATACTCTTGGATCAGCTCGCCTGCTACCGCCATCAACTCCGCTTCTTGTTGCCCTCGACTCCGTTTCATTCGGCGCGTTCCTTTCTGAATGCCTGCTTTCACTCCCACCCTGCTATTTTACCATCTCGCCCCCATTCTGATAGACACCCTCCCCACTTTGCACATTGACAGCCGGTCTCTCATTGTGCTACACTCTTTATTGCCTCAAGACCGTGTTGTTCTAGCCGGTGTGGTCCTATCTCTAGATCTCCATCTTTTGTCATCTAGTGCAACTTCTGTTGTCAATTATTCGTGTTCGTTAGTACATTCAACTGTTATACTGTTTGGCGTTGAACCATCCAACCTGATTTCACACGAAAGGAAGAAGCTGTATGCAACAAACGACAAATTCTACCTTGTTCGCACGGCACCTCATCAGTCGGCGCCATTTCTTGCAACTGGTAGCGGCGGGTGTTTCGACGACCGCGTTATTGGCCGCTTGTGCGCCCCCCGGCGTTGCCCCGGCCACGGGCAGTGAATCTGCGGCTGCGGGTGGCGAAACCGCTGCGGGTGGCGGTACGCTAGTTTGGCTTTCGCACCAGGAAATTGCCGGCTTGGGGCCAAATGATCTGGGCGCAACCATGCAGGCGATCATGATTATGGCAATGCATAACGCCCTTGTCAATTATGATCCAGACAATAAGATGTACCCTGACCTGGCTGAATCTGTTGATGTACAACCGGATGGAATGAAATATACATTTAACCTACACAAGGGTGTCAAATTCCACGACGGCAGCGAACTGACTAGCGCTGATGTGAAGTACACGATGGATTATTATCGTGACGAAAAAAATGCAGCCACTATCCAGAGTAGCTATACCGGCATCGATACCGTGGAGACGCCGGACGATTATACGGTGGTCGTGAACATGAAGACCATCAACGCTGCCTCATTGGTTACCTGGGCGACTAGCCCCATCGTCAATTCTAATCATCACAAGCAAGTGGGAGATGCTGAATATTCTACATCACCTATCGGCACAGGCCCGTTCAAATTAAAGGAATGGAAAGCCTCAGAATTTACCGAGCTTGAGGCATTTGCTGATCATTTCCGTGGTCGTCCTAAGGTTGATTTCCTACGCATGGAAGTGGTGCCGGAAGACGCAGTACGTAAAGCAGCGCTAGATACTGGCGATGCTGACTCCTCGGCATGGCCTTTACTGGTGCAAGATAGTCTTGCGCTTGAAAAAGACCCCAATTTCAAGGTGTACCGTTATCCATCCGCCGGGATCAAACACTTCCCAATCAACAACGAGCGTGCCTACTTTGCCGACAAACGCTGCCGGCAAGCGCTGATGTATGCCCTTGATCGCCAACGCATCATCGATGATTTGTGGAATGGCGCCGCCGAGGTTGCTCATTCCAACATTCCGCCGACTAGCCAGTATTATAACGCTGATCTCAAGCAATATGAATTCGACCCGGAAAAGGCAAAGGCTTTGTTGGATGAGGCAGGGTGGACGGTTGGCGCGGATGGCATTCGTGAGAAGGATGGCGTTAAGTTCTCCTTCACCTGTACAGCTAAGGCAGGCGACCAAGCGCGCAAGGCCATCGCTGAGTTGGCGCAGCAACTCTTCAAAGATGTCGGCCTTGACATGCAGATCACCGAAGCGCCGGTGGCCGAAATTCTAGAAGCCATGCGCCAGGGCGGCACGGAAATGTCGATCTTTAACTGGACCTATAACAATGGCGTGCTTGAACCCGATTGCACGGACACACTTACTTCCTCGGGCGGCAGCAACTTCCCGCACTTCAACAATGAAGAGATGGACGAATTGTGTAGCAAGGGTTTACAAGAGGTCGATCCAGCGAAACGTAAACCAATCTATGACCGCATCCAGGAGATCTTTGCTGAAGAGGTCCCTGTACTCTATCTGCAATTTGATCAATGGATGGTGCCATTTGCTATGCGTGTGGAGGGTTTACCTGATTCAACATTCAACACAGATCCTATCCATTACTATCTCTTGCCACTGATGAAACAGAACGGATAATTCATACACCTGACGCCTCATTAGCTTGACAAGCGTTCATCTCTCCTCTATAATCTATACAAGTCTTAAGAGTCGTATAGGTTATAGAGGAGAGATTGTATGGCAATGAAAAGCTTCAAGAGTGAAGAAGCGCGCATCAAAATGCGCGACATCCTGGATGAAGTGACTGCCGGCCGTGAAGTGGTGATCGAACGCTACAACAAGCCGGTGGGGGTCGTCGTGCCCCATTTGCTCTGGGTGCAACTGAAAAAGCTGCACTATGAGGAAATTGCCCGCATCCGGGCCGAGATGGACGCTGGCAACTATATGACGTGGGACGCAGTCAAGGCGGATTTAGAAGCAAAGGGTATTCTTCCGTGAAATGGGAATTACGCCTGGGCCGTGAGGCAATTGCTGCTCTCTACCGCATTGAGCGTGGTGTTGCACGCAATGTTGGCGCCGCGCTAGATGCATTGGCTGCTGATCCCATGTTGACAAACTTACAAGTGGACGCAGAAGACCCAAGTCTTTACTGGCTGGCGGTCGAAGGTGACATCACCGTCTGGGTGGAAATCGTCGATGAGCGCCATGCCATTCGTATCGTCAAGATCGGATGATTTAATGTACGATTTTAGATTGACGATTTACGAGATAATGGGACGGTCCATGTGATCTCTGCTTTCATTATAGCGAAAGCAGAGATCACATGGTTTACCCACCAATCTTCGTCAATCAAAAATCGTCAATCAAACAAAACGCCTATGCTACTCTACATCGTCCGCCGTCTACTCCAGGGCTTGCTGATCGTTTTCCTCGTCAGCGTGATCACCTTTGTTATTATGCGCCTACTGCCGGGTGACCCGGTGCAGTTGCTCTTGGGCGACGGCAGGATCAAGATGACGGATGAATTGCGTGCCGCCATCCATCGCAAGTGGGGCTTTGACAAACCCTATCACGAACAGTATTTGATCTGGCTGTCGAGTTTGCTGCGCGGTGATTTTGGCGAATCATTGGTGCGGCGCGGTGTCCCGGTGCGCGACATGATCTTGGAAGCGGCGCCGGTCACCGCCTTTTTGAATATAATCTCGTTAATCCTGGCCGCGGCCATCGCCATTCCGGCTGGTATCTTGGCTGGCGTCAAACGAAATTCACTGTTCGACTATGTTACAGCGCTTTTTTCCACCGCCGGCGTGTCGATTCCTGCCTTTTGGATCGCCCTGATGGCGATCATTTTTTTCTCCGTCTATTTACGCTGGGTGCCACCTTATGGCCTAAAGACGTGGAAGGGATATGTGTTGCCGATTGCCGTCCTGACTTTTGAGCAGATGGCGCTGCTCGCCCGTGTGATGCGCGGGGCGACAATTGAAACCCTGACCCAGGACTATGTGCGCACGGCACGCGCCAAAGGACTCGGCGAACGGATCGTCGTCGTGCGCCACGCTGTGCGCAACGCGTTACTGCCAGTGGTCACCGTTTTGGGGCTGCAAATTGCCACCATTCTTAGTGGCACCATTGTGATCGAAACGATCTTTGCCCTGCCGGGCATTGGTCGCCTCTTTATTGACTCGTTGGGTCGGCTGGATTATCAGGTTGTACAGTCATTGGTGGTGGTGTTGTCGGCGCTTGTCGTGCTTGCCAATCTCATCACCGATCTACTTTATGCCATCGTTGACCCCCGCGTCCGTGTAGAATAGCCATCACGGTGCGGGATGGCATTTACAATTACCCAATCCCTAATACCCAATTACCTAGTCCCTATGGCCGCAATCTCAACACCCCAAACTCGCATTATTGAAACGATTGAAAACCCAGCCGCGCGCTCCGAATGGATGCAGGCGTGGCGCCGCTTCCGCGCCAATGGGCTTGCCGTTGTGGGCTTGGCGGTGGTCATTTTGTTGGTACTGGTGGCCATTTTTGCCGATGTGCTGGCACCTTATGATCCAAGCTTTCAGTTTCGTAGCATGCAAGGCGCTGCGCCATCCGCCGACCACTGGTTAGGCTCAGACTATAATGGGCGCGACTTGTTGAGCCGCGTTCTGGTTGGTACACGTACGGCCTTGCTGGTTGGTCTGGGCGCAACCTTCTTCCAGGTTGTGATTGGGGTACTGATTGGCGCAATCGCTGGCTATTTTGGTGGCTGGACCGATACGATCTGTTCGCGCATTATTGATACGCTAATGTCGATCCCAGTGTTGGCGCTGCTGACTCTGTTGGCCGCCGTCTTACGCGATAAGAATTTATCTAGCTTATTGTTAATCGTCCTCGTGATTGGGTTTACAGGCTGGGCGCGTTTCGCGCGCGTTGTGCGGGCCGATGTGCTCAGTTTGCGCAGCCGCGACTTTGTGATCGCCGCCCGCTCCAGCGGTGTTCAACCCATGCGCATTATTATCCGCCATATCTTGCCGAATGTGCTGGGGCCGATCATCGTGTTGGCCTCGCTTGGGATTGGTGGCATTATCATCCTCGAATCCGCGCTTTCGTTTTTGGGGCTGGGCGTACGGCCGCCGACACCCTCGTGGGGGGTCATCCTTTCTGATGGTCGCCAGTACATTACCACCTATCCCCATATTGTTATTTGGCCCGGCCTGATGATCGTGATCACCGTATTGGCCTTTAACTTTGTTGGTGATGGTGTGCGCGATGCGTTGGACCCAAAACAACGGGCTGAGTAGTAACTTGGAAAATTGCCGAGAATTGTCTTTGGTTAATTGCTGTGTTTTCATGTTAGCACAAAGTGTTGGCATGTGAGCAAAAGGAGATAATTATGATAAGAACCCAGGTTCAGTTGACCGAAGCACAAGTTAAGCGTTTAAAAAAGTTAGCCCAAGAGAAAAACGAATCAATCGCTGCGCTGGTTCGTCAAGGGGTTGATCTTGTCCTCGCTGCAAAAACCAATGAGGATGAAATGCTTGAAAAGCGACGCCGTGCGATACTCGTTTCAGGTCGCTTTAATTCAGGCCTGCCGGATCTAGGCGTCAACCACGACTATTACCTGGCTGAGGCAATTTCGAATGATCCAAAGGACTTGAAAGTAATTGAAGAATGAATATTTTCATCGATACGTCGGCTGTATTGTCTGTGTTAGATGAAAATGAGCCAAATCATACGGCGGCTGACAAAATTTGGCTGTGCTTGCTCGATGAAAACCATACCTTGCCGTCGACTAACTACATCATTAGTGAAGCATGTGCATTGCTCCAACGTCGCTTGGGTATGCTAGCAGTCAGAGTATTGCTTGAGGATATGGCTCCTGTCTTACAAATAGCGTGGGTTGATCAGAAGCTCCATGCAGATGCAGTGCAAGCCTTTTTGATTGCCAACCGTCGTTTGTTGAGCTTGGTGGATTGTGTAAGCTTTGCGGTCATGCGTCATTCCCATATTTCAACAGCCTTTGCTTTTGATCATCACTTTGAAGAACAAGGATTCACATGCCTTCGTTGACCTCACAAATCGATGCCATCATTGCCGCTAGCGGCACAACGGCAATGGGTGTTGCGATCAAACATTTAGAATCGGGTGAGGAACTTTATATCAACGCCGATCACTCCTTTCCCCTTTGCAGCGTGCTCAAAATTCCCGTGCTGGTCGAGGCCTTTCACCAAATCCAGACCGGTCGCTTTACACTAGATGATCGTTTTGAGTTGACCTTGGCCGAGAAGAACCTGCCCAGCGGTGTGCTCGTTTTTCTGCAAGATGGGTTGCAACCAACGCTGCGCGATCTGTTGACCTTAATGATCATCATCAGCGATAACACGGCCACCGATATGGTAATACACCGCCTGGGGGTGTCTGCTACCACCCAATTTATGCACGAGCTCGGGCTGACCTCGATCCATGTGCCAATGACGATCCGTGAAATCTTTATCGACATTTTGGGCGAAGCCGGCGCTGATCCACGCCGGGCTTTTACCATGTTGGACAAACCGGAAGCAGAAGTTTCGGCTAATCGCACCGGGCGCGCCTACAGCTTGGGGCCAGACAATGATGTCGGCACGCCGCGTGACCTGAATCGGCTCAATGAAATGATTTTTCGTGCTGAAATTCTCGATCGTGCTGCCTGTGATGCCATGTTGCATATTCTTTTGCAACAACAAATAAATCTCCGGTTACCCCGTTTTCTGCCGGCTGGCACGGCGGTCGCTCACAAGACAGGCACCCTGTCTGGCATCCGCAATGATAGTGGCATTATCTACGCCAACGACCATTCGCATGTTGCAGTCACCGTCTTCTGTACTTGGGACGCTGAACCTGTCAAAGATGATCCGGTGGCCGAGTGGGACCACGTCAACCAGATCGATAGCGCCTTGGGCCAGATCGGACGGCTTGTCTACGACCATTTTAAATGATTGACGATTTTTGATTTCTGATTTACGCTCAGCAGTGGATGCCGTAAGTCTCTTCTTCGATCCGAGACAACGAGAGAAGAAGGCTCAAAACGCGCCCTGCGACTTCGTAAATCAAAAATCGTCAATCGTCAATCCAATATCCACTGGAGTAACACCGTGAAATTCTTCACCGCTTTGTTGAGCACAGAAACAAACACCTTTTCTCCCTTTCTAACCGGTATGCAAAACTTTGAACAGAATTACCTCGTGCGCCACGGCCAACACAGGGCTCATCCTGATGCCGAGGCAGTGGCCCTGGTGCGATGGCGCGCGCTGGCGCAGGAACGGGGCTGGACGGTATTCGAGAGCCTGGCCGCCTTTGCCATGCCTGCCGGGATCACGTTGCGTCCCGTCTATGAGGCGTTGCGGGATGAGATTCTGACTGATCTGCGCGGCGCGCTGCCTGTCGATGGTGTGCTTTTACACATGCATGGCGCGATGGTGGCCGAGGGCTATGACGATTGCGAAGGCGACATGGCCCAGCATGTGCGGGCGATTGTCGGGCCAGACGTGCCCATTGGCGTCGAGTTGGATTTACATTGCCATCTGACGCAGACATTGGTGGAAAACGCCGACGCTGTGATCACTTACAAAGAGTATCCGCACACCGACCCTGCCGAGCGGGGTGAAGAACTTTTTCAGATCATCGCCGACGCCGCCCAAGGCAAACTCAAGCCTCATACGGCGCTTTACGACTGCAAGATGATTGGCGTTTACCACACCACACGCGAACCGGTGCAAAGCTTCGTCGCTCAGATGCAAGCGCTGGAAGGTAAAGACGGCGTGCTTTCGGTTTCGTTGGGGCATGGTTTTCCGTGGGGCGATGTGCCCGATCTAGGTACCCGCATGCTTGTCGTCACCGATAATCAACCAGCGCATGGTGCAGCATTGGCGCAGCAGTTGGGTGATCAATTCTATGCCATGCGTGACCGTGTGCAACCGGACTATCGCTCTTTACATGGTGCTCTGGATGAAGCGTTAGCCTGTGCCGAACAGCCGGTGGTATTGGCCGATGTAGCAGACAATGCCGGCGGTGGCGCACCGAACGATTCCACTTTTGTTTTGCGCGCGCTACTGGAGCGTGGCATCGCTAACGCCGCAATTGGCTGTATCTGGGACCCGATCGTGGTTGCTGTTGCGCTGGAGGTGGGCGAGGGCGTCGAACTCGATCTGCGCATTGGGGGCAAGATGGGGCCGATGTCAGGCGATCCGGTTGATCTGCGGGTGCGGGTAGGTAAGATTGCCCGTAACGCCACCCAAGTTTTTGCGGATGGTCTTTCGCCGTTGGGCGATAGTGTCGCGTTGCACGGCCCCAATGGTATCGATATTGTTGTAATCAGCCATCGCACGCAGACCTTTGGTCCGCAGGTTTTTACCAATGTCGGTATCGACCCCACACAGAAGAAGATTTTGGTCGTCAAATCCATGCAACACTTTTATGCCGGCTTCGCTCCGCTGGCCGCAAAGATTCTCTATGTGGCTGCACCCGGTGCGCTTGTACCAGATTTCAAACAACTGCCCTATAAGCACGCTAATCGCAATATTTGGCCGTTGGCTTGATTGACGATTTGACGCGAATGCGCTACGATTGGCAATAGATGAAGCTATCTATTCATTTTGGCGAGCTAGGTTTAGATGGGATCGAGAGGAAGTAGCTATGGCTGTCGCAACTTATCCAGGTGTGGTTCACAACGGGAAAATTGAATTATCTACTCCTGTCGATCTGCCTGAAGGTAGTGAAGTTTATATCGTTGTTCCTACCGCGTTGAATGAACGTGCTGCGCGACGCAAAGCCACGGGTTGGTTAATCGGTTATGTCGGCAATATGTTAATGGCCGACCACGGCGTGCTCGTTCAAATTGGGATAGAGTGGGCATGGCGTTTTCAAGTTTTTATCACATCACTCGCCCATGATCCATGGGGACCAATTGGTTACGTTGAAATTAGTGCAACAACTGGAGCGGTTGTCAACGATCTACAAACCAAAAAAGCCTTGATGGACAATGGTCAAAAATTTAAGCGTCCCATTTAGTACACAACAAAAACATGGTTATTGTTTGCTTGCCTGTGCCCAGATGGCTTTAGCCCATCTGGGCATTTCGCGTTCACAAGCTGCATTGGCGAAGACACTGGGTATATTTGAGGATGCCAGCCTCAAATATCACGCGCTTAAAATCTAGCTCAATCGAGGTTATCTACGCTACTGAAGCGGTTCTGTCCGATGTAGCGAATTGGCTCGATCAGAAAATACCAGTCATTGCGTTTGTTCAGACTGCGCAGCTAGACTATTGGCAAAAACATCCTGCTCAACATGCTGTTCTAATTGTAGCAATTGACAACGATAGTGTCTATTTACTTGATCTGGCTCGCAATGCTGATATTGTCACCGTTTCAATTGGTGAATTCTTGCTAGCCTGGGACGATATGGAATTTAGCTATGCCGTCATATGAAAACGAGCATAAAGGAAAAATAATGGCTATTTTTGACACCCTGATCTGCAATGCAAAAGTGATCGACGGCACGGGCAATCCCTGGTTTTATGGTGACGTGGCATTGAACGCTGACCGGATTGCTGCCATTACGCCCCCGGGACGCATCGCCCCAGAAAATGTGCGCGAGGTTGTGGACGCCAGCGGTATGGTTGTCTGTCCGGGCTTTATTGACATTTTAAGCCACTCGATTATACCCTTGATGCTTGATGGCCGTTGTCTCTCAAAAATTACGCAAGGCGTTACCACCGAAATCATGGGGGAAGACTGGACGCCAGGTCCCTTTGGCGGCAAAATTGACGCCACCCAACTGGCGCGTAACCCGATGTTGGCCGCTGCACCGGAGTGGCTGGCGCGGATCCCCACCTGGTCGCGTCTGCGCGACTGGTTTGATGCCATG
>Ga0209490_10006904_pt1 | contig 10172 bp, 8 predicted proteins | sample MAT06_FD_187209 | JGI IMG/M metagenome (GOLD analysis project Ga0209490, IMG submission 187209) | Freshwater microbial communities from Lake Fryxell liftoff mats and glacier meltwater in Antarctica - MAT-06 (SPAdes) (version 2) | ecosystem: Environmental > Aquatic > Freshwater > Ice > Liftoff...
CGTGCCGCGCGAGACGCTGCGCGAGCTGACGCCGTTCCTGCCGCTCGTGTTCGATCGCCTGCCGGCCCTCTGGTACGCCTGCGACGACACGCTGCGCGACTTCGTGAAGCGTGGCGGCGAGCGCCTCCTGGCCGACCAGGAGCGGCTCGAGCTGCGCGAGAAAGAGCAGGTCCGCCGCACCTGGCGGCTGCATTGGGCGGTCGGCCACCTGCAGGCCCTGTTCGCGCAGGCCGACGACGAGATGTTGCGCCAGACGGCCGGTGGCGTCATCCAGGGCGCGGCGCCTATCCGCGCGACCCGCTTCGGGTTCTGGCCTGTGGCACTGCGCGGCCTGTCGCTCTGTGGGAGGCTCGGGCCGACGTTGCTGACGGGTCTCGAGCACGGCTTGAAGGCACCGCCCGAGACGGTCAACGAGGCGCTGACCTCGGCCCACGGCCTGGGCTTCGTTGGGGCGGCGCATCCGAAGTACCGCCACGAGATCGTGACGCGGCTCGGCGGCACCTTCGAGAGCCAGGACGCACGCACGAGCTGGCTCGCGCGCGAACGGTCGCTCATCGCCGAGGCGTTGAACGAGCTCGTCATCAACAGCGACGACGCCGAGCGCGAGCTGGCGGCCCACCTCGAAGCGCTCCGTGGGCGCGGCGTCGAGGTGCCCGACACATCAGAGCTGGTGGCGCTCGCGAACCTGCCGGTGTCGTTGCACGGTCGGGTGGCACTGGTGCTCATCCGCCATGGGCTCGGCGCGTTCGCGCGCACGCCGATCGCTGACCTGTACCCGACCGCGGCGGCGATCGCGGCCCGTGAGGCGACCGATCCGCTGGTCGCGGGGCTCGCGCTGCTGGCGATCGCGGTCGAGCACCAGGCTCGCGTCAAGCGCGCTTGATCGGGTCCACGGCGTCAGCGAATCAGGTCAGCCGCGCCGCCCGAGCAGCAGCGTGTGCCACGGTCCGCCGGTGCCATAAGCGCGCACGCGCTCGACCCTGGTCGCGAACCCTTCCTTCTTCATGAGCTGCTCGAACGCGTCTTCGGACGTGGCCGACCAGTAGACGACCGTGCCCTGCGGATTGAGCGCACCGTGCACGAGCCTCAGCCCGCGCGTCTCGTAGAGGGCCCTATTGCCAGCGGTCATCATCGCGGTCGTGCCGTTGTCAGCGTCGAGCATGATCGCATCGAATCTACCGCTCTTGCCGAGCACCGCGAACACGTCATCGACCACGAGGATCGTGCGCGGGTCCGCGAGCTCCTTCGCCGACAAGCCAATGAACGCCGGATTGCGATTCCAGGTCACGACCTGCGACATCAGCTCGGCGACCACCACCTCGGCGTCAGCCCCCAGCGTCGCAAGCGCCCCACGCAGCGTGAAGCCGAGCCCGAGCCCGCCTATCAGCACCCGCGCCTTCGGCCGACTGGCAATGGCCAGGCAACCCAGCACCCCGAGCCGCAGCTCGGACGCGTGCCGCTTCGTCGACATCAGCTCGCGCCCATTGACGCGCAGCACATACTCGCCATCGTGCTCGACCAGCACCAACGCGCTGCCATCCGGACTGCGCGCCTGCCCGAGAACCTTCCACTTGATCATGCGCCCCACCTCGCCTGTCGACGCCTGCGACCTTCCACAGAAGCGGCGCCGCCACAATGCCCGCGTTACCCGGGGCGCGCTCCGCGCACGTCACACCTGACTTCGCCCAGGCTATCGACTACGTTCCTGCCATGTCGTCGTTCCGTCATCACTACCTCGTCGCTCTCGCGCTCATCACCCTCGTCGCCTGCGATGACGACCCGAGCGCGTCGGACGCCACCGACGTGACCCAGCTGACGGACGCCACCGACGCCACCGGAGACGCCAACGACGCGGTCCAAGACAGCGGCGAGGTCGTCGTGCCGCCTCCGATCGACCTCGCGCTCGTGCCCCCGACCGGCGTGGTCGTCGCCGGCATCGCGGAGAAGCCCGCCGATCTCGTTGGCGGACCGAAAGCCGAAGGCCAGCTCGGCGACTTCGTGCTCGCGAACGCGAGCGCGCGCTTCCTCATCGAAGGCATCCGGCCGGCCGGCGGCTACCGCCAGTTCGGTGGCCTGCTCGTCGACGCCGACCTGCAGCCCGGCGGCGAAGACCGCCTGGGCGAGCTCTGGCTCGTGTGGAACCTGCGCGCCTTCCGACCCGATACGATCGAAGTCACCTCCGACGGTCGTGATGGCACAGCGATCGTGCGCGCGACCGGCCGCACGACCCGCTACGCCTGGGTCGACGCGATCCTCGGCGACCTGCTCGTGGCGGACCCGATCGACCTCGCGCTCACGTACGAATATCGCCTGGCACCCGACACGACCACGCTCGAGCTTGTCGTCTCGTTCCACAACGACCAGGCCGATGTCGCCGACGTGCGCCTGCCCGCGGTCGCGATGAACATGGGCGACGGCGCCCCGGCCTACACGCCCGGCCCGGGGCTCGCATCGATAAGCGGCGGCACCTCCTGGATCTGGACGGGCGGCGTCGGACTCGAGCGCGGCTACGGCTTCATTCCCCCGGCGGGCATGGTCCCGACGGCCCTCTTCCAGCAGACGAACGTCCAGCTCTCGACCCTGCCAGGCTTCCAGCTCGAGGCTGGCGCAAGCACGAGCTTCTCGTTCCACTTCGTCGTCTCCGACGACGGCTCGACGACGATCGACAAGGCGCGCGCAGCACTCCACGGCCTGACGCTGGCCCCCCTGCACGGACGCGTCAGCGGCGAGACCCCCTGGGCCAGTGACGAGGGCGAAGACGTGCCGAGCAACACCGGCGGCCGCGCCTGGGTGGCCGTCACGCGCGAGGCCGACGTGCTGGCGCTGACCCCCATCTTGCCCGACGGCAGCTGGAGCACGGTCGTGTCGCCCGGTGACGTCCAGGTGCAGGCCTTCGCCCCGGGCCGCGGCGGATCCGAGCCCAAGCTCGTCACGGCGGCTGTCGGGTCCGACCCCGAGATTGACCTCGAGCTGCCCGGGCTCGGCCAGGTCGTTGCACGCGTGCGCGACCCGGACGGCAACGCCATCCCGGCCCAGGTCAGCTTCTTCCGGGTCGACGCGCCGAGCCCGTTCGCGCCCGAGCCAGTGCGCTTCGACCCCGACTGGGGCCGCGAGCGCAGCGTCGTCGCGTTCCAGGTCGACAGCCAGATCACGGCTCAGCTCCTGCCCGGCGAGTATCGTGTGGTCGCGAGCCGCGGCTACTCCTGGGAGATCGACGAGGCGACCGTCACGGTCGCGCCCGGCACATCGCAGACCCTCGAATTCACGCTCGAAAAGACGGTCGACGACGCCGGCTGGAGCGCGGCCGACCTGCACCTGCACGCCTTCTGGAGCCCCGACTCGGAGGTCCCCTACCCTGTCCGCCTGCGCCAGGCCGCGGCCAACGACGTGTCGCTGCCGGTCTTCACCGAGCACACCTACATCGGCCCGATCGCACCCTCGCTCGCGGCGGCCGGTGTCGCCGAGTGGGTCACGCCGCTGCACGGCCAGGAGGTCTCGACCGTCGAGTACGGCCACTTCGGCGCCTATCCGCTCGTGTACAACGCGACCTTGCCGAGCGGCGGCGCTGTCTTCGAGCACGGCTGGCCCGGCACCGGCTTGTTCGACGCGATACGCGCCCAGCACGACGGAGAGATCATCGTGCAGGTCAACCACCCGCGCGTGTCGTCGAACATCCAGGCCTACTTCGACTCGATCGGCCTCGACACGACCACGCTCGTCGCGGCGAAGAAGCCCGAGCGCTGGACGCTCGACTGGGACACGCTCGAAGTCTTCAATGACGGCTGCGGCACCGGCGGCGGCAACGCCGAGGCGCTCCAGGACTGGTTCAACCTGAACGACCTTGGCCTGAAGAAGACCCTCTCGTCCGGCTCGGACAGCCACAACGAGGCAAACGGCGTCGGCGACGTGCGCAGCTGGATCGCCGTCGAACGCAGCGCGGTCGAGGCCGATCACCGGGCGGTCGTCGCACCACTTCGCGAACGCAGGACCTTCGTCTCGTGCGGCCCTTTCGTGCGCTTCGCTGCGCGCGACGGGACCGGTATGGGAGGCGAGACCGCGGTCGAGGACGATGGCGAGATCCACTTTGCGGTGCGGGTCGAGGCGCCGAGCTGGATGCAAGTCGACCGTGTGCGCCTGCTGGAAAACGGGGTCGTGGTCGACGAGGTGGTGCTCGCGGACTGGGCCCGCCCCGACGGCCTGCGCGCGGGCGTACGCTACGACGACGAGCTCGTCGCCACGCCGCTCGCGGATGCCTGGTACATCGTCGAGGTGGTCGGCTCGGGCGGCCTCTGGCCGATTCAAACCGGCGACAGCCCGTACGCGCTCACGAACCCGATCGACATCGACCAGGACGGCGATGGCGTCTGGACACCGCCGGCCGAAACCCACACCACCCGACCCGCCTCCGCCCGCCGCTTCCCGGCCCAGGACCGGCGCGCGCTGCCGCACTCGCACCATCACTGATCCTATTGGGCCACGTTCAGGTGCCGCGCTTTACCTGCGCCGTCGCCACGAGCACTCTGCAAGAACTCGCGGAGGTCTCGAATGTCTTCTCCTGTCGGTAGCTTCCGGTCCCTTCGTCGCTACGTCGGTCCGATCCAGGGCATCGTGCTCGACTGGGCCGGCACCACCATGGACTTCGGTTGCCTCGCCCCAGCGGCCGCCTTCGTCGAGGCCTACCGGCGCTTCGGCATCGACATCACGGTCGAAGAAGCACGCCTGCCGATGGGTGCGCACAAGCTCGTGCACATCCGCCGCATCTGCCAGATCCCCCGCGTCGCCGACGCCTGGCGCGCGGTGCACGGCCAGACCCAGAGCGAGGCGGACGTCGACCAGATCTTCGAGGTCTTCGTGCCGATCCAGCTCGACATCCTGCCGCGCTTCGCGGACCTGGTGCCGGGCACCCTGGAGGCGGTCGCCGCGATGCGCGCGCGCGGCTGGAAGATCGGCTCGACGACCGGCTACACGCTCGCGATGAACAGGCTCCTGCGCGACGAAGCCGCTAGCCGCGGCTATGTGCCCGACGAGATGGTCTGCGCCGACGAGGTGCCCGACGGGCGGCCCGCTCCGTGGATGTGCCTCGAGAACGCCAAGCGCCTCGGCATCTATCCGATGGCCGCCATGATCAAGGTCGGCGACACGCTGCCCGACATCCTCGAAGGCCTCGACGCCGGCATGTGGTCGGTCGGCGTGGCGGTGACCGGCAACGAGGTCGGCCTCTCGAAAGCCGACTGGGACGCGCTCGCGCCGGCCGATCAGATCGCGCGCCGTGCACGCGCCTACGAACGACTCTACGGGGTCGGCGCCCATTATGTGGTCGATGGTATCGGGGACGTATTGCCGGTGCTCGAGGCGATCGAACAGCGCGTGCGCCAGGGTGAGCGTCCTTAGTACAGCTGCTTGGGAAGCTCCCAATCGCTCTGAATCAATGAGTTTATCCGCTCTGGAATGGTGAACCGCAGGCCCGGGTTTCAAACCCGTTGCTCAGGCCCACAAGGAGACCTCAGGTGAATCAAAGGAGCCGCTGGAAGGATCACGATCATTGGAGCTGCCTCGGGCACGTTCCCCCGATTTCCCTCCCCGCGTCGGCGACGCGCTGCTGGATGGTCGGCTGCTCGACGCGCCCGGCCGAGGCGCTTCGCCCCGAAGAGCTGCCCGAGCCCGAGCCGATGCCGCTCACCGATACCGGCGCGGTCGCCTACATCGGTGCTCCTGGCACCGAGCGTTGCGCCTACGAAGCGTGCCGCAACGCAGCCCGCGACGGCTCGAAGTACTGCAGCCGCGCCTGCTCGAATCGCAATGCCCGTAAGCGCCACAAGGTGCGCAAGGCCGCCTGAGCCGCTGAGCCCAGCCCAGACGTGACGACGAGGCTGCGGAAAGGTATCGTCCGCCCGGTCCCGACGACGACGCTTACATGAGGCGCCCGCGGGACAGGAGAACGACCATGACGGTACTCGTGCGCGGCGGAACGGTGGTGACGGCGGAAGGGCAGTATCGTGCCGATGTGCTCACGCAGGGCGACGGCATCCTGGCGATCGGCCACGACATTGTGGCCCCCGGCGCGCGCGTCGTCGACGCCGGTGGCTGCTACGTGATGCCCGGCGGCATCGACCCGCACACCCATATGCAGCTGCCCTTCATGGGCACTGTCGCGTCCGATGACTTCTACACCGGGACCTGCGCGGCGATGGCCGGCGGCACGACGACGATCATCGACTTCGTCATCCCCGACCCGAAGGAGCGCATCCTCGACGCCTATCGCAAGTGGCGCGGCTGGGCCGAGAAGGCGGCCGGCGACTACTCGTTCCACGTCGCGATCACCTGGTGGGACGACTCCGTGAGCCGCGACATGGGCGAGCTCGTCGCGAATCACGGCGTCAACAGCTTCAAGCACTTCATGGCCTACAAGAACGCCATCATGTGCGACGACGAGACGCTCGTGCGCAGCTTCCGCCGCTGTCGCGAGCTCGGCGCGCTGGCGACCTGTCACGCGGAAAACGGCGAGCTCGTGTTCCAGCTCCAAGGCGACATCTTCGCGGCCGGCATCGCAGGCCCCGAAGGCCACCCGCTGTCACGCCCGCCCGAGGTGGAAGGCGAGGCAGCCAACCGCGCCATCCGCATCGCTGAGGTGTTGGGCGTGCCGGTCTACCTCGTTCACACCTCGTGCATCGACGCGCTCGAGGCGGTCACGCGCGCGCGCCTCGAAGGCCAGCGCGTTTTCGCCGAAGTGCTGGCGGGCCACCTGCTGATCGACGACTCGGTCTACCGCAACGCCGACTGGCGCCACGCCGCGCACCACGTGATGTCGCCGCCATTCCGCTCGAAGGAGCATCAGGACGCGCTCTGGCGTGGCCTCCAGTCGGGCATGCTGCAGACGACCGCGACCGATCACTGCTGCTTCAAGACCGCGCAGAAGGAGATGGGCAAGGAGGACTTCCGCAAGATCCCCAACGGCACGCCCGGGGTCGAAGACCGCATGGCAGTGCTCTGGCACCACGGTGTTGGCAAGGGTCGCCTCACGCCGAGCGAGTTCGTGCGCGTCACGTCCACCAATGCCGCCCAGATCTTCAACATCTACCCGCGCAAGGGCGCCATCCAGGTGGGCGCGGACGCCGACCTGGTCGTCTGGGATCCGAACGGCACGCGCACAATCTCGGCCGCTACCCATCACCAGAACATCGACTTCAACCTCTTCGAAGGCATGAAGGTGACGGGCATTCCGGTGACGACGCTGTCGCGCGGCGAGGTCGTCTGGGACCGCGGCGAACTCCAGGCCGAGCGCGGCCGCGGCAAGCACATCGCGCGCCCGCCGTTCCCGGCCTACTGGGACGCGCAGATCAAGAAGAACCAGCTGGCGACCCCGACGCGCGTCGAGCGCTGACTAAGACCTGAAGCGTGACTCAAACAGCCGGCTCGGTCGCTCCGTAAAGTAGCGACCGAACCGGAATCTCAGTCCTCGTCTTTGGCCGGATCCTCTTCGTACTCCTCTTCTTCGACCTCATCGTCGTCGTCGTCGTCGTCGTCGTCGAGGTCGTCGTCGTCGTCGAGGTCGTCTTCGTCGAGGTCGTCGTCGAGGTCGTCTTCTTCCTCCTCCTCCTCGAACTCCTCGTCGTCGTCGAGGTCGTCGTCGTCGAGGTCGTCTTCCTCGTCTTCGTCGTCCTCTTCGTCTTCCTCGTCGTCCTCATCCTCGTCTTCGTCTTCCTCCTTCTCTACCTCTTCGTCTTCATCGCGACCGAAGCGGAAGATATTTAGGAGTTCCCAGGCGTTGTCGGTGAGCAGCATGGCCTTCTCTCTGAAGTTGCGCCGTAATCTTGAGGCGCGGGAACGAAACGCGCAAGACCACCGCGACAGAACGGTCCGGTGGCTCGAAAGCGGCTTCCTGCCCTCTACCCTACGCCCTTGTCAAGCGTCGCGGATGACGATGCGCCGGTCGGCGGCGTCATCGGGTCGGGGTGCATTGCAGCCGTGAACAGGTCTCCGAAAAGAGTATCGATTCCGAAAGGAACGCGAGCCAGCAGCGCGTCCGCCAACCGTGCCACCGCGATGGTGCGACGAACCGCCATACGCAGCCACTGAGGCACAGGTCGGCTGTCGTGCAAGCCGGCGATTGGCACCATGTGATCGATGAAGGCCGCGAGCAGCTCCGGCGCGATGTCGAGGGCGTCCAGCAATTCGCGTCGGGTCACTTGATGCTCCAGGTCGACCTTGAGCTCCCAGTGAAGCGACGCATAGCTGCGTCCACGCTCTGGAATACGCTCGAGCACGTCGTGGAGGAAGTACACATCACTGGACCGGATCCCCTGGAGCAGCCCCTCATTCGGCGACGACGTGATCATCGGGTCGCCCGACGGAGGCGCCAGCGGGTCGGTGTACATCGCGTCGAGTACGGCGCAGAGGCGCTCGGTGTCGTGCCGCCGATCGGCCAACACGCTCCACCAGCCCGCCCGGAACGGGGTCGCCAGCGCCAGCGCTGCGGGGGTCGCTTCGCGCATCGAGCTGTAAGGCCACGTCTCGAGCGGCACCTCGACGAAGCGAAAGGGGCTCGGGTCTGCGACGAGCATGCGCGCCGCCGTAGGACAGGTCAGGTAGAACACCGCCTCGAGCAGGACCTCCGAGTTGGGTTCGGGCGGGAGTCTCGTAATCCAACGGGGGTAGTTGCGGCAGGCGGTCCCGAGCGCGTCGAGGCCCCCGAGGAAATGCAGCGAGCAGCCGCCAGGGTCTTCAGTCGAGGCTCCGCCATCCTTGCGGAGGCCTACAGTCGAGGCTTCGCCATCCTGGCGGAGGCCCTCGGAAGCGGCTTTGGAGGCGCCCGGCGCGGCCGACGCGCTGACCAGATGGACGCAGTGCTCGTCCTTCTGTTTGAAGGCGCGCGCGCCGAGCGCGCTCTCGAACCCAGCCTGCAGGATGGGGATGTAGGCCCGGCCCGCCTCGCTCGAAGCGAGCACCTTGGTGATGCGTGCCTCCTCGTCTTCGTCGCAGGGCGCGCGCACTGGGTACTTGCAGCACATGAGCGAGCGACCACACGCGTAGCGCAAGAAGGGAGCGGGCAGGCGAACAGTCGGCATCGTACGAGCCTCGCTTTGGATTACGACCGGGTCAAGGGGTCGCGAGAGCCGGCGATCGTGATTGACCCCCGGGCCCGCGCGGGCCAGCATGCAAAGCGGAGGAACGATGGCGCTGGACGAGCTGCTCCAAGGTTATCCCGTGGTGGTCACGATCCCGGTCGCGTGGGGCGACATGGATGCGTTTCAGCACGTCAACAACACGCGTTTTTTCAGGTACTTCGAGGATGCGCGCATCGCATACTTCGAGCGTACCGGGGTCGCCGACATGTCGGCCGCGAGCGGCGTCGGACCGATCGTCGCCCAGATCTCGGCCCGCTTCAAAGCGCCGCTCACCTACCCGGACGAGGTCCAGTGCGGCGCCCGGGTGCTCGCCGTGGGCCAGCACTCGTTCAAGATGGAGCTGAAGCTCGTGTCGGTCGCGCTGCATCGGGTGGCGGCGGTCGGCTCGACCGTCGTCGTCGCGTACGACTACGTCGAGGGCAAAAAGACGCTGCTGCCGGAGTCGTGGCGCCGCGCCCTCGGGCGGGTCGAAAACTGCGACTTCACGCCGACGCCAGACGACGAGCTCGAACCCTGAACCATGGGCGATGCGTCAGGGGCTGAGGCACCAACGCGCCGCGAGCCCCGCACGATCGAGCACGACCGCAGGACCACCAGGCTCCATGCCGATCCAGCGCGCGAGGTTCATCGCCGGGGCGCCCGGTGGCTGCCACGGTGGCGGAGGTCGTCGCCAACGGCCACGCTCGTCGCGCATGTGGGAACGATCGGTTGCGAGCTCGCGCACGTAGATGTCGCTCGCGGTGACGCGCCAGCGTGGGTGGTAGCGCTCATTGACGCGGCTGGAATCCTGGAAGGTCGCGGCAACCCAGAGGGCGGCTGGGCACGGGCACGGCAGGCGGGTGTCGAGATCCCAGACGAACACGGTGCCCGAGCCGTCCGCGTTCAAGCGGCGCTCGGCGAGAACGACATGATAGTCCCACAGCACCGGCTCGCCTTCGCGCGCGGCGCGCTGATACCAGCAGGCCACGCGCGCGTCGCGGCGATCGGGACCGACGATGAAGACGACCTCCGTCGGGCCGACGAAGAGATCGGCGCGCTGCTCTGCCC
>Ga0209490_10006905_pt1 | contig 10172 bp, 10 predicted proteins | sample MAT06_FD_187209 | JGI IMG/M metagenome (GOLD analysis project Ga0209490, IMG submission 187209) | Freshwater microbial communities from Lake Fryxell liftoff mats and glacier meltwater in Antarctica - MAT-06 (SPAdes) (version 2) | ecosystem: Environmental > Aquatic > Freshwater > Ice > Liftoff...
CAGTTGCCGTCCCTATTAATCACGCCGAGGTCCGAACGCGTACCCAGACGTTCGTCGTCAGGCGGGCTAATCATGCGCTAGTCAAACGACTGGTGGCACTTCACCCGCTATCGCTGAGGCCGCAGAAAACCTGTGGTGCTGTCGACAACGCAACCCTCGCGCAGAGCCGATCTCGCGGCATGCGAAATCCATCACGGTTCTGAAAATCATAGCGGCCCGGTTGGTATTTGGCGGCAGCTACGCTGAAGACGTACTGATGAAGAACGACGCGGTCACTAAATATCTGCATTCGGAGTCCGGGGCGGAGGGCCGGCAGGCGGGCTCGAAAAGCAACCATTACGTGGTGTTGCTGATGAGCAACAAGGCCGTCGATTACCGAGCAGTTTGTTGAAATTTGTAATGCGAAATCCCGCTCAACGCATTGCGCGTCAATTCGCCCCTTGGAAAAGAGTCTGGCCTGAGCCTGCCGAGGAAGGCACAGAGGGGAATTTGCGGACGACGTCGACACGAAAACGCTAAAACACCTCCTCTACCCCTCGCTTCGCTCTCCGCCTTCACAAAAGGGGGGCGCGACACGGAAAATTCGGCGTCAACCGAATATCGTGAATTTCAACAAACTGCTGGTGAAGCGCAGCGGCTTGGGAACCAAGTGTCGGCCCGAGCGTAATCATGGTCGACACTGGCGCCGTGCGCAATTTGTCGGCCTCGACGCTCGAGGATGACGCCTACGTGTTCATCACCGATCAGCGCGGGTTGATGGCAAGCTTGACGATGGAGGGAACCAAGATTCGCCGAATCTCGAAGCGTTGACGCACACAACCTGTAACCACCCGCCTGCGCGAATACCGACAAACGGCACGCCAAACAGGGGCGCAATTTTGGCAAGGCAGATCACAGCAAAATTCCGCTCGTGTCCAAGAAACTGCGCAGTCCATCATGAGCCGATCCAAGCGCGGTAGCGGGGCAGATTTCAACACATTCAATGCGAGAAACGGCAGTTGACCGCTCGCCGCCGCCACTGTCATGAAACGTTGGAAGTTTGTAAGATTTTATCGGTTCACCTTTTGGGTGAGATTGCCTGCGGCCTGATTGCCGGTTCAATCGAGACGGCAACTGAATACCTTTGCTGTCATGCGCCCACCCTCTCCTGCCCTTCAGGCCGCCGGCCGGGCGCGTAACCCACTGCACTGGGTTAGCGTTTCGGCCGCATATGGCAGGCTAAATGCCGCCGACACCATGTGTCGCGAGGGGGAGAGGTGGGAGAAGGAAAGACGGATCAATCGCATTGCCCATTAGAAAAAGTCCCCATTTGGCGGGCGTTTTCAGCCTTTTTTGCTCTGAAACGAGCGTGTTTATTAGTGTTTTCAAATTAGGCGGTGTCAGCCAACCATACCGTCTGCGATAGTCAGCCTAAGTTTGGCCGTGCAAAAAGCTACACGTTACCTGCCGCACAGACGCCCGCTTGCCTTCGTGTCGAAGTGCCCCTTCGACTAACTGTTGCAGTTGGCCGCTTGCGCAATACGCAACATCACACTTTTCAATAGGCGGACCAACATGAATCTGAATCCCTTCTCCAAATTCACGAAACGCAACATCACCTACGCGATGGTCATGGCGGCCATGCTAGCCCTAAGCTTCAGTGCGCGTGATGTAGCCGCACAGGACTACACAGAATCCCTCGCGCGAGGGGCGATCGAGGACGTGACGCCGCAGCAAAAATATCGAACCGCAATTCGCGAAGCTGGCGGCGCCTACAAAGAGGCGTTGCGCGATTGCGCAATAGTTGAGTCTGGCCAGAGGAAAGCCTGTCAGCGCGAGGCAAAGGCGACTTACGATCAGGACATGGCGCGGGCACGGTTGATACTGCGGTAAACGTTTGCGGGTAAGCGCCGCCGATTGAATTTGATCAACGTCGTGCGGCGAGTAGTCTTATCGAATCGATTAGGTCGCGCGCTTGCGCAGAAACGGTCTTGCAGCTGAGCGCGGTCGTGCGCAACGCGACGCCGTCGGTAGCTCGGGTCAATACGTTTCTCATCAGGTCCTTCAGTTTGCCGGTAGACGTTGATTAGATAACCACCTTCGTGGCACTGGCTGGTCAGAACTTAACTCTTCTACCAGCGGCGGATACCCCGGTGTTACCTTAGCGCTAACATTGAAAGCAAAATCGGAGGACTGATCAGCGATCTCCGATCGCAGTCCAATGAAAAAAAATCAATGCACGCCATTCGCTCTGTTCAAGTCGTTGTACGAGCGCTCTGGTCGTCGTGCATGCGTACTTCCCCAGAGTCGCCCAGGTCGGTCGGCGGCGTGCCGGTCACTACGGCTTTGACCATGCTGTAGAGCTGTACAAACTTAGACGAATCCACATCCCAATAATGGGCGTGGGAAATTTTCACCTGTACTAACGCCAAATCTCCGTCTTCCACCCCGTCGGGAAACCATGCCTTGACGAAGACACTCCATAGTTCTTTTTTCTTGGCCATGTCTTCCACCACTGAAGCCTCGCCTGACACCGAAACATAAGTGTCCGCGCTGGAATCGGCATATACCACATTGACTTGTGGCGAAATCAGCAAATCCGTTACCGTGTCCCCCTTGCGCGACATGAAAAACCACAGCAGATCGTGTTCGTCGATGGCGTGATTCTGAGTTGTCATCGGCCGCGCGTGCAAATGCCCGTTGTCATGATGCGTAGTGAACATGCCGAACTTCATGTCCTTGATAAGACGCCAAAGTGTGTTGCGTTGTGCATCATTGGAGGGATTCATGTTGGCCTTGTGAAGGTTGAAAGTCATTTATTGGTGTGCTGATCGCAGCAAAAACGCCTTGAGTAGCTCGTGAACGCTGGTGTTTCGACCTAAGGGAACTTCTATTTTTCAGACAATTGAGTAAGGAAAATACTGTCTTCTTCCAGCGCAGACAGGAGCCTCATTTAATGGTGAAGCGCTGTTGTTGAAATTGGGCGGCCGCCTTCGCGAGGGCGGGTAGTTAAACGTTTGGAATGATCATATTTAATTGTCGGATCAATAAATTGCCGGCGCGGCCGCGTCTCAACAGCTACGCCGCCGCGTCAATCGATATGGTGCGAACCAGTTTCTTGTTGACGAATTCCTGAATGCCGAGGCTTGAAAGCTCGCGCCCGTAGCCCGAGTTCATAATGCCGCCAAACGGGAGGTCCGGTGCCGTCCAGGTCGGATGGTTGATGAACACCATACCCGTGTTGATCTGGCTCGCGACGCGTTTGCCACGTGCCTCATCCTTGGTAAATACCGAACCGCCTAAACCGAAGTCCGAGTCATTCGCGAGCGCGATGGCGGCTGCTTCATCCTTGACACGAAAAAACAAAACGACCGGTCCGAAAAACTCATCGCGATAGGCGGGATTGTCAGGCGCGATATCGGTCAGGATGGTCGGTTGCATGAAGGCACCCGGACGATCCATGCGCAAGCCACCCATCAGTAGCGTGGCACCTTTATCCACCGCCAACTTAACCTGATCAAGTAGTTTTATCAATGCTGCCTCAGTAGAGAGCGGGCCAATGGTGGTCGCGCTATCCATCGGGTCACCGGCCTTGAGCGCCTGCAACGCCGTCTGAAATTTCGTCAGGAAGACATCGGCGATGGACTCAACGACGATATAGCGCTTACCGGCAATGCAGCATTGACCGTTGTTGTTCATCTTGGCCCACAGCGCCCACTTTACGGTTTTGTCGATATCAGCGTCTTCGAGAACGATAAACGCGTCGCTGCCGCCAAGCTCCATCGTCGATTTTTTCATGTTTTTGCCCGCGCGCTCGGCGACCAATCGCCCCGCCTCAACGCTACCGGTCAACGCGACGCCCTTGATGCGCACGTCGTCGATGGCGTGATTGACTTGCTCGTGCGAAATCAGCAGGTTGGTGTACGCTCCCTTGGGCGCGCCGGCCTCGATGAAGAGTTGTTCAAACGCGATTGCGCACATCGGCACGTTCGCCGCATGCTTGACCATGACAACGTTGCCAGCCATCAAGTTCGGTGCGGCGAACCGCGCTAGCTGGTAGTACGGAAAGTTCCACGGCTGAACGCCTAGCAACACGCCTAACGGGGCGCTTTCAATCATCGCCTCGCCCGCAAGTGGGTCGAGCTTGGCTGGTGCCAAAAACTGTTCGGCGTGGCGTGCGTAATAGTCAAGAATATTGGCGCTGAGCGTGACTTCGCCCTTCGCTTCTGCAAACAGCTTACCCATTTCCAAAGTCATCGGCCGGGCGAAATCGTCGATCCGCGCGCGCATAATCGCCGCTGCTTTCGCAACGATGCTCGCCCGCGCCGCAAAGCTTAGCTGGCGCCACGCATCGAAGCAGCGGTGCGCGGTAGCGATCGCAGTCTCTAGTTCTGCGTCAGTGGTTTGGACAAAGCTCTTGATGGTGTTACCGTCGTACGGGTTTACGCTGACATAAGCCATGAAACGCACCTTACTGAGGAAAGGGTTGAAAACAACGTTGTGTTGAGCTTTAACATCGTGGCCTTACACATATCGGCCGCCTACATAAGGGCTCGGTACATCAGGACTTTGTACAACGCAAATCTTCATACATCGGGCCTTTAAACATCGACTCTTGATACATTGTGGCGTTGCACATCAGGGCTTTGTATGCAGGATCTTGGCAATTAACCCCTCATGCCTTGGCCGCTAACACTTGTCCTCCCTCGTCCTCCCAATCGCGCACCGCTGCACCATCGGAGCGCTCGTAGCGGCGCGCCGCTTCTGCCCAGTTGACGATCACCCACCATTCGCGCAAGTAATCGGCACGCCGGTTATGGTGTTTGAGGTAGTAAGCGTGCTCCCACACATCATTCACCAGAAGCGGAAAATGGCCCTGCGTGATCGGATTGTCATGCCCCTTGGTGGTGATTATCTTGAGCATACCGCCATCACGCTGCTCACGCACCAGCCACACCCATCCAGAACCAAACACCGCCATCCCTGCGGCTTCGAACGCTGTCTTGAAAGAATCGATGCCGCCAAAATCACGAGTGATGGCTTCGGCGAGTCCATCTCCGGGAACACCGCCCCCGTTTGGCGTCATGGCGCGCCAAAACTGTGAGTGATTCATGTGGCCGCCCGCGTTCTGACGAACCACTTTCCTGATTGCACTTGGCAACTCATCCAAGTTTTGCAAGAGCCAAGCGGCTGTCGTATTTTGCAATTGGGGGTACGCGGCAAGCGCTTTATTCAGATTGTCGACATAGCCGGCGTGATGCTTTCCGTGGTGTAGCTGCATCGTTAGCGCGTCGATGTGCGGCTCGAGCGCGTCTGCCGCGTAGGGCAGTGTCGGTAGCGTATGTGTCATTGCAGTGCGCCTGGCGAGCAACTAATCATTGTTGGTCATCTGCAGGCAGCAGTCCAGCCAAGCCGGTAACGGTCACCACGATACTGATCGCCAACGCAATAATCACAGGCACGGTGAGGTTTCCCGAAAAAGCGCTGAACGTTCCACTACCGCTGGCGTCCGCCGAATAAACGACGATGATTGTCATCAACACGCCTGTGGCCGCCAACATCAGGCCGTACTTCCACATCATCATGATGGTCCTCCGCTGGTGGTGTTCATAGCGAACTGCGCCCGCTGATGACGCGCAATAAAACAGCGATCACCGCAATAGCGAGCAGGACGTGGAGTAAGCCACCCATGGTGTAAGCGGTGCCCATTCCCAGCAGCCACAGGATGATCAGAACAACGGCGATTGTGTAAAGCATGGTTGCGTTCCTCAATAGTGCGGCTGTGTTTCTGTTGCCGCTTGTCAATTAGCACGGCTGCGAATGCTGTGCCGTGTACAGTTGGCATAATGAGCCGCGTCACTTCATCAGTCTGTTCGTTCACGAACGGAGTGCATTATCTCAGTCGCCCCGCGCGGTGAGGGGTGAGGGGTGATGGCTGAGGGACGAAATGGCGAAGGAGTGGGGGAGCGCCTTGACGTCGCGAAGCAGTCCAGCACAGACGCAGTAACGCTGTCAGCTCGTGCATTGCTTCATTCTGTTTGCGGGTGATTTGATTGCCAATATTCAGGCACAACAACTGCAATAGAAAAGCCGTCATTCCAGCCCTTCGATGCACTGCTGACTGTTGTTCGGCGCGAGGCTCAGCGTAGATCTCGGAACGAGCGGCCCCTAGCCCCGGCATGCTCCCGGCATGCTTAAAACCAGAGGTTTTCCGGGGCGGTGGTTGGGCACCGGAATACCCGGAATACGCTGTGCTCGTTGCGAGCGACGTGTAGTGCAGCGCTGCGGTGACGCAGTGCCGCAGCGCTGCCGCCAAGCCGTGACCAAATAAGCTAGGCGACGTAGGCTGAAACAGGTCGCAGGCGGCCGTCTGACATCAAACGATGTGACTCTCGTTTGACCACGCCGTAGCATTCACAAGTGTGCTTTTCAAGCCCCGCGCGGTTCAACACTGAAATATGACCTCTTCGATACTTGATGAAGCCCGCCGCCTGCAGTTTTCCAGCCGCATCAGTGATACCCTCGCGGCGCACGCCGAGCAGGCTCGCAACCAGTTCCTGCGTCATCACCAACTCACCAGATGGCACACGATCAAGCGCGGTGAGCAGCCAGCGGCTCAATTGCTGCTCAACCGAATGGTGCCGGTTGCAGACGGCGGTTTGCGCCATCTGCGCGATTACTGTCTGCGTGTACCTGAGCAATAAAGCGCGTAATGCCGCTGAACGGTCAAACTCTTGCTTGAGTAGGCGACGCTCGAGCCGGTAAGCGTATCCCCCAGTGTGCACAAGAGCAGAGCTCGATGTCGTGTTGCCGCCCATAAAAAGCGAAATGCCAACAATGCCTTCGCGGCCGACGCTCGCGGATTCCGCCGACGCGCCAGACGCGGTCACATAGTGCAGCGACACAACGCAGTTAACCGGGAAAAGTGCGTGTTGCAATTGCTGTCCTGGCTCATAGAGCATGGTGCCAAGCGGCATCGGTACTTCCTCAAGGTTGGGCAGCAACCGGTTGAAGTCCTCATCGTCGAGCGCATCCAGCAGCGTGTTTTGTTTAGGGCTGATCCGGATTTCACGTTGGCTAATCATCGGAACATACCGTTAAGAGACGTTTGCAATTTCGACGCCGATACCTCTATAGCCGATGTAGCGGCTCGCGCGATTGAACATGGGCTCGCCGGAGACTTGGAATTTTTGTGTCGACCCGTCGGGGTTGCGGCGGCTCAACACAAAATCCAGAAATGGCTGACGCGCCTCAATTGTGGCCAGCAATTCCCGGCGCTCGTCTTCGTTCCAACCCGGAACCGGTGCCCTCCGTGCGCCATCGTCGCTATCGACGCCATCATCGCTAACGTCGGCTCCGTCGCTGTCGTTGAGAGCGCTCAACGCTGGGACGCGGATACCGAGCATATCGATTACCGGGCCCGAAACCTTGGTGAACTTACCGTCTTCGTCTTGTTCCCAGTACCAGTCGGACATCAGCTCGGCGAGGCTGCGGTAGCGCGCCTCACTTTCGCGCAGCTCCGCAGTGCGTTCCTGTACGAGCTGTTCCAAGTGTTCGCTATGGTGGCTGAGCTTCTTGTACAAAAGCCGCACTTCCAGCATGTTGCGAATGCGCGTTTTTACCTCGGCCAAATCAAAGGGCTTACTAATGAAGTCTCGGGCACCGGCATCGAGCGCTTTTTGTTTGTGTCCCGGCTGTGCGGTAATGACCAGCACCGGAAGATACGGATCGGCCGCATTGGTTTTCAACCCCTCCATGACTTGAAAGCCGTCCATTTCTGGCATTTGTAAATCAAGCAAGATCAAATCGAACGCGTTATCACGGTGCAGCTTGCAAACTTCGTGCGGATTCATTGTGGAAGTGACGTTGGTGTAACCAACCTTGTGCAACATTTGCACCAGCAAGGCGATATTGGAATCCTGATCGTCAACGACCAGAATGCTTGCGCCGAGGATTTCCTGCGGGAGTGTTTTCATTTTGGCTCTATCGGTGGTGGCAAGTCCGGCTGAGGGCTTGAAAGCGCCCCTACGCTGGTCGTCAGTGGTGTCGACGCGAGTGCGTCATCGAGTGCATCCATGAATTCAGTCACCTTGATCGGCTTAGTAATATAGTTGAAGAACCCAGCGGCAATGCCTTTTTCGACATCGCGTGGCACCGCGTTTGCACTCAAGGCGACGATCGGAATATGCGCCGTCGTTGGATCAGCGTGCAACGTCCTCATGGCCTCAATGCCACTCATACCCGGCAGATTGATGTCCATCAGAATCACGTGTGGTAGGTACGCCTTGGCGTATTCGACGCCAAGGTCGCCGGTCGCCGCGCCCAAGAGACGCAAGTCCGATCGCCGTGCAATTAATTGCTCGACCAATTCTAGATTAGCCGGATTGTCTTCAACGTACAGCACAGTGCGTTGCGGCCGCCCGGCTGTGCGGGGCGAGATATACGGCGCAGCGCTGTCATCCGTTGAGGCTAATTTGGGCGGCTCGGAAAGTGCGAGTTCCACCCAAAATGTGCTGCCTTCACCAACCTTGCTGACCACGCCGATCGTGCCGCCCATCAACTCTATGAGGTGCTTGGTCATGACCAGCCCGATGCCGGTGCCCTCCTCAGCGGTGGCTTCTTTGCCCAGTCGATTGAACGACTGGAATAGCTGCGCCACTTGTTCAGGCGTCAGACCCAACCCGGTATCGCGAACACTCACGCGTACGGTATGCGCGTCGCGCAGCGTACACTCGACCATAACCGAGCCGCTGGGCACGTTGTACTTGACGGCATTGAAGAGCAAATTGATGAGCACCTGTTTGACACGCGTGCGGTCGGCTTGTACGTAGCGAGCAACTTCAAGCTGCGGAAACGTGATGCGGATGCCGCGCTTTTCTGCCTGCGGCTCGATCATGGCGCGACATTCAAGCAACACCTCGACTAGCGAGACCGGTTCGGCCGACAAGGTCATCCTGCCCGACTCGATCAGCGACAAATCCAGAATCTCGTTAATCAGTTCAAGTAAATACCAACCGGCTTTGAGGATCTGGTCGATATTACGTTTCTGTGTCGGCGTCGGCACGGGTGTTCCCGATTCGACCAACTGGGCGAAACCCAAAATCGCGTTCAGCGGCGTACGCAATTCGTGACTCATCCCAGCGAGAAAATCTGACTTTGCCAGATTCGCCTTTTCCGCGTTCGCTTTCGCTTCGATGAGATCTAGCTCGGCGCGGTTGCGCGTAGTGTTATCTGCGGCAATCTTGAGGTAGCCAATCACCTCGCCGTAGTCGTCTCGTAATGCCGTAATCGAAATTACCGCGGGGAAGCGGCTGCCGTCCTTACGCACCATCGTCGACTCGTAGACGTCGGCGATGCCGCGCGAGGCCCTGAACGCGAGCACTTCAAAGCCGGGCGCAATCGTCTGGCCCAACTCTTCGCTCAATAATCTGGCCCGGTGACTGATTTCCTCGGGGTCGTGAATATCGTTTGGCGTGATGCGATCGACGACCTCCGCGGCTGCGTAACCGAGCATGCGCTCTGCACCTGTGTTAAACAGTTGGATGATGCCCTTCTCGTCCGTTGCGATGATCGCAAAGTTGGCACTGGTGAGAATGGCGTTCTGCAACGCCCCTGTTTTCAGCAACGCATCGAGCCTACTCGCCTCGAGAATTTCGCGCCCGCGCTTTCCCTCGTTTCCGGCTGTTTGGTCTAACGCCGAATCCTGATTGGTGTTCAAATTTTAGCTTTCTAACGGGTGTCCGGCTCTGGGCAAACCTACGCTCAACAACTTAATGGGGTCACAATGCCAAGCCCTTGGACGTTAAGGCCGATTCGAAGACTGCGACTACTCCTCAACTAAGGGAACGGTTGCGGTAGATGCTCGTCAATCATAACAGGGAGCCTCTCAACGCGTATGTGCGATGACACACATAGCCCCGGACCTGCATCGTGATGGACACACGTTTGCGATTGGCGTAAGTTGGCCCCAAGTAGCAAGGGATTTTTCGGCCCAGTGCGCCTCGCGTGCCGTGATACGCTGAAGGAAGAGAACGCGCATCGACAAACCCTAACGCGCGCTGAGCCGCCCAGCGTGGCGCGCGTTAGCCCGCTGGTGATCGAAGGTCGCGTTGGATGATCGGGGTAGAGCCGTTCTTCAGGCCACACACTCTCGTACACCGGACCGACCCGTGAAATACGCTGGCTAGCGTCGT
>Ga0209490_10006914_pt1 | contig 10169 bp, 8 predicted proteins | sample MAT06_FD_187209 | JGI IMG/M metagenome (GOLD analysis project Ga0209490, IMG submission 187209) | Freshwater microbial communities from Lake Fryxell liftoff mats and glacier meltwater in Antarctica - MAT-06 (SPAdes) (version 2) | ecosystem: Environmental > Aquatic > Freshwater > Ice > Liftoff...
GCGATGAAAAAGAGCTCGAGATCACTTACGCGCGCATCGGTGATTTCATGAAGAAAAAATGTCAAGGGTACTTGGGTTATATTTTCACTGGCAACTTAGAGTTGGCCAAAAAAGTAGGATTGAAAGCAAGTCGCAGAATTGAGTTTTATACTGCTCAATTAGATTGTCGCCTGTTGGAATATGAATTGTATGGAGGAACCCGAAGAGTCGAAAAAAAACCTACCGAACCCCCAATAATTTAAACGGAAGCATTAAAATAGATCCGATCAGTTTGAAAACAATTTCTAGGGAGAAGCCTATGATTTTAAACGGAAGCAGAATCACCCAAATAAGCGGCAGAATAAATAGCAAGAGAATAGCGATTGGCCAGCAAAGTGCAAACAGAATAAACCAGAGCAAGAGGGCGAATAGGGTTTTCATAATGACTGATCATTAGCAAACTGTTTGCCAATGCGAAAATCAAGCAAAAATCAAGTATTGATCTTAATCTTTCTTCATATTTGAACACCCCGACAACAGAAATGAACATGCGCGAACCAACATTAGCTGCGATTATAATCTGCTTGCTTGCCTTAACAAAAGCCGTTGGCCAAACAGCTCAGGACAATTTGAAAATCACCCACCTAACGGGCGACTTTTATATCTTCACCACTTACAATTTGTATCAAAACTCTCGCATCCCTGCAAACGGAACCTATCTCGTGACGCGTGAAGGCGTTGTTCTATTCGATACGCCATGGGATACCACGCAATTCCAACCGTTGCTCGATAGCATTCGGATAAAACACGACAAAAATGTCATACTTTCCTTCGCCACACATTTTCATGAGGACAGAACTGGAGGGCTTGGCTATTATAAAAAGCTCGGCATCAAAACTTATACGACCAAAAAGACTGATTTACTCAGTAAACAAACGGGAAAGGCGAGAGCTGAATTTTTGATTGATCAAGACACTACGTTTACCATTGGGCAGTATTCGTTTCAAACTTACTTCCCCGGACATGGACATACAGCAGACAACATCGTGATTTGGTTTGAGAAAGAAAAAATCCTCCACGGAGGATGTTTAATAAAAAGTGTCAACGACAATACGCTCGGTAACTTGGCAGATGCCAATATAAGCGAGTATGCCACCACAGTAAAAAACGTGTTGAAAAAATGTAGAGACCCGAAGTTTGTTATTCCCGGACATGACGAGTGGGTGAGTACTGAATCGGTGAACCATACATTGAAAATGGCAAAGCAATTAAAAAAGGGGAAGTCAAAAAAATGAGTCAGGTTATTCGGTGGGGCATATTGGGTTGTGGAAAAATTGCGCGAAAGTTTGCGTCTGATTTACAGTATGTAACCAATGCCCAATTGAATGCGGTGGCTGCTCGCGAACAAGTGACGGCTGACCTCTTTGCAAAAGATTTTCCCTTAAAAAATATTCATGGCAGCTACTTAGCGTTGGCGCAAAATCCTGAAGTGGATGTAATTTATGTTGCCACACCACATGCCCTGCATTACGAACATGTGAAATTGTGCTTGGAAAATGGAAAGGCTGTATTGTGCGAAAAGGCTTTTACGGTCAATCTTCGCGAGGCCAAAGAACTTGTTGATTTAGCTCGAAGGGAAAAGGTATTTTTAATGGAAGCCTTTTGGACAAGGTTTCTTCCGCACTATCAAAAAACAAAAGAATTGATTGCCGAAGGAAAAGTTGGATCAGTAAAATACATCAGTGCAGAATTTGGTTTCAAACCAACACCTCCCGTTTCTCAACGCATTTACGATCCCGCGTTGGGTGGTGGTTCATTATTAGATGTAGGTGTCTATCCTGTTTTTTTGGCGTTGGATATTCTTGGAAGGCCTGATCACGTTGCGGCCACCATGGCAGCCGCGCCTTCTGGTGTTGACGACCAATGTTCGATTCGATTTGAATATAAAAACGGAGCTATCGCACATCTATTTTCATCCTTTGCGGCCAATCTCGCAACAGGAGCAGACATCGCTGGCGAGCTAGGAAGAATACGAATGACACACCGCTTTCATGGACCCACTACTCAATTAGAATACTATACCGGAACAGTGGATACTCGTCAAATAATAGATTTTGAAAAAGCAAAAGGCAGCGGATACGAATACGAAGCGCAGCATGTGACCGAATGTTTGCAAAAGGGATTGAGCGAAAGTCCCGTTCGGAAATTAAATGACACCTTGCTGTTGATGGAAATGTTGGACGAAATTCGATTGAAGGCCGGAATAAAATATCCTGCTGATTGGTCTAGTTGAGTTTCTGAAAAAACTCCCACGCTACAATTCCCACACAAACTGAAATGTTGAGCGAGTGTTTGGTACCGCCTTGCGGAATCTCCAATGCGACATCGCCTAGTGCTATCGCTTCATCGCTCACCCCAATCACTTCGTTTCCAAAAACTAAACAATATTTTTTGTTTTTTTCAACTAAGAAATTATTGAGCAGCGTGCTTTCTGTTGTCTGCTCTATCAGCACAATAACGTAGCCGTCTGATTTCAGCTTTTGAATCACATCCTGAGTTTTTTCAGCATATTCCCATGAAACAGATTCGGTAGCACCCAACGCAGTCTTTTGAATTTCGCGATGGGGTGGAGTACCCGTGATGCCTGTAAGATAAATTTTCTCAATTCTAAACGAATCGGCAGTGCGGAAGGCAGAGCCAACATTATGTAGGCTGCGCACATTGTCCAACAAAATGCAAACAGAAATTTTTGTTGCTTCTTTAAATTGGTCAACGGATATACGACCGAGTTCTTCGAGTTTGAGTTTTTTCATTCATGTCCTTATTCAACCACATAGATACATAGATAACATAGCTATGTGCCCCTTTGTGCCTATGTGGTTAGCACTTTTTTAAAACCTTCTTCAATTCGCTTTAGCGTCTTGCCGCTTTGCCCAATCGGGTTGCTTGGGTTGGGCGGTTACAAACAAGGACGGGAAAATAAAAAGAAATAGTAAAGGAGTACGCATAGGGCTTGATTTTATTGTCTGGACAAGGTAGGAATTTTGTTGGAAGTGTGATTGACCACCGATCGCATACTTAGTAACTCAATTTTTCCAATAAGTTTTTGTTGCTCACAATTAAATTTCAATGTCGTTCCTTTTTTCAAATGCATCGTCCCTAACGGAGACGATACTTGGGAAAAGCACTGAGAAAGTTTTGCGGCCACAAACAAAAGGCGAGGCAATTGATCTAAAAAAAAGAATGCACGAATATTTTTTTGAATTTATTCGTGCATTCGTGGCAATAAATTTTTATAGTCTATTTCTCAGCAAGCTGATCGTTGCTTACGTTCAATTTTAAAATCGTTCCCTTTTTCTTGGTGCTGAGCATGCCACTTAGCACTAATTGATATGCGCCAGCCGCTGCATCGGGTGCTGCAACTATAGTTGCCACGCTGCTATCAAAGTTTCCTTCTTTGGGTTCGTAGGTTACCGTGATGCCCTGTGGCAATGAGCTCAGAAACCCAAGAGTTGCCTTTTCTTTTGCATAATACTTAGAGCGTGCGATGGAAACAGTCACTTGTTTGGTTTCACCTGGCTTAAGGGTGAGGACGCTCTCCGAAAGATCAATGGTGAATTCGATACGGGGGCGTTCTGCGGTTTGGCCGAAGGTTAAAGCGGCAACAAAAAGGAATGAAAGTGTAATAAGTGTTTTCATAATATGGTTGGTTTGTTTCCCCAATGAACGAAAACAGGCGAGGTATTAGCTTTGCATTTTACGGGTTTGGGGCAAGACTGCGACTTTTTGGTGCCAATGAAGAGCAGCTGGGGCAAACTGCAAGAATGTGGGGCGAATGGATTAAACTATTGCTAAATTCTTTCTATCATCTTGGTTCGCAGTATGCTCTTTTTGTTTGTTGTTGGTACTGGCGGAATGAGTTTTTAACAGATTAACTAGTTCAGAAAGAAAACGATCTTGACGCATTTGCATAAATTCTCTATTCAGTGGTCGAGTTTTAAAATGGAACCTCGTATTGATCCGAATCGGAAATACAGATTAAAGCTCTTTCAACCGATTTCACTACTGAATAAAGTTCGCCCGTTAATTGTCCAGATAAATTCCAACTATTGAACCATAAAAAACATTTTTTCCACTTCTACTTTCCATTTATTTCATTATTTTTATTAAAAAAACAGATGAAAAAACTAATTCTTTCTACAATCTTCTATCTCACTATTCTTAGTTTTTGTTTGGCACAGGGCGTAAGCGGAGGACTAAGGCTAGGGATGAACATCGCCAACAGTAGTATTTCTACAAGTGGAATTACGCTATCACCCGATTCAAAAATTGGGTTAATGGCTGGTGGTTATGTAACGATTATGGCTTCTGCTAAATTTGGAATCCAGCCGGAATTGGTTTATTCACAAATGGGGTCTTCGCTAACGATCAGTGGCCAGACTGCTAAAACGAGTTTTAATTATTTATCGGTACCTATTATTCTTAAATACAAAGTGACTAAGAATTTTAGTTTGGAGGCTGGCCCTCAGTTGGGTATTTTAATGTCAGCAAGCGGAACTATCGGCTCAACGACAACTGACATTAAAGATCAAACTACCGGGGCTGATTTTGGTGCAGCCTTTGGGTTAGGGTTAGATTTTGGCAAGTTTAATGCAGGTGCCAGATACTATCTTGGGTTTTCTAATTTAGTAAAGGACACACAAGGAACTGATGTAAAGCAGACAAACAATGCCTTTCAGTTATTTATTGGATATGCCTTATTCGGAAAATAATTTTCACAGACTCTTTAAAAAAATGCCACTCTCAGAGCGGCATTTTTATTTTACTCATTTCGACTTTGAAGTTGTTTCTTTGGTTTCAACCGATTTCACTACTGACCGTTAGGTAACTTTTACATTTTTTTTTAAAATAGTTCGTAAGAATCCCCCAAAGCTTCTTCTAGCTCGTTAAATTTATTTCTTAAAAAAGTATGTTTAAGAAATATGCAGGAAGTGAAAGACCAGAAACAGCAAGGATTATATCGCGAAGAGTTTGAGAAGGACTCTTGCGGGGTAGGTTTTATTGCCAACATCAAAGGAGGGAAATCCCACCAAGTAATCACCGATGCGCTGACTATGCTGGAACGCATGGCGCACAGGGGCGCTTGTGGGTGCGAGCCAAACACAGGCGATGGTGCCGGTATTTTAATTCAAGTACCGCATGAATTTTTGCTGGGCGAATGCAGTCGCCTTGGATTTAAGTTGCCGGCATTTGGAAGTTATGGCGTGGGCCTAGTATTTTTTCCGCGTGATGCCAAAGTGCGCGAAGAATGTCGCACGGTTTTGAATCGCCAAATCAAAAAAATGAAAATGGGATTACTCGGTTATCGGGTACTCCCTACCAACAACAAAGAGTTGGGCGAGACCGCGTTGAATGCGGAGCCCGTAATGGAGCAAGTTTTCATTAAGCGTGGTGATGCCAGAACAAATCCCGATGATTTTGAACGCAAACTTTTTGTGTTGAGAAAGTATGCAACTCACCTGATTACCGAATCTGTCAAAGGTGTTGAGGGGCAATTTTATTTTTCTTCGCTCTCCCACAAAACCATTTCGTATAAAGGCATGCTCACTTCGGGGCAGTTGCGCTATTACTTTCCCGATCTGGAAAACGAAGAAGTGGTCTCTGCGCTTGCGGTTATTCACTCTCGTTTCTCTACTAACACATCCCCTTCCTGGCGATTGGCGCAACCATTCCGTTTTATTGCACATAACGGAGAAATCAACACTGTACAGGGAAATATTAATTGGTTAAAATCAAAAGAAGCATTTTTCGCTTCGCCCTTTTTTACAACCGAGGAGTTGAATATGATTTTGCCCATCTGCAATTCGAAACAATCGGATTCTTCAAATTTGGACAATACTGTTGAGTTGCTCGTTCATGCTGGCCGATCATTGCCTCATGCAATGATGATGCTCATTCCTGAAGCATGGGACGGGAACGAGGCGATGACACAAGAGAAAAAAGATTTTTACGAGTACCACGCAAACTTAATGGAACCTTGGGATGGCCCCGCTTCCATCACCTTTACCGATGGAAAAATTGTGGGCGCAACACTTGATAGAAATGGACTTCGTCCTTCACGTTTTGTGGTAACGGATGATGACTTTGTGGTGATGGCTTCGGAGGTGGGCGTTATTGACATCGATCCTGCTAGAGTCGTTTCCAAAGGTCGCTTGCAACCTGGTAAAATGTTTGTGGTAGATTTGGAGCAAGGCCGTATCATTAGCGATGATGAACTAAAGAAAGACATCTGCAGTAAACAACCTTACGGGAAATGGCTGAAAGAAAACAAGGTGAGATTAATCGATCTGCCAGAACCGGGAGGAAGTTTTCATAAATATGATCCGATCACTTTTCTAAAGAGACAAATTTCCTTTGGATATACTTCGGAAGATCTACGGGTGATCTTAACCCAAATGTGCGAAACCGGAAAGGAAGCGTTAGGTTCCATGGGTAACGATACTCCGTTGGCGGTACTATCGCGGCAAGCGCAACATTTGTCGAGTTATTTTAAACAATTATTTGCACAGGTAACTAATCCTCCAATCGATCCGATTCGCGAACGATTAGTGATGTCACTAGCTTCGCATGTAGGTGGCTCATTGAACTTGTTAGAAGAATCTCCCGAGCATTGTATTACCTTGGAGTTGCCTACGCCAATTTTATCCAATAATGAATTAGAAAAAATTCGGTACATAGATCATCGTCACTTACAAACCAAAACGATTTACACCTATTTTAAAGCAGATGGTCAACCGGGTTCCCTTGAAAAAGGATTGAACCGTGTTTGTCAATATGTGACCGATGCAATTGAAGATGGCTTTACCATCATCATTCTCTCCGACAGAAGTTTTGATAGCGGCCATGCACAGATACCTTCCTTATTAGCAGTAGCCGCAGTGCATCATGATCTGATTCGAAAAGGTCTACGAGGAAAAATTGGTTTGCTGGTGGAAGCCGGAGATGTATGGGAAACACACCATTATGCAACATTGGTGGGATATGGAGCATCAGGCATCAACCCTTACCTGGTTTATCAAACCATTCACGACATGAAAAAGCGCAATCTATTCAGTGAAGAACTCACCGAAGAGAAAGCAATCTATCATTATAAAAAGGCGGTGGCCGGAGAATTGCTGAAGGTGATGAGCAAAATGGGGATCAGTACACTTCAATCGTATCACGGGGCACAAATCTTCGAAGCGCTTGGCATCCATCAGGAAGTAATCGAAGCATATTTTACAGGAACCGTTTCACGCATTGGTGGATTGAAGCTAGATGATATTGCGCGCGAGGCATTGGCAAAACATTTATTAGCATTTCCGATTACCGCCAATTCAAATCCAAAGTTGGAAGTGGGAGGAGTTTACCAATGGAAACAGCGAGGAGAGGCACATTTATTCAATCCGCAAACCATTCACTTATTACAACAGTCAACGAAGGCGAAAGATTACTCGCTCTTTAAAAAATATTCTACACTCATCAATGAACAAAGCGAAAAAGCTATCACGCTCAGGAGTTTATTGAAATTTAAAAAAGGCAAGGCTAGCAAATCCATTCCGCTGAGTGAAGTAGAATCTAAAGAAAGTATTTTCAAACGTTTTGCTACGGGCGCGATGTCATTCGGGTCAATATCACACGAGGCGCACAGTACGCTGGCTATCGCGATGAATCGCATTGGCGGAAAAAGCAATTGTGGAGAAGGGGGAGAAGATGAAATTCGTTTTGTAAAAAAGGCGAATGGCGATTGGGAGAACTCCGCGATTAAGCAAGTAGCGTCTGGTAGATTTGGTGTAACAAGTCATTATTTGACCAATGCCAAAGAACTTCAAATTAAAATGGCACAGGGTGCAAAGCCCGGTGAAGGTGGACAATTGCCAGGATATAAAGTGGACGATTGGATTGGTCGGGTGAGGCACTCCACCCCGGGTGTGGGATTAATTTCTCCGCCTCCACATCATGATATTTATTCGATTGAAGATTTAGCGCAACTGATTTTTGATTTGAAGAACGCCAATCGCGAGGCGCGCATCAGCGTGAAGTTGGTTTCGGAAGCAGGTGTTGGCACCATCGCGTCAGGTGTGGCAAAAGCACATGCCGATGTGATTTTAATTTCGGGGCATGATGGCGGAACTGGGGCATCGCCAGTAAGTTCTATCCGACATGCTGGTTTACCATGGGAGTTAGGCCTGGCAGAAGCACATCAAACATTAGTGAGAAACAAATTACGTGGCCGTGTGGTGTTGCAAACAGACGGGCAAATTCGCACCGGAAAAGATTTGGCAATCGCTGCGCTGCTTGGCGCGGAAGAGTGGGGCGTGGCAACTGCAGCTTTGGTTACTACCGGTTGTATCATGATGCGCAAGTGTCATTTGAATACCTGTCCAGTTGGAGTGGCCACACAAAACAAAGAATTGAGGGCACTCTTTACAGGGAAACCGGAGTATGTCGTAAATCTTTTTGAATTTCTGGCAGAAGAGCTTCGCGAGATTATGGCGGAACTTGGCTTTAGAAAAGTAAGTGAGATGGTAGGGCAAACAGATTTCCTAGAAGTTAATCACGAAGAAGAGCATTGGAAAAATAGTCATTTGGATTTATCTCCCTTGCTATTTAAAGAACCGATGAACCTTGATGTGGCATTGTTCAAACAGGAAGAGCAAGATCATGGTATTGAAAATGTGCTCGATCGAAAGTTGATTGCCAAAGCTCAGGCATCTTTAACGAATGTGGAAGTCGTACAAGATAGTTTTACCATCTCAAATCAGGATAGAGCCGTTGGCGCTATGCTCTCCAATGAAATTTCAAAAATCTACGGTGGGCCCGGGTTGCCAAAGGATACCATTCAATACAAGTTTACCGGAACAGCAGGGCAGAGTTTCGGTGCGTTTACCACGGGCGGTGTAACCTTTGAGTTGGAGGGCGATGCGAATGATTATTTTGGCAAAGGTCTTTCGGGAGGCAAACTCATTTTGTATCCCAATAAAAAATCAACTTACAATGCGGCCAAGAATATTATTGTAGGTAACGTAGCATTTTTCGGAGCAACTTCTGGCGAAAGCTACATCAACGGGATGGCAGGCGAACGTTTTGCTGTGCGTAACTCCGGAGTGAGCGTAGTGGTAGAGGGTGTGGGCGATCATGGCTGTGAATACATGACAGGAGGCACGGTAGTTATTTTAGGTGATACCGGACGAAATTTTGCAGCAGGTATGAGCGGTGGTGTGGCCTATGTATGGGACGTAAACAAAACGTTTGTAAAAAACTGCAACATGGAAATGGTGCTGTTGGATACATTGGAAAATGAGGATGAAGCATTGCTAAAGCAACTGATTTTATCTCATCATGAATTTACACAGAGCAAATTGGCGGCACATATTTTAAGCTATTGGCAAACGGCATTTCAACAATTCGTAAAAGTGATGCCTGTTGATTACAAAGCGGTGCTAGAGAAAAAGAAAGTTAGTCAATTAGCTGATTTGAAAATTTGAAAATGCTAGATGTGTTTGCGTGAGGGATTGAAGTGGAAAGCCTCCCGAGGCTGCGCTCGGGATAAACTTCGCGCGTTGGAAAGCCTCGGGAGCTTGAAACGAAAAGCCCGACCCGCTCGCCAGCCGTAGCTTTTGCGAAGGCGGGCGAAGGGACACGCCCAAAAAAGAAAAAGTAAGAGATGAGGTGATGGGTACGCCAACAGGATTTTTAGAGTTTGAAAGAGGAATGGTATTGTAAGAGGTGAAATTTTTTTAAAGTAGGGTGAATTTCGACCGCTTAGTAAAAGGAAAAATTAAAGAATTGATTACAGGAATGGTTGTTAAACTATCAACCAGCAACTACTCACTAACAACTTAAAAGTATGGGTAAGCCAACAGGATTTTTAGAGTTTGAAAGAGGAATGGTATTGTAAGAGGAGAAATTTTTTTAAAGTAGGGTGAATTTCGACCGCTTAGCAAAATGGAAAAATTAAACTAATGATTACAGGAATGGTTGTTAAACTATCAACCAGCAACTACTCACTAACAATTTATGCATGAGTAAACCAACAGGATTTTTAGAGTTTGAAAGAGAATTGCCAAAAAAGCGCGATCCGAAAGAACGCGTTAATGATTATAATGAAGTAGATGCAGCCATTGATACAAAGATTGGCGTGAAGCAGG
>Ga0209490_10006922_pt1 | contig 10165 bp, 10 predicted proteins | sample MAT06_FD_187209 | JGI IMG/M metagenome (GOLD analysis project Ga0209490, IMG submission 187209) | Freshwater microbial communities from Lake Fryxell liftoff mats and glacier meltwater in Antarctica - MAT-06 (SPAdes) (version 2) | ecosystem: Environmental > Aquatic > Freshwater > Ice > Liftoff...
GGCGTTGCGGGACGATCAAACTACCATCATCGGATATCTGTTGATCGGTACCGATAATACCGCGCGGAAGCAAGCAGAAGAGGCGTTGCTTCAGGCCGGGGCTTTGCAGCGCGCGATTTTCAACAGCGCCAACTTCTCGAGCATCGCCACCGACGCGCAGGGCGTCATTCAAATCTTCAACGTCGGAGCCGAGCGCATGCTGGGCTACACGGCCGCCGAAGTGATGAACACGATCACGCCGGCCGATATCTCCGATCCGCAGGAACTGATAGCGCGCGCCAAGGCCCTCAGCGTCGAGCTTGGAACCTCGATCACGCCAGGCTTTGAGGCCTTGGTGTTCAAGGCCTCGCGCGGGATCGAGGACATCTACGAGCTGACTTACATCCGCCAGGATGGGAGCCGGTTCCCCGCGGTGGTCTCCGTCACGGCGCTTCGCGACGCACTTGGCGGGATCATCGGTTATTTGCTGATCGGTACCGACAACACAGCGCGTAAGCAGGTGGAAATCGAGCGAATGCTGCTCGATCAGCGCGTGCGCGATCAACAGTTCTACACGCGCTCGCTGATTGAATCGAACATCGACGCGCTGATCACCACCGACCCCCGCGGCATCATCACCGACGTGAACAAGCAAATGGAGGCGCTCACCGGATGCACGCGCGACGAGCTGATCGGCGCTCCGTTCAAGGATTACTTCACCGACCCGGAGCGAGCAGAGGCTGGGATCAAGAGGGTGCTGGGCGAAAGCAAACTCACCGACTACGAACTGACGGCGCGCGCCAGGGACGGCAAGGAAACCGTGGTGTCCTACAACGCGACGACCTTCCACGACCGCGGCCGGAAGCTGCAGGGGGTGTTTGCCGCTGCGCGCGATGTCACCGAACGCAAGCGCTACGAACAGTCGTTGCAGGAAGCCGACCGCCGCAAGAACGAGTTCCTGGCGATGCTGGCCCACGAACTTCGCAACCCGCTCGCCCCAATGCGCAACGCCCTGCATGTCATGCGGCTCACGGAGAGCCGGGAGCGTCAGCGACCGAAGGACGAGGCCGCCCAATCGGCGCACGCAATGATGGAGCGTCAGGTCGAACAGATGGTGCGGCTGGTGGACGACCTGCTCGATGTGAGCCGCGTCAGCCGGGGCAAGATCGAGCTCCGCAGGGCGCGAATCGAACTGCAAGCCGCGGTCCTCCACACTGTTGAAGTCATGCGACCGCAGTGCAAGATCCTGAATCATACACTGACCGTCACGCTGCCGGCACAACCGCTATTCCTGAACGCCGACGCGACCCGCCTGGCCCAGGTGCTGGGAAACCTCCTCAACAATGCCTGCAAGTTCACCGACAGGGGAGGCCAGATTGGGCTCAGTGTAGAGTGTGACGGCAAGGAAGTGGTAATCCGGGTGCGAGACAACGGCGTCGGAATCACGACTGACCAGCTTCCCCGCATCTTCGATATGTTCGTGCAGGTCGATACTTCGCTGGAGCGTTCGGCCAGCGGATTGGGCATCGGCCTGACGCTAGTGAAAACCCTCGTGGAGATGCACGGCGGTACTGTGGAAGCCCACAGTGCCGGTATCGGTAAGGGCAGTGAATTCGTGCTGCGTCTGGCGATCATGGATGAACCTCGGCAAACGTCGCCGCCAGAGCCGACCGTCAGCGAACCGACGGCCATGCTCGCCCGCCGCATCCTCGTGGTCGATGACAACCGGGACTCGGCCACGTCGCTAGCGATGTTGTTGCAGCTGACCGGTCACGAGACGCACGTCGCCTTCGACGGCATGGAAGCGGTCGCGGCGGCAGCGACGTTCCAGCCCGACTTGGTGCTCCTCGACATTGGCCTGCCAAAGTTGAACGGTTATGGCGCCTGCCGCGAGATACGACAACAGCCGTGGGGCAAGGGCATGGTGGTGATTGCCCTGACCGGACGGGGACAGGATGACGACCGCCGTAAGTCCAAAGAGGCCGGGTTCGACGGCCACCTGGTCAAGCCTGTCGAATACGCAGCCATCATCAGGCTCCTGTCCGAGTTACGGCCGACCCCGGCATGAGCTCGACGTTGGGCCCAGGCTCGTCACTGTGACTACGAGTGCGAGCTCCGGCTCACCCCTGCCGGGCGGCGCGGACGACCGCGAGAACCGAAGCAGAGCCCGCACGACGCCGGATTGCCGCCTGCGGCGAAGTGGCGAGAACTCATCGTGCTGCGCTCGGTTCGCGTCGAGGGCCGACGACGCAGCGGCGCTCTCGACGCCCGTGTCGCGATCGGGATCGGCGCGGTGCAGCACACGGTCGCGCGAGTCGTGGAGTCCGACGGCGAAGCCTATCGGCTGTCAGGTCGTGCACTCGATGAGATGGCGCGCCCCAAAGAAACTCGCCGGCTGCGCGTCGAGGGTCCGCGCGTCCATCCGCAAGTGCAGATCACGGTGCAGATCACGGTGCAGCTCCGTGATGCCATCGTGAGCGCGTGGAGCGTCCCGGTCGCCGAGTCCGCCTTCCTCGCGCTGACGGAAACGGATCGAACCCCAGCCGACATGGCCGAACGCCAAGGGGTGAGCCAGCCGGCAATCTCTCAGAGGCTAAGTGCAGCGCGGTTCGACAGCGTACACGAGCTCCTGGATCTCTATGCGAGAGCGCTGGCCATCGCGCCGGCGTGACGCATGGAAGTCGTCCTCCTCCTCCAACTCCTGCTGGCGCACGTGCTCGGCGACTTCTACCTCCAGCCGGCCGGTTGGATCGCAGATCGTCGCGCGCAGCACGCCCATTCCGTGTAGCTGTACGTCCACGGGATCGTTCACGGGCTCCTGGTATGGAGCGCTCTCGGTGAACTCACGCGATGGCGAGAAGCGCTCTGCCTCGCGGGAGTTCACATCGCCATCGATCCCGTGAAGTCGCACGCGGATCCGCGCGGGCGGAGCGCGACATGGTTCCTGATCGATCAAGCCCTGCACGTCGCGGTTCTCGTCCTCGTCGTGAACACTCTGAGCTCGGGCAGCAGCGCGGGGAGCTGGAGCACGCCCGCGTCGTCCGCCCCGCGGTGGGCGATCACTCTCACAGTGCTCGGGATCGACGACCTGTCGGGTTCTTCGTGCAAACGTTCACCGGTCGCTGGGACGCGGAACTCGGGGACCGGACCGACAACCTTCCCGGCGCCGGGATGTGGATCGGGATCATCGAACGACTCCTCGTCCTCGTGTTCGTCCTGATCGGCGCGATCGAGGCGGTTGGGTTCTTGCTGGCGGCGAAGAGCGTATTCCGCTTCGGCGACCTGCAGGACGGGACGGACCGCAAGCGGACGGAGTACGTCCTCGTGGGCACGCTCCTGAGCTTCGCCATCGCGTTCGTCGCGGCGCTCTGCACACGACGGCTCGTGCTGGGAATGTGGACGTAGGCCCGGGCGATGGGTGCGGTGGTGCGCGGACCAGCGCTCGGTGAGACCCGCTGGTCCCTGGACGCCGCCTGCGAACCCGCTTCCCCTACTCGAACGAGTTGATGACGTGCACGACGTGCGGCCACAGGAGCATCACGAGGTCGTCGTTCGAGGTGACTTCCGTGCGGGTGCGGCTCACGAGCATCACGACGCCGAACAGCGCCTGGTAGACGAGTGCGAGCACGAGCACGACGCGCACGAGTCGTGACGTGTGGAAGCCCCACGCGAGCTTGGCCAGCCACGCCAAGAGAATCGACGAAGCTGCCAGGATTCCGCCGACGAGGGGGTGCGGTTGGAAGTTCTGCGACGAGTCGGAGAACGTGCTCACGAGGTATCCCGCGTAGAGCACGAGCGTCAGGATAGCGAACGAGCGGAAGAGTCGTGCGGAGGTGGTCGGGTGCGTACTCGAGCCGGCAGACCGGCTCACGACTCGACCGGCTGCTGCGCACTCTCCCACGCGCCGATGCCGCCGATCAGATCTTCGACTCGCTCACATCCGGCGGCGAGCAGGAGACTCGCGGCGATCGAGCTGCGGTAGCCGCCGGCGCAGTGGATCACGATGCGGCGGGTCTTCGGGACTTCACCGACGCGCTGCGCGAGTTCGTCGAGCGGCACGAAGGCACTCTTCGCGATGCGTTTCGCGGCACGCTCGCCGGTTTGGCGCACGTCGAGGACGAGTGGCGCGTCGGGGCCGGACATTTGCGTGGCCAGCTCCGCTGCCGTGCGGCGCTGGAATCGACGCACCGAATCCGGTCGTTCCGCAGCGAGCGCAGCGAACCCACCCGCCGCGAATCCGCGCATGTTTTCCAGGCCGATTCGACCCAGGCGCAGGGCGGCCTCGCGCTCCGAGCCCAGTGGCGCGACGAGGATCACAGGGCGCTCACGATCGAGAATGGTCCCGCACCAGTGCGCGAACTTGCCCGACAGTCCGATGTTCAACGCACCCGCGATGTGACCGCGTGCGAAGTCATCGGGTTCGCGCACGTCGAGGAGCAGCGCGCCCTTCGCAACCGCAGTGAAAACGGTCGCGGGAACCAACGCCACGAGTTCACTCGCTAGGACGTCGTCGAGCACGGGCCTGTGCTTCTTGTTCGCCGCAGCCGCGTGCGGAAAGTACGCCGGCGGGTTCGGCAATTCGAAGGTCGCGATCTCGACGAACTTCTCCTTCGTCATCGGTTGCAGCGCCCAATTCAGCTTCTTCTGCTCGCCGAGCCGACCGCTGCGCTCGTTCGAGATGTTCTTCCCGCACGAGGAGCCCGCGCCGTGCGCCGGATAGACGATCACGTCGTCACCGAGCGGCAAGAGCTTCGTGTGCAACGATTCGTAGAGCATCCCGGCGAGCGCCGGAGCGCTGATCCCCTTGGAGGCCATCAAGTCCGGACGTCCGACGTCGCCGAGGAAGAGCGTATCGCCCGTCAGGACCGCTTGCGGATTCTTCGCATCGGCCACGAGGTCGAAGACGAGGATCGAGATCGCTTCGGGCGTGTGGCCGGGCGTCTCCAGCGCGCGCAACACGACGGTCCCGAGGCTGATCTCGTCGCCATCGCCGAGCGGTTCGAACGCGTACTCGGGCCTGGCGCGCGCGCCGAGATGGATCGACGCCCCGGTGCGCCGTGCGAGCTCGATGTGCCCCGACACGAAGTCCGCGTGGAAGTGCGTCAGGATCACGTGCCTTATCGTGAGCCCGCGTCGCGCTGCGTCTTCGACGTAGATGTCGACGTCGCGCCGCGGGTCGACGATCGCCGCGGTGCCGCTCGCCTCGTCGGCGACGAGGTACGACGCGTGCGCGAGACAAGCCAAGTAGTACTGCTCGAGGATCATGGTTCTCTGCACGATCCTATGCGCTGCGGCGATCCGCTACACCGAGTCGGCGACCCGAAGTCGGCCTGAAGCGCATGATTCCGTGCAGCTTTGGCCGCGACCTGATGACCTGTGCGCGGTTCTGAGTCATTCTCCTCATCGAGAAACTCCATGATCCGAACTCTTCGCGCTGCCGCCCTACTCGCCCTGCTCAGCCCCTGCACGCTCGCCGGCGGCATCGCCTGGACCTCGGGGTTCGAGAAGACGCTCGAGCGCGCCGCGGCCGAGAAGAAGGTCGTCTTCCTGGCCGTGAACATGGACGGCGAGCGTGCGAACGATCGCATGGCCCAGAAGGTCTACCGCGACAAGGCGGTCGTCGAACTTTCCGCCCGCACTCTGAACCTCATCGCCAGCGCCGCCGAGCACGCGACGATGGACAAGGATTGTCCGCGTTTTCCCGGCCTTCGCTGTCAGGACCATCGACGCGTCGACAGCGCGGCGCGCAAGGACGTGCTGAAGTCCGACGCGCAGGGGCTCGTGCTGGCGCCGCAACACGTTTTCCTCGGCAGCGATGGCCAGGTCCTGCTCTCCGTGCCCTACGAGATCACGGCCGACGAGCTCGCGTGGTGCTTCGTCACGGCCCTCGCCAAAACCGATCCCACGACGGCGCCGGCGATGCCGACTTCGGCGCGCAGCCCGCAACGACTCGTCCTCGGTGCGACCTACGATCCCTCCGGCGACGAGGCGGGCGGTTCGCTCGTCCCGCCGACGAAAAAGGAAGTCGAAGCCATCATCAAGCGCCTCGAGAAAGGCCTGCAGACCGCCGAGCGCATGACCGAACTGCGCCGTCTGATCCTGAGCGACGAACCCGACGCGATCGAGTTCATCGAGCGCGAGCTGAAGAGCGGCGGATTCGGCGGTGGTCTGGGTGGCGGGCTCGGCGGAGGCGGAGGAAAAGGTGGTGGAGGTTTGGGTGGACGAGGCGGCGGCGGAGGAGCGCGACAGAAGCTCCTGCTCCGCGCGATGGGCACGTTCTCGCCACCACCGTACTGGGCGGTCGTGGCCGAATTCCTCGATGATTCTGACGAGGACCTGCGGCGCGAAGCGACGGTTGCGCTCGAACAACTAGGCGCCCGCGAGGCCGTACCCGCGCTCACCAAAGCTCTCGCTCAGGAGAAGGAGCCGGGTCACCAGAAGGACCTGGTCCGCGCGCTCGGCGCTTGCGGCGCCGCGGATGCGAAAGTCCGCGCGGTGCTGATCCAGCGGGCGAAGAAGGACAAACAGACGCTCGTGCGGCAGAACGCGGTGCTGGCAATGGCCTGGAGCGCGAACGACGCGGACGTCAAGGCGTTCTTGCGCACCGCACTCGAATCCGGCGACGACCTGGAGCGCGAAGCGGCGGCGCTCGCCGTCGGGATGTCGCGTGACGCGGCCTGGACCCGTGTTCTCGAAATCGCAGCGACACAGGCCAAGGATCCGAATGCGAAGGCCGTCGTCGAAGCGGCGAAACAAGTGCTGGGCGGCGCACCGATAGCCGGCCTGCGCGACCACGTGATCCGCGTCGGCCGCGACGAGATCACGCGCGAGCGGATCTTCGGCCGCGCGCCGGGCGGAGGCGGACGGTAGCCTCTCGAACCTCGCGGGCGTCGGTCCCGCGCTCGCCGTCCAAGCCGTTCCCGCCACGCACATGGAAAAGAAGGTTCAAGCGCCCGCGATCGCGCTCATCGTCCTCGGCGTCCTCGCCGCGCTCGCGAGCATCTACGGCTTCTTCTCGCCGACCGATCCGGATCAGGTTCGCCAAGGTTTGGAGCAGGCGGGCCTCGACCAAGGGACGATCGACACGATCGCGGATCTGAGTTCCAAGGCGGGCATCGCCTGGAACGTGGTCGCCTTGGCCCTCTCCGTCCTCGTCATCTTCGGCGGCCTGCGGATGAAGCAGCTCCGCAGCTGGGGACTCGCCGCCGCGAGCAGCGTGATCGTGATGTTCCCCTGCACCTGCTGCTGCGTCATCGGAATCCCCATCGGTATTTGGTCGCTGATCGTCCTGTTCGACAAGGACGTGAAGGCCGCATTCAACGCACCGACGACTCCGCCGGCGCTCTGAGAGCCCGCGAAGAAATCGATCGTACGGGCTCTCAGACTCTAGTGGCGCCGCTCCGCAGCGCGAGAGGCCGTGAATTCTTCACGGCTTCTGAGAACGTGGGAAGGAATGAGCCTTCACGCTCTCGGACACCATTTGCGGCCTGATCCCGTGAATTCTTCACGCGGGCTCTGACACGCGAGCGAGCGACGACTCGTGGCCGCAGCTCCGCGCTCCACCGAGTTCAGCGGCGCATTCATCGCGCGCAATCGCGAGGCGCGAAGTCGCGATCTCTACGACTTTCGGACTTGCGCAAGCTTTGCAGCAGGATGCGTTAGGTCTTCAGTCACCTGGTCGATCCTCGCGGGTTATGTCTCCCATGCGAGTGATCCCCCGACTCGTGGCCATCTTCCTGGCCTGTTCCCTGGTCTCGTGCTTCCAATCGGCGTGCACCGTCGAGGCCACGCCTGGTTACTCCGGTCCCTATCCCTCCGCCGCGGCCCAGCAAGCGCTCCATGCGATCGCGGGCAAGACGATCGTCGGTGGTTTGCTCGGTCTGCACGGCGAGTCGCTCGTCGTCTCGGCCTTCGGCGTCGTGCCCAATCCGCTGACGGGCAAGGGGCCGGTCGTTATCTTGCGCCAGCCGGGCGCCGTGCCCACGCCGCACGATCCGAACGCGCCGCAAGGGGCCGATGGGCGTTGGTATTTGCCCGTTCTCACGGACGGCGACGCGGCCGATCTCGTGTGGCGCGCGACGGGCGAGACACCGCACGATTTCGGCGGCTCGACGAGCTCCGTCTACCGCGCGACGCTCGGGCTCGAAGAGCGCTGAACGAGTTCCGCGTTCCTCAGGTCTCGCGAACGAGACTCGCGGGACGGGACACGAGTGCGCGGAGAGCTTCCGCCAACGCGTCCACGTCGGACTCGCGCGTGTCGAACGAGCACATCCAGCGCACGACCGGCCCGTCCTCGTCCCAGACGTAGAAGTACGAGTGCTGCTGCAGCGGTTCGACCGCGGCGTGCGGGATCCGCGCGAAGACGCCGTTCGCTTGAACCGGGTGCGCGAGCTCGACCCCTGGGATACCGCGCACCGCGTCCGCGAGACGCCGCGCCATGCGGTTCGCGTGGACCGCGTTCTCGCGCCACAGATCGTTCGTGAGCAGCTGCGCGAGCTGCACCGCGACGAAGCGCATCTTCGACGCGAGCTGCATCCCCTGCTTGCGCGTGAAGCGGAAGTCGTCCCCGAGCCCAGGTCGCAGGAAGACGACGGCTTCGGCGCCCATCGCGCCGTTCTTCGTCCCCCCGAACGACACGATGTCCACACCGACGTCGGTCGTGATCGCGGCGAGCGGCACGCCGAGCGACGCGGCCGCGTTCGCGATGCGCGCACCGTCCATGTGCAGGTAAAGCCCGTTCGAGCGCGCGATAGCCGCGAGCGCCACGATCTCGGCCGGCGTGTAGACCGTGCCGACCTCGGTCGACTGCGTGATCGCGACGACCTTCGGTTGGACGTGGTGTTGGTCGCGCAGGCCCTTCAGTCGCCCAGTCACGTCGTCAGGACGCAGTTTCCCGTCCGCGGTCCGCACGAGCAGGAGCTTCGAACCGAGGAAGCGCTCCGGAGCGCCGCACTCGTCGACGGACACGTGCGCATGTTCGGCACAGATCACGGCTTCGTGCGGGCGCAAGAGTGCCGAGAGCCCGAGCACGTTCGCACTGGTCCCGCCGAAGACGGCGAATGCGCGTGCGGCGGGGCCAAAATGCTCGCGGAAGCGCTCCTCCATCTGTCGCGTCCACGCGTCGTCGCCGTACGCGCGGACATGACCCGAGTTCGCGCTCGACAGCGCCTCCAGGATCGCGGGATGGACCGGAGCGTTGTTGTCGCTCGCGAACGAATGCGCGGATGCCATCCCGAGGAGGATCTCCGCGCGAGACCTCGGGCGCAACCGGGTGAGTGGCGCCCCGAACAAGGCGGTGCGGCATGCGACTCGGTTCGCCCCCTGAGGCACAGAGTTGTGCGCCGCGAGGCCGCACACCTGGACACCTCGTGGTGGATCAGGTCTCCTCGTCGCACGAAAGGACGGATCGAGGAAGACCATGCACGAAATTCGCATGCAGCATCCGGGCAAGAACGCGCTCGGGACCGACCTGATCGGCTGGCTCGACGAGGAGCTGCGCCGGGCCGGCGAACAGCCGATCTTGCTGACCGGAACTGGCGACGCATTCTCCGCCGGCTTGAACCTGAAAGAGGTACAAGCCGCGGATTCGAGCGGCATGGAGACCATGTTGCGCAGCCTCGACGCGCTGTATGCGCGCCTCTACCTCCACCCGGCGCCGACGGTGGCGCTCGTGAACGGACATGCGATCGCGGGCGGATGCATCCTCATGCTGTGTTGCGATTGGCGCATCGCGTCGGACGAGCCGAAGTCCCGCATCGGCATCAACGAGGTCGCGATCGGCGCGATCATGCCGCCGGTCACGCTGAACATCGTGAAGCGGCGACTTCCGGCGCACACTCTCGACAAGATCGTTTTCGGCGCCGGACTCCATGCGCCGGAGGCTGCGCTTGCGCTCGGCCTCGTCGACGAAGTCTCCGCCGATGCTCCGGCAGCGGCATCGAAGCGCCTGCACACACTCGCGTCGTATCCGCGTGCGAGCTATGTCGCGACGAAACAGGCCTTGCGCGCGGGAGTCACCACGGTGACGGCCGAGGACTTGCGCCGATTCCGCGAGATCGAGGTGCCGCTCTGGGCCTCGACGGAGATGAAGGATCGCGTCGCGGCGGTGCTGAACCGCAAGTGATGCTCGCACTCGTCACGTCGATCCTCGCCGTCCTTCCCGGATCCGTGGTCGTGCGCGACTGGC
>Ga0209490_10006928_pt1 | contig 10161 bp, 8 predicted proteins | sample MAT06_FD_187209 | JGI IMG/M metagenome (GOLD analysis project Ga0209490, IMG submission 187209) | Freshwater microbial communities from Lake Fryxell liftoff mats and glacier meltwater in Antarctica - MAT-06 (SPAdes) (version 2) | ecosystem: Environmental > Aquatic > Freshwater > Ice > Liftoff...
AGCCATATGGTGACACATGATGCACGCCCAGAGTCTAGCTCAGGTTGATGTTGTTATCCCTACGCGCAATCGCGGGGCGCTGATCGAGGCGGCAATCACCAGCATTCTTGCCTCCGACTACACCGCCTTCACTCTCTGGGTAGTAGACCAGAGCGACAATGATGCCACGGAGCAGACCGTACTCGGCTTTGCCCGCGCAGACAGCCGGGTCCGCTATCTGCGCCTTGCATCCCGCGGGATCAGTGCGGCGCGCAACAGCAGTGTGGCAAGCAACGCCGCAAGCTTTATTTTATTCACCGACGACGACTGCCGCGTGACAGCGGGCTGGATTGGCGCTCTGGTTGCAGAGTTGAGCCAGCCTGGCGTCGCGGCGATCTTTGGCCGGGTGCTCCCCGAGCGCTCCGAGCCCCCGCCAGGCGCTCAGGTCTCGCCCTCGATCACCATGGCGACGAAGACTGCGACGACCCGCACTGTCTACCAGGGTAACCGCTTTAATCTCGGCTTCGGCCATGGCGCAAACATGGCCTTCCGGCGGGCCACGCTCGATCAGCTGGACGGCTTCGACACGGCCCTCGACGTGGGCACGCCGTCTGGTGGCGGCGGCGACCTGGATATGTTTCACCGCGTGATGGCGGCCGGCCTGACCTTCCACTACGAGCCGACGGCCCTTGTCTGGCACCAGCACCGGCGCGACATGGCCGGGCTGCGCAAGCAGACCGAGAACAACGGCCGCGCCTTCGGCACCTACCTGCTAAAGGTCTGGCAGCGGCGTAGCGCGCCGCGCCGCGCTACACTGGCCTTCACCTACACCTGGATCCGCCACTATCTGCTGCCCCAGGTGTTTCGCTCGGTCCGACGCAAGCACACCCTGCCGGTCTGGCTGACGCTGGCCGAGCTGCGCGGCGCCCTCGACGCGCCGCGGGCCTTCAGGGCCACCTACGCCAATGATCGCCGCGTTCGCCAGGCTGGCATGTGGACGGGCACGGTCGCCCAACGCAGCCAGTAATATGAGGACGGGGCTCGCCCCGCTTATGAACGCAGCAGCCCTACCCACAGTTGATATTATCATCCCGACGCGCAATCGTGGGTCACTGATCGAGGTAACTATCACGAGCATCCGCGCGAGCGAGGGTGTCGAGTTTACCCTCTGGGTCGTGGACCAGAGCGATGATGAGCGGACCGCGCTGGTAGTGGAGCAGCACGCGCGCAGCGACGCACGCATCCGCTACATGGGCAGCGACTCCCGCGGGATCAGCTCGGCGCGCAACATCGGGGCGGCGGCTGGGCACGCCCCCTATATTCTGTACACCGACGACGACTGCCGGGTTGACCCAGGCTGGGCTGCGGCCATGGTCGCCGAGCTGAGCAGGCCAGAGATCTGGACGGCCTTCGGGCGGGTGCTGCCCGAGCGTGCGGAGAACTCGGCCGAGCCCGCCACCGATGACCACGATCACCCGACATACGTGGGGATCGCCCTAGCCCAGAAGCTCAGCATGGAGCGGAAGATCTACGGCGAGAACCGGCTGGATCTCAGCTTCGGCCACGGCGCCAACATGGGCCTGCGCCGCGATCGGCTCACCCAGATCGGCGGCTTCGACGAGCAACTGGGCGTCGGCGGGCCCCTGCGCTCGTGGGAAGACCGCGACATCGCCTTTCGGATCATGACGGCAGGCGGCAAGCTTGTTTACACGCCTGACGCCCTCGTCTACCACCGGCTGTGGCGCAACTGGGCAGGGGTCGCACGAACATTCGCCGACTACGGAATTGGGGCGGGCGCCACGGCAGGCAAATATCTGCGCTATGGCGACTGGGCGGGCGCACTGCTGATGGGCGAGTGGATGCTGAGCCAGGGTCTGCGGCAGGCGCTCTCTGGCGCCGTGAAGTGGCGCAGCCATCGCAAGCTGGCCCTCGGCCTGAAGCAGCTCTTCTACCCCTGGATGGGGCTCTGGATGTCCTGGGGCTACCCGCTCTCCGACGAGCACCAGATCTACCGCCCCCAGGGGACAGCGCCTGCGGCCGAGGCGGAGCGGGCCCAGGCCTCCAGCGATGGACGGCTCTGAGCGCCGAGCCGATACGCCTGTGCCCAGCAGGACGCCTTGCGCCTTTACTTCAGCTGAATCAGCCCTGACCGAGCTTCAGGCGTTGCACGCTGCTTGTGCCACACTGTTGACCGGCAGGGCTGTGTCTGATCAGCAAGCCGTAGCAGAGGAACGAGCCCGTGAGCGACAATCAAGTCATCTACTCCATCTCAACACCGTGGCCGAGTGGATCCTCGAGCTAGAGCGCGGCCACGAGGCGCGCAGGCGTGAGCTGCTTGCGCTGCGGCCATCGGAACAGCTCTAGGGCTGCGTCCTGCTCGCTAGGGACAAGACGATGCCCACGCCGCCACGGCCCTGAAAGTAGGCGATCAGCATCTCGCCCAAACAGCCGGTGTGGGGGTCGCCGAAGGCCTGGATGGCGAGCACATCGCCCGGTTCGACGCTATCGAGCACGTGCCAGAGCGCGCTGCTGCGCTCGGCGTACTCCTGGGTCGCCCCGGAGGCAACGTCCTCGCGCTGCGGCATGAACTGCAAGGTGACGGCGGGGCCAACGATTTTTGCGCCGGGGCGGCGGGCGGCGGGGCCGTGGATGAAGGTGCGGCGCACGCCCATCTGGTTCAGCAGTGCGCTGGCGGTGGCGCTGCTCACCGCGTGGAGCGCGCGGATCAGGGCGGGGTCGGGCCGGGCATGGGCAGGGCCAGCGATGGGAAGCGCGAGCGCCGGGGCGGTAAGGGGTTCCGCGCCGTTCGCGTGGATCGGTGAGCGAGCCATACATGCTACTCTCTTGCGCGCAGTCCGCTCTACACGAGCGAGCGAACCGAGTCGCGCACAACAAGCTGGCCGTTCAGGAGGGTGCTGAGCGTCGGGCCGTGGGGGTCGGTGGCACGGGCGCGCAGGCGCTGCACGGCGAGCCGACCGAGCTGGGCGTTGTCAAAGAAGATCGTGGTGAGCGCGGGGCTCATCTGCTCGGCGGCGTGCAGGTAGCCGCCAAAGCCCATCAGCGAGACATCCCCGGGGATGCGCAGCCCGGCCTCGCGCAAGGCGCGCGTCGCCCCCACCGCCGTCGAGTCGTTGGCGCAGACAAGGGCGCTGAACTGGGCGCCGCGTGCGAGCAGGCGCTGGCAGGCGGCATAGCCTCCTTCTGGTGTCAGATTGCTGCCTTCGTACAGCTTGTAATCCACCGGGAGCTCGGCGGCGGAGAGCGCGGCGCGGTAGGCGTCGAGCCGCAGCTCGAGCGGGTAGAGCGTGTTGACGGGGCGCGGCCCGCCGCTGCTCGGCCCGCCGATAAAGCCGATGCTGCGGTGGCCCTGGCCGAGCAGAAAGCGGATCGCCTCGCGCATGCCCTCGTAGTTGTGCTCCAGCACCGTGTCGATGCCCAGCTGTGGCTCGTGGAAGGCGACAAGCACAAGCGGCAGGCCGAGCGCGCGCAGCGCCTCCACCTCCTGGCGCTCCGCCGGGCCCACAAGCAGCAGCCCGTCCAGCTCCATCGCGGCGACCACCGCCTGCAGACGCTCGGGCGTGTGGCGCAGGTCGCCGATCGCGCGGTAGCTCAGCTTCAGCTCGGCCTGGCTTGACTCGCGCTCCACCCCGGCGAGGATCTGCGACCAGAACGGGTTCGCGGCGGCAACCGTGCCCTCGTTGACGAGGCTGAACAGAAAGCCGATCTCGCGGAAGCGCGGGGTAGCCACGGGTGTGGCCGCTGTGCGCCGCCCCGCGTGCCCAGTGTAGCCCAGCGACTCGGCCGCCTGTAGCACGCGCTGGCGCACCTCCGTGGTGACATTCTGGTGCTGGTTGAATACGCGTGAGACAGTCCCGATCGAGACTTCGGCGCGCTGGGCGATGTCTTTCACCGTGACGGTCGCTGCCATTGCACGGGCCTTTCACACGCGGGCCTTGGGGTGGGCTGTGTTCAGAAGTTGCGAGCGTTTCAATGAAATAATACTGCACAGCCATCGCGCTGTCAACAGGTGTTTGGCATATGGTTGCATACACGCACAAATCTTGCGCTCCTATTGACATCTCTCGGGCGCTATGCTAGCATATTCATTGAAACGCAGACTTTTATTAATGAAATACTAGCGCAACAAAGAGATTGACATGCTCCACGACCGGCGTGGCCCGTCAGGTCAGCCCCCGCCGCTCGGCGCCACAGCGCCAGGCCGGCGCCGTGGGATGCAGCCACGTGTACGCCTGCTAGCTCGGCTGCGCAGCTTCCGCACGCGGCGCAGCCTGGCGCTGCTTGCGCTCGCCGCGCCGGGCATGCTCTATCTCTTCATCTTCAAGTATCTCACCATGTTCGGCGTGGTGGTCGCCTTCAAGCGCTACCGCACCGCCGACGGCATCTTCGGCAGCCCCTGGGTTGGGCTGGATAATTTCCGCTTCATGTTCGGCACGGGCGCGATCTGGCGTGTGATCCGCAACACGATCGGGCTCAACCTGCTGTTCCTGGTTGTCGGCACCTTCGTTGCGCTGGGCGTGGCGATCTTGATCTACGAGATCTACGCCAGCCGCCTCACCCGTGCCTACCAGACGACCCTGTTCTTCCCGCAGTTCGTCTCCTGGGTGCTGGTGAGCTACTTCGTCTACGCCCTGCTGAGCAGCGAGAGCGGCGTGCTCAACGGCATGTTGCGCCAGCTCGGCCTCCCGCCGCTGCGCTGGTACGACTCGCCGCAGTTCTGGCCGCTGATTCTGCTGCTGGCCTCGCTCTGGAAGGGCACCGGCGCCGCGAGCCTGCTCTACCTCGCCGGGATACTCGGCATCGACCCGCAGCTCTACGAGGCCGCGCGCATCGACGGCGCGAACAAGGCGCAGGAGATCCGCTACATCACGCTGCCCCTGCTCGCGCCGGTGATCGTGATCCAGGTGCTGATCGCGATCGGCTTCATCTTCAATGCGGACTTCGGCCTGTTCTACCAGGTTACGCGTGACAGCGTGGGGCTCTACCCGGTGACCGACGTGATGGACACCTTCGTCTACCGCTCGCTCACCAACCTCGGCAACGTCGGCATGGCTGGCGCCGCAGGCCTGATGCAGGCGGTGGTCGGCTTCACCCTGGTGCTTGGCTCGAACTGGCTGGTGCGCCGCTGGGACCCCGAGCGGTCGCTGTTCTAGGAAGGAGCGCACGATGGCTCGACTGCGCCAGATCCAACCGTTTCAGCTGCTCGCTGAGCAAGCTCGTGCAGCAGAAGGGCCTGAACGCCGAGCTCACGCTCGACCTGATCGACTGGGGCGCGTTCGACGAGAAGGTCACGCTGATGAACACCGGCGGCGAGGCCTTCGACCTGGTGTTCACGGCGCCGTGGATCAACAACTACTACCAGAACGTCGCCAACGGCAACCTGCTGCCCCTGGACGACCTGCTGCCCAAGTACGCGCCGAAGCTCTGGGCGAGCATGCCGGAGAGCACCTGGGAGGCCGCGCGCGTCAATGGCAAGCTCTACGGCGTGATCAACCAACAGATCTTCCCCAAGCTGTTCGGCCCCTTCATCCGCAAAGATCTGGCCGAGAAGTATAAGCTTGATCTGGCGAGCATCACCTCCTACGAGCAGCTGACGCCGATTATGCAGCAGATCAAAGACGGCGAGCCCGACATCCGCTACGTCTTTATGGGCGACAACGGCTCGCACAAGGAGATCTGGGGCTTCGATCCGATCGACCAGACGCTCGGCTTCCCGGCTGTAAAGTTCGACGACGCCAGCGCCCAAGTGGTAAACTACTTCGAGACGCCGGAGGCGCGCCAGTACGCCGCCCTGACACAGCAGTGGCGCAAGGCCGGGTTCACCGCAGTGGATGATCTGACCCAGGAGGAGATCGACGCGCTGCACAAAGCTGGCCAGATCGCCATGATCCCCGCCGACATCGTGAAGCCGGGGGCCGAGCTGGATCTACAGGCCAAGTACGGGACGGAGTGGGTGGCGACGGCGATCGCGCCGAACTATCTTACGACCAGCGGCGTGGTTGCCACGCTCAACGGCGTGCCCGCCTCGTCGGCGAACCCGGAGGCCGCCGTGCAGCTGCTGGAGCTGCTCAACAGCGACCCCGAGGTGTACAACATGCTCGCCAAGGGCGTGGAGGTATTCACGCGGGTTTTCCAGCCGATCTACGCCGGCGACGGCGATCTGGACGCGAACTTCGCCACCGCGATCAAGCAGCTGAAGGCGGCCGGGGCCGACACCGTGATCGCCGAGCTCCAGCGCCAGATCGACGCATGGCTTGCGGCCAAAGTCGCCTAGCGCCCAGGGCCATTTGGACCATGAAACCGCGAAAGGCCGCGAACCACCGCGAATCCGACCACGCGCGGGCGGGTTCGCGGTCCAGACGGCTTGGTGCATCCGCGAGCTACTGAGGCCTGCCCATGCAACAGATCGTGGCGAGCGTCCCGTGCCTCGCGCCGCCAGCCTGGGCGCTGCTGGAGCGCGCCCTGATCGCCGCGATGAACGCCGCGATCGAGCCATTCCTCGCGAAGTACACCAGGCCCGACGGCACGCTGATCTGGGGCGGCACCGCCGAGCAGCACGGCCGCGACGACGTGGACGACTTCTATGAGGCGTGCTACAACTGGCCGCTGCTCTACCTGCTGGGCGGCGATGAGCGCCTGCTCACAGTCGGGCTGCGTCAGTGGGAGGCGATCACGCGCCAGCTGGGCGAGCTTGGCCTGCTGCACCGTGAGTTCGAGCGCGGCGCCGACCAGTTCCACCAGGGCGAGAGCCTGATCTATTTCTACTTCCTCTGCCTCGCCGACCCGGCCAACCCGCGCCTGCAGGAGCTGGCCGAGCGCTTCGCCAGCTTCTACACCGGCGACGACCCCGACGCGCCAAACTACGACCCGCAGCTGCGCATTATTCGTGCGCCGCATAACGGCAGCGCCGGCCCGCGCTGGGGCTACAAAGACGTCCCGCCGGAGCAGATCTACGCCGACTGGGCGCCGGAGATGGAGCGCTACGGCCTGCCGTTTCACGATGTGCCAGGTGTAAGCAGCTTCGCCGACCTGCGCACGCCGGAGGGCGCCCGGCGCATGGGCGAGGTATCTCAGTGGCGCTACGGCCGCGGCGATGTGGCGACCAACTTGCTGGCGACCAGCCTAGTGACGAACGCCTTCCTGCTGAGCGGCGCCGAGCGCTACCGCGGCTGGGTGGAGGCGTACACGCAGGCGTGGCTGGAGCGCGCCGAGCAGAATGGCGGCATCGTCCCCGACAATGTCGGCCTGAACGGGGCGGTGGGCGAGTACACGAACGGCAAGTGGTACGGCGGGCTCTACGGCTGGACGTGGCCGCACGGCTTCTATAACATTGGCATGGCGACATGCGTTGCGGGCGCGAACGCCTTCTTGCTCAGCGGCAGCGAGCGCTACCTCGACCTGGCCCGCTGGCAGATCGAGGCGGTGCTGGACAGGCGTATCATCACCGATGCGCAGGGCCGCGCAATGAGCCTGGCGCATCACTTTGCGGGCCAGCTTCCCCCAGCGGGTGGGCGAGCCGAGGCGCTGCTCGTGCCGTATCGCTACGGCGACGCTGGCTGGTTCGACTATCAGCCTTTGCCGCCGACCTACCCGACAGCGCTCTGGAACGTGTCACAGTCCGCTGAGGATTACGCCCGCATCGAGCAGCTGCGCGCGCTCGATCCGGTGGACTGGCGCACGCTCTGGCCTGGCCGTGGCAAAGAGGATGCGGGCCACGAGGGGCCATGGCTGCGCTTTCTGGCGGGCGAGAACGCGGCCTACCCCGAGCAGATGCTCGCGCAGAGCCTTGGCCACGTCTACCGGCGGCTCGCGCTGATCGCAGCCGACAGCACAGACCTGGAGCAGCTTGGCGACAAGAATGTCCACCACTGGGTGCATCTGTGGCAAAACCTCAACCCCGTGACGACAGAAGCCCTGGTGCAGCTGACGCTGGGGGCGCCGCAGAGCATCTACAACGGCGGGCTGCTGCACGCGCCCCTGCGCTACTTCGACGCACAGCGACGGCGGCCCGGCCTGCCCGAGCATGTCGCCGCCCTGGTGGAGCGCGTGGAGGCGGGCGAGGTCGCGCTCCGGCTCGTGAATCTGAGCCCGCTCCAGCGGCAGGTGGTGATCGTGCAGGCTGGGAGCTTCGCCGAGCACCGCTTTGGCCGGGTGCGCTTCACGGCGCTCACAAGCGCGTATCCCGGCGAGCCCTGGGCCTACCAGTCGCCGCCGCTCGCCACGGAAGAGCGGGAGCTGCGGGTTGATGCGCCGCAGCTCCAGATCGAGCTGCCGCCCGGCACGGAGATCTACCTCCAGCTGGAGACGCTGCGCAATCGGAACACGCCGACCTATCACAGCCCCTGGGGTGCCTGGGTAGTGGACGTGACTCGAATGGTGGGCGGAGCCTAGCGACAGAGACTCGCTATTGGCGGGGCGACGCTGGAGCATCAGGAAGCGCCCAATCAGGCCGCAAGCTTGGCCCTTATGGGATGAACCTGTGCGGCACCATTCGACATACGCCCACTACCCCATTTCTGGCATGGCGCTAACCATGGAATCTTTCGCCAATGGAACCGCGCCGGACGACTCCGCCGGGGCTACCCGCAGTATTTCGTGGCCGGGCAACAGGTGACGAAGCGCGTCTACGAACGGAGCGCTCGGCACGACCCAACCTTACCTGCCTTCCGTGCGGTGGAGAACACACCAAAGCGCCAACCTTCAGCCGAGGTTCTTCAGATTGCAACGCGCCACTAGCTGTCTTGTTTGTAGCGTTGCTGTCCCTAGCTGCTCGCCGAGGTGTACGAGCGCAGCGCAAAGCCCCAGAAGGCCCGTGTGACGCCAAAGAGCGCCCCCGCCATCAGCGGCGCGAGCAGCAGGTAGATCGGCTCCAGCGTGCCGAGCAGCGCGGCTGCGGGGAAGGTGGTCATAAAGGCGATTGGCACCACGAAGGTGAGCGTGATGCGCAGCCCCGTGCCGAAGGCCGAGACCGGGAAGCGGCCTGTCTCGTAGAGCGCGGTGAGCAGCTCGGCCACGTTCTCGATGCGCACGAGCCAGAAGGCGGTGGTGGTGAGCAGCATCCAGAGGCTGTAGGCGATCACCATGCCGCAGGCCAGCAGCAGCGCAAATGCGAGCAGCTCACGCGGCCCCGGCACAAGCTTCAGCAGCCAGAGACCGTAGCAGATCAGGCCGAAGCCCACAAAAAAGTCGGGCAGGGTCATCAGGTTCAGCTGGCGCAGCGAGGCCATAAACTGGCTGTCCACCGGCTTGAGCAGCACAAAATCCAGCGTGCCCTTCTGGATGTGCTCCACGATGCGCGTGATATTCGGCCGCATCACGCCGTCGATCACGCCCTCGAAGATGCGAAACATGCCCACCACCAGCAGCGCCTGCGGCAGCGTCCACCCGCCCAGCGTGCCCGTGAACTGAAAGAAGACCAGCGTACCAACTACGCCCCACACCAGCCAGAAGCTGCTCTGGAACATAGCCACCACAAAGTTTGCCCGATACTCCAGGGCGATCTGCAGGCTGTTGCGAGCGAAGAGGCCGAGGAGGTTTGCGTAGCGGCGCATTATTCACACAAGGAGACAAGGAGACAGCCCGTGCTTGCCGTCAGGCGCTCCCGGTCTCCCGGTCTCCTTGTCTCCTACTGCTTCCCGCTATGAAAGCGTGCGAACTGCGACGCCAGCTCGCCGGGGATGCGCCCGAGGATATGGGTGCCCTCGTTGGCGTACTCCTCCTGCTCCACCACGCCGCGGCGATGCCAGAGCGACACAAGGTCGTTGCGCTGGTAGGGGATGAGCACGTCGAGCGGGACCATCGCCTCGGCGAGCGCCTGCTCGATGCGGGCGCGCAGCGTGTCGAGGCCCCAGCCCTGCTGCGACGAGACGGCCACGAAGTCCGAGGGCATGCCCATCTCGGCCACAAGGCTGCCCACGGCGTCGGGTCCCATGCCCTCCATCAGATCTACCTTGTTGAGCACAGTGATGGTTGGGCGCTTGACGACGCCAAGCTCCTCCAGCGTGCGCTCTACAGTTTTGGCGTGCTCCTCGGCGTTGGGGTGGGTGAGATCGACCACGTGGAGCAACAGGTCGGCCTCGTTGATCTCCTCCAGGGTGGCGCGGAAGGACGCCACAAGCTGGGTGGGGAGCTTCTGGATGAAGCCGACGGTATCGGTGAGCAGCA
>Ga0209490_10006930_pt1 | contig 10158 bp, 7 predicted proteins | sample MAT06_FD_187209 | JGI IMG/M metagenome (GOLD analysis project Ga0209490, IMG submission 187209) | Freshwater microbial communities from Lake Fryxell liftoff mats and glacier meltwater in Antarctica - MAT-06 (SPAdes) (version 2) | ecosystem: Environmental > Aquatic > Freshwater > Ice > Liftoff...
CAATACTCAATCCCAAATGATCGACTATGTTGTGTCCCTGACTGTCTAGTAAAATGAGGAATTTTCGATGAAATCGCCATACAATACTGTAGGGTCAATTATAAAGTATCAATCCAACAGATGTTTTACATACTTTAAGCAATAGATTACATAATTCCCACCTACTCGGGTTTGCTCACCTGATTGGGAACGAGGTCTCTCAAGATCAACTTGTAGCTTTTGGATATACAACATTTACGTTATTTGAACTGAGTTGTGTAGCAAAGGCGAATACTGAATTTATCAACTTGGCGAGCTGTTCACCGTACCATTTTTAAGCAATGATTTTAAGCTTACGTCTTTGCCCGATTGATCTTTGGCGGAAAACATCGGTGCGGTATCTTGCACGTTTAATCCCTGCGGCTTGTCTTGCGAATAAGCGACAACAGAAATAAATAGAACTATAAATGAAGCAAAATAAATTTTCATGGCTTTGTATTTAGAACGAGTGTGACTTAATTAAACTGAATCAAACCAAGTTAGGATGCATGAAATCAACAGAATGTCTGTTGGCATACAAAAGATCCACCAATTGGACTTGAATTGGAATTATAGACGCTGCAATCGAATATCGACTTCTCGGTCTACCTATTTCCATCATTAACAATCTTATTGAATTCAACCAATAAATTCGGCCTGTTCAGTTATAAAATCGCAAAACTAAGCCAACAAAAAACCCGGCTCTCACCGGGTTTCATAGTTCATTAGCAATTAATCTCCTCCTCCACCTGAGCTTCCTTCGTACGAAGTCATCATTGCTCCCAAATATTCTCTATTCATTCTCGCAATATTGGCAACTTTAATCCCTTTCGGGCATTCGGCCTCGCACGCATACGTGTTTGTGCACGATCCAAAACCTTCGGCATCCATCTGTGCAACCATCCGCTCAGCACGCTCCATTCGCTCTATCTGACCTTGAGGTAACAGAGCAAATTGAGAGACTTTGGCACTAACAAATAACATAGCTGACGCATTCTTACAAGCCGCTACGCAGGCACCACAGCCAATACAAATAGCCGCATCAAATGCTTCATCTGCAATTCTTTTTGAGATCGGAATTTCATTCGCATCGGGCACTCCTCCGGTGTTTACGTTCACGTAACCTCCCGCTTGCTGGATACGATCAAACGCAGAACGATCGACCACCAAATCTTTGATCACCGGAAATGCTTTTGCTCTCCATGGCTCTACGGTGATTGTTTCGCCATCTTTAAACGTGCGCATGTGCAATTGGCACGAGGTTGTTTGCAACGGGCCGTGCGGATGACCATTTATATACAAACTGCACATCCCACAAATTCCTTCTCGACAGTCATGGTCAAATGCAATCGACTCTTCCCCTTTCTTGATTAAGTCGGTATTCAATACATCGATCATCTCCAAGAAAGACATATCCGGTGAGGTATGCACTGAGTAGGTCTTAAACCCACCTTTGGATTTAGCGTCTTTTTGTCTCCAAACTTTTACGGTTACGTTCATATTGGTGTGTTGATGTTATTAATATGTTGAAGTATTGAGTTTTTATGTGTTGATGTTTTACGAATTAACAGTTGCACCCTAACACGTCAACACGTTTACTTATAACTACGTTGTGTTAATTTTACATTTTCGAATCGCAATTCTTCTTGATGTAATTCTTCCGGTTGATTTTCACCCTTAAATTCCCAGGCTGAAACGAAAGCATACTCGTCATCCTTACGCAATGCTTCACCTTCGGGTGTCTGAGACTCTTCACGGAAGTGTCCTCCACAGGATTCTTCGCGCGCGAGTGCATCATCTACCATTAGTTCACCTAACTCAATAAAGTCAGCCACGCGATTGGCCTTCTCCAATTCTTGATTAAGCTCTGTAGAAGTTCCTAGTACATTCACATTGGTCCAGAATTCTTTTTTAATATCTTGAATGATCTGTTTTGCTTTTTTCAATCCCGCTTCACTTCTGCTCATACCGCAATACTCCCACATGGTTAACCCTAAGTGGCGATGGAATTCATCTACGGTCTTTTTGCCTCTGATACTAACAAGCTTGTTCATCCTATCAGCAGAACTTTGCATTGCGTCCTTGAAAGCCTGATGATCTGTGCTTACTTTATCAGCCCATCCGATATTGGCGAGGTAATCTCCCACCGTGTAGGGGATCACAAAATATCCATCGGCCAAACCTTGCATCAGAGCGCTAGCGCCTAATCGGTTTGCACCATGATCCGAAAAATTAGCTTCTCCCAGTGCGTACAGTCCGGGGATGTTCGTCATTAAGTTATAATCAACCCAAAGGCCACCCATGGTATAGTGAACCGCTGGATAGATCATCATCGGACCTTTGTACGGATTTTCTCCGGTGATCTGCGCATACATATCGAAGAGATTGCCATACTTAGCACGAATTGTATCTTCTCCATCGCTTTTGATCGCATCAGTAAAATCCAAAAATACGGCCAAGCCAGAACCTACTCCTCTGCCTTCATCGCAAACAATTTTTGCATTGCGGGAAGCCACATCGCGGGGAACCAAGTTTCCAAATGAGGGATATTTTCGCTCCAAGAAATAATCGCGGTCTGCCTCCGGAACTTTCATAGCATCGAGACCCTTCAGACCAGGCATTGCCTTTTTCGGCACCCACACACGTCCGTCATTGCGTAATGACTCGGACATCAACGTGAGTTTTGATTGATGATCGCCCGAAACAGGAATACAGGTTGGGTGAATTTGCGTAAAGCAAGGGTTGCCAAAAAACGCTCCTTTTTTATGGGCGCGCCATGCCGCGGTTACATTAGACCCTTTTGCATTCGTAGATAAATAAAATACGTTTCCGTAACCGCCCGTACAAAGCAACACTGCATGGGCACTGTGCGATTCAATTTTCCCTGTCAACAAATCCCGTGTTATAATTCCACGGGCCTTGCCATCCACAACCACTACATCTAACATCTCTGTACGGTTGTACATTTTCACTTTCCCGTTGGCAATCTGCCGATTCAGCGCGCCATAGGCTCCGAGTAATAGTTGCTGTCCAGTTTGCCCTCTTGCATAAAACGTTCTCGATACTTGGGCACCGCCAAAAGAGCGGTTCGCCAATAAGCCGCCATACTCCCGTGCAAACGGCACACCCTGCGCTACACACTGGTCAATGATGCTTACGCTGGTTTCAGCCAATCTATACACATTTCCCTCACGGGCGCGATAGTCCCCACCCTTAACCGTATCGTAAAAAAGGCGGTAGACGCTATCACCGTCATTCTGATAATTTTTTGCGGCATTGATCCCGCCTTGGGCGGCAATACTGTGCGCCCTGCGCGGGCTATCTTGAAAACAAAATGCCTTTACATTATAACCCAGTTCGCCAAGTGCTGCAGCAGCAGACGCACCCGCCAAACCTGTTCCCACCACAATCACCTCGTACTTTCTTTTGTTGGCTGGGTTCACCAATTTCAGATTGAATTTATGCTTGGTCCACTTTTCTGCCAATGGGCCTTCGGGGATTTTTGAATCGAGCTTCATGAGTGATTAATTATTTTAATGATAATTTCGTCTTTGGTTAAACAAAAAACATAGTAACAGGTATCAATGCGAACAAAGCAGGAACTACGACCGAATAGGCTTTTCCTACAAACCTTATAACAGGATTATACTTCATATGGTTTAAGCCCAAACTTTGAAAGGCACTCTCAAACCCGTGCCATAAGTGAAATGCTATAGCCGTCATGCTGAAACAATAAAGCCCTACATACCACCACTGGCTAAATGCCTCCGCGCAAAGCGTGTACAAATCTTTAACTTCATGGTCTCCATAAGTTTTCATTGGCACAGAACCAAAATGCATTTCGCCCCAAAACTGACGCATGTGTATCACCAAGAACACAAGAATGATCGTGCCTAAAATGCCCATGTTACGAGAAGACCAAATCGCTCTCGATTCTTCTACAGCATAACCCTCTGATCCTCTGGCTACCTTATTCTTTCGCGTAAGCAAAATCGCCCACCCAATATGAAAAAGAAAGAATGCGTAGTTTACGTACGAGACTGTTTTTATTAGAGGATTGTGCGTCATAAAATAGGCATACACATTAAATGCCTCACCCCCGTCATCTTTTAATAGCTGCAGGTTTCCAATCAAGTGAACAGTGAGGAACAAGATAATAAACAGGCCGGTCAGCGCCATCACCACTTTACGACCAATAGAACTAGAAAAAAGGTCAAGGAGCCACTTCATCTTTGGATAGTATTTTGATACGAATCAAAAATACTGTTCAAAGGATTACGAAACAATAATCTTTTTAAAAGATAAAATAAGATGAAAGACACCGAGCCGAAAGCCCGATGCCTAAACAAGCCAAGCCTAGACGGGCTTATCCCAAAAAACTATCTTTAATCTATCAGAGGAGTTCAAATAAAAGTACGATCAGGGCAATCGTGGCTACCATGACAAGGAGAAACCATTCTCTTTGTATAAAGGTCGAAACTCGACTGAATAAGAATTTCATAAGGATTGGGTTGAATACAGATTGTTTATTACCAACGATATACCCAATTCATTTTGATTTGATTATCAAATAGTTACTAGTTCAAATTCTGCTTTATTTTACTCTTTTGGGATTGATATCTCAAAATGAGACGACTTGTTACTTCCTAAACATATTCTACTTTTACATCCTACGACCACTACTTGTAAACCATGTATTTGATTTTTGATACGGAAACCACTGGGCTTCCGAGAAATAAGACTGCACCCTTAACAGACTTTGAAAATTGGCCACGCCTCGTGCAGCTAGCTTGGCAATTGCATGATGCCAAGGGAAAACTCCTGTCCCAACAAAATTTTATCGTTAAACCAGAAGGATTCGATATTCCCTTTAAGGCAGAGCAGGTTCACGGCATTTCTACGCAAAGAGCTATTGATGAAGGCCATGATCTAAAGGAGGTCCTTGCCCGCTTCTCGTCCGATCTGGAAAAAACGCAAGCATTGGTTGGCCACAATATAGAATTTGATATTTCAATTATCGGATCCGAGTTATTGCGCGGGCAATTAAGCTCTGATCGTTTTTTATCACTCAATAAAATAGACACCGGGTTAGTCTCGATTGAATATTGTCAACTGCCAGGTGGCATGGGCGGAAGGCTAAAGATGCCCAAGCTTTCTGAACTCTATCAAAAATTATTTGCCGTTGGTTTTCAAGATGCCCACGATGCCGCCTATGATGTGGAAGCCACTGCCAAATCGTTCTTTGGTCTGCTCGAAAACAATGTGGTCAATCCATTTGATGGCACTCCATTAAAAGAGATTCGGTATGAAGCCCCCGCCTTGGATGCAGGCAATTCTACCAAACGCGTTAAGGCAAAAGGCGTTGACTATAGCGAAAGCGATGAGGCGTTACTTTCCGACAAGCCATTTATTCATTTGCACGTACATTCGCAATACTCGGTGCTGCAAGCCGTGCCCGATGTAGTCGAGCTCATCGCGAAAGCGAAAGCAAATAACATGGAAGCGTTGGCGATGACAGACTTCGGCAACCTTTATGGCGCCTTTAAGTTTGTGAGCGAGGCATTGAAACACCACATCAAGCCAATAGTGGGTTGTGAATTTTTCATATCGGAGGAGAGAGAGAAATTAAAATTTACCAAGGACAATCCAGATAAGCGGCACCAACAAGTTCTCTTGGCAAAAAATAAAGCTGGGTATCAAAATCTGGCCAAGCTGAGTTCAATTGGTTTTATCGAAGGCCTTTACGGAATTTATCCGCGCATTGATAAGAAATTAGTAACACACTATAAAGAAGGCATTATTGCTACATCCGGAAGTCTATTGAGTGAAATCCCCTACTTGATTTTGCATGTGGGTGAGCGCCAAGCCGAAGAAGCGTTTAAATGGTGGCACAATTTGTTTGGTGAAGACTTTTATATCGAGCTGAACCGGCACGGCATGCCCGAAGAAGATCGCGTGAACGAAACGCTTCTAAAGTTTGCTAAGAAATACAACGTAAAATACTTTGCTGCAAATGAGTGCTTCTATTTGGAAAAAGAAGAATCTAACGCACATGATGTTTTGTTGTGTATTAAAGAAGGTGAATTTCAATCTACACCTATCGGGTCAGGTCGCGGTACGCGTTATGGGTTGCCCAACAATCAGTTCTATTTCAAATCGCAAGATGAAATGAAATCGCTCTTTCGCGATTTACCTGAGGCGATTGAAACGATCACGGAAATAGTTGACAAGGTTGAAAAGTATGAACTCAAGCGCGATGTATTGTTGCCAAAATTTATTTTTCCGAGAGAGTTTGCGACCGAAGACGATTATCTAAAGTACCTTACTTACGAAGGTGCAAAAAAACGTTATCCAGAATTAACTGTAGAAGTTAAAGAGCGCATTGATTTTGAATTAGAGACTATTAAGAAAACCGGTTACCCGGGATATTTTTTGATCGTGCAAGATTTCACCTCGAAGGCGAGAGAGATGGGTGTGTCTGTTGGCCCGGGTCGTGGTTCGGCTGCTGGTTCGGTAGTGGCTTTCTGCACGGGCATTACCAATGTGGATCCCATAGCGTATGATTTGCTGTTCGAGCGTTTCTTAAATCCCGATCGGGTTTCGCTTCCTGATATTGACATTGACTTTGACGATGAAGGCCGAGATAAAGTATTAAAGTACGTAATTGAAAAATATGGCCACAATCAAGTGGCGCAGATTATTACCTATGGCACGATGGCTGCAAAGTCTTCCATCCGCGATTGCGCGCGCGTGATGGAGTTGCCATTGACGGAATCAAACAACTTAGCGAAGCTTGTTCCCGAAAGGCCGGGAACAACATTGGCGAAAGCATTTGAAGAAGTAAAAGAGCTGAGTGATTTAAAAAAGGGAACCGATCTAAAAGCGCAAGTACTGAACCAAGCTGTAATCCTAGAAGGATCACTAAGAAATACCGGCACACATGCTTGCGGTGTTATCATAACGCCTGATGATTTGACCAAATTCGTTCCTGTTTCCACTGCAAAGGATTCAAGCATGTTGGTCACGCAGTTTGATAATAGCGTGGTAGAAAGTGCCGGCATGTTGAAGATGGACTTTTTGGGTTTAACAACGCTCACCATCATCACCACCGCCATTCGCAACATCAAAAAAAGAAAAGGAATTGAAATCGACATCGACAAAATTCCACTTACTGATCTAAAAACCTATCAGCTATACCAACGCGGTGAGACCACCGGCACATTTCAGTTCGAATCCGATGGTATGCAGGCGTACTTAAAAGGATTGAAGCCGGATAAGTTCGAAGACTTGATTGCAATGAACGCGCTGTACCGACCGGGTCCGATGGAGTACATTCCAAATTTCATTGCGCGTAAACACGGTCGCGAGGCCATCAAGTACGACTTGCCAGAAATGGAAGAGTACTTGAAAGATACGTATGGCATTACAGTGTATCAAGAGCAGGTGATGTTGCTTTCACAGAAGCTTGCCAATTTTTCTAAGGGTGATGCCGATGTGCTGCGGAAGGCAATGGGTAAAAAGCAGAAAGATGTGCTCGACAAAATGAAGAGCAAGTTCATTGAAGGCTGCAAAAAGAACAATCATGAAGAACGCATCGCTGAAAAGGTTTGGAAGGACTGGGAAGCATTTGCGCAGTACGCTTTTAATAAGTCCCACTCAACTTGCTATTCATTGGTTGCTTATCACACGGCTTATCTCAAAGCAAATTATCCGGCCGAATACATGGCAGCCGTGCTTACACACTCTCAAAGCAACTTGGATAGCGTCACTTATTTTATTGAAGATTGCAGAAAACAAAATATAGAGGTTTTGGGGCCACATGTAAATGAATCAGGAGTCTTCTTCGAAGTAAACAAAGAAGGGAAGATTCGTTTTGGGCTTGGCGCAATCAAGGGTGCTGGAGATGCAGCGGTGGAAGCGATCATTCAAGAACGAGAAGCAAAAGGATCATTTAAAGATATTTTTGAATTTGCAAAGAGGTTGAGTCAGCGAGCCGTGAATAAAAAAACGTTTGAGTGCTTAGCTCTTTCTGGTGCTTTCGATTGTTTCCCCGAATACCATCGCAGACAATACATTGCGGCCAAGGATGGAGACATTTCACTGACCGAAAAAGTGATCAAGTATTCGGCAAAAATGCAACAAGAATCACAAAGCGCTCAGGCAAGTCTATTTGGAAGTTCTACTGGCACAGAAATGCCTTTGCCAAAAGTAGATGCGATTGAGCCCTTTAGTGAAATCGAAAAGCTACACTTCGAAAAGGAAGTGGTAGGTGTTTATATCTCTGGCCATCCGCTCGACAATTTTAAATTTGAGATGGAGACGTTTTGCAACACGCCCGTCTCATCTTTAACAGAATTGGATGGCAACGAAGGAAAAGAGTGTAAAGTAGGAGGCATTGTAGCTTCCGTAGAACATCGCATGACTAAGACTGGTCGGCCATTTGGTAAATTATTTTTGGAAGACTACAGCGGCAAAAGTGAGATCGTACTGTGGAGCGATGATTATTTAAAATTCAAATCTTTTTTGATGCCGGGATTATTCCTGTTCATCGAGGGAAACATCGTTCGTAAATCATGGGGCGAGCAAAATCTGGAGTTCAAAATCCGATCAATGGATCTGCTAAATGAATTGGCGAACAAAAAAGTACAAGGACTGGCATTGCGATTTACAGCACAAGATGTCACCAGCCAGTTTATTGACACCGTGGACAAACTTTGCAAAAAGAATTCTGGCAATGCTGCTTTGCGGATGTATTTGAGGGATGAAGTCGATGCCATTCAAACCGAGCTTCTTTCACGATCAGCACGGATTAAGCCTACCAATCAATTAATTAATGACTTAAAACGATTGGCAGAAGTGGGCGTAGTCACCGATAAACTGGAAGTACGCTGGCTGACAGAACAAACATCGAAGTTAAACCAAAAGACCGAGGTTGGAACATTTTCTCCTACCTTTGTGTTGGAAGAAGTAGAAATATAAAATTCAATTATAAATAAATACTCACATGGGAAAAACCTTAGAACTAACCGATGCAACTTTCGATGAAACCTTAAAAAGCGATAAACCTGTTTTAGTTGATTTTTGGGCAGAGTGGTGTGGGCCTTGTAAAATGATCGGTCCTGTTGTAGAAGAACTAGCCAATGAATACGATGGAAAGGCGATAATAGCAAAATTGAACGTGGATGAAAATCCTAACATCACCGCTCGTTTTGGAGTGCGCTCGATTCCGACTTTGTTAGTATTTAAAAACGGACAAATTGTAGATAAGCAAGTTGGCGCGGTGCCCAAATCTGTTCTTGCTGGAAAATTAGAAGCACAGATAGCCTAATCAACGACCAAATTAATAGAAATAAAAAAGGCCTTCATCAGGCCTTTTTTTATTGTTCGTTGCTGTTCTTAAACTTTCGTCTTCTTGATTTTCTTCTCATCAACACGCTTGCCGCTGCGATGCTCACCCAAAATGATGACATCTTTAGTGGTCTCATATTGTTTAGCTGCCTGAAACATAGCTACTTCTGTATCACGGATCAGGATCATTCCGCTTTTTGCGCCTTTGTTACGCACTTCAATGTACCAGCCGTCTTTCTTTTTCTTCGGCAAAATTGGAGGTCTTCCCATGTTTTTTTGTGATTTATGGGCTAAAACGCCCGTTTTTAGAAATGAAATGCAAAGATAATTTTTTTAGGCCGAACGACAAAAAAACTGAGCAAACAACCGAAGCACGATCCAAAGAAGCTTAAACAAAACTGCAAATTAGAACAAGCAAGAGGCTTTCTGATTTTTGGTTTGGGCATAGAGTTACAAACAACGAAATCAACAACAGTCTATGCAAATGCGACACAGTCATATCGACCTGTTCAGTTTGCTGATTTGACCGCCCCACCCACTACCGGTGTGGTAGATCCGAATTTGTCGGATGCCAAAGGGCTCAATATCGATTTGGGTTATAGAGGGAATTTTCGAAATTTCTTAAAGTTTGATTTGAGTGCATTTCATCTACAATATGACAACCGAATCGGTAGCATCAAACAACAAAGGCTAGATGGGTCATTCTATAATTTAAGAACTAACGTAGGCAGCAGCACCTCTCGTGGACTAGAACTATTTGCTGAATATAATCTCACCAAAAATAGTTGGCTC
>Ga0209490_10006932_pt1 | contig 10154 bp, 8 predicted proteins | sample MAT06_FD_187209 | JGI IMG/M metagenome (GOLD analysis project Ga0209490, IMG submission 187209) | Freshwater microbial communities from Lake Fryxell liftoff mats and glacier meltwater in Antarctica - MAT-06 (SPAdes) (version 2) | ecosystem: Environmental > Aquatic > Freshwater > Ice > Liftoff...
TCCTTATTTTAAAGAGATGGACCAAAATCCTGCAAAATATGATGGCAAAGGAAATGTAATTACACATCCAAGTCTTAAACGAATTATTACTGAATCTGCAGCACAGGGATGGATTGGAGCGAATGCCTCATTTGAACACGGAGGTTTGCAATTACCCGAAATGATTTTTAGTACAGCTCATCATATATTTCAAGCAGCCAATAATGCTGTTGGAGGATATTTGGGACTATCAACAGGGGCTGCAGGACTAATTACTAGTTTTGGTTCCATTGAACAAATAGAAAAATATGTTCCGAAAATATTTGCTGGTGAATGGCAGGGAACAATGGCTTTAACTGAACCACAAGCTGGGAGCTCTCTTTCAGATATAACATCAAGTGCAAAACAAATAGCAGAAGAACAATATTTAATAAGGGGTCAGAAAATATTTATTTCAGGTGGCCAACACGAAGCCTGTTCAAATTTTGTGCACTTAACATTAGCAAGAATTGAAGGTGCACCTGCAGGAGTAAAAGGAATTTCACTTTTTATCATACCAAAATTCAGAATTAAAAAAGACGATAGTTTAGAATACAATGATGTGTATTGTGCGGGTGATTTTCAAAAAATGGGTCAAAAAGGTTATTCTACTACTCATTTGTCATTTGGTGACAATAATGATTGTATTGGCTATTTAGTTGGTGAGCCACACAAAGGGTTAACTTACATGTTTCAAATGATGAATGGCGCAAGAATTAGTGTTGGCGTGTGTGCTGCATCTGTTTCTATGGCTGCTTATCAGGCATCGTTACAATATTGTTTAGAGCGCCCACAAGGTAGATTAGTGAGTGAAAAAAATCCAGCAAATCCTCCAACTTTAATTATCAATCATGCTGATATTCAAAGAATGTTATTTACACAAAAAGCTATTACAGAAGGGGCACTTTCATTAGGATTAGAATGCAATAAGCTATACGATCTAACTCACGCAGCAACAGGAGAAGAAAAACAAAATCATTTACTATTACTAGAAATTCTAACTCCAATAGTTAAAACATATTCTTCAGAACACGGAAGCAGATCTGCAGCTTTAGCCATACAAACCCTAGGCGGATATGGATATACAACCGACTTCCCTGTTCAACAGCATTATAGAGATTTAAAAATAATGTCGCTTTATGAGGGTACCACTGGCATACAAGCCATTGATTTATTAGGAAGAAAAGTTACTATGGAAAAAGGCAAGGCATTGCATTTACTTGCATCAACTATAAATGCTTCTATTCAAGAATCTTTAAAATACCCATCTTTAGCATCAGCTGCTAATCAGCTTGAAACAGAGATGAAAGGCTTAGAAAAAACATTAAAACATCTTTACCAATACTCAACAGCTGGAGAAGTTGAGAGATATTTAGCAGATGCTACCGTTTTTATAGAGATGATCAGTTATATAGTAATTGGATGGCAATGGCTAAAAATGGGAACAATTGCTACTCAAATGCTTGAGAATAAAAATTTATCAAACAAAGAAATTAATTTTTATAAAGGCAAAGTTCAAACGCTTTCATTTTATTGCAAATATGAGCTACCGCATGCTAGTGCATTTGCTGAAACCCTTGTAAACGAGCTAGAATTAACCAATATCAGAGAATTTGAGTTATTTAATTAATAGCTATTAGTAAATAAGGCAATTTGATTTAATTATCTTTGACCAATAATAAAGAGAACTATGTTAAAAGTAGGCGTATTTGGAGTAGGGCATTTGGGGAAATTTCATATTAATAATTGGAAAGAAATTCCAGGCATCAAATTAATTGGCTTTTTTGATCCTAATAATGATAATGCAAAAGAAGTATCTGAAAAATATGGTCTAAAAAGATACATGGATGAAGAAAAATTAATTGATGCATGTGATATCATTGATGTAATTACCCCAACTACTCAGCATTTTGAAATTTGCATGCAGGCCATCCGTAAAGGGAAACATGTATTTGTTGAAAAACCAATCACCAATACTATCCAAGAAGGAAGAGATTTAATGAACATGGTTAGAGAAGCAAATGTAAAATTGCAAGTAGGCCATGTAGAAAGATTTAATCCTGCTTTTTTAGCTATTAAAGATTTGAGCTTAAATCCAATGTTTATAGAAGTACATAGACTAGCACAGTTTAATCCGAGAGGAACAGAAGTAAGTGTAATTCTAGATTTAATGATTCATGATATTGATATTATTTTAAGCTTAGTAAAAAGCGATGTTAAAAATATTGCTGCAAGTGGTGTTGCAGTTATGACTGAAACGCCCGACATAGCCAACGTTAGAATTGAGTTTAATAACGGTTGTGTAGCCAATTTAACGAGCAGCAGAATTAGTATGAAAAAAATGCGAAAGATGAGGCTATTTCAAAAAGATGCCTACATAGGAATTGATTTCTTAGAGAAAAAGACAGAAATAATTAAATTAAAACAACCAGACGATAGCAATGTTTTTTCATTTGACATAGATACCCCAAATGGCAAAAAGACCATCGCAATTGCCACTCCAACAATAGAACCTTTAAATGCAATAAAGCTAGAACTTACCTCATTCGTTGATTCAATAATAAACAACAAACCAACTGTTGTAAGCGAACTAGACGGATTTCTTGCTATGGAAGTAGCACATAAGATACTGGATAAAATTAGCAGCACAAGTATTCTGGTAAATAATTAATTGGTGAAAACCGAATGCAGACTTTAAAGAGAAATATTAGCGCTTATATTATTACCGACTATTTTTTCTCCTTATTTACTATTCTATTATTTAGCGTATTCTTTACTGATTTATCTGCTTCAACATTAAAAATAATTTTTCTTCCATTTTTTTGGCTATTCTTTTATTTGCTCACTGGGAGCTATAGCAATTCATTATTCGAAAAATCGAGACTAAGCGAATTAACAGCAACTTTCTTACATACTATTTTTGGTTGTTTGATACTTTTTTTTCTTCCCTTATTAAGTAGTATTAACACAATTGAAAGATTCTTTACTTACAATTCCTTACAATTTACTTTCGTATTTTTTGGAAGGATTATTTTATTGTTCAGAACCAAAAATAAAATTGCTCAAGGGCAAATATATTTTAATACACTTATAATAGGCAATAACCCAAAGTCGATTAAAATTTTTGAAGCACTCAACAAAAATTTTAGATACTTAGGCTTCAAAGCAATTGGGTTTTTAACTGTTCATCAAAGTGAAGTAAAGAATGGATTATCAAAGTGGATACCAATGTTAGGCTCAATTGATAATATCAATTCCATCATAGACCAAAACAATATTCAAATTGTAATAATCTCTATTGATAAAAAAGATAAAAATATAATTGAGCAATTAGTAAGCAACTTAATAAAAAAAGAAATAGATATAAAGCTTGTTCCAGACACGATTGATATTTTATCGGGTTCAATCAAAACAAGTAATGTTCTAGGAGCTATGCTAATCAATATTCAAACTTCTGCCCTTTCTCCCAAAGAAGAGCATTTTAAACGATTACTAGATATACTCATTTCAATTATAGGACTCGTTTTTTTAACTCCTCTTCTTCTTTTCGTTTATATAAAAACATTATTAAGCTCAAAAGGAGATGCAATATATAGTCAGGAAAGAATAGGTTATAAAGGAAAGCCCTTTACCATTTATAAGTTTAGGAGTATGTACGAGAATGCTGAAATAGATGGCCCGGCCCTTTCTAGCGATAATGACCCAAGAATTACTAATTGGGGAAAAATAATAAGAAAATGGCGTATTGATGAACTTCCTCAGTTATGGAATATATTACAAGGAAATATGAGTCTTGTAGGGCCAAGACCAGAAAGAAAAATGTATATCGATTTGCTTTCAGCAAAATCGCCCTACTATCAATATTTATTAAAAGCAAAACCAGGCTTAACGTCTTGGGGAATGGTACAATTTGGATATGCCTCAACTATAGAAGAAATGCTGGAGAGAATGCAATACGACTTAATTTATATAGAAAACGCTTCGCTTCTGCTCGACTTTAAAATTATGATGCATACGCTCAGAATTATTTTATCAGGCAAAGGAAAATAAATACACAATTGCAAATTAATAAAATAGATATCCTTCATTCATCTAATATTGACCATGCTAAATGGGATTCAAAAGTTAGTGCTGCAACCAATGGACTTATTTATTCAAAAAGTGTATATTTAAATACACTCTGCGATAGCTGGTATGGATTAATTGTTAATGACTATGATGTAATAGCAGCATTACCCTATAGAAAAAAAGGATTTATTGCATATTGGTATACACCTGCATTTATTCAACAACTTGGTTTTATCGGAGCTATTAATAATGAATTAGCTATTGAATTAATAAATGTATTAAAAAGCAAGTGTGCTTATGGAACGATTTTATTGAATTTTGCTAACCAACAATTAGCAGCAATAGTTGCAACACAACAAAAGTTAAACTATACTTTAGATTTAACACCCGCATTTTCGGCCATTAAAAATAGTTTTAGAAAAGATCTTCAAAAAAATATTGAAAAAGCAACACAACATCTATTTGAATACACCAATTCTATTTCATTTAAAATAGCTATTGAAATGTATAAGACGAATCATGGAAAGGAATTAAAAAATATATGCAATAAAGACTACAATAACTTCGAAATAATTTGTGGCCTATTACATACAACCGAACTCAAGTGCTTTACTAGAGCAATTATAGATAAAGATCAGCAAATATTAGCAATAGTAATTATATTACAAGATAGCAAAAGACTCTACAATATTTTAAACACTTCTACCAAGGAAGGTAAAAGCAAACAGGCTAATCATTTATTGTATAATTATCTTTTGAAAGAATTTGCTGAACAAAATTTAGTATTCGATTTTGAAGGATCCTCAATTCAAGGAATTAGAGCATTTTATGCTTCATTTGGTGCCAAAGAAGAGAAATATTTTACACACCATTATAATCAACTTCCCTTTCCTTTTTCTCTATTCAATTAAATTTTTCAGTTAAAATAGTCTCAGCAATAATCAAATCTACAGGGCGAGTAATTTTGATATTCGTGTATTCGCCTATAATTAAAAAAACTGATCTCCCAAAAGCTTCTATAACTGAAGCTTCATCTGTAAATGATTGATTGTATTCTTGCTCAAATGCAGGCAAAATAATATTACTTAAAAATGTTTGCGGGGTTTGAATAATTCTTACATTATTTCTATCAATCGAATGATGCGTTCCACCTTTTTCAATACGAACACTATCTGTTGAAGCTACTGCTGGTATTGCGCTCCCTAATAACATAGTTTGTTCATAGCAACGAGTTATCAATTCTGGAGACACTAAACAACGAACACCATCATGTACAAAAATTACGGATGTTTCATTCACCAACTTTAACCCATTTTGAACAGAATGAAACCTAGTTTCTCCACCTATAACAATTGTTGATTGATCGGTAATGTTTAATTCTTTTATTAAACTTTCACCGGCATCTAAATATTCCTTAGGTAACACTACAATGAAATAGATATCTGAATATGCTTTTAAGAAAGCAGTAATTGTATGCCACAAAATTGACTTATTCTTTAACAATAGGAATTGTTTAGGAAGAAAATTTCCCATTCTGCTACCCGATCCTGCTGCTGTTATAATTGCAATTTTTTTCATTAACTAAAGATGGCAATCATGTTTAAACCTTTATTATTTCTTACTCCTCTGTACATACCTGCACTATTAAAAATCAACGCCGAATTGCCTTGAGCATCTACACCAATCATCCCACCTTCGCCATTAATAGCTATTAACTTTTCGTGTACTACTTTTTTCATAGCTTCTTCTAAAGTAAGTCCTTTATATTCCATCATACAACTTACATCATAAGCAGCCACACTTCTAATAAACATTTCGCCATGCCCAGTACAACTTATGCCGCAAGTATTGTTATTAGCATAGGTGCCAGCACCAATCATAGGGCTATCACCAATTCTACCATATTTCTTATTGGTCATTCCACCAGTTGAAGTTGCTGCAGCAATATTGCCGTTCACGTCACAAGCTACAGCACCAACTGTGCCAAATTTTTTGTCTTTTAATAATTCTTCAAGGTGATGATTGGTGTGGTCTAAAGAATAATTATCAGAATCGCGTATTGCCTTCCATTGATCGTATCTAAACTGAGAGAAAAAATATTCATCAGGCTCTAATTTTACACCTTGCTTTATTGCAAAGTCATTTGCACCTTTTCCACTTAAAAAAACGTGATTACTATTGCGCATAACTTCAGTAGCAAGTTCTATAGGGTTTCTTACACTTCTTACTCCTGCAACAGCACCAGCAGAAAGATCGTTACCATCCATAATTGCAGCATCCATTTCTTGAACTCCTTTTTTAGTAAATACCGAACCTCTACCTGCATTAAACAACACATTGTCTTCTAAAATTACTAAAGCAGCTTTTACAGCATTTACTGCAGTTCCACCTTGCTCTAAAACTGCATAACTAATATCTAATGCTTGTTTCAACCCTTCGGAATAAGCTTGTTCTAATTCTGGTGTCATATCTTCTTTAAGAATTGTACCTGCCCCGCCATGTATTGCTATTGTAAAGTTGCTCATGAATAAATTTTTAGTTTACTAAAGTAGAATTTATATTGTTAACAACAACTTGCACTCGGCAAGCAATTTGTATTTATCAATGGCAGCTGTTCCTACTTCTTCACATACTAATCCTCCAGCTATATTGGCCATTTCGGCAGCAAGATGCATATTATTGGTTGTTGCATAAACCAATGAAGCAACAGCAATTACGGTATCTCCAGCACCACTAACGTCGGCAATATTTCTAATGTGTGTAGGAATTATTAACGAATCATTTTTATGCTGATAAAAAACTCCCTTTTCAGACAAAGTAATAAATGAAATTGAATGATTCAATTCTTTTACAAGCAATTGATGTATTTTATTAAGTGATTCAATATCTATTTGATCAATAGTTAAATTAAGTCCTTCATTAACCTCATTAATATTTGGTTTAAAAAGAGTAACATTTTTATACTCGAGGAAGTTTTTCCTTTTAGGATCAACCGCAGTTATTACATCATTTGCAATGCATAGAGCAGTTACTTTTTCAATCACTTTTTTGGTAAGCACTCCTTTGTTATAATCTTCAAATATGAGTATTTGAGGATGCTGTTCTTTTATGTAAGTTTCTACAGAATTAATAAGTTGATCTTCTAAATCATTATCTATATCAATAGTAATTTCTGCATCTAAGCGCATCATTTGCTGATTACGGCTCATCACACGCATTTTATTAGTTGTAATTCGTTTAGATGAACTGATTACTTCTTTAACATCAATATCTTTTTTACTCAACATTAACTTTAGCTGATCTCCATCAGTATCATTTCCTATTACAGAAATAATTGCTGTAGAAGCACCCATTGATGCAGTATTTAAAGCCACATTAGCAGCACCACCCACACGCAATTCTTTTTTATTGAGCGTTACAATTGGCACAGGCGCTTCTGGGGATATTCTATCAACTTTCCCCCACCAGTATGTATCGAGCATGATGTCTCCTACAATAACAATTTTAATTTTTGCAAAGTCAGCAAATAATTGATCAAAATTCATTTACTTATTTTTTTGATGTACGAACGGCAATAAAATACAATGGTATTCCTATTAAAGTAATAATTAACCCAGGCCAAGTAAACTCGGGCTTATAAATAATTAATAAAGCACAGAAACTAATTCCCAATAAAACATAAATAGCAGGAAGAACTGGATAACCAATTGCTTTATATGGACGTTCCATATCAGGTCGTTTTTTTCTTAAAATAAAAATACCTATTATAGTAAGAACATAAAATATTACTACAATAAATGAAACCATATCTAATAAATCGCCATACTTGCCGCTTAAGCAAAGTAAACTTGCAACAATACATTGCGCCCACAAAGCCCAACCTGGTACAGAGTTTTTATTTAGCTCACCAGCCTTTTTAAAAAACAATCCATCTTGTGCCATAGTATAATACACTCTTGCTCCTGCTAAAATCAATCCATTATTACATCCAAAAGTTGAAATCATTATCATTGCTGCAATTACATAGGTTCCAATGTTTCCAAATATTACGTTTGATGCAGCTACTGCTACTCTATCGGCTTTAGCAAAAGCAATTTCATTTAAAGGAAGTACCCCTAAATACATTAAGTTAGTAGAAACATAAATTACAGTAACTATTAATGTTCCTAATAATAAACTTAGCCCAATATTTTTTTGTGGATTTTTAATTTCGCCTGCAATAAATGTTACATTATTCCAAGCATCACTGCTAAATATTGATCCAACCATTGATGCAGCAATTGCACCTACGGCAGCAGCTCCTAGCAACGGTACAATTATAGTTGTATCAAAAGCAACATCAGCACCATTATGAACGAGTTTCTGCATTTGCCATGCATTCGTCCAATTGGCACTCCAAACCTCAGGTTTCAGCATTATGAAACCGAAAATGATTAATCCGAATAAGGATAATAATTTGGTGACCGTAAAAGTGGTCTGAATCGTTTTACCACCTTGCACCCCTTTGGTGTTTATATAGGTTAATAAAATGATCATTAGAATAGAAACTATTTGTGCATTGTAAACATTTAAGCTCCCAATGCTAAAAAGAATATTAGCTTCTACTAATTCAAGTGAGGGAAAAAAGTATCCAGCAAACTTGCAAAATGCAACACCAACAGCTGCAATGGTGCCAGTTTGAATTACTGCAAAAAAACTCCACCCATAAAGAAATCCAGTGAGCGGATTATAAGATTCTTTCAAATAAACATATTGGCCGCCAGCTTTAGGAAACATGGCGCTCAACTCACCATAACTAAGGGCCGCAGTTAAAGTCATAAAGCCTGTAATAAGCCAAACAACAATTAACCATCCTGCACTCCCTACATTGCGGGAGATGTCTGCGCTAACAATAAATATTCCCGAGCCTATCATACTTCCAGCAACAATCATGGTTGCATCAAGTAGCCCAAGTGTGGGTTTAAAAGTATTGGTTGTTTCCATAAAAAATCCCGCTCGGTTAGGAGCGGGAATGAAGATAATAAATATGATTGATGAAATATTACTTCTTAGGATACAACTTATTCAACCCAATTACCAAATCATTGGTAATATTATAAGTGCTATCTTTTAAATACATAAATTCTGGTGCACTCGAAAAAATGTATGAATACCCTTTGTCTTTATTGTACTCTTTAAGAAAATCTTCGATTTTCTTCTTAACGTCTTGTAATTTTTTGAAGCTTTCGTCTTGCATTTCTTGTGCCATCATTTGCTCCTTACCCTGGTAAGTTTTTTCCATTTGAACCAATTCTTGCTGTCTGTTTGCTAATTCAGCTTGAGATAAACTTTGAGCAGATTTTTGCAAATCTTGATATTTTCTTGTGAAAATTGTTTTTAGTTCGTTCAACTGGCGACTGTTGGCTTGATCTTTAGATTGTAAACCACTTCTGATTTCTGTAAAATATCCAAAATTATTTTGAATAGAATCAGATTCAAAATAGGCGATTTTGAAATTACCTGTAGGAATTGATTTTGCGTTATCTGATTTAGCAATTGTAGATTTATTGCCACCAAATTGCATAAAAAGTAAAGCGGCTACAGCAATAGTAGTAGCAATATTAAGTCCGGTTAAAAAATTTTTCATATTAACAATTTAAAAAATAAATATTTTAAACTAACCCTTATTTAGTAAAAAAGTAGGAAGCATTCGCTTCCTACTTTTTATTTTATTTTAAAAAACTCAATTACTCCTCGTCATCAAAGCTCATCGCTTCTTTAGTTGTAGCAAGTACTTCATATTCTTCTTTACTTCCTACGATCATGTTTTCAAATTCTTTTTGACCAGAACCTGCAGGAATTAAATGTCCGGTAATTACATTCTCTTTTAATCCTAACATTGTATCAGTCTTACCTTGAATAGCAGCTTGACTTAATACTTTGGTAGTTTCTTGGAATGATGCAGCTGAAATCCAGCTTTGTACACCCAATGAAGCTTTTGTAATACCTAATAGTACTGGAGTTGCAGTTGCTGGTTTAGCATCTCTAACTTCAACTAGTTGTCTATCACTTCTACGTAGAATAGAATT
>Ga0209490_10006939_pt1 | contig 10148 bp, 9 predicted proteins | sample MAT06_FD_187209 | JGI IMG/M metagenome (GOLD analysis project Ga0209490, IMG submission 187209) | Freshwater microbial communities from Lake Fryxell liftoff mats and glacier meltwater in Antarctica - MAT-06 (SPAdes) (version 2) | ecosystem: Environmental > Aquatic > Freshwater > Ice > Liftoff...
GAGCCTGCCGATAATGAATACATAGATGCCGTCCTCCACAAAACTTGTCAGCAGATGTTTGGCAGTGCCATAAAGATTAATGGCTTTTTCTTGATCTACATAGCTCCGTATCGTTTATTTCATGGAGCTTTCCAAGTTGAAGGGCGTATTGGGGGTGTGATTTATTTCGAGGATCTAAAAATTGGGTTACTTGCAGTGTCGGCGGATTGTCCCCCTACCGATGCGGTTAAGTATTCACGTTTTTCTGAGATAATTCAACTGTCGGCATCTAATCGCAACGATCTCAATTGAGAGAACCACAACGTATATGTGTTTTCAAGAAGTGCGAAAGTTGCTTTATCCTAATTATTCTGTGCGATTTTTCAGTATTCAACTGCATTACAGTTTTTGTTAACTATGGAACTCATCAAAAAATCTCAAAAACTCACCCTGAGACAGATGAAATCAATTGAAGAAGCAGAAGACCAACTTCTTCAATCTGATACCCTCAATTCTTCAACTCCTGTGGTTGAGGACAAAACAACAGCCATTTCTCTTCCAAGAGAACCTGACTATATTCCATTGCGTGATAATCCTCCAGTACAATCGGTGGGGAAATCAGGCTGGCAGATTTCTGATGTCTGGCGAGATCTGCGCGTGGATGATTTCTGTGGGTAATGGGTTATTCATCTGGTAATTTAACGGTCTTCAAGCGATCGCCAAATCATTGGAAATGGCATCACCCTACCAAAACATAACGATGATTAAAAATCAAGAGACGGAAGTACGGATTATTTTCGTACTTTTATCGATTCCTTTGGAATTGCTCTTTGTGAGATAGTGAATCAGAGTACATTCATTGCTAAGTCAGGATAGAGCAGGACTTATCCATAATTATGAACTTAAGGGAATCCTGATACGGGTTTATTAGTATCGCCTGACAAATGCTTAAAATTGATTGATTGATTAAAAGAGTATATCTATTATATAAAATTAGTGTTTATCCCACAACACTTAATATAACTTAAAACAAATATTCAGATAAATAGATTCAAAATACTTTGACATATTCACAGCAGAATATATTAACAAATGACTAGCTAATTATGCTATAAATATTAAATAAGTTCATCATGCAAGTATCAAATAAATACTATGCACCCAATAGAGTTTAAGAAGAAGTGGAAATTAACTTATCAAGAGATGGCGTTCGTATTAGGATACGAAAGTTACGATACTGTCCGAAGCTGGTTCAGGTGTGGAAAGAAGCATCGAAATCCAATGAAGGTTGTTCATACAACTTGCTGGCTTTTGAATGAGAAGTGGGAACGCGAAGGAAAAAAAATAGTTGCTTTTTACCTATAAATATTTCCTAACTGGGTAAAATGTCCCCTTCCCAGCCACGAAAAAGGCGGGTATTTTATGTATGTATAGTTAGAAGTTCCAAGAAGTTCTCAGAATCATGGGGATAGGGGGGTTTACCTGGCAAAATGAAGAACTAACAAGATTAGAAGTTGCGGCGATGTTAAAGCCAAAGGTTTCTGCAAGGCAACTGCAAGCATATTTGAATATAGCTCGTAAGTACTTGCCGGAGTTTAGAAAATTCACCAATAAAAGAACAGGTGGATTGAATGGTTATGCCAAGCTATACGAGTGTCACATCGCAGTACTTCAAGAAATCCGTTCTCTGGCTAGAGAACATACTTTAGCTGACATAGAGAGTGAGTTTCGACAAAGAGTATTGAAAAAGTGATCGAAGAAATCGAAGAAAGGGAATAGGAAAGGATTCAGCACTCAGGAATCAGAAGTTACAAGGAAATTAGTATATTGATTTATCAAACTTTATCCTGGTTCTTTTACTATCCTAAATCCTGTATTCTAGCTTCTGAATTCTTACAGGAATAGGAACTCTTAAGCCAGTTATCAGTTATCAAGTGCCTTTTGACTGAGAATTGATAATTAACTGTTGTATTTGTAAAAAAATATGAAGAAAGGAGCAATTGTCTTGGCATCTAATAAATTTCAACCCAAGCAACGAACACAAACCCAAATTGTGGCGAAAGCAATAGGAAGATTGGGGCGGAAATATCAGCATCATATTTATGCTGTCGGTGTTACTTTGATTGTGGGGATTCAAACAATGCCAGCCCATGCGTTTGGACTATTTAACCCTGTACAAATTGCATTGACGTGTATGTTTGGGACTGCTGGTGCTGCGGGTAACGCCGCAATTAATGCGTTACCCGCAGTAATTAACGCAGCAATAACCGTGATGTTGTTCGTTTACTTTGTAGCATCTGGTGTCAAAGTAGCAAATGCGCTGGGAGACGGGCAAGAAGTTACCCAGATGGTTCAACAACCAATTGGTATATTTTTCGTGACTCTGGTGCTATTCATTGCCCAAACCATTCTGTTTGCTGGGGTTACAGCAGCTTGCTAAAACAATTCGCTTTTTCGCCCATTCGCAATTGAAAATGCAAATTGTGAATTCTAAAAGTGGGTACAAGCCCCTACCATACCAATTCGCAATTCGCAATTATTTTAACTGCGAATTGCGTTAGCGGTAGCGGCGCGTTTAGCGCATTGCGAACTGCGAACTGCGAATTGTCTTGACTACTTTATGAAATATAAGCAAGAAATCAAACAAGTCAATCAATCTTTAGGTAAGAGTGCATCAATCGGAATCTTTACAGGTTTCCAATTTGCTGTTTCTCTAGTTTCATTTGGAGTAGGTTTTTTTATAGTATTTTTGTGCGGATTAGGGATAATATGGAGCATACTGATTGGACTTTGGTTTAGTGCCACAACCCTAGTTTTGTCAGGAAAGAAACCATATTTATTTTGGTCGAGAGTTTTCCCAGGAGTTCCAATATGGACACGAGGCTACGTGAAATATTCTTCTCCTTTAGAAAAGAAAAGAGCAGGTTCCAAAAAAGTTAAATCATGGCATTAGAAAGGGGTAGCACTAAACCTAAAAAAATAAACCCTTTTGAGGACTCACTAGATATAACTAGCCTCGTGAGACTGAAAAAGGGCGGATACACAATTGGAGCCTACTTGCTGAGTAAAAAGCAAGTAGGTGATACCGATAATACTTTGCAGCTAATTTTCGGATATAGCTGCACGGGGATTCATCCAGTATTCAATTCTGAAGAACAGGTAGAAGCCATCGCTCACGCCTTTGAGAATGGCTGTAAAGAAATTCCTCAAGATGAAAGGTATACATTTCGCTGGAGTTCGTTTTGTAATGAAGAGGAGGTGATAGAAAATTTTCGCCATCGTTTAAGTAACCCTGTAAATGACGAAAGTGCGTTTTTAGATTGGGGTTGTCTAGCTCGTTTACAAGAACTAACAAGGCAGAAAAAACGAAAAGCCATCAAACTAAATGTTTATGCAACGTTCACTGTCAAACCAGGGGGAACAGAAGCAGGAGACGCAGTTGATCGGGCTATTGTCAACTTGTCGAATTTTCTACAGAGGAGATTCACACCTACAGGAGCGACGGAACTAACGAGAAAAAGCTTGGTTCAAGTCCTGGAAAAAGCGATAAACGTTTCACTCAGGCATCAACAAATCCTGTCTGGAATCGGGTTAAATCCGTCCCCGAAATCTGAGAAAGAATTGTGGCAAGACTTATCAGTGCAAGTGGGAGCAAAACCAGTCAAGGTTCCCCACACCCTGATTTTCAGTGATGGAACCTTGGCAGAAGAATTTTATGAAGCTCTGCCCAACTCCCGGCAGTACATAGACTCCGCTCATCTAACATCTGTGCTATTGAACAATGGTATTCCCTTTGCAGATCGCCAATGGGTATGTCTGCCTACTCCCAAAAATGGGAAGAAATATGTGGGGGTGTTGACACTCACGCAAAAACCAGAGGCGTTTGTTTCTACATCGGCTCAAGTGCGTTTCCTGTGGAATATCTTTGCTAGGGATGTCATTTATGATGTTGAAATAATTACAGAGATTAGCCCAGCCGATCAGAAATTGACTAGATTAACTCAGCAAATGATCACTAGGCGATCGCGCAATGCTGAAATCAGTGCTAGTAGAAAAACCATAGACGTAGCATCACAGATTAATACTGAGTGGTCTGTCAATGCTCAAAAACAATTATACACTGGTGACGTGCCAGAAAATGTCGCACTAATTGTTTTGGTTTATCGAGACACACCAGAACAAATAGATGAGGCTTGTAGGTTGATTTCGGGCTATGTAAACCAACCGGCTGAATTGACCCGTGAGAGACAATATACATGGCTGATTTGGTTAGAAACCTTGCTATTGAGGCAAAGACCACAGCTAACAAGCCCATACAACAGAAGAACATCATTTTTCGCTAGTGAAGTAATTGGGTTAACTCCGGCGGTTCAAACAGCTAGGGCAGACACCCAAGGTTTTGAGTTGATTGCTGACGAGGGTCACTCGCCAGTTTGTATTGACTTGTCCAAAACTAAAAACATTATGGTCATCGGTACTACTGGAAGTGGGAAGTCTGTATTAGTATCTTCTCTAATTGCTGAATGCTTGGCTCTGGGGATGTCAATATTGATGATTGACCTACCAAATGATGACGGTTCAGGAACATTTGGAGATTTTACGCCATACTACAACGGATTCTACTTTGATATTTCCAAGCAATCCAACAATTTGGTGCAACCGTTGGATTTATCAAAAATCCCGTTAGAACAAAGGGAGGACAGAATAAAAGCCCATCGTAATGATGTGAACTTAATAGTCTTACAATTGGTTTTAGGTTCCCAACAATTTGACGGGTTTCTCGCTCAAACAATAGAATCGTTGATACCTTTGGGGACAAAAGCTTTTTACGAAAATCCTGATATTCAACGACGATTTCATGAAGCTGAACAAGCCGGAATCGGAACTTCCGAGTGGAATAGTACGCCGACTCTAATAGACATGGAACAGTTTTTCTGTGCCGATTGTATTGATTTAGGCTATGAAGATGAGAATGTTGACAAGGCGCTCAATTATATTCGCTTGCGACTCCAGTACTGGCAAGCAAGCTCAATAGGCAATGCTATTTGTAAACCTTCCACTTTTCAAACTGATTCAAAGCTAATTACCTTTGCATTAACTAATTTGCAATCGGATAAGGAAGCAGAAGTTTTTGGGATGTCGGCGTATATTGCCGCATCTCGCCAATCCCTATCGTCAACCAATAGTGTGTTTTTCATGGATGAAGCCAGTGTGTTGTTGCGGTTTGCTGCCCTATCACGGTTGGTAGGTCGTAAATGCGCCACTGCTCGGAAATCAGGATGTCGTATAGTTCTAGCTGCTCAAGACGTGATTTCTATCGCTAAGTCTGAGGCTGGTGAGCAAATATTGCAGAATATGCCTTTACGGTTGATTGGGCGAATTGTCCCAGGCGCAGCTAGAAGTTTTTCGGAATTGCTTGGCATCCCTAGAGAAATTATTGATGTAAATGAAACTTTTATGCCCAACATCCAACAGCTATATACTTTATGGCTATTGGACTACAACAATAAATATATTAGATGCCGCTATTACCCCTCTTATCCCCTTTTGGCTTTGGTTGTCAATGGTAGGGAGGAACAAGAATCACGAGATAAGTTTAAAAAAAATTACAATAATAAGTTCACTTGGATGGCAGAATTTTCTAAGTATTATGTTGAGTGCATTAAGCAAGGGAAGCCATTATGAAAACTCTCTCATCAGTCATTCAGAACAAGATTTTGTTAGCAATATTGGCAGGTGTTTTATCAATTGGAAGTTTTGAAGTATGGAAATATAATCAAGCTAAATATGAGAAGTTTATTGCTGAAGAAAAACATAGTTGCGAAGGGGCATTAGAGATAGGCGAAAATACCGTTAAACGTAGTCCTTCTTTGAGAAAATTCAAGTACAATGATCTAGTTATTCCAGGTCTAAAACAACCCGGAATCAATACTGAATTTCAGGTTGATTCCATGTACATCCTGCTTTATAATAAACCCGTTTCTATACTTCCTCTAAATACATCAGTTCATAATGACGGTTTTTTTAAAGGATTATTAAAAGCTGGTAGCTATCCACCTCAATCAGTAATGGTGAATAGTGTTTCTATGGATCAAGCGAAGAAACAAGCGATAGTTACTTCTTATTGTTCCCGCAAACCTTTTGCAGTTTCCCTAGATAATTTGTATGAAATATTTCAAACGCAGGATTTTAACGGTTTTTAGTTTAGCATTCTGCTTAACTTTGACCAGTATCCCCGCCAACGCTCAAACTGATAACAATCCTCGACAATCTTTTTTGCTCCAATTCCAAGAAATTTACAATAGCTTACAAACTTACATAAATAGCTATCAAAAAGAATTTACTAAAGCTGTAGGTAAGCTGGAAGCTGAATTAAATCAGGCAATTCAATCTAGTGTAGGAGATTTAGGTATTCCCGATCCTTTAAAAGCTGCCAAGAACATTGAGGAAGTTTTACAAAAACAAGAAACTCAGTTATTAGAATTAGACCCTCGGATTCAAGCCCAGGATGCTATTAGAGAATGGAACCAGCAATACACTCGCGGTCAATCTCAATCAGTATTAGGTGGAGAGGGTCAAAGAGTACAAGCTCAAGAAGCCCAAATAACCAATGATGCGATTTCGCAATCTTCGGATAACGCTGATGCTGCCCAGCAGGATGTTATCACCCAAGATATCCTAAAAAAGATGGCTGTCCAAAATTTACAAACGGCTATGGTTAGCAAATCAATTCACGCAGAAGCTCAAAAACAATCGCGTTCATTAGCTGCTGCAAATATTAACTTAATTGATATTTCTAGCCGGATGGATGAACAAGCAAGACTTGAGCAGCAAGAATCTAATGCAGCAGCTAGACAAATATTACAATCTGCTGCCGTCAATGATGCTTTTTGGGAAAATCAATAAGAAGAAGCGAACAGGGAATCTGACTCCTGACTCCTGAATCCTTAGTAAATTAAATAACTTAATAAAATGCTTTTAACCATTCTTTTGGCTCAATCGACCGGACAGCAACCTGGACAAAACACGGGTACTACTGATGCAGGTGAGATCATTGACGGTGCTATTGGTGGAGCAGATTTGATTGTCAAATCTTTTGCTAATGATTGGGCAGAGCTAGCATCTGGGACAAGTTCTATTTATACGGCTGTTGTGGCTGTATCAATGTTGGTTGCAGTAGTTTTAGTAAGCTTTGCTTCTTTAGGTTGGTATAGAAAGTTTGCTGAAGAAGGTTTTTCTTATAATTTTGCAAGTGAAATGGTTTTTCCATTGTCGGTAATTCTGATGCTGACTAACAATGGTTTTTTGCTGGCGAATACCACAATCGCTCTAAAAGATGTATCTGTAACTTTAAATAGGAGTATCCTAAGTGTTACTAGAAATGGTGTAAAGCTGAAAGACGCTATACGGAATGTGAACGCGGATCAAAGTTTCATTTTAGCTACACAGACAGCTTTGTCCGAATGTGAAAAACTTGAAACTTCTAAAACGGATAGTGATGGTAACACAACAAACCCTAGACAAACTTGTATTGAAAAAATCATAGAAAAAGCTCAATCAGACGCACGAAAAGCCAGAGAGAAAAAGGGAACTGGTTCAGGTTCGGGAAGCTGGAACCCTTTGGATCTTACTGGTGAACTTGTCAATAGTGCAATTCAAGGTCTTGTTTATGTGATTCTGAGTGGTTTATCCGCAGGTTTCCAATACATAGTGCAATTATCCTTTTTGTTAGTTGCTTATGTTGCACCAATTTTCTTAGTATTGTCTTTGCTTCCTTTTGAAAGCAAGCCTCTTTACGCTTGGTTGTCCGGTTGGTTAGGTTTAACCTTAGTGCTAATCTCATACTCAATAATAGTGGGCATAGTTGCTAGTGCAATAGTTGATAAACCCTCTAGTAATCCTTTGTTGATGCAACTTATACAGGCTATTTTCTCACCCTTACTTGCTGTCGCTATAGGTACAGGTGGCGGAATGTCAGTATTTACAGCATTTACTAGCGGTGTTAAATTCTCTGTGGGTTTAAGAAAATGAGACTACTAGAAAAAAAAGAGTTAAATTTCACCCCAATATTTTTGATAGGCAATGCAGTATTACTGACTTTGCTACTATTAATAGAAATCATAAATCTGGCGAGAATAGGAGCGATCGCTAACTCGAAAGCACCGACATTAGTAGAATTAAATGATGGTGAATCTATTAGAGTATCTTCGGTAAGTAGTGATGAGCGATCGCCTCAAGCTATTACATATTTTGTCGGGCAAACAATGACAGGCTTACTTAGTTGGAGTGCATTGCCAAAAGGAAGTAACGATTACGATGTAGACCCTACTAGAAAATTAAAACTCGATGCTGGTGTCCAAGCAGGTAATAATAAAATCACTACTAATGTCTGGTCTACTGGCTTTGCTTTATCTGAAGACTTCCGTGCTGAATTTATCAAAGAAATAGGCAATATCACACCTCCAGATGTTTTTAATGGTTCTACTCAATCAATTTTAAAAATCAGTTTACTTAGTGAACCTAAAAAAATCAAAACTGGTCACTTTCAAGTAGATATGGTAGCCGAAGTAATTGTTTTCCAAGGTAATAATATGGTTGGAGAACCAATAGGATTTAATAAAACTATTTTTGTCAGAGTGATAGACACACCAACATTACCCAATATTTCATCTGATTTTCAACAAACAGCTTACCGTGTCCGTAAAGCTGGGTTAGAAATATACAAAATTCAAGATTTAAATTTATGATCCAAACGCAAGAATCTTCACCAATAGAGAAAGAAACTCAATATCCAATAGAAGAGGAATTGATACAGGTAGAAAGGGAGGTTTCGGATTCCACTGTCTCCGAAGAGAAAGATTTCGCCGCGATGAATGGGGTAAGCATTGAAGTTGAGTCCTTAACCCAAATAGACGCTCCTGAACCAGAAGAAATCACTACTACTCGTACAATTCCGCAAAACCCACTTTTAAAAATGGCTGTTATCGGTGGGGTAATATTGGTTTTTGTGATGATTGTTGGTGGGCTAATCAATGGTTCTATGAATGCCCTTAATTTTTCTACTACAAAGATAGAATCACCAAAAACTAATCAGCAAACAACAGAAGAACCAGTCAATGACGAGACTGGACAAAATAAAACAGCTTTAGCTCTAACTAGCCAAAATGCCGAATTTCAGAAAATCCGCAATCAAAAAGCAGAAGCATCACCTAGTCCGACATTCACACCTGTTCCGGTAGCTCCTCCACCACCAACAAGAACAATACCGCAACATACACAACCAGTAACAGTTTCAAGAAATCCCTCTCCACCGAGAATTAATACGCCTCCTACACGCTCAATACCAGTTTCTCAAGCTCAACCTCAATCAAAACCAGTAGTACGAGTAACCCCCAATGCGAGTCCGGCTGTAAAAATTCAACAATTGGACCCGATGCAACAATGGCTTGCTGTTGGAAACGTTGGTAGTTTCAGTAGTTCAGTCAACTCTGATGATGAACAATTAAACGCTAGTGGGATAAAAGGGGGAATAGGGGAAAGTACAGAAGTTAAGAATGAAACTACTGCACAAACAACTGATTATAATGCAAAGCGCATTTTAGTTGGTAGTACTACAGAAGGACGGCTAGAGACACCAATATTTTGGGGGAATGGTGATGATATCGGTCAAAATTACCTGATTAAGATATCGAAACCTTTGAAATCATCAGATGGTAGTGAAGTGTTACCCACGGGATCTTATCTGGTAGCTCAATTAACTAATTCAAATGGGTCAGGATTTGCCCAATTGCGCGGGGTTTCAGTTTTAATTAATTCCGATGGTAACACCCAAGAAAAGAAACTGCCAGAAAACGCTATTTTAATAATGTCTAAGAACGGCAGTTTTTTAAAAGCCGAATCTCGTCAAGGTAGCAATTTAGGAGGTGATTTGATGTCGGCTGTAATTGCCGGGGTTGCCAAGGCTGCCGAGATCCAGAATCGCCCAACAAGCCAAGTTACGAATACTTCTTATGGAGTTTCATCAAGTGTCACTACTAATGATGATAGAAATATAACTGCTGCTTTTGGTGAAGGTGCATTTAATAATGTTCTTGAAGGAGTTAAAGCATCTTCTGTTCGACGTTCTCAGCAATTAAATAGCCAAGAAAAAGTATTTGTTGTGAGTGCAG
>Ga0209490_10006952_pt1 | contig 10142 bp, 10 predicted proteins | sample MAT06_FD_187209 | JGI IMG/M metagenome (GOLD analysis project Ga0209490, IMG submission 187209) | Freshwater microbial communities from Lake Fryxell liftoff mats and glacier meltwater in Antarctica - MAT-06 (SPAdes) (version 2) | ecosystem: Environmental > Aquatic > Freshwater > Ice > Liftoff...
CTGTTTTCATCCAGCCAAGGGAAGAAACCACCAGTCCATGATAATGAATGTTATCAGCCAACTTGCCGGGTGAGATCATGGGCCGGTGAAGGCAAGAAACCATATGCACCTCCACTTTATCCATTCCCGTAAAACCCTCCAACAAGGCCTGCGGTGCTGTTCCGAAATAAGGATAAGTGCGGTCAAATTGCTGAAAATGATCCCGGCTATCGGTGGTCAAAATCGCAATACGCATATCAAGTTGCCCTCTGAAAAATCCGATTATGTCCCACTTGAAGAATTTCCACGAACTTTTCGCGGTCGATTTCACTGGCCAATTGCGAAGGACCGGGGTGGCCACCAGTGGAAAAACGCGGCGGCGAGTAAGATGTTGACAATCCCGAGTCATCCAAAACAATAATTCCTCCCACCGCAACTGCCGCCGAACAGTGATCCCAATCCTGGCGGGCAACCTCATAGTCGTGATTTCCATCAATATAAATAGCATCCCATTTACGCGAACGTATGTGTGCCACGGCTTCCGTGTCGGTCGAATAAGCCCTGATCAATTCGGGTTCGGGCAAGGCAAAATGACGGAAATTCTTTTGGGTGTCCTCCAAGTAATGGATGTCCTGGCAATAGGTGCTCACCGCATCCCCGGATGGTAAAAATGGAGAAATACCAGTAACCCGGTTAACCAGCCCATGTTGGCTTTGAAGCAATGAAGCCAGGCTGAGTGTCTGCCCTCTATAAACGCCTATCTCCAGATAATTCCGAAAGTGGAAGCGTTGGAATAACATCCACCACATTACATGGAAGGCATCCTCACCAAAGCCACGGCGTTCTTCCTGAAAATAACGACGATGCTCCACCAAAACGGGATCAAGTTTTGCATGAAAAAAACGGAAGCAGTCCCCGTAATAGCTGGTTGGATTGTGCAAAGACGCGGGCCAACCCCCCATCAAAGTATTTGCATCAGGACTAGGGGCGGAAGACAGACAGCACTTGCGGGATTGATGAGCTAAAAACTGATGCTTCAAGCCGCCCAGAAAGGAACGGATTTTTTTTCCAAGACTCATATCTAAAGAACAATACACATGCCCGTTAAGATTTCTATTCCCGCTTCGCTTTAATAACCACATCCAATGGTGCCAATTGATCCAAGCTCCGCTTCCGGGCTTTACTACAGAGCGAGGGGTGCAACATTTTTATATAGTCGGCATCCGCCGCCCGAAGCACCTCCTGATCTGTCAACTCAAAGCCGGCCTTTTCCATAGCGGCTACAATCTCATCCAAAAACCTCCGACAGGCCCGGCGGTATTTGGGAAACATCAGACGGTAGAGCCAGTCGGGGTAGGTCTGAAAATCCAGCGGTGGCATTGGGTCTTCAAAAAACTCATGCCCGGACAAATCGAATTTATGAAGCATCACCCCATTCGGGGAAAGGATGTCGGCACACTTCTTGAAAAAACCGTCCATATCTTCCACATGTTCCAAAACATCATAAGAAAAAATAAAATCCACTTTCTCCGGAATGTCCGCCTCTTCAAAAAAAGCGGGGATGACCTTGACCTTTTCCGCATTGATGGCCGGGCGGTCTGAATCAACCATGGCCTGCATGGCATTAGGCAATTCGGGCCTGTCCGCAAGTGCCCTCAAGACATCCCTCTGACGCTGATCCACCACAATCGACTGCTTTTCCACCAAATAGACTTTGTCGAAGCCGGCGCCCAAGAACAGATCTGCGGAAGCCAGGCAATCTCCGGAACCCACTTCACAAGCCATCCCCCCCTGAATCAGATCCAAACCCTTCAGGTTGCCTGCAAGCAAAGTGCAAATACGCAAGTGCCTCTCCAAGGCCGCTCCCGTTGTAGAACTCAAGACCGGGGCACGAGGCTTGTCCGCAATCCGCAGCAAGCGCTTCAACCGCCATCTCTGGGCATAATAAACAGCACGTAAAACTTGTATTCTGTGAAGCATAACTGCTTGTCAATCTTGAGCTAGGATGTCTGTAAAAATTGAAATTGCCTATGCTATCTGCCCCTGTAGCGTAAGGTTACAGAATTTTACATGAAAAAAAAAGTCCTTGAGTTCCTAGTCAAAGTTCCCGTGGTTTCGAATTTGATGATGCTCTTGTTTCGTTTCCGCGCCAATTTATTTTTTCTAATATACCGGAATAATAAACAGGTTTTCTACCAGATCTACAAACGAAACCGCTGGGGAAACAAAGAGAGTCTATCCGGTCCTGGTTCCACTTTGGAACATACCGCAAATATACGCAAGGAACTACCCAGGCTTTTTTCTTCACTCAACGTTCAATCCGTTTTGGATGCCCCATGCGGAGACTACAATTGGTTCCGGTTTGTTCAGGAAGAATTACGCATTCAATACATCGGAGCAGACATTGTCCCCGACCTGATTGCCCGGAATCAGGCCGCCTTTGGCAGGAAAAATGTCCGTTTTGTAAATCTCGATATTACCGCAGATGCGTTGCCCCAAGTAGATCTCTGGTTGTGCCGGGACTGCCTCTTCCATCTGTGCAACAAGGATATTGCCAATGTTCTTACCCAATTCAAAAAGAGCAATATCCGGTACTTGTTGACCTCCCTTCATCCCGGGTGCTTGGAAAACACAGATATTCAGGCAGGTTCTTTCCGGTTACTAAATCTGCAATTGGAGCCGTTTGACCTGCCTGAGCCTTTACTAAAAATCAAGGACTGGATTCCCGGGCAGCCCGTATGCTACCTGACCTTGTGGGATAGGGACATGATTCCCTGAGATTCCATCTGGCCGCTCAACCACCCTAATCCGCCTTCATCACTTCAGCTTTTCCATACAAGAACTGATAGGTCCAGTCCACCTCTCGGATCATGTTTTCACGGATGATTGAATTCTCGGCTTTCCGGAAAACAGGCTAAAGACCTGTGTAAAAATGAAACATTTGGGAAGAATAAAAATTGGGCTGGTCCAAGATCGAGGCTTTTGGGGGCAAGCATCCTTGTAAGTGGAAGCACCGTAAGAAGTGAAAGATATTTCAAGCCCGAGCCGTCAATATTGCCCACTCCTGATGATAGGCCCTAAATTCCCCTAATGCATTCTCCTGGTCAGCAATATCCCAACCCTCCAGCTCCGGATAGTAGGAAGGGTCACGTGGTCGCGTGCAGATCCTTTCCACCGTGTGGGTCGCCTGAAAGCGGGTCATAAAACTTTCCATATCGCCCGGGTTGTCGGCACGGTGCAGTTCCACCAGCAGGTCACAGTGTTTCATCCATGGTATCCGTTCTGGATAAAGTAACTTGTATTCAAATCCTTCACAGTCGCAAATGACCAGAATCTTTCCTTCGTCACGGATTAAAGCCAGAGCATCGATAGTGCAACGGCCGACCACGTCAATGCGCTCCTGAACCTTGTTGATATGGGCCAATTGCCGGCAAAGTTTCCTGGCAACCGGATCCAACTCAAATGCCAGAACCCGGGCGCTATTGAGCAGGGCCATGCCCACAGCGTAATAACCTTCCGCACTTCCGATATCAATGATCAGGCTGTAATTCTGCTGTCTGTAGGATTCAATAACGCCGTGCAGCTCTTCTTCGTAGCTGCCGAGCAGCTTAGGAATGTAGGAACTACTGTGGGCAGCCGAAACGTAATGCATACCGGAAAAGGGTCCACGCCTGACATCGCGTCCGTGCTTGTTCACGAGTCTCTTGGTTAGCTCCGGAATTCCCCGTGCCTTGTCGCCTTTCCTGGCCCTACGTCTCCCAATAGCCATATGCACCCGTTCAGGAAGTAGCCCTAACATCCATTTTTTTATTTTACTTCTAAAGGGAATTTTTTTGTCTGTCTCGTTCATAAGCTGTTCTCCGCTTGCCTTCAAGACCGCTTTGACTTGTACAAAGAGAGGTAAGCCTTGACCATACTCTCTCTCGTCATTCTTTTTCGTAAAACCGAATTTCTTCCTTCACATGAAAATTCCTGGAGCTTTGTAGTGTCCTCCAATAGCATTTCAACAGCACGGCGCAACGCCGGTACATCAAAGGTTTCGACCAGGAAGCCGTTGAATCCGTGGTCGATCATTTCAGGGATGCCTCCCGTTTTTGTGCCAATGCAGGCGCATCCATGAAACAATGCCTCCTGCAGGGCCAGGCCAAGCGGCTCCACGATAGAAGGTTGGACGAAAATCGAGGCCCTCTCCATCAATTGTATGATATCATCCCGTTCTCCAAGCAACTGTATCCCATCCTGCCATCCATTGCAGCGGATCATGTCCTCAATCATGGTCCAACAGGCGGGCTCTGCATTAGAACCGACGATCTGAAGTTTCCAATCCGGAAAATTTTTCAGCAACGGGCCACAGGCCTCCACCAGCACATGTTGTCCCTTTCGGAAGGCAACATGGCCCACAGAAAGAATAATTTTCTCCCGGAACTGTCCGGCCCTGGCCGCCCCCACCTCGGAGAGGCGAGAATGGTAGATAAGGCCGAACCTGTTTTTATAGGGAAAATAGAATCGCTCCAAGAGGCGGAGATCGTGTTTTGAAACTGCAATTTCGGATTCCAGCTGCTGCAGGAAATGCAGTTTCCCCAGCCAGGCCACGGGAAAAAACAGCGTCCTCCAGAACCATGAACCTCCAAGGGTTCGGCCATAACCGTCCCAGATGGTACTGGTTAGGTGATTGGTAAAAAAGACACGGATTCCCTGCCGCCGCAGGAAAGAGACGGGCGTATATCCCCATAGCCGGTGCTTCCAGGCATTGTTGCCTCCGTGGAAATGGGCGATCTCTACTCCAAGCGCGACAAGTTGACCGGCAAATGTACGGCAATACTCCCGGGACATGCAGGCATTGTCCCAAGTCAAATGTGCTAGAATGTTTTTCCGGGGAAAGCGCCCGGAAATGTTTTCCTTGTCCGAAGTTACCAGAACAATTCGGAAATGTTCCGCAAGATCTTCCGTCAGGGTTTCCACAAGAACGGGAACTCCGCCGCGCTCGGCTGAAAGAAAATCCATGCAGATGGCCAGGACGGGAAGTTCATGCGGAAGTCTCATGTGCGGGCAGGGATTAAAGAAGTGTAAATGCCCCGTGATTGGTTGCAACACAGGGAATCCCACTTCTGGCAACGTAGGGAATCGGACACCCAACCCACGAACGGGTATACCAGCCGTTTGTTCCAAAGTGAAATTGAGCCAAGTCCACTTTGTGCTCTTCGTGCCAGTCAACTAGGCGGCGGCTCTCCAAGGAGGGCTTCGCAGCCAAAGACCAAATGAAAACATCCTGAATGGAAGGATATATCAGGCGGGTTTCTTCCGATAATCCCTGGTTCGAACCCAGAAAAGTCTGAATCTGATTTCCTGAACCTTGGACAATCTCCCGCACTAGAACCTTGATGCCCCCGTGAGCCATCAGTGGGGGCTCAAAGCACTGTGCAATTTTGAATTTTTTACCCTTCCGCACCGGAAGATTATGCCGGATCGCCCCAGAGGGTCTAGCTTGAAAAAAGGGTAGACGCCAGTCTGCCCATGCCTGACAGGCCCTGAAGAAAACCCGACTTTATTTTGAAATATAGCCCTTAAAAATACCCATAAGTTCCGACCTCAACCGTGGCGAAAGGGCAACGACCCACATCAAAAAACCCAGGACAAGCGTTGAGATTGAGGCGGTCAATACTAATTGTGTCAATCCATGCAAATTCCGGGTTGAATTAAAAATTAAAAAAGCTGACGCTGCACTGAACAAATAACAAACCAGAGGACGTTTAATCCAAATAAAAGCGATCGTAGTTCGGGTCAAACCAATCATCGAAGCATTTCGCCAGATCCCGTATACCCCACTGCAACAGATGTTGGCCAGGATGGAAGCGCACAGAATGGCCGTCAGCCCAAATTGGCGCACAAACAGACAAGATAGAATGATAAAAAAGATCCCTTCCACCAAAAAAAGGTAACGCATCCCACGGATCTCCTTGGTCATACTAATCAGGCAGGTGTGGCATCGGCTTATGGTCGTCACAAACAATAGTATGGCCAGCAGCACATCATGTCTACTCTCCCACTGCACCTTACCATGCGTCCAGAGATTGACAAAGTCCGCGTTGACTACAGAACCACACAGGCCAACAAATATGGCAGAAGCAGCCGTCAAAACGACCAAATCCCTGAATCTGTTTATATATCTATCCCTTTCCCCGCGGACAAACATTTCCGTCAGGGCAGGTGCTGAATAATCCAGAATCCTGCAAACCATTTGCTGGGCCATCTGGTAGAGTTTAGTTCCGATTGACCACACGGCCGCAGCTTCCAATCCCAGAAAACGACTGACTACTAATAGCTGGCTGGCACTAACCAACTGCGTCCCAACCGACATCAGGAAGATATCACGGCTGAAGGAAAAAATTTCCCAAAACCGTTTGAAACTGATCTTTCCCCAGCAGCCTGGTGCGGGGTATAGTCCGAGCCTCCTTACAACCCACCATGTGGCGATCAGGCTGAATCCCAGACCAAAACTATTGGCCCAAACAAAAGACCATATTCCGAACCCGAAGTGAAAAGCGCCCCACATAAATGCCAGCATCAACAGGAACATGATCGAAATGATGTAGTTGCCCACATCCTGCCGGTTATTACACCAAAGGGGGAATCCCAAGGGCCTTAACCCGTAAGATAGCGCCAAAAATGCGGCATGAACCTGAAGCAGATGAACGAAGGTAGAACGAAAATCTATTTCCGTGATCAATAGCCGGGCGATCAGGGGTGCGGCCAAAATACCCATCAGAGCAATCACCGCTGCCTGGACTACTGACACGGCAAAAGCGGTCTTGATCACAGAACCATAATTCCCCGAATCCCGGTCATCTTTATGATCAGCCAAAATCCGCGAAATCGCCGTGCTTGTGCCGAATTCGACCAAGGCCAAATATCCACTCACCTGCATGATCAAGGCCCAAAGACCGAAATTTTTTGCATCCAGATAATGCAGAGCCAGGGGGATCGACGCCAAGGTGTAAACGATATTCATGCCCAGGGCGGTATACCCTGATACCATGGAGGCAGCGTAACGTTTGGTACGGCTCATGAATGCGAGATTACAGTCCAGGACTGCCTTGCCAATGGAACTTTCAACCCTCCATCCAGCTCCCGGTTTACCATGTTGACCTGTTTTTAGATTGACGCATAACTAGACCATGAAGGTTCTGTTGAGCGCCATAGCCTGCCACCCTCAGTGGGGCTCGGAAGCCCATGTCGGCTGGCAGGCCATGCTCAACATCGCACAGACCCACGAAGTCTGGGTTCTGACCCACTGCAGCGTAAGGCCCGGCATCGAAGAAGCCATCAACCAGAAAAAAGTGCCCTCCCATGTTCGATTCCACTATCTCGGCAACCCAGGTCCCTGCCATCCCAACCGGATGATCGCCAGGCTGGGAAGCTGGTGGGAATTCCACCAATGGAACCAAGCCGCGCTGGAACTGGGTAGAAAATTGCAGAGAGAAAATCATTTCGACCTGGTTCACCATGTCACTTACGCCACCTGGCGGATGCCCAGCCCGCTCTGGAGGCTTGATGCGCCTTTCATTTGGGGCCCGGTAGGCGGGGTCGCCAGCTTTCCCTGGCGCTTTTTCCCCATTTTAAGCACCCAGGCAAAAGGTCTGGAAGCGGCGCGCAACATCGCCAACTTAATCAACGCCAAATCCCACGAACTGGAACAATGCCTCAAGAACAGTGCAGCCATTATTGCCTCCAATCAGGAATCCTATGATTTTTTTGCCAAAATCCGGGGCAATACACAGGGCCTCCACCTTCTGAGTGCAGCCTCTTTTTCCGAGGAAAAAATAGCCGCTCTAAACAACTTCACAGCGGAGGACAAGTCGGGGGATGTGCTTCGGCTCTTTGCCGGAGGAAATATGATTGGCTCCAAGGGAGTCGGCTTGGCTCTGCGCGTGCTGGCTGAACTAAAGGCCAGAGGCATCAAGTTTCACTACACCGTGGGAGGGCGGGGCCCGGAAACCGGCTATCTGGAAAAACTGTCTGCCAGGCTGGGTCTGTCCGGGCACGTGCATTTTGACGATGGAATCCGTGGGCAGGCCTATTTGGACACCTTGAAAAAAAGCCATGTGTTTTTCATGCCCAGCTTCCGCGAAAACGCACCGGTCACCATTCTCGAGGCCATGTTGGCGGGTTGCGTTCCCTGCGTCGTAGACGCCAGTGCCCAAGGTGAAATCGTTAGAAAATGCGGGCTGGGTTTCGCCGCTCCAATCAAGTCCATCCAGGAATGTGAAGAGGCTCTTTGCAATTATCTCCTAAGCTGCAAATGGGACACGGAAAACTGGAGTGAAAAAGGAAGAGCTTGCTCAACTTTTGTTTCGCAGCAGTACGGTGAATCCAAATACCGCGACTATATCCAGCAGCTTTACAGACAGTTTGAAAAAGCCTGAAATCATTTCATCCGTGTTAAATAGCCCATTTTTCTTCGTCACCGTGTGGTGAAAAGAGCCTCAACGGAGTATTGGGGACCATAGCCCATCTGGCCAGAGCAACAAAAAAACTGGGACATGACGTTCATATTTTTTCATGCGGGCACTCACCCGTTGAGTCTTTTGTTTATTCAGTTCCCCAATCCTGCATTTTTCCTCTATCAAATAATCGCCAGACCGCCCGGGAAGTAGTTTCGGCCATCACTGCCTGGGGTGCTAACTTCGTTCATCTACACACCGTCTACACACCTCTTAATGGGGCGATCGCACGCGAACTCCATACCAAAGGAATCTCCTACACCGTAACCCCCAATGGTGGCCTGAATGCGGCGAATGAGAAAAAAAGACCTGTCCCTCTCAGAAAATAATCCGGCCAGATTTCTTCAACTTCTTTTTATTGGCCGATTGACTGTCGCACAAAAAGGACTGGATCTCCTTCTGGAGGCCCTTGGTTCAGATGTATGTAGTAAATTCCATCTGGATCTGACAGGGCCAGGAGATAAAAAGAATCTAACTGCAATCAACAGTATGATCGATCGCTTCAATCTTAATGAACGGGTGGAGATCTCAGGCCCTATTATTGGTAAGGAGAAAAGGACGAAACTTTCTTCCTGTGACATTTTTGTATATGCCTCAAGATGGGAAGGAATGCCTCTTGCAGTCCTGGAGGCTGGGGCCGTTGGTCGCTACTGTGTGGTAACAGAAGCTGCTGATCCCATGGGTATTATCAAAAAAACGGGGTGGGGCCAGTCAACCAAAGCGGAACTGGAGACCTTTCGCAAGGGACTTGTAAAAGCCGGACAAATGTCTGTGGAAAAGCGGGATCAAGACACGAACCAACTTGCCTCTCTTGTTAAAGAACGCTTTTCTTGGGAAAAATCCGCAGCAATCCTAGTGAAGAAGTACACTGAGGTGCTCGACCGTGCTTAGAAAAATACCTCCTGTCCATTTTGTCGAAGAACGGGATACTTTTCTGGTTGATAAATGTAGCAGCAAAAACGTGCTTCACGTCAGGTGTGCCGGTGCCATTCATTCCCAATCCCACAAAAACGACCCGAGTTTCATTCACTCTAAAATAGCGGAAACTTCAAGCCATTGCACAGGGATGGACACCAGCAACGGTAGTGTCAAATATCTTCCGCACTTTTATTCAGGTTAGTTATTATTGATTAGTTGTTTTGCTGGTTCCCCCCTTGCTGCTGCGCAGGCAGCAAGGGGGGAAGTTGTTTCTCTACGCTGCTTTCTCCTTGGGAAGGTCTTGCTTTTCCAGTTGGCTTATGTCCAGGTAGCGTTTATTGCCCCAGTTGGTTCCGGCGATGTGCCTCAAGCGTGCCGCCACCAGCATCAGGGCGCTGTTGCCGTCCGGGAACGCCCCCGCCACTCGCGTCCCTCTCCGTATTTCCCGTATGATCTTCTCCAACGGGTTGTTCGTCCGCAGACTTCTCCAGTGCTCTCTGGGTAAGTCCGTATAGCCCACCGTTTCTTCATTCCCCACGGTTACTTGAGTTGTTCACGATCCCTGCCCAGCGCCCACCACATCCATATCAACGGGTAAATCCAGAGGGCAGAAACCCAATAAAGATTTTTTAGAAAACATGGTTAAAAGCGGACTGAACAAAAAATGACGGCCCAAGACAACGGCTTCAGGAAGACCCGCATACTCTTTCGTGAGCCCAATAAGCAGCGCGGCCGCCACAACCC
>Ga0209490_10006961_pt1 | contig 10133 bp, 15 predicted proteins | sample MAT06_FD_187209 | JGI IMG/M metagenome (GOLD analysis project Ga0209490, IMG submission 187209) | Freshwater microbial communities from Lake Fryxell liftoff mats and glacier meltwater in Antarctica - MAT-06 (SPAdes) (version 2) | ecosystem: Environmental > Aquatic > Freshwater > Ice > Liftoff...
TGTGCCCATTGACATTGCCCTCAGCGGCGGCGAGCGGATTCGGTTGGGGGCCGATTGGACGGTCGAAGTGCTGCATACGCCTGGCCACAGCCGCGGCCATTTGACCATCCACGATCCGCGCAGCGCGACCTTGATCATCTGCGACGCAACCTTGTGGAACGCGGTTTTGTTTAAGAATGGCAAACCCGCTTTCCCACCCACCTACCGCTATGTCGATACTTATCTGGCAACGATGCAACGCTTTGCTGGCATGCAGCCCAAAATGATCCTGACTAGCCACTATCCCATCTACACCGGCGCCGGCATCGATGAATTCCTGGCTGAAAGCCGTGCCTATGTCGATCGCGTCGATCAAGCGCTGCTAGACGCAATTGGCAACGCCGCCACGCCGCCGACCATGCGCGAATTGACCGAACAACTCGGCCCCATTCTGGGTGAATGGCCGGCTGCTGCCAGCCTCTATCTGGTTCACCCCTTCCAGGGTCACCTGGAGCGATTGGTGCAATATGGCTGGGTAGAAACAAGCCGGCGTGATGGGCTGATGACATACCGGTTGAAGTAAAGGGATATAGGTAGATAGGTAAACAGGTAGATAGGTAAACAGGTAGATAGGTAAACAGGTAGATAAGTGGACATCCTGTGTCTACCTGTCTACCTGTTTCCTTGTCTACCATAGGAAAAGCTATGATTCTAGAAACCGACCGTCTAATTCTCCGTGAATTTGTGGCGAGCGACTGGCCCGCGGTGATGGCCTATCAAAGTGACCCCCGCTATCTGCGCTATTACGAGTGGACAGGACGGACCGAGACGGAGGTGCGTGCCTTCGTACAAATGTTTCTTGACCACCAACAGGAAGAGCCGCGCACAAAATTCCAGCTCGCCGTCATCCTCAAAGCCGAAGACCGCTTGATCGGCAACTGTGGGATCCGTATGAAAACGCCGGATGCACGCGAAGCCGATGTCGGCTACGAACTAGAGCCACAGCAGTGGGGTCAAGGTTACGCCACCGAAGCCGCGCACGCCATTGTCGCGTTTGGTTTTAGCGAGCTAAAACTGCATCGGGTCTGGTCATGGTGTATTGCCGAGAACCGCGGATCAGCGCGCGTGATGGAGAAGCTGGGCATGCAGCGAGAAGGCCATCTGCGCGAAAACGAGTGGATCAAGGGTCGTTGGTGGGACACGCTAATCTACGGCATCCTGGAACATGAATGGGATGCTCAAACAGCATAAGAAAACCTAACGCAAAGGCGCAAAGAGGCAAAGGCACAAAGAAAAGCCATTAAATATTACAGGGAAACAAGGAGACAAAGAGACATGTGATATTTCCCTGTCTCCCTATCTCCTTGGCGTTAGGTTTTAAGATTAGATGGAAATTATGCCAAATTTTTCTAATCGTGCCATAATATGAGTACTTTGGCATGGAGGGTAAAGTATGGCAGAAACTTCTGACACGGTTGTTATACAAATCGGTCCGCAAGGCCGGATGGTAATTCCCGCCAGCTTGCGTCGCGCGTGGAAGATCAAGAGCGGCGACATTTTTCTGGCACGCATCGAAAATGATCGGCTGGTGCTGGAAAGACCGGCCCACATTGTGCAGCGGATCAAAGGCCGCTTTGCTGCCCTCCAAAACCAGCCCAGCCTGGCCGACGAATTAATGGTCGAACGACGCAACGCGGCCGGCCAGGAGGATGTCATCCAAGCGGATGGGGACGTCATCCAAAAGGATGTGTCATAAGCTATGGACATAAAAACTCTCTTCGACAACGCCGCCCAAATTTACGACCAGACGCGACGGCAATATATCCCGTGTTTTGATGATTTTTATGGCACAGCGATTGAGCTTATTCCCTATCCGCGTAATGCGGCGGTAGAAATTCTCGATCTGGGTGCTGGTACAGGGCTGCTCGCCGCGCTGGTAGCCGAAGCTTTCCCCAATGCGCAGATCACGCTGCTGGATATCTCGGGTGAGATGCTGGCCAAGGCCAAAGAACGCTTTGCCAGCCAGACTCAGCGCATTCATTACCAACCGTTGGACTATATTCACGCGCCGATTCTTGGTCGCTACGACGTGATTGTCTCCGCGCTATCGCTTCACCATACCGAACCGGCCAACTTGCGCATCACCTTCGATAAAATTTACACCGGCTTACGTTCGGGTGGCTTCTTCATCAACGCCGATCAGGTGTTGGGGCCAACGCCAGTGATCGAGGAGCACTACCAGCAGACCTGGCTGCGCCAGATTCGTGCGCGTGGCTGCACGGAGGAAGAGATCAATTTGGCCTTGGAACGCATGAAAGCCGACCGAACATCGACGCTCGAAGCACAATTGCACTGGCTTAAAGCGACAGGGTTTGAAGAGGTCAATTGTTGGTACAAACATTACCGTTTTGCTGTCTATTCTGGACGCAAAAAGGGAAAAATATCGGACGCGGATAAACGCGGATGAACGCGGATTTATCTTCTGATCCGCGTTTATCCGCGTCCAATTTGATCGAGGAGGAGAACATGAAAAAAGTACGCATTGGCTTTATCGGTGCCGGCTGGTGGGCCACCACCAACCATATTCCCCTGTTGGCGCAGCACCCAGATGTTGAATTGGTGGGTGTCTGCCGCTTGGGGAACGATATGTTGCAGACCATCAAGGAGAAATTCGGTTTTCCTTTTGCCACCGAAGATTATCGTGAATTACTGCAACAAGGGCTGGATGGCGTGGTCGTCACGTCGCCCCATCATGTCCATTATGAGCACGCCCGCGCTGCGCTAGAAGCCGGCTGCCACGTGATGGTGGAAAAGCCAATGACCTTGCAACCCCAGCAGGCATGGGATTTGGTTAATCTGGCCAAGGAACGTAATCTGCACATCATCGTACCCTATGGCTGGCACTACAAACCCTTTGTGCAACAGGCCAAACGGCTGATGGAAGCGGGCGTGATTGGCAAGATTGAATATGTACTTTGTCACATGGCCTCGCCCACCAAGAATCTTTTTGGCGGCGGCGGCGCACCACCTTCGCAGTGGGAGCCGACGATTGCGGCGCCCGATCCCGCGACCTGGCAAGCGCCCGAACAGGGCGGTGGTTATGCCCACGGCCAGGTGACGCACTCGTCTGGCCTCATGTTTTGGCTCACCGGGTTGCGCGCCAAAGAAGTAACTGCGCGCATGAGTTCGCCCAACGCCAATGTCGATATGTATAACGCCGCCACCGTCATCTTTGGAAATGGCGCACTGGGCACCATCTCCGGTGCCGCTACTTTGCCCGACGGGGTTAAGTTTCAAGTCGATATTCGCATCTTCGGTGACGAAGGTGTGCTGCTGCTTGATGTCGAGCGTGAACGCGTCGAAGTGCGCCGCCACGATAACCAACACCAGACCATCGAGATTCCCGAAAATGCCGGTGCCTATGATTGTGACGTGCCACCCGCGCGTTTCATCGAACTGATTCAGGGCCACGGTGCCAACGATTCGCCCGGCGAAGTCGCCGCGCGTTCGGTCGAACTGATCGCGGCGATGTTTCGATCCGCCCAGCAAGGTGGACAACCGGTGCAAGTCTAGCAAACACAGAAGTCAGGCAGCAAGCAATGAGTGTTTCTCCCGGTAAGATTGACGAATCAGAAAAGAAATTTTTACCCAAAGAAAAACGTATCGCTGAGTTGTTGGCAGTAGAAGGCAAACATGTCAAAGCGAAAAAAGAGCGAGAAAATCAGCGCACAGGTGATGCTGAGGTGGATGGCGTGCTTACCGAGTTTAAGACACTAAAACTAGGGCATGGCAAGAATTCTGCTGTTAGGAATACGATCAACAATTCAATTCGACAGGGAGGACAGGCAAGGCATATAATCATTGATGCTAGAGGTTCTGGTTTGACAGAAATAGAAGCGTATAGGGGATTAGCGCGGGCAAAAAAGATTACACGTGGCCTGGTAGATGCTGTTCGGATTATGGGCGATGGGTTTGATCTTTTGGCGTCAGATTTCCAGTAGGAGGTTGTTAGAATGTCACAAAGTATGGATATTTTTGTGGATGCGGACGAGCCAATCACGACCTTTGTACTCGAGTTAGAGTCGCTACTCGATGTTAAATTCCAACTTCGCACCAGAGAAGGCGAAATCTGGTACGAATATGATAGCTCTAAACTTGTCCTTACTGTAGGCGAACATGAATTTGAGAATGACGGCGGCCTGAACTTTGAGGACTACCGGTATAATATTGCCCTTTGGCCGATCAATTACAAAACCGAAGCTGAATGGCACAAAACGCGCAATGATGCAGCATACCGAATCTTCCAACAGCTAAAAGCAGTGCAGAAGTATCATCTCTTGCTAGTCGACGATGTTCAGGTGAGGCTAGCCGAATTTTCGCCCCAGCCAGCGGTTCCAGTGACAACGCCAACCTAATTAGGGAAACAGATATGGCCCAAAGCATCAATATTTTACTTGACACCGAGCAACGACTGCCTGATCTTGCCCAGACACTCAACAAGTTGCTAGATATTGATTTACAACCGGCGCTGGCCGCCGAGAAAACCTACTACGCCTTTCGAGCTATGACGCTTACGCTCGACCTGGTTGAATTGGCCCCCGCGAATGGCGGGCGCGAGGATGGGGGAAATTATCGTTATCGCATCTCGATCAACGGCATCTTTGGCAGCGAGGAACAGCGCAAAAAATGGACTGAGGATTGGTCATTTAGCATTCTACAAACGCTCAAAGCGCAGAATTATCGGCTGAAACGGGTGGAGAATCTGGGTGTAGCGTAATTACAAAAGAACGGTTATCCACAGCACCAAAACTTTTGGCGCTTAGATTTGAAGTACCCGCTCAAGTGTGGTACGCCAAATCTCCGCTATACCAATGGCGAAGTTTGATTAGCCAAAATTCACTGGGGAGAGGCGCATGGGATCGGTCAACGCGACCATAAGTCTGTCCGCGATTTGGAGCGAATCGAATGAGCTACGTGAAATGCATCAACAATCAACCATATATGCAGCTACCAGGTCAACCACCGCAGACAGAACCGTTGCTCGATCTGATGATGGGCAACGTCTACAAAGTTATACCTGATCCAGCGGCGGAGCGGCACGGCATGATCCGTGTAATTGATGAGAGCTATGGCGAGCCCGGCAGTGAAAGCGGCTATCTTTATCCTGCCGAATATTTTGAGCCATTCCTTCCCAACGGGCAAAGCGCATCAAACTCCTCGGTCACCATCCACCTAGATGAATACATGAAAGGTGTGCTGCATGCCGAAGCCGTCGCGGCCGACAAGCCAATCTCAGCCTTGCTTCGCATGTGGATCGAAGAACGGTTGGATTTGCCTGCACCGGCCTAAGCTAATTGATGACGCCAGTGCCATCTTACAGTTTGTTCACGACAACGCACCATGACAACATTGACAAAATTACCTGTCTACGAAGCGGAGATCGAGCAATTCTGCCATAGAGTTCAGGCAGCATTTCAGCCAGACTGTGTTATTTTGCATGGGTCAGTGGCACGTGGCATGTACACACCCATTAGCGACATTGATATGATCGTGATCAGCGATCAACTTCCTCAAAATTTCCTCGAACGCTTATATCAACTGAATCACCTGCGCAACGGTGATGCACCCATTGAAGTAATCGGCTACACACGGGCCGAGTGGGAAAAGATGATCGAAAAACTCCACCTCACCACTTTGGAAGCCCTGCACTGGGGTGTACCACTCCTAGGCGAAACATTATTTGCTCAGTGGAAACAAAAACTAGACGGATGGAAGGCGATTGGCTTGCAGCGTGGCGCAACAAGCTGGTCAGTGCCACGCCAACTGCAGCAATGATCGAGCCATCCTCGTGCCGCGGCCGGCGGGGAAGCGCATTACGCTAACGGTATCTTTAAACATTGCAGGTAAACTATCCAGAGAAACGATTTACGTTGGAAATTCTTATACACTTCACAACAGTTCATCAACAAGCAAGATGTGTAGGTCTGTCACCCGACGCAGGTCTTTGTCGTTGGTAAGGAACGCCTGGCAACCAGTGGTCAAGGCAGCGCCGATCTGTAAGGCATCCGGCGTACGCAGGCGATATTTTGCCCGCAAACGTGCCGCTGTCTCGGCGACAGCGGCATCAATGGTAACGAGGGTAAAATGGGGACTAGTGGTGAATAGGGTGCGATATTGCGCCAGGAGTTGCGTGTTGCCCTGCTGGATTGGCCAACTTAAGATTTCCGTCAACGTAAGCGCAGAGGTGATTGCTTCGATATTACCAGCAGCAATCTGGTGGAAGATAGCGGAGACGACTCTATCATAGGTTGGATGCGATTGCACAAAATAAATGAGTGGCGATGTATCAATGCCCAACTTTGTTACATCTTTCAGTGCCTCCTCGACCGTCATCAGTCTTACTGCTCCCATTCACTGCGTAGTTGATGAACATAAGCTTGGGCATCAACCCCACGCCAGATTTCAGCGCCAAGGCCATGTAGATTCATAATGCTGACGGAAGTGTCAGCAGTTCTGGTTGAAGGTTCTTCAGGCAATGTCTGCATGAGCCGTTGGGTAATGGTGTTAATCAACGCCAATTGCTGCTGCGGTGATAGAGGCTGAATCCACTTTTGGTAAATATGTTCTAGTGCGCTCATAGATTTGCTCCTTTGTTAGTTAGGAATGAGGATTAAATAACAAGAAAGTTCTCTGAGAAAACTCCTCTCAAGTTTCGGGTTTAATATAATCCTCACGCCTAAGCTGTTCATTATTTGAAAGTATAACAAGGAACATTTGTTTTAACAAGCTAACACAAATCAATTAGTGCATCCCAAATCGATTGCACCCCACAAATTTTCATCACCTCTCCCCAATCTCTTCATACTTTCTTCACAGGTTCGCCGCATACTAGACATGTAAGCAGCGCACGGGAAACCGCAGCGCTGGCAGATAAAATGTTAGCTCATCTATGAAAAGTGTGAAAACCGGTGTTTTGCAACAGGCAAAATAATGCGTTTTCACACTTTCGGCTGATGAGCGAAAATGTTTAGGGCCGCGAACAGCGCCCCCATCTACAGAGGAGAGAAAAATGTTTGAAAAATTAGAGAGTATGGATAAGCGCACATTGGTGCGCCTGGCGATCGCCGTTGTCTTGGGTCTGCTGGTCTTTGGCGCCATCGCCGGCGGCATTCGCCAAGCGGGCTGGAATGAAGGCTTTATGATCGGCCAATTGGCGAGTAGTGGTGCTGACGGTGCGCCAGCGATCGCACCCCACCTGGCCTACCGTGGCGGCTATGGCGCTCACGGTTGGGGTGGGCACGGCTTCGGGTTGATCGGTGGGTTTTTCCGCTTCCTCTTCTTCGGGTTCTTGATCATGCTGGCGTTTAAGTTCTTCGCCTTCCGCCGCTGGGGTATGCACCGTGGTGGACCTGGTGGCTGGCACGGTGGTCGTGGTCAGCATGGCCCGTGGGGCGAGCCGCAGAATCAACAGCCAAGTCAGCCGCAGCAAACGACACCTGCCGCCGGTGCTGCACCACAGCCGGATGAGAACAAACCGCAGAATACAAGCTGGACCAACGTCTAACATAGGGTAATGAGGCAGTAGGACAGTAAGACAGTAGGACAGTGTTGGCTAGATCACTGACTTACTGTCTCACTGTCCTACTTAGAAAGGAGACATAATGTTTTCAATCTACACCTTGTTCAAATTCATCCACGTCGCGGCGGTCATCATCTGGATTGGCGGTGTCTTCGCCCTCACCGTAATCAATGCTCGGCTTGCGGGTGAAAAAGAACAGGTCGCGCTGTTATCGTTATCGCGCTTGAGTAATTTCTATGGTAAAGTTGTGATCGGTCCTGCCGCAATCATTACACTGATCGCCGGGATCGCAACCGCCGCCCCCAAAGATCCCCGGGTCCGGGCCTTACAAGGGCGGCTAACCACACTCAACATGATTAATCTGCTCTTATTGTTCTCGGTTGTGGGTGCGATGGTCTTCAAGCCTACGCTGTAAGTTTTTATCGCAAAGATTCTCTAATATTTTCTTTGCGCGTTTGGGGTAAGGCCGAATTGTACGCCGATTTGAAAAATCGGTGTACAATTCGGCTCGCCACAGCTAACACCCGTCATAGCGCCGCACAGGCGGCGCTTGCCTTTTGCTAGATGATAGAGAGTCGGGCAAAATAACCCGCAAGAGTCCGCTTGACAGCAATATTGCCGATGGATGTGTGATCATGAATGAATTAATCCTTGTCGTCGACGACGAACCCAAAATTATGCGCCTGGCGCGTGATTATCTCGAACAGAGCGGCTTTCGCGTCTTGCCGGCCGGGGATGGCCCTAGCGCGCTGGCCGCCGCCCGTCAGGAAAAGCCCGATTTGATCGTGCTCGACCTGAACCTGCCGGGCATGGATGGGTTGGATGTCTGCCGGGCCTTGCGCCGCGAATCCAACGTGCCGATCATTATGCTGACGGCGCGCGTGGAAGAGACCGACCGCTTGATTGGCCTGGAGTTAGGCGCCGATGATTATATCGTCAAACCCTTTTCGCCGCGTGAATTGGTGGCCCGCGTGCGGGCCGTCTTACGGCGGGCACAGGGTGAAGTGCAAACACCAGGTTTGATCCGCACCGAGGGATTGGAGATTGATCTTAACGGGCACCGGGCCAGCCTGCGCGGTGAGGCGTTGAAGCTAACCCGCATCGAATTTAGCCTGCTGGCCATTCTAGCCCAGCATCCCGGGCAGACCTTTAGCCGCGCCCAACTGATCGACCGGCTGCATGGCGTGGCCGAAGGCAGTTTTGACCGCAGCATCGATGCCCATATCAAAAATCTACGCCGCAAAATTGAAGACGACCCTGCCGATCCACACTTTGTGCTGACTGTCTATGGCATCGGTTATCAGTTTACAGACAAGGTAGATGCGTGAGCGAGCGCGAACCGTGGCAAGATCAATCCAATCAACAACCACCGAAAGACTGGCGGCATTGGCCGCCATCGGGTGGACATGCCGCGTGGGGACATGGTAGCGCGCCCTGGTCACATGGCTGGCCGCAGCGTCGCCGCCGCATCTTTCTGCGTTTTGCCATCGGCTTTAGCATCCTAATCTTGCTTGCTTCTGGGGTTATCAGCTTTCTTACCTTTCATTTTACCGGCAATGTAGGGGATGGTGAGTACAACGGGCCGCCGGTCTGGATCTGGTTACGTTGCCTCGCCGTACTTTTGCCCGTGATCGCCGTGGGAGCTGGTTTGCGTGCCTTTCGCAGTGTGGCGACACCGTTGGCCGAAATTATGGACGCCGCCGATGCCGTGGCGGGCGGGAATTTGCGTGTAAGCGTGCAAGAGCGCGGTTCGCGCGAGTTTCGTCAGCTTGCCCGCTCTTTCAACCGCATGAGTGCCGAGTTGGCGCGCACCGATGAGCAACGCCGCAACCTGGCCGCCGATGTCGCCCATGAACTGCGTACGCCGTTGCATATTATCCAAGGCAACTTAGAAGGCATTCTCGACGGTGTCTACCAACCGACGCCCGAACACATCGAGGCCACCCTAGACGAGACGCGTTTGCTGGCACGCCTGGTGGAAGATCTGCGTACGTTGTCGCTGGCCGAATCCGGCCAGTTGCCCTTGCGCCGTGAGCGCGTCGATGTGGGCGATCTGCTGGCCGATGTCGAGACCAGTTTCAGCGGCCAGGCGGAGGCAGCGGGGATTGAACTGCGGGTAGAGAACGGTACGACAACATCGCTCACCATTCAAGGCGACGCCGGTCGGCTAGATCAAGTGTTGAGCAATCTGGTCAGCAACGCCATTCGGCATACACCGCAAGGCGGCAGTATTGTTTTACGCGCCAGAGGGGTGGATGGCTTTGTACAAATCACCATTGTCGACACAGGCGAAGGCATTGCTGCCGCGGATTTGCCCTTTATTTTTGATCGCTTCTGGCGCGCCGACCGCGCCCGCACCCACGGCGGTGGGGCGGGCAGCGGACTGGGGCTGTCGATTGCCAGCCAGTTAGTCAAGGCGCACGGTGGCAAGATCGAGGTTGCCAGCCAATTGGGCCAGGGCACGACCTTCACCATCGCTTTGCCCGCCGCAAGCCACTATGTGTAGGTCACGCTTCCGGCGTGACAAGCCGCTTTTAGCATAGGTGCGGAGCGGTGAATTGCGGCCAAAAATCAA
>Ga0209490_10006962_pt1 | contig 10132 bp, 10 predicted proteins | sample MAT06_FD_187209 | JGI IMG/M metagenome (GOLD analysis project Ga0209490, IMG submission 187209) | Freshwater microbial communities from Lake Fryxell liftoff mats and glacier meltwater in Antarctica - MAT-06 (SPAdes) (version 2) | ecosystem: Environmental > Aquatic > Freshwater > Ice > Liftoff...
CACCTTCCTTTTCACTGTCAAATACACGCCCATAAACCATATCTCGCCGTCGTCCTTAGGAAGGCAATAACATTTCACATACCAGCTCACAGGAAGGCCGCCTTGAGACACGTTCGTCTGAAAAATGATCGTTTTAATATCTGGAATGGATGGATGAGAAATTTCTTTCAGCCTCAACCCTCTCGATGGCTTTAGGAATTCTATCGCTTCTTCCGCACTCACTTGGCCCGATTGAAAAAGATCGCAGTTGTTCACTTGTCCGCCTAGCATTTCGTGCTGGACTCCTCCCTGCTTCAGAGCCTCGATCAGTTTCAGGCGAACCCGCAATCCGACCTGGGCTCGTATTCTCCCCTCGACCCCCACAATTTATTTGTACGTCAACAGCCGTACAAGTCAAGAGACTTAAACTTTGTGCTTGTTCTAAGCCGCATGATTAGCGAGTTTAAGATGGCTCTTGAATTTAAAGATTTAAAAATTTATTCAAGCCGTGTGTTCGACACGGCTAAACAGCCTGCTTCGGCAACGCTGTCGCGTGCCTTCGCAGAAACATTGAGCGCCTTCGGCGCGGAAAAGGGAAAAAGCGTAAAAGGGCCAAGTGCTACTTCGGAGTCCTCACCAGGCGGAAACCAAGATGGCCGCCACGAGCCCCAGGCGAAGTCCTTCGCAAAGTTGTACCAGGAGCCGCCCCGAACAACGCGGTAAGAGCCAGTATCAGGGCCTTGTGGATCAACACCACCTGTTGCTGCTTCGGCATACCAGTCAGAAGTCCACTCCCAAACGTTACCGTGCAAATCGTACATCCCCCAAGGGCTTGGACGCTTTTCGGTTACGGCATGAGTTTTACTTCCAGAATTTTCAGAAAAATGAGCGAAGTCTTTAAGTTCTGTCACATCGTTTCCGAAAGAATAAGCTGTTGTGGTTCCAGCTCGTGCCATAAATTCCCACTCGGCCTCAGTAGGAAGACGATAGTTGTAGCGAGGATCAAGTTGATTCATTTTCGCGATGAATTCCTGAGCATCATTCCAAGAGACCTGTTCAACAGGATGATTGAGAGCTTTGTCGCCGCTAAAACGCGCAGGATTTTTGCCCATCACTAATTCCCATTGCCACTGAGTTACGGGGGTCGCCTGCATTTGAAAATTTCTTGTGAGCACAACTTCGCGTTGAGTCTCGTTGTTATATCGGCCAGCCTCAGTTGGCGGACTTCCCATCGTATACTTGGCTCCTTCTGCCGGAATGGGAGCGCTTTGAAATTCAAAACTTTCAAGTATAAGGTCCGGTGACAATGGGGAGGCCGTCGTTGAGGGCCTTTCCTGTGAGTCTGAAAGCCCAAATAGTTTGCCTACTTTTTTTACAATCCCAGGCTTGGACGTGGACGGTCTCGCTTCTTCTTTATCAGCAATTTTTTGGAAAACAAAAAGAGCACTAAAATCAGAAATGGCCTCTTCTACTGCTTGTCGTTGGGTCTCAGGAATTTTAGCAGCTAAATTTTTAAATTGAGGAGAATTGAGATACATTCCGAGGTAACGAGCTTTTGCTTTCACGGCCCCATTTGGATCTTCGAGCCAGCGGTCAGTCGCTGGACGATAGGATAATCCTCGGCTTTCCATCATTTGTGCAATTTCTTGAAACGCACGAAACATCGATGATTCTTCAGCAGGTGGATTTTTTAATGCGGCCAAAGCAAAAGAAGCATTCGACGAGTTAAGGGCTGCGTCTAGTTTTTTTCCCAGAGCAGTATCGGCGGGATTCATTCGAATGAAGGCTTGGGGAACTGCGCCTCTTGCCCAAGTTTCTAAACTTGTTCCTTCAAATTGTCTTTGGAAGGCGATTGATTTCGAAAGATCGCCTTCTGTTAGAGCGGGTTTTAATCCTTCAAGAAGTTTCAACGCTTGCGCATCTGCAAGATCAGTCGCTGTAAGAATGCTTCGAATTTCATCCGGAAAGCTCGATCCGTAAGCTTCAATCAGAGCGTTAATGGCTTTAGGACTACTTCGAACTTTATGTTCAGAAAAAAGTCTCGGCTCTTCTCGATAAAGAGATTTAAGAGTCGCAGCACGCGCACTGCTTTCAAGTTCCAAAAGATTTTGTAAAGTTAAGCCAAGTTCCTCTTGGGCAAGCCGATATTCTTTAAGACTTAAAGGACGCTGCGAAGAAAGTTCGAGCAACGGTCGAGCCGCTTGAATCTGAGCTTCTTTAAGATTTAATACGCTTACAACATCGACCATTTTGACAGTTTTCTGTCCATCATTAAGAGCTTGAGCGCCAAGAACGGCTCGTTGCATGAGTGGAATCTGAAGCAAATCCTCGACGGGTTGATAGGGAGGCGCTTCACCTTGTTCGGCGGTTGGAGCTTCCAGATAACGAGATTCCTTTTCGGGGAGTCTACTTAAATACGCCCGTTCGACAGATGAACCTAAGTAATAATTTGTATACCCAGAAACTTGATGATCCTTCATGTAGGCATCCACCGTCGCCCAGCCCGCTGGAAATTTAACTGAAACCGCTTTTCTTTTTTCTTGAGCCATTCCCTGACGAGAAGCGTCCGAATTCACAAGATAAGGATGAGCTTTAAAGTCAGGAAGCACGACATCTTCAGATTGATATTCATCTGCAATCATGCGGACCGTCATTTCAACGTCCACCTTTGTAAGGGTGACACCGTTAATCGTTAAAATATAAGGAACGGTTTTTCCATCAACTACGACGGGCACGCTCACCGCATAACCTGACGGCTGCTCAGAAAGGTCATTTCCTTTTCTAATAAAGTGAACTTTGGTTCCTTTAACTAAAGAATAGTATGGAACAGATAAAATCGAGCAATCGCCGCCGTAGCATCCCCGCACAATAGAGGCCCAGGCTGGTAAACTTTCCAAACTTAAAGTTCGCTTCTCGGCAACACCTCCGGTGCTACTGATCGGCGTCAAAGCTGCACGAACCTCTCTTTCTAAAAACTGATTTCTCATGTTTTCAAAAATAATCTGAACTTGGCCAAGCCCTTTTTCTTCAGCGATCTCCTCAATGAGTTTTGAAAGATGCTCTTTCAGCAAATCACCGTAAACATTTTCTAGCTCTGCTGCCGTCAGATTTCGAACTCTGGCGGCAATCTGTTCTCTTTCAACTTCAAAATGATTAAAGAGAGCCTTTCCGTTTGAATCAAAAAGAATAGGAACAAGCTGAAGAAGTTTTTTAACTTTTTTAGTAAAAACTTTTTCATCAAAAGCTCCGTCAGTCGAACGTTTCGAATTTTGCTTTAAATGTCGAATCTGAGTCGCAAGATCGCCCCTATCTACGAGACTTGATCCCTGAAGGTCTAAAATTCGTCCTTCAAGAAACTTTTTAATAGCCTCTTCATTTACTTTGGCTTCTCCAGAAGCGACATATCTCGCATGACGAATCGTAGGAGCTGTCGTTTCAAAACTGGCAGCATCCTTACCAAGTTTTTGTCGAAGTTCTGGCACGTGGGCATAAGCTTCGAGCAAACTTCTTTTCCATTGAAGATTAGATGTAATGATATTGGGATGGCGGTCGAGGAGGCTTACTAATAATTTAATTCGGTCTTCAATTGTATCGGCTTTTGCAAGCCAGCTCAGAGTTTTTGCACAGGCTGCCGAAGGTACGGGACGCTTTCCATCTCCCGCAGCAAATAAAAAGGCAGCGGTAGAAACATAGAGTGCCGCAAAAAATGTGAAAAGCTTTAACACTCTCATTCCAACACTCCATTTTGTTTGAGCAATTCGAAGAGTTCGGATTGAAGAGGTTTACTGTTTTCAAAATGAGAATCAAAAATCAATCGAGTGGCGTGAATAAAAACACCTGGAGGTAAAGAAAATAAGCCTTCAACAACTTGATAATATTTATCTTCATTCATTTTACCCGATGGAAGAAGCTCTAGGCGTTTTCGAAGCGCAACAACAACCGCAGGACCAAACACGCCTTGCCGAATCTCGGCACGTCCAGAAGTTGTAGCGTCGTCTAACTTCTGACGACGTTCCGGCGACATCATCCATCGATATGCGCCTTCAGCTGAAGTCACCATTTGCGACGCTGCTTTTCGAGCTTCGTGAGCCGCCGCCCACGCATTTCTTCCCACAGCAACACCATGAATATCTTGGACACGAACCGACTTTGAACCATCGGCGCCCTCTACAACTTCAAAGTGAGTCGTTACGATTTCTCGTCCCTGACTTATCATCTCCCTTGGAATGCCATCAATCACCTCTGGCAATGGAATAAGATCAAGTTGAACGAGTTGATTCAGTCGATAAAGTTTGTCGAGTTCCTGATATTTCTCAGCTAACCCAGGAACAATGGCATTGAGTTCGGGGCCATATTCATAGGCAAATTCTTTCATCCCGACCCAGCCTTCGCCTTGAAGCCAAAGGTTACGAAGCTCCGTTCGGTAAATCATTCCTTCATCGAGACTACGAGGCAGTTCTTGAACTTTTTTCCCATCGGTACTCGCTGGATTTACAGGATCAGGCAAATCGGATGTAATCTGGATGCTCAAGCCATCAATTGTTTCGCCGTAACGTTTTTCCATCATGGTGCGAATCACTGCAAGAATTTCTTTTTTGTGTGTTGCTTCGATAGATTCAATTTCTCGTTGAAGAGCGATCGTTGCACGAATGACCGTTTGAGGATTTGCATTTCCATATTTCTGCTGAATATAGGATTCAAGTTTCGCGCGTTCTTTTTGCATGTCTTCGATCATCAAGCGTCGAAGTCCGATGGGCATTTGATTCCAAAATGAAGCAACCTTGGGATCAGAAGAATACAAAACTTCCGGCTGAATATCTTTGGGGTCTTCCAAAGGTTTCTGAGGAATTTCGCGCACTGGTTCATGAGGATCAGGCATAGGAATCGGAACTTCACGTCTCTTTGGTGAAGGGTCGGGTTTCGGTTCTGGGCGTGACGGCGCTGGTCTCGTTGGAACAGGCGGAGCTTCTGGAAGGGTTGTTGGCCCCAAGTTTGAAAGTTTTTCTAACTCAGCGATGCAGGGACGCTTCGCCCATAATTCGGCGGGCGAGAAAAGTGATAAAACACTCCATACAAACACAAATTTTTGAAGCCAAAACTTCAATGTCCGATCTCCTCAATTCCCTCTCCCTAATGGCTTAAATATTGCAAGAATGGCGCCCAGATGTCTCACCATAAAATGACTTAAAAGTGGTTTGCACTGCTTTTGGTCAAATAAACAGCGAGAATAGTGCGACATAAATGTCCCATATTTTTAAAAAAATATATGCCAAAGGGCTGTTAAAATCATTAAACAAATCGTTTCACCGAGACTATCTTTGTCCTCCCGCCATTTTTTCTCCTTACCTGCGTGCGAAGGAGAAAAAATACCATGAGTTCAAAGCAGTTCAATCATCACGTCGTTCGATTTTTCGTTCATTTGCAGTTTCCGAAATCAAAACACTTCAAGGTATCGCTGTTTCATTTGTTTATCTGGACGATTGAGATCGTAAGTCTCTGTCGAATTATCTATGAAATCTTTCATCGAAGCCCTTAGAAACTTCGAGTCAGGAAAGGGGGAAACTTTTTCCGACAATACCCTTTAGAAACGGCAATTCATCAAGCTTCGCGTTTGGATCCCCAGTCGTCAAAAAAAGCTGAGAAAAACCACGGTTGTACAACGTTCGAGCCATCTCAATTCCGGAACGAATACCCTTAAGCGTTTTATGAATATAAACAGGTGTTGAAGGACGAATTACATTGTCGTCTAGTTCTGTTTCGTCCGAGACAACTAAAAGCTTCTTCCCCAAAGACTCAGCTCGCAATGCCCAATATTCGCTCACAAAATCTTCATCATTTATAAGTATTAAATCTGGCCCAGACTGTTCCTTCGCCAACTCGTTATTACAATCAATAGGGGTGTTCTGAATTAAAAATTTGGGCATCATTTTGATACCTAATTTTTCTACGCTTCTTTGCAAATGTTGGTCGTCAAAACTACTCGTTACAAGCAGCGCTCGTGATTTCAGATTGAATTTTTCGATTAACTCCAATCCCGTTATCGAGTTTTTCCCTAAATTGTAGTCAAAAAGATAAACAAATCGATCGATTGGATATTTTACAATATCAAACTCTTCCGGAGATTTTAAATAAATAACTTCGAACCCATCCAATCGCTTTTTCCAAAGCTCATGGGCACAGTCATCGTCATCAAGAACAATAAAGCGATCGTTCTCCTGAAGTGATAAGCGATCTTCGAGCCAAGTAGGCCGAGGAAGCAGAGGGATTGCTAAAATAATTTTAGTTCCTACTCCAAGCTCCGAGTCGATCATCGCGAACGTTCCAATTTTCTGCATTACTTTCTGAGCGTGACGTAATCCCAGGCCATGACCATTCACTTTTCCAAAAGAATGAGGAATTTGGCGCATCTTTTCGAGCAATTCCCGCGACATTCCAATTCCGTTATCTTCCACCACAATCCTCGCAAAAGAAGAGACGCCTTTCACGGGCTCTAAACTTAAAGTGATTTTCCCCGATTTTCGGTTTTCTAGAGCTTCGATTGAATTATTCAATAAGTTGGATATTACTCGAGAAAGCTCACAAGGGTTAATCGCAGCCACATAGGATTGAGTTTCCGTAGGAATCTTCAGCTCAATTTGAACTCCAGGCCGTGAATAAAGAAGAAGTTGTTTCTCTTGAAAAATTGAAGTCATCGGTCGAGATAAAAACGTGAAAAATGATGCATCAGATTTCTCTAAATGCTCTCCTATGGGTATCGAGATGAGACAAATTTAACATAAGCACCCATATACATAAATTGGGTACATATATTAAAATACAATCCATTGAATCATATGACTTAAGGGCTTAAAAACGGGTTATCTGCGGGAAACATAGGGTCATTTACGCTGACCCATCTATCTAAACTTATTCAACTTTCTGGGTATTGAAATGTTTAGTAACTTATAGTAAGTTACCTATATGAAGCCGAGTCAAATCATTCCCCTATTTGACCAATACTTATTGGCCCACAGAAAGAAATTCGAAGCCATCGTTATTGGAGCGGGCGCTCTGAGTCTGCTTGGAGTGATATCGCGCGAAACAAAGGATGTTGATGTCATCGACCCTGAGATTCCGAAGGATATTAAATCCCTATCGCAAGAGTTTGCAAAACAGACCTCGCAAAATTTGATTCAAAACTGGATCAATAACGGCCCTGCCTCCATGAGAGACAAACTTCCTATAGGTTGGCAAAAACGGTTGCAAAAAATTTATTCAGGCAAAGCGCTCACCCTTTTCACGCTATCGCGAGTCGATCTTCTTGCCACAAAACTGCAAGGCCTTGGTGATCGCGGAGAACGAGGGCCAGATTGGAACGATATTAAAGCAATGAAGCCAACTCTTGAGGAAATGGACAAGGCACTTCGATGGGCTGAGCAACAAGACGCTAATCCGAGTTGGCCGGAACACGTTCGACGCCTTGTCGATACTCTCATGAAGGAGATGGTCAATGGCATTTAAAAAAAATACGGCTCCAGTGAATTTTTTGAACGGAGACGCTTTGACACCAGATATGATTGGAATCGGAATGCTTTTCGGAGGTTCCCCTTCTGCTAACCCTCCTATCGAGCGAACTCTTGTTGCAGCGTCGATAGAAGGGATAATGAAGCATGATGGTCGGGTTATCGCCCTGCTGACAGACTGGCTGACAGTTCATTACGAACGGGTTTATGTGGATCGGCTGTTTCAACTTTTAGACCAATTAGATCCTATAGAATTTAAGCCAATTCTTGTTTATTGGACTGCAAATGCTCAGAGACTAAAAAAAGATCCTCGATTTGCGAAGATTGCAAAGCTTTACCAAGGTCCACGCATTAATTATGAGCAAATTGGAAAAACAAAGGACAATGTTTCCTACGATGCCACTGAATTTTTAATTCAACGAAACGGCGAAGATGAACGCTTCATTGGAACTTGCCTCCGCGTTGCTAAAAAAACTATTCGCCATCGTTTGGATGATATTCTTCCACCTGAAAAACTTGGTCTGCAGCATTTAACCTATTGGTATAGGGCTCTGCTAGGATCGAATGTCCGAGCAGATTTATGGACTTCACTTAAGCAACGACCGGATCTATCGCCCGCTGAACTTGCTCGTCACTGTGATTCTTCATACACCGCAGCTTATCTTGCGAAGAAAGATTTTGAGTTTATGAAGCGCTTGCGCAGCGCTAAACGAAGAAAGGCTGCATAATTTATTTCCGAAAAACATCTTCGCCTATTTTATCATCCACGTCGGAGGTTCATTGCAACACTCGCGCCAGATGAAAACGTTTTGAACTTTCTCTTCAGGATATTTAAAACCAAAAACTAAAGACCAAGCCTCTTTCAATTGACCGTCCGAACCAATACGGCGTGTGAGTCGATAATTCCAATATCCATCATTGTAATAGCCACCATCAGGCTCACCGAGAATTTGTTTCAGTTCGACAAGATTGAATCCTATTCCCGCTTGGCGATCCACGATGTCAGCAGCCATTGAAGAGCGCTCTTCATCAGTTCCATTTCGAAAAACTTTAGGATCAAAGGGCTTTCGACCCCAAGATTTTTCTGCTTCAGGAACGGATTTGACATCAGATTCTTTGATCAAAAATGTCCAGAGAACGAATCCAGAAGCCTGCCAAAATACCGCAAAGCCCTATTAAATATTGCAGATCGCTTAGTCGATCCTCTCACGGTTTTTAGAGCGCATGTTTACGATCCAGCTTTTCGAGGAAGTTTCAGCTTAAAAGAAGTAGCACCTGCCATTTTAGGAAAGACAGCAAGCTATGAAGGGATGACGGTTGGAGACGGCACCGAAGCTCAATCAGTGTTTCTCGAAATGATTGACCCATCAACTAGCGTCACAAAAAAAGAAAGTCTTCGACAGAGTTTGATCGCGTACTGCACTAAAGACACGATGGGCATGGCTGAACTGGTGGATTGGCTCTTCGATGTTTCTGCTGATTCACGTGAAAGTGCGCAGTGAGAACCCCAGATCATTCGATACAGACAATCAAAGCAAATAATTCATTTAGCGCAGCAGCAATCTTGGGGAAGGTCAAAAAACTTCAGACAAACCTTCTTTCCAAGATTCATCCCTTTTCTCTCCTGCTTTTATCTCACTCGCAGCTTTCGAAGCCACCTCTTGCCGGAACGGAAAATATTTTATTATCAATGTCAGGTAAGGAATTTCATTTCGAACAAAAAGGTGATCGCGAATTGAAATCACTTCCTTGTCTTTCATAAAGTCGCGCAGTGGCTCATCATCGAATCCGCCGGTTAGCGAATTAAAAGTCAAAGAAAAGACCTTCAATAACATCCCATACCCCCATTTTAAAGACGATAATTTCTAAGCTGCTGAGGCCGACAAAACAATTTCTCTCAATCGCCTAGGTGCTGCCTTGTCGAGCAAATCTACTTTGGCTTGAAGAATAATTGCTTTGACTGCTTCCGTTCGGCTCATCTTTACCATCTTTATTTTTTGCTCAAATCTTTTCAAAATTCCTTCACTCACACGAAACGAGACGCGGTCGTCAGATCGTCCTTCCATAAGTTTTGACTTAAGATGCTTTTTAAGAAGTCCCACGTTCAGTTTATTGTGCGCAATATGCGCCATGTAATAGCGCATCACGAAAGGTTCTATTTCCGTAGGTTTTACATCTGATGCAATTTCAACACAGACAGTTAAAAGCACATCTCGCAAATGCCTGGGGATTCGCACTTCAACAGGACATTTTTTCCCAAAAAGTCCCTCTCGAATCCGATGAGTCGACTGCTGAGGGATCGATACAAGGTTCCCACACTGACTACATATAGCAGCCAAAACATCGTCGATTTTTCCGCGTCCCGATCTAAGAGGAACGCTCGTTAGTTTGAAAGTGGTTTCAACAACCGCCTTGCAAGAACTGCAGGCTCCTTTCGATTTATCACCCTCTCGGTAGAACTTGGTCATGGCACCTTCCTTTTCACTGTCAAATACACGCCCATAAACCATATCTCGCCGTCGTCCTTAGGAAGGCAATAACATTTCACATACCAGCTCACAGGAAGGCCGCCTTGAGACACGTTCGTCTGAAAAATTATCGTTTTAATATCTGAAATGGATGGGTGAGAAATTTCTTTCAGCCTCACCCCT
>Ga0209490_10006963_pt1 | contig 10127 bp, 7 predicted proteins | sample MAT06_FD_187209 | JGI IMG/M metagenome (GOLD analysis project Ga0209490, IMG submission 187209) | Freshwater microbial communities from Lake Fryxell liftoff mats and glacier meltwater in Antarctica - MAT-06 (SPAdes) (version 2) | ecosystem: Environmental > Aquatic > Freshwater > Ice > Liftoff...
CGAAGCCCAGCTCGCCATCTCCCTCCTCACCGAACGCCGCACCGCCCTGATCTCCGCCGCCGTCACCGGCCAGATTGACGTGCGCGATCTTGCCTCACGCGGAGACGCGGAGCACGCGGAGGAACAACCCGTCTCTGTCTTTCCCCTCCGCGCCTCCGCGCCTCCGCGTGAACCTGTCCAGCAGGTCCCTGAGCCTGTCCAGCAGGTCCCAGGATGACCGACCCCAGCAGCATCATCCTCTACACCACCCCGAACGGCACCGTTCGTGTCGAAGTGTTCATCCAGGGCGAAACCGTCTGGCTGACCCAGAAAGCCCTGGCTGAGCTGTTTGGGGTCAAGGTGCCGGCGATCAGCAAGCATCTGAAAAATATCTTCGACACGGGAGAATTGGCCGAGCCGGCAGTTGTTTCCAATTTGGAAATAACTGCCGCCGATGGCAAGGCCTACCAGACCAGCGTTTACAACCTCGACGCGATCATCGCGGTGGGCTACCGGGTCAACAGCTTCCAGGCCACCCAGTTCCGCATCTGGGCGACACAGACCCTGCGCGAGTTCATCACCAAGGGCTTCGTCCTTGACGACGAACGCCTCAAGCAGGGCAAGGCGGTCTTCGGTAAAGACTACTTCGACGAGCTGCTGGAGCGCATCCGCGAGATCCGCGCCAGTGAGCGGCGCTTCTACCAGAAGATTACCGACCTGTACTCGCTGGCATCGGACTACGCGACCGATGCGCCGCAGACCCGCGAGTTCTTCGCCGCCGTGCAGAACAAACTGCATTGGGCGATCACAGGAAAGACGGCAGCCGAGCTGATCCATGACTCGGCCGACGCGACCAAACCGGCGATGGGCCTGACCATCTGGAAGCACGCGCCGCACGGCAAGGTGCTGAAGACCGATATCAGCGTGGCCAAGAACTACCTGAACCAGGCCCATGTGCAGGAACTCAACCGCATCGTATCTGCCTACCTGGATCTGGCCGAGAACCGCGCCCAGCGCGGCCTCGTCACCACCATGGCGGATTGGGCGTCGTTCCTGAACCGTTACCTGGAACTGTCGGACTACCCGATCCTGAAGAATGCCGGCAAGGTCAGCGCCTTGACGGCCAAGCTGAAGGCCGAATCCGAGTTCGCGGTCTTCCGCCAGCGCCAGGATCAGGACTACGTCTCGGACTTCGACCGCGAGATCAAACGCTTAGAAGGCCGCAAACCGGGAAAGAAGCCAGATGGCCCTGCATAACGAGATCAACTTCGAGGTCGAGGTGTGCCAGCACTTAGCAGCCAACGGCTGGCTCTTTTCCGAAGGGAAAGGGGCCGAGGGCGATGCCGCCGCCTACGATCGTGCGCGAGCCGTCTTCCCCGCCGACGTGCTGGCGTGGGTGCAGGCGACGCAGCCGAAGGCATGGGAAACGCTGACCAAGAACCATGGCACCAAAGCGAGCGACACCCTGCTGGATCGCCTGCGTAGCCAAATCGACCAGCGCGGGACCTTGGATGTGCTGCGCCACGGCATTGAGATGCTGGGCCTCACCAAGCCTTTGCAGATCGCGCAATTCAAACCGGCCCTGGCAATTAATCCTGAGATCATGGATCGCTACGCCGCCAATCGGCTGCGCGTGGTTCGTCAGGTGCGCTATTCGCTCGCGAATGAGAACAGCCTCGACTTGGTGTTATTCCTCAACGGCGTGCCGGTCGCGACGGTGGAATTGAAAACCGACTTCACCCAGAGCCTCGGCGACGCGATTGACCAATACCGCTTTGATCGCTTCCCGCAGCTCAAGGGCGCAGCCGCTGAGCCGTTGCTGTCGTTCCCGCGTGGGGCTTTGGTTCACTTCGCGGTCAGCACCAGCGCGGTCGCCATGGTCACCAAGCTGGCTGGCCCAGCGACCCGCTTTCTGCCCTTTAACCTGGGCAACCACGGGGCAGCCGGTAATCCGGTGAACCCGAGGGGTCACCGCACCGCGTACCTGTGGGAACAGGTCTGGGAGCGCGAGAGCTGGCTAGAGATCCTGGGGCGCTACCTGATCGCCAAGCGTGATGCCAAGAAGCAGATCACTGCGCTGATCTTCCCCCGCTTTCACCAGTTGGACGTGACCCGCAAACTGCAAGCAGCGGTGTTGGCGCAGCATCAGGCGAAGACCGACCATGGCACCTACCTCGTGCAGCACTCGGCGGGGTCGGGCAAGACCAACTCGATCGCGTGGACGGCGCATTTCCTGGCCGAGCTGCACAATGCCGATCAGACCAAAGTCTTCGACAGCGTTCTGGTTATTTCAGACCGCACGGTGATCGACACCCAGTTGCAGGAAGCGCTGTTCGACTTCCAGCGTCAGACCGGGGTGGTGGCGACCATCACCAATAAAGACGGCAGCAAGAGTGCAGCTTTGGCCGAAGCGCTTTCGGGAGACAAGAAGATCGTGGTCTGTACCATCCAGACCTTTCCCTTTGCCTTGGAAGCCGTACGCGAACTGGCCGCCACCAAGGGTAAGCGCTTCGCGGTGATCGCTGACGAGGCGCACAGCTCGCAAGCGGGCGAGGCCGCCGCCAAACTGAAAGCTCTGTTGTCGCCAGCTGAATTGGCCGAACTCAGCGATGGCGGCGAGATCAGCACCGAAGACCTTTTGGCCGCCCAAATGGCGGCACGTGCTGACGAGCGCGGTATCACCTACGTCGCCTTCACAGCTACGCCTAAAGCCAAGACCATGGAGTTGTTCGGCACCCGTCCGGATCCCGGCCAGCCAGCGGGGCCGGGGAATTTGCCGACGCCCTTCCATGTCTATTCCATGCGCCAAGCGATCGAGGAAGACTTCATCCTCGACGTGTTGCAGAATTATACGTCGTACAAGCTGGCCTTCAAATTGGCCCACGACGGCAAAGACTACGATGAGATCCTCATCAACAAAAAGAAAGTCGAGCGCAGCGCTGCCCTCAAAAGTATCATGGGCTGGGTCCGCCTGCATCCCTACAACATCAGCCAAAAAGTGCAGATCGTGGTCGAGCACTTCCGTAGCTATGTGTCGCCACTGCTGAATGGTCACGCCAAGGCCATGGTGGTGGTCGGTAGTCGCATCGAAGCCGTGCGCTGGCAGTTGGCGATCAAGAAGTACATCGCCGAACACGGCTATGCCATCGGTGCGCTGGTAGCCTTCTCGGGCGAGGTAAACGATCAGGAGAGCGGACCTGATGGCTTTACCGAGAACAGCCAGGCCTTGAACCCGAACCTCAAAGGGCAGGACATTCGCGAAGCCTTTGCGGGTGATGAATACCGAATTCTGTTAGCGGCGAACAAGTTCCAGACCGGCTTCGATCAGCCTCTGTTGTGCGGCATGTATGTCGACAAGCGTCTCGCCGGTATCCAAGCCGTGCAAACCCTGTCGCGCCTGAATCGGGCGCATCCTGGCAAGGACACCACCTACGTCCTCGATTTCCTCAATGATCCCGACGAAGTCTTGGCCGCCTTCAAGACCTATCACGAAACTGCCGAACTGGCCGCCGCCACCGATCCGAACCTGGTCTATAACTTGCGCTCCAAGTTGGATGCCGCCGGTCACTACGACGACAACGAGATCAATCGTGTGGTCGCGGTCATCATGAACCCGGCGTCAAAACAGGGCGACCTGTCTGCCGCTTTAGAACCCGTCGCTGATAGACTGCTTCGTAGCTACAAAACTGCCCAGGATGCCCTGCGTACAGCCAAGGCGACCAACGCCGATGCCGCAGCCACGGCCGCCCAGGAGACCCTCAACGCCTTGACCCTGTTCAAGGGCGACATGGGGGCCTTTGTGCGGCTCTACATCTTCCTGTCCCAGATCTTTGACTACGTCAACACCGATATCGAAAAGCGCTGCATCTTCTTCAAGCACCTGCTGCCCCTGCTGGAATTTGGCCGTGAGCGTGAAGGTATCGACCTGTCCAAGGTGACGCTGACGCATCACAACCTGAAGAACCTCGGTAAACGCAACTTGGCCCTGGGCAGTGGCGAGATCCCCAAATTGAATCCCCTGACCGAGAGCGGTAGCGGGCAGGTGCAAGAGAAGCAAACCGCTTATCTTGCCGAATTGATCGATAAGGTGAACAGTCTCTTTGACGGTGAGCTGAGCGAGACGGATAAGCTGGTGTATGTGAATAACGTTATTAAGGGTAAGCTGCTGGAATCTGAAACGCTCCGCCAGCAGGCTGCGAATAACTCCAAAGAGCAGTTCGCCAATTCACCGGACCTGAAAAATGAACTCTTGAATGCGATCATGAGTGCGCTCGATGCGCATAATGCGATGAGCACGCAGGCGCTGAATTCGGCCACGGTACAGCATGGCTTGAAGGACATCTTGCTGAACCATGCTGGGTTGTGGGAGACCCTGCGGGAGCTCCCGTCGGAATAGGCTGCGGCCTTGTGGCCCTAACATATACTTCGTACCGAACTCGTGGACAGGAACGACCCGTGGACAGGCACCCCATCGCCATGCCTGTGCAAACTTTTACGCCCATTTGCATTCATGCGCCCATCATTTCCTTCGGTGCCTGTCCCGGAATTCTGTCCAATGACGTGCGCTTTCACGCATACATGTCCCGCACCAGGCGCGGCAGGCATTCCACTGCGTACGCGGGCAGCGACAATAATTGATAGCGGGCTGGTTTCCCGATGGCAGAGGTGGTGTCGATGTTCTGGATCATGGGCGGCGCGCTGTTGAAGCGCACGGCCCAGGGCAGGGCACGTTCGGCCATAAAAAGATGGAGGCTGCGCATGGCGCCACCGAGGCCGGCTTTGACTTCGACGGGAAGCACCTGGCTGGTGGGTGCCGTGAGGTAATCAACTTCTGCCGAAGACGACTTCGCTGCCCGCGACCAGTACCACAGCGCGGGATCTTCGTTGGCGTGCCCGATGAGCCGCAGTAATTGCCCGACGGCCTGTTCGGCGATGGCACCTTGATTCACCAAGGTCAGGTCGTCGGCATGTTCGAGTACCGTCAGATCCAGGCGCAAAGCCGAACTGGCGAGCCCACTATCGAGCAAGATGACCTTGGTCGTTTTGTCGTCTGCCCCCGCCCCTAAGGGCAGGCCTCGGCCATCGGTGGCGACCACGCGATGACAGACCCGCGCCGCACAAAGCAGGTCCAGGGCTTGTCGCAGGGCGGCGGCGCGCTCATCGCGGTCAACCTTGGCGTAGGTAAATTTCTGCCCGAGTTGTCGTGGCACACTGTCCAGGGTGGCAGCGAGACGACGATGATGAACGAAATTGGCATATTTGGCAAAGTCATCACGCATCGTGGCGAGCAGGTCCCGATGCACGTCGCCAACGGGCAGATACGAGCGGTCTTGAACAAAGGCAGCCACCGCTGCCGGCATGCCGCCCACCAGGACCCAGGTGCGAAACAGCGCCATCGCTTTCTGGTGAATCGACTTGGGAATGCCCGTGCGAATAATTGCGAGATCGAGTTTCTCGGTCAGCCACTCGGCCAGGGGGGCTTCGCCGCAGGCGTGACAAAACTCGAGGAATCCCATCGGCTCCAAATGGACATACGTGATGCGGCCCACCGGCATCGAGAAGCGCTGCTCACGCAGCGCAAAATCAAGGAGCGAACCTGCCGCAATGACGGGGACTTGGGGCAGCTCTTCGGCAAACCAGCGCAGCTTCGCGAGCACCGCAGGCACAGCCTGAATCTCATCCAGAAATAGGAGCGCAGACCCATCGGCAGGAATGCGTTGGCCTAGAAGAATCTCCAGGCGTTGCAGCACCTCACGCGGATCATTGCTGACAAAGGCATCGGCAGCTTCCGGCCGCCGCTCGAGGTTGACCTCTACCACCTGGCTGAAGTGCTCGGCACCCCAATTCCGTACCAGCCACGACTTGCCCACTTGCCGAGCCCCACGGAGCACCAACGGTTTACGTGGGCGAGTGAGTGCCCAGTTCGACAGGTCGCGCGATCGGATTCTCAGCATGGATATTGATAAAATACAATGCAAATAAGTCAAATCAACAGATTAAATTAGGTTCAAGCGTACTCTTTAGGAACACATAGTCAGTTTGATCGGTTTGCAGCTCACTCGTCCAGGCGGCTTGGTCGGGACTGTCCAGCCGTGACGGGCGCTCTCCCGCAGAAAGGATCGAGATGTCGACCGATTCCCTATGTGGAGGTCCGATTATGGTCCGATCTGGGATAAGGTCACGGACAGGGCACCGCATCGCCATGGTGGCGCAATGCCTTAGGCCAATCACCTTTCAGACGCCCATCGGTTCCATCGGTGCCTGTCCAGGGATTCGGGGGATTCGGCGCGTCCTAACGTGTTCGACCGCAACAGACTTTAAATTTTCGACCACTGCCACAAGGACAGCGGAGATTGCGATTGCGATTTGGAACGCGACTTGGAGCGCGATTCACCGAATCCATAACCTCTGCCGCCCGCCGGGATCCGCCTGAGGTCAAAATGGCCTTGCGGAAACGAACATACTGATTGCGCACATGATTTTTATAATTTTCATCCGCAATCGTGGTGAAAAAATCAAGCATGCCATCCGGCGAAACCACATCTGGACTGGTCAGGTCTATACTTGGGCCTTTCATTTCAGCTAACGTTTGCGCGTCTAATGGCGAGCCATACCAAGTCTGATAATATGCAGCTGTCTCCCAGCCGAAATTGATGGTCGACACATGTCGATTATTATGTCGCACATGCAGCATCGTCTTACGGCAATCGCAGTCGGCATCTGTGCAATACATGTCAAAAAACGTATAGTCACCATCCGGCAATTGCGCATGTTGAACCACGTTTACCGTGCGAACTTCACTTGCTTCGCCTAGAATTTCCCGTGCCTGGACAAATGCCATCGGTTGAGTCCTTTATCTGTGCCAACACGGCCCACATGGAGCGTAAACCGTCAGTCCGTCCACCACAACGCCGTTGACAACTTCCGCAAGCCCGATTTCCTGTGACTCTGCCCGAACCCTCACATGGTCTTGGCTGCAAACTCGTGAGAACAAACTCGTGGTCAGTCACCCATCGCCATGGTGGCGCAATGCCTTCTGCCAATCACCGTTCAAGCGCCTATCGACTCCATGGGTGCCTGTCCATGGATTCGGCGCACAGGTTCCCAGGTTCGCGGATTCGCAAGTGCAACCTTAATCCTTGGACTTATCCCTGGACAGGCACCAATTAAAACGATGGGCGCATGAATGACTGACGGCGTAAGTCATTGTTGTAATATTATTTGCATGCATGGACGTAGGTGAACGGAGTGCATGTCCACGATTCAGCATCGAGTGCATGTCCCCGATTCACGCAATGATGCCATCCTCCCAGAGCAGACCCTCTTGGAAGCGTGTCCACGGGATGGGGGGAGGGAAGGTCAGTATATATATAGTTCCGGAGACCTTGACTTCGTCAGTTAAGGTGTTTCAGTCTCTTAGAGACGAGGGCATTGAGATCATCAGGATTGCCGAAAGGGGTCCGCTTCCAGGACAAGGTCAAGTGCCGTGAGGGTTACAACCCAAATTTTTGAATGGCCCCTGCCGCGAATATCTATTAGCGAAGCTGTGAAAATAATAGATGGATGGGCTACGACCCGGGGCAAGCCTAAGGTTTGTTCAGATTTAAAGGCAGGGATGCTCGTGATCTATCGCACCGGCATTTGTGATTTCAGTCCGTGTAAGGAATTGGAGGAGCTGTCATGGTCCTGTAATCTCATAGATTTAGAAGTGGCCGATCTCGTCAAGGTGGAAGCCATTGAAAACGATCAAGTGTCTAGCGGGCTCTTGACCACGTCCGCCGGTAGGCACGCATCGCTTCCGGCTGAAACAGAAATTTCTTTCGGGAAACAAGGCGGAAAATATTTTATAGGGATGTCAATGCTTGCCGAGGATCCTATAGATGAGGCAACGAGATTGGAGGCATTCAAGTCAGTGGCATGTCAAATGGGCTATGAGCTAAAGATAATGCCCACTAAGAACGGAAAAACACTGGTTCCAAGCGATGGTAGTATGCCAATTCGCTATTTAGATGCGGGCTCTGATGGATCCCATCTCCATGCATTCAGATTGCACATCGAGCAGCCAGAAATAGCCTTTGATCGTTTTAGGGATCTCGCATCATCATTTAACGGCGGTGTATCTGCAATAGGTAGAATAAAAATGAGCCGGGTTACGGCGGTGAGAGAACGGTGGAATACTTGGTCCCAATGTTGGGAATTGGCGTGCTTGGTCCACCGTAGCAAAGACACAACGCGAGGGCCAATCAGGGAATGGTCATATTCGAAAAACGAAGATTGGTTACAGTTGCATGGTAATGACGACGGTACTTTGACGGTTTACTCAAGCTTTGAAGTGGGGGCATTATGTGCCGGTTGATCTTAGTTAGTATTATATTTGGGGTCCTGACTTGCATTGCCGGTTCTGAGCCGGCGGTTGTTACTGTGCGCCAGAGTGATCTCATGATTACTCCGGCCGCCATCGACCAGGCCACCACCACGAAAGTGCCAGTCTCCGGATGGGGCCGGGTCACGCTGAAAGATTTGTCCTTGACCGAGGCCGTGCTAGAATCAATTGAGGCCCACTTGTCGGCGACAAAGGATGTCCACATCATTCATTGCGATAATGGCAATGAATTTTCTGAACGTCTGCAGAAGATGCCCGCCCTTCTCCGTCTAAGGATGGTCCGAACTGACGTCGATGTGCTCGCGCACCCTCAGCTTCGGCAGCTTATTATCAGTGAGTCTCGGCGAGTACCCCGCTTGGTGCTTCCTGAACTTCGGCTGCTGGCAGTAAACGCTTCCGCGAGTCTGATTGATCAGCTAGAAGGAATTAGTGAGCTTGAGTTCCTATCCGATGTGCATCTGGCGAGATGTGATCTATCGGCTGGGGTTCTGCTCCACTTGATGGCCCTTCCCAATCTTCGGTCGCTTTCATTATCTGGCAGCACCATCAAGGGCATTCATTCATTAGAAGGAGTCGAATTCTCTGAATTGGAGCGATTGGATCTCTCGCAGACGATCATTGGTCGGTACCCACTCGGTCTGAAGACGCCAAACCTTAAGAGCCTTATCCTATCTGGTTCTAATCTGAAAGTTGGATCTTTGGCCGACATCCCCTCTATGCCTTTACTGGAGGAATTGGGAATTTCCGAAATAGACCTTTCCGATATGAGGCAATCCGATTTAGATGAATTGCTGCTGAAGTTTCCATTATTGTCTAGCCTTGGAGTGGGGAAATCGCAGATGTCCCTCGAGCTGCTTCAGGAGATATTCCGACGTGAATCCATAACCATCCTCGGTGCACAGGATTTAGCTTTGACGACTGGTCAGTTTATCGCCATTGTTGAAAAGGCCGGTCGAATTCCGCCACGACTGGGTCTTATGAATAATGCACTGGATGATGGGATTATTCCCATCCTCCTGCGATTCCAGGGACAAGTAACCCTTAACTTGGATGGGAATCCTATTTCTCAAGAAGGGCAAAAGGCATTACGGGACGGCTTAAAAGACGTCCGTTTAAACTTTTAATGATGGCTGTTCATCTAACCTCGCGTGGGACATTAATGGTTGTTTGAAAGGGTACCGTGGAAGGCACCTGCGGAAAGCACCTGCGGAAAGCGTTGCTAACGCGGGGCAGCGGGCCTCCGTCCGGAGCGGCTTGTTGGGCAGTTGTGATCACGCATGCCACGACCTGTGCTAAAGCGGAAGGTCTTGATTGGCGCCCCAGTGATAGTCGAGGAGGCGTTGATGATCATCGTCCCCCCACCAATCGGGAGGTAAGCGGTTCACCGCGGTTGCTTGACAGCGTTTTCGGCTTCTTTTCGGGCCGCGTAGCGGGCGGGTGTCAGTTCGCTGGGGGTGCGGCGCCGGAAGTGCAGGTCGTCGATGATGTCGGCGAGGTAGCGTTCGGGGTTGAGGCCGTGCAGGCAGGCGGATTGAATGACGGTCGAGAGCGTGGCGTAGGCTTCGGCGCCTTCGACCGAGGCGCTGAAAAGACTATTTTTGCGATGCAGGGCGTTGGGGCGCACGGCGCGTTCGGTGCGATTATTATCAATGGGCGAGGCGCCGATGGTGACGTAGGGAATAAGCCCGTCCCATTGGTTGAGGGCGTAGGTCGTCGCGCGGCCGATGCTGGATTTCGGTAAAACGGTGGGGTCGGCTCGCCAGGC
>Ga0209490_10006966_pt1 | contig 10123 bp, 11 predicted proteins | sample MAT06_FD_187209 | JGI IMG/M metagenome (GOLD analysis project Ga0209490, IMG submission 187209) | Freshwater microbial communities from Lake Fryxell liftoff mats and glacier meltwater in Antarctica - MAT-06 (SPAdes) (version 2) | ecosystem: Environmental > Aquatic > Freshwater > Ice > Liftoff...
CTGCGGTCTACCAAAAGCGTTCGATCCAGAACGCATCGATCAGAACCTTCCGCTGGCGAGGTTTAGTCGATCTGTGCGGCAGCGTACCGATCTATCTGCCCATTCGACATAACCTCAAGGACGTTGGTCGTCGACCGCTCAGCCCCAGCGTTTTGGCCCCGCGTTCGAACAGATTGGTACGCGAGCCGCCATCAACCAAAACTGAAAGGCGGCAACAAGTGAAATTCCTCTTGATTGGAGCGACCGGCCCCACCGGCGGGGAGATCGTTAAGCAGGGTCTGGCCCAAGGGCGGGAAATCACCGCGCTGGTTCGAGACGCAGCGAAAATGGTGGTGTCTGACCCCCATTTGCACTTGGTCGTGGGCGACATCCTGAATGCTCAGGACGTGGATGCCGCGATGGCGGGTCAGGACGCCGTCATCTGCTCGCTGGGCACCGGCGTGACCTTCAAGCATGTCACGCTGTTCTCGGATGGGACGCAGCACCTGCTGGACGCCATGCACAAGCATGCCGTTCAAAGAATCGTCTGCATCACCGGCATTGGCGCTGGCGACAGCCGCGGCCACGGTGGGTTTCTCTACGACCACGTTATCGAGCCGACGCTGCTGCACACGATCTATCAGGATAAGGACCGTCAAGAAGCAATGCTGCGCCACAGTGACTTGGAGTGGATCATCGTGCGCCCGGGCATGCTGACCAACGACGAAGCAACCGGCAGCTACCGGGTTTTGCTAAACCTGGAAGGCGTCACGGTGGGCAAGATCACGCGCGCCGATGTGGCCGCATTCGTTCTTCAGCAACTCAGCAGCGATGACTTTCTTCGCAAGACGCCAGTGCTGACGGCTTAAACGGCTGAGCATGGAAGTTGCGCACGTCGTCCTTCCAGCCATTGACGCGATAGCGGCGGTTGGGGTGGCAGCGGTGGGCGTTGCTCCACCGGTCTTCAGCATGCGAGGCGTGAGCAAGGTCTACGGCACCGGCGACGCGCAAGTGCATGCGCTGCGCGATGTCAGCCTGGACATCGGTCGCGGCGAGTTCGTGGTGCTGCTGGGCGCCTCGGGGAGCGGCAAGTCCACGCTGCTCAACATACTGGGCGGGCTAGACGTTCCAAGTAGTGGCAAGGTGCACTTCGGAGACCTGACGCTCAGCGGTGCGGCCGAGGCCGACCTCACGCGCTACCGGCGTGAACACGTCGGCTTCGTGTTTCAGTTCTACAACCTGATCCCCAGCCTGACCGTGTACGAGAACATTGCGCTCGTCACCGATATTGCGCCGCACCCGATGCCGATCGACGAGGCGCTGGCGATGGTGGCGCTGACGCCCAGGCGCGACCACTTTCCGTCGCAGCTCTCGGGGGGTGAGCAACAGCGTGTGGCCATCGCACGCGCTATCGTCAAAAAGCCTGACGTGCTGCTGTGCGACGAGCCCACAGGAGCGCTGGACTACGCCACCGGCAAGCTGGTATTGGACGTGATTGCGCGCATCAACGCCGAACTCGGCACGACGGCGGTCGTCATCACGCACAACGCGGCCATAGCACGCATGGCCGACCGCGTCATCCGGTTGGGCGACGGCCGCGTACTGGGCGTTGAGATGAACGCCAGCAAGGTGTCACCGTCGGAACTGTCGTGGTGAGACCGTCGTGGTGACGACCTGGTTATGAAAGCCCTCGACCGCAAACTCCTGCGCGATCTGCGTCTGATGTGGAGCCAAGCGCTGACCATCACCTTGGTGGTGGCCAGTGGCATTGGCGGCTTCATCACGACCTTGTCGGCGGTGGATTCCTTGGCGCTGTCGCGCGACCGCTTCTACAACGACAACCACTTTGCCGATGTGTTTGCCAGCGTCAAGCGCGCGCCCGACTCGGTCGTCGAGACGCTGCGCGCGCTGCCCGGCGTGGCCGATGTGCAGACCACGGTGGAAGAGCTGGTACGCATCAGCATCGCGGTCGACGGTGCAAGCAAAACAACTGGCGACGCCATCACCGGCCAGCTGATCGGTATCGACGCCCGCACCGGCCTGCGCCTGAACCGCATCACGCTGCGCAGCGGCCATGCCGCCGATGCGTCGCTGTCACCCGGGCGACCCCTGCCCGACGGCGCGCTGCCGTGCTGGGTGTCCGAAGCCTTTGCGACCGCGCATGGTTTGAAGCCCGGGGCGCGGCTGAACGCGCTGATCAACGGCAAGCAGCGCACGTTGGCGATAGTGGGGGTGGCGCTGTCGCCCGAATTCATCTTCGCTGGGCTCTGGGGCTCGCCAGACCAGCGTGGCTTTGGTGTTTTCTGGGTCGACGCCGAGGCGCTGGCCGCGGCTTTCGACATGACCGGCGCCTTCAACCGCGTGGCGCTGCGCCTGGCGCCGCAGGCCGATGCCACCGCCGTTATCGCCGCCGTGGGCAACGCACTGCAAAGCTACGGCGGGCGTGAAGCCATTGGCCGGGCAGACCAGACATCGCACGTGATGGTGGAAAACGAGATCAAACAACAACGTCTGCTGGGCACGCTGCTGCCGTCGATCTTCTTGGCGGTGGCAGTGTTCCTGCTCAACGTGGTGATCTCGCGCCTGGTGGCCACGCAACGCGAACAGATCGCGGCCCTGAAGGCACTGGGCTACCCGAACAGGACCATCGCTGCGCACTATCTGAAGCTGGTGCTGCTCATCGCCACTGCGGGGCTGGTACTGGGCTTGCTGCTCGGGCGTGTGCTGGGGGGGCTGTTCATCGGGATGTATGCAGAGGTCTTCCGCTTCCCGCAGTTAGAGCACCACATCGCGCCTTGGCTGATCGCCACGAGCGTGTCGCTGACGGTGGCCACCACCGTGCTCGGCACGTTGAATACCTTGCGCGCCACGGTGCGGCTTTCGCCAGCCGAAGCCATGCAGCCGCCGGCGCCAGGCCATTACCGGCGCACGCTGTTGGAGCGCATGGGCGTCACTTGCATCGCCACGCCGCTGCGCATGATCCTGCGCAACATCGAGCGCCGGCCCTGGCGCAGCGGACTGTCGGTGGTGGGCGTCGCCGCGGCGCTGGCGCTGGTGGTGATGGGCAACTATCTGCGCGATGCGATGGAGGTCATCATCGACAACCAGTTCAATCAGGCTATGCGGCTGGACGTGACGGTGTGGACCTTCGAGCCGGTCAGCGACACTGCGCTGGCCGAGATGCGGCACCTGCCCGGTGCGACGGCTGTCGAGTCGGTTCGTCTGGTGCCCGTGACCCTGGTCAACGGCCACCGCCGCCAGCGCGGCGAGCTGCGCGGCTACCCCCTGCAGCCCGAGCTGTACCGCATCGTCGACATGTCCGGGAACGCCCATGCGCCGACGGGTGACGGCATGCTGCTGACCGATCGCCTGGCCCGCAAGCTGGACCTGCGTGCAGGCGACACGGTGCAGGTCGAGGTGCGCCAGGGCCGCACCCGCACGCTGGTGCTGCGCGTGGACGGGCTGGTGGCCGAGATGATGGGATTGAACGCTTACATGAACCGCCCTGCGCTGAACCGCGCGCTGGGCGAGGGCAATCTGTCCAGCGGATTCGCGCTGACGGTCGAGCGCGGGCGCGAGGCCGAACTGCTGGCCGCCACGCGTGAGATGCCGAAGGTCGCGGGAGCGTTCAGCAAAGGTACCTTGCTGCGCAACATGCAAGACGTGAACGCGCGCAACATCAACATCATCAGCACGGTGCTCACCGTGTTCGCCAGCATCATCGCCGTGGGCGTGGTCTACAACAACGCGCGCATCGCGCTGGCAGAACGCACCTGGGAACTGGCCAGCCTGCGCGTGCTGGGTTTCACACGCGCCGAGGTCTCGGGGCTGCTGCTGGGCGAGATGGCGATCTTCATCGCGCTGGCACTGCCGCTGGGCATGCTGATGGGCTACGGCTTGGTGCATGGCATGGCAGCGGCGTTGGCCTCAGATCAGTTCGCCTTCCCGGTTGTCATTCGCGCCCGCACCTTTGCATGGGCCGCGCTAGGCGTAGTGGCTGCGGCCACGGCCAGCGCGCTGGTGGTGCGCCGGCGCATCGATCGCCTGGACATGGTGGCCGCATTGAAGACACGGGAATGAACGCACGGAGTGAACCGCAATGAGCGAAGGCATGAAAACCAGCACACGCTGGATGGTCGCGGGCGGTGCCTTGGCAGCACTTGCCTTGCTGGCATGGGCCCTGGCGCCGCGTGCACTGGAGGTCGACGTGGCCACGGTGACCGAGGGTCCCTTCGAGCAGAGCATCGGCGAAGATGGCAAGACACGGCTGGCTGATCGGTTCATGGTCTCGGCGCCGCTGGCCGGGCGCTTGTCGCGCATCACGCTGCGCGAGGGCGACAGCGTCGTTGCAGGCGCGGTGCTGGGCAGCCTGTCACCGCTGCTATCGCCGCTGCTGGACGAACGCGCGCTGAAACAACAGACTGCCCACGTCGAGTCGACGCAGGCGATGGTGCGGCGGGCTGCGACGCGCATCGATAGCGCGCGGCTGGGCATCGCGCGGGTGAATGTCGAACTGCGCCGCAACGAGCAGCTCGTCAAAGATGGCTTCATCACGCCCAGCCGAATGGAAACGGACCGCCTGGCTGAGCGGGCCGCGCACAAAGAGGTCGAAGCAGCGGTCGAGGAACACCACATGGCCGAGCACGACATGGAACAGGCCCGCGCCGCCCTGGATGTACTCCGCCAACCAGGCAGCGCAGCATCAGGCCGCGCCTTCGAGCTGCGTGCGCCGGTGGCAGGCAAGGTGCTACGCGTGCTGCAGCCCAGCGAAGCCACAGTGGCCCTAGGCACGCCGGTCATGGAGCTGGGTGACCTGGGTCGGCTGGAGGTGGTAGCGCAGCTGCTCAGTGCCGACGCGATGCAAACGCCGCCAGGCACGCGCGTGCGCATCGAGCAGTGGGGTGGTACGGGGGTCTTGGCGGGGAGTGTGCGGCGCGTCGAACCGTCGGCCATCACCAAGGTCTCGGCGCTGGGTGTGGAAGAGCAGCGCGTCAACGTGCTGATCGACATCACCAGCCCGCCTGCGCAGTGGCTCAATTTGGGCGATGGCTTTCGGGTCGAAGTCCGCCTAGTGGTGCTGCAAACCGACAAGGCAATGCAAGTGCCAGTCAGCGGAGTGTTTCCGTGGCCGGGTGGCCAGCCCGGTGAGATGGCTGTTTTTCTGCTGGACGGAAGAAAAGTTAAGCAGGTGCCTGTGGTGCTGCGAGCGCGCAACGCCACCAACGCCTGGGTCACCCAAGGGCTGAAGGCTGGCGAGCGCGTGGTGGTGTACCCGCCCACCGCGCTGAAAGACGGTGCGCGTGTCAAAGCGCGGCGCGGCTCAAATTGACTGTTGCCACCAGACCGAACCGGTCAAAGAGCCTATCGCCCAATCGACGTTTCTCTATAACGACCGGATGGTGACGATTGCGGCATGCGTGATGTGCGCGGAGAGTAACCCGATACAGACAAGCAGGTACATCCACCAGCGATAGAAGTGGCCCCAGAAGAGCCGCTAGCCCAACATGGCAAGGCTGGGTAGCCACAAGATTGGCGTGTACGCCGGTGCAAGCGAACCCAGCGTACTTGTGGACCAAGCGCTATGGGGCCACAGTACATCAAGGCCAACCAACTGGCGAAATAGGCAAGGGTCCCGAACACGAACACCAACAAAGCGCGACGCTCCGCGATCGTCGCCAGTCGAAGCGGCATGGCGAACGGAAGACCGAATAGAAAACCCGGAACAGGTTTTCGATGAATGTCAATGGGCCAGGAATGTCCCGCCAGAATTCTGATATTGCAGACGGCGGCATCAGCTTGCTGGTGAACGCCAAGTTCCATGCAATGGCGGAAAACAGAAGCAACCCGCAGCTGAACGCGTAGCGGCTGAAACCGGGTTCAGAGTCTTCGCCCACGGCCTGCCCTTGACGCATTTCATCCATTCAATCTCCTAAAAACGATGCCTGCGTACGCCACCAGCGCCCAGCCTAGACCAGCCAGCAAGCCCAGCCTTGGCACGAGCCAAAAGCAAGGCGCCCCCGCACAACACCCGCCTCGATGAACAACAATCCTTGGGTCACGAACAGCTCTACAAAGCCCCAGGCTGCGGCGCTGATCGTCCAATGGCGCATGCCCTGACAGGCAACACCGGTCCACAGCCACATTGCAGCCAATCCGGCCGCAACCACGCGACTGCGCTGCTGCGAGGGTCAAATGATGAAGATCACCATCCACAGCGCCAGCAGATACGCCACCACTTGAGCGGGCCACACCGCCTCGTTGTAGGCGACGAAGACAGCCAGAAATTGTTCGCGCGTGAACGGCAACATGCTGTCACTCCTGCTGGATTCAGTGCGAAGCCCTAAGCAGGCGCCACAAGCTTGTCGGGCGATCGCTCACCGGTGAAAAGCAGCGCAACTGCCGTCAGGACCAGGATGCCGACGACGATCTGAAACGGGCGCAGATTGCTGCCATCTGGCAGCACCATCACCGGGATGATCAAGGACCAGGCATTCACAGCGGTGTGCAGCACCAGCACCGGAACGATGCTCCCCCGGCTGCAGTTGAACAACCAGGCAAAGAGCACCGATGAGGCGATGGCGCTGAGCGCATACAAGCCCATCGGCAGATGGCTTTGCACCGTGTCCGCGCTGTAGAACAGCGGCAGATGCCAGACCGCCCAGACCACACCCAGCATCAAACTGGCAGCACGCCATCCCCACCGCGCTCGCAAGGCGGGCAAGGCGTATCCGCGCCAGCCGAACTCTTCACCGAGCGGGCCGCCCACCAAAAAGATGAGCAAGAAGTTGAACGCAGCCATGCCCCAACGATCTGCGGCCGGTGAAGCTGGCAAGGTGCCGCCGAACGCGACGTGGACCGCGGCAGCCAGGCTCATGAAGGCAACCGGGAACAAGAAGGCCAGCAAGACCCAGCGCCAGCCGACGCGCCATCGCAGGCATTTCATCAGCCAGCGGCGCAGGCCTGCCTTACCAGCGCAATTGGCCATCACAACTACCGCCGCGAGGCTTGGCCCGAAGCCGCCCACCAACGATAATACGGTGGCTGCAACGGGCGCATCCGCCTTGATTGCCCGTGCAAGTAGCCAGCATGCCCAGGACCAGGCAAACGCCAGGGCGAAGAAGGTCAGCAGGGACGCTGCTGAGCGTGTCTCGCCGTCGTGAACGGCGGGATTGGGCATCACGACCGCACCGGGTGGTGAAGGCATCTGCGGCGTCATGGCCGGGTCGATGGCAAGAGTAGTTCGACGATGGCTGCACGGACCTCGTCGTCGTGCCCGACCCAGGTGTGTCCGCCTTCGTTGAACCCGATGAACTTCGCACCGGCAATGTGGTTGGCGGTGTACTGCGCGCTGGCATAGGTACCGTAGCGGTCGTCACGTGCGCTGATCACCAGGGTCGGCACACGGATCGACTCCAGCGGGGACGGCGTCAGGTGTTTGCCGACAGCCGTATCGCTGCGCAGGCCCTCGGCGCGTAAGGACACCGGCAGGATGTTTTCGAGCATCGCTTCGACCCGCGCCCGCTCCGGCAGGCTGGCATGCGCCAGCAGTTCTGGCGGTGTGGCGAGCACCACCTTGATCACCTGGTCGCGCGCCAGATGCAGCCCGGACCAGAACAGGAAGTCCGATCCGATCAGCCGCATCATCAGCGCCTCGACCCACGGCGGCATGGGCGGCGCGGAATCCGCCTGTGTCGGCGGCTTGTAGGTCAAAGGCACCAACAGCACCAGTGCGGTCACGCGGTCAGGGTGGCGGATGGCCATTTGCAGCGCCGACGGCGCGCCTGCCGAGCCGCCCATGACTGCTGCCTTGGCGATACCCAAAGCATCGAGCAGGCAGACATGGGCATCAGCCTGCGCCGCTGCAGACGCATCCGGCGGCATGGGTGTGCGCAGGTAGCCGAAGCGGGACATCGCGATGACGCGGGTGCCGCGTGAGGCCAACCCTGCTGCGAACGCCATGCCCTGGTCGTGGCCCCCGCCACTGCCGTGAACAGCCAGCAGCGGCGGGCCAGCGCCGACTTCCTGGTATTCGATGGGGCCGCAGCGTGTCTGCAGCAAAACGCCGCCTTGCGCCGCGTGGGCAAACGCGCGCTGCATGTCGTCGTCAAATCGCGATTTGACGATCAGCGCCGCAACCAATGCGATTGCAATGGCCAACGCAAGAGCGGTGAAGAGAACCCGGCGACCTTGGATACTCATGGTGCAGCCGTAAGCTTCGCGCCTTGCGCCTCGGTGTTCATTGCAGGCATCGCGCGCAGCGTCACGGAATGAGCATGCGGCAGCGGCTCGGAGGCTCTGCCACGACATTGCAGACTTCGAAGGCTTCAGGCTTGGTAGCGCCGCGCGCAGTCCTGAACGGACCGAAGCACTCGATGCTCTCCATGTACAAGCGCTGCCAGGTCTTGCAGTCTGTCTGATCGTTGGGTAGCTGGGCCGGCCGCTTGCCCGCTGGCGCCGACGCGGCAGCCGCACTCACTGCATTCGCGGCACTCGGGATGTTCGCTGACGTTCTGTGTCGTTCGGCTGCCCTGGCTTTCTCCTGCTGGGAGCGTGCCAGCGCGTCGCGACGCCGCTCCGCACTGGGCTCGTTGGCTGCTGCACCCACTTGCTTGGCGACGCCCTGGTATCGCTGCGGCACGACTTCTGCGTAATGGACCTTTCCTTGGTCATCGACCCAGCGATAGACCGCAGCACCCGCCACGCTGAGCGACGCTGATGTCAGCAGACACAGTGCGCCGATGAAGGCGGCGGGACGAAGTCGACGCCTTGAAGTGGCAAAGATAATCCGGAGTGGTTTCATGCTCATGGCACCTCGATCCGGTGGCCGCGCACCGGGAATCGGCCGTTGAACTGGATGGGCCGTGGATCACCACTCAGCGGCGCCTCGGTCGAGCCTGGCGCTTGCGCGTGAATGTGCAGGTGCGGCTCGCCGGTGTTGCCTGAGTTGCCCACCAGACCGAGCCAGTCACCCACGGCGATATGGGCTCCAGCACGCACCTGCACGCTGCCCGGCTGCAGATGGCCGAGCATCACGTCCGCCCCGGTGCAGCGCAGTACGACATGGTTGCCTGCCAAGTGTTCACGGTCCATTTCAGGCACCTGCATGTCGGGCAGTCCGTCTACGGCCATCACGACCTGACCCGCGCAGGGCGCCAGCACGTGCGTTCCGTAGATGACGTAGGCGCGGAGGTCGGCAGGCTGCACACCACGTGCACGCATGCCGAACCCGTCCAGCGCCACGATGTCTACACCATAGGATTGCCCCAGCCACGCGCGGTAGCGGGGAACTGTGACGTCGAGCGTTTCAAGGTGCAGGTTGGTGCTGAAACCGCTGCCGCCGTTCACGACGAGATAGTGACCACGCGCCAGCGGGAAGGCCAGATTCACGATGCCCGCCGCCGTGTTGGTGCGGCTTCGCCATGCGATGGCCGTACCGTAGGTCGAGGTGGCACCCACCGCGATGAACAGAATCATCACGGCCCACGCGCCCCAGGTGGCCGGCACCGTGGACGAGAAGGGCCGCACGCGGCGCCACCCCAGCCACGTCGCCACACAGAGCGCGACGGCAAACAGGTACGGCGCCCACCAAGGCGGCAACAGCCAGATGCCCTGCAACGCCATGACGGCCAGCGCTGCGACGCTGCCCAGCACCTGCACCAAAAAGCCCAGACCACTGCGCGCAGGGCCCCACATCAGCCAGCCGATCAGGATCAGCGGCACTGCGAACTGAGCTGCGTACAACCAGGTCATGGCGCCGACCTGGCTTGCACAGGGTTCACGGCGAGAACTCGTAGACCAACAATGTGATGTCGCCGACGAAATAGGACTTGCCGCCCTTGGCGACCTCGCCGCGCGTCGGCACCATCATGCCGTCGCGCAGCTGGTAGTTTGAGAGGGTGCAATCCCAAGACAGCATGACCATGTCTTTGCCTACGCCGGAGCCCCGCGCGTCTGCGTGCACCGACGTGATCAGCCCGGCGTCATCGAACCTGAACAGCAGGGTCAAGCTGATCGGGCCGTCCACCAGTGTGGCATTCGCTGAGTGATCGTCCACCCCCACCCAGGTCACGCCCTGGCTGGGCAGCAGCGCGGTGGGGTACCACACCATCTCGGCGAAGTAGCGCATCAGTTCGCCGCGGGCGAT
>Ga0209490_10006976_pt1 | contig 10112 bp, 7 predicted proteins | sample MAT06_FD_187209 | JGI IMG/M metagenome (GOLD analysis project Ga0209490, IMG submission 187209) | Freshwater microbial communities from Lake Fryxell liftoff mats and glacier meltwater in Antarctica - MAT-06 (SPAdes) (version 2) | ecosystem: Environmental > Aquatic > Freshwater > Ice > Liftoff...
AGCGCGACCCGTTCTCCTACGCCCGCCCGGACACCCCCGAGCTCTCCGACGGTGGCGACGCGTGGCTCGAATCGACGCCCGCGGTGCTCCCCTTCTACCAGGCCCGCGCCGGACTCGACTTCACCCTTGCCATCGGCGTCGATCGGCTCCGCAGCTACAACCTCGCCCAGCAGGCCCTCCTCGCCGGCGAGCTCCGCGCTCGCGACGTTCGGGTTCGGGAAATCGACCCTCGCGGCGCGTTCCTCCTGCTCCCCCATCCCGACGCCGCCGCGTGGTGTGCGACACTCCGCTCGCGCGGCCTGATCGCCGACGCGCGGGGACCGCATATCCGGCTCTGCCCCGACATCCTCACCTCGGCCGAAGAGATGGAGCGGGCCGCGGAAATCGTGGCCGACTCGCTGGGCTGATCTCGCACGCCGCGTCCGATCGCGGATCACCCGGGCAGCACCACCACGAAGTCGGTTCCGCGCCCGCGTTCGGTGACGACGTCGAGCCGCCCCCCGTGGGCCTCGATGATCCGCCGCGTGGTCGGCAATCCGAGGCCAGTCCCGCCGGACTTGGTCGTGAAGTACGGCGTGAACAGCCGCGGCATCACCTCCGGGTCGATCCCCGGCCCGGTGTCGGTCACGTGCAGACACAGCGTCGGCCCACCCTCGGCGTCCGAGCCCCGCTCGGTCCGCAGGATCAACTCCTTCGCCCGCCCGTCCGTCGCCGCCGTCCCCGAACTCGCGTCGGCTTTCGTCGGCGAAGCCATCGCCTGCACCGCGTTCAGCATCAGGTTCAGAACCGCCTGCTTGACGTGCGGGACGTCGATGCTGCCGGTGAGTTCGCCCGTCGCGAGATCCGTCCGCAGCCGCACGCCCTGCGCCTCGGCCTGCGGCAGGAAGAAGTCGGCCAGCTCTTCGACGACGCGGTTGAGGTCGGCCCCCTTCCGGTCCAGCCGCAACTCACCCGCGTAGTCGAGGAAGTCGGCGAGAATCCCCCTGAGCCGCTCGACTTCGCGGCGCAGCGACGACACCCGCCTCGACAGCCGTCGCTTGGACTCGGGGTCGGTCGCGGCGTCGACGGGCAGCTCATCAAGGCCCTCGGCCAGGAGCTGGGCGTTGAGCCCGATCGTGGAGAGGGGGTTCTTGATCTCGTGCGCGAGCCCGCCGGTCATCGCGCCGATCTCGGCCAGCCGCTCCGCCGAGCGGGCCCGACGCTCCGCCTCGCGGACTCGCGCCAGCGAGCGCCGGATTTGCCAGCGGGCCACGGCCGCCGCGCCGGCGACGCCGAGCGCGAGGCCACCGAGGAATGCAAGGATGCTGCCCACAGGGCGGGAGTATGGGCCGCCCTCGCCCCCGGGGCAACCCGCGCGGGCGTCCGCGTTCAGCGCCGCGGCGTGCGCGAGTAGGTCTGCCGCGCCGCCTCGGTGACCTCGACGCCGGCTTCGACGCGAGCGACCTTGGTCGCCTTCCAGCCCTTGTCCGTCCGGACGGCGTCGTACACCACGCCGGTGCCGTCCTTCAGCACCCGGAACCCCTCCCCCTCGATGACGCTGTAGTGCGTGAAGATGTCCTGTCCCTCGGGGCCGACGATAAAGCCGAATCCCTTGCGCGGGTCGAACCACTTGACCACGCCCTCGATCCCGTCGATCTGCGACAACGCCGTCTCACCGTCCATCTGCACGCTCCCCGCGAGGGCCCCGCTCCCGCCCCGGTCGGCCGAGTATCCGTTCCCGTCGCCACACAACAGACACGCACACGCGGCTGCGACCCGGGTGGTCCAGATTACCAACACCTCTCATACCGGGTCAAACGCCGAGCGTTGCATGGAATGGTTCTAAATGAGAACCGGAGAGCCGAGGGGCTCTCCGGACAAGGATGTCCATAATCAGGCGATCGTCTCGGACGGGCCGCCGACGGTTCGGATCAGACCGGGGCGACGCCCTTGGCCCGCGCCTCGTCGGCGAGCACGGCCTTGCGGCTGAGCTTGATCCGGCCCTGGTCGTCGACGTTGATGACCTTCACCTTGACGACGTCGCCGAGCTTGACCACGTCGCCCACGCTCTTGACGTAGCCGTCGGCGAGTTCGGAGATGTGGCACATGCCGTCGGTGCCGGGGGCGAGCTCGATGAAGGCGCCGAAGTCCTTCATGCTGACGACCTTGCCGGTGTAGATCGTGCCGACCTTGATCTCCTCGCAGAGGGCCTCGATCTCGCTGCGAGCGCCGTCGATCGACTCGGCGTTGAGGCCGGCCAGCTGCACGGTGCCGTCGTCGTCGACGTCGATGGTGACGCCGTAGCGGTCCTGCAGGCCGCGGATCATCTTGCCGCCGGGGCCGATCAGCTTGCCAATCTTCTCCGGGTCGATGCGGAGGGTGATGAGGCGAGGAGCGAGGGGGCTGATGGCCTCGCGGGGGGCGGGGATGATCCCCTCCATCACCTCGATGATCTCGATCCGGCCGGCCTTGGCCTGATCGAGGATCTTCTCGATCTGGGCGAGGGAGAGGCCGCGGGTCTTGAGGTCGAGCTGGATGCCCGTGATCCCGTCGCGGGTGCCCGAGACCTTGAAGTCCATGTCGCCGAAGAAGTCCTCCTCGCCGATGATGTCGGTGACGAAGACCTCGTTCTTGTCGTTGTCGTCGGCGAAGCGGCCCACCGAGATGCCCGCGCACGTCGCCCGGATGGGGACGCCCGCGTCCATGAGGGCGAGGCACCCGCCGCACACCGACGCCATCGACGACGAGCCGTTGCTCTCGGTGATGTCGCTGACGACGCGGATGGTGTAGGGGAAGTCCTCGGGGCTGGGGAGGATCGCCATGAGCGACCGTTCCGCCAGGGCACCGTGGCCGATCTCGCGCCGGCCCGGGCCGGTGATGCGCTTGACCTCTCCCACCGAGAAGGGGGGGAAGTTGTAGTGCAGCACGAACTTCTTGCTGTACTCGGCGATGAGGCCGTCGACGATCTGCTCGTCCTTGCCCGTGCCAAGCGTCACGCTGCAGAGGCTCTGCGTCTCGCCCCGCTGGAAGAGCGCCGAGCCGTGCGTGCGGGCGAAGACGCCCACGGTCCCGCTGATGGGGCGGATCTCCGTCGGCCCCCGCCCGTCCGCGCGGACGCGGTCCTGGACGATGAGCCGGCGCGTGACCTTCTCCTCGAGCCGCTTGAATGCCTCCTTGGCCATCGTGCGGTTCTTGAGGCTCAGCGCGTAGTCGCCGTACGTCCCGCCGGAATTGAGCGCGAAGTGCGTGTCGAGCGTCTTCTTGCGAAGCGCGTCCACCGCCTCGGTGCGGGCCTTCTTGCCCTTGACCTTCCGCGCGGCGGTCATCTCCTTCTCCGAAGCCTGCAGCACCTTCGCCGTGACCTCGGGGCTGGGCAGGTGGCTCTCCCCCGCCCGCTTGGGACGCCCCGCCTTGGCCACCAGCTCGTCGCTCAGGTCCAGCAGCTGGCGGATGTGCTCGTAGCCGAACTCGAGCGCCCCCATCATCCCCGCCTCGTCGATCTCCGCCGCCCCGACCTCGATCATGTTCAGCCCGTCGCGGTGCCCGGCCAGCACCACGTCCATGTCGCTGAAGTCCATCTGCGACACCGTCGGATTGATCACGAACTGCGCCCCGTCGTCGGTGTGGATCCGCCCCACCCGCACCGTCGCCAGCGGCCCCTCGAAGGGAACGTCGCTCAGCGCGAGCGCCACCGCCGCCGCCGTGCCCGACAGCACGTCCGTGTCGTTCTCGCCGTCGTGGCTCATCACGAAGACCTGCACCTGCACCTCGTCCAGGAACCCGTCGGGGAACAGCGGCCTGACCGGGCGGTCGATCATCCGCATCGTCAGGATTTCCTTCTCGTTGGGCGCCCCCTCCCGCTTGCGGAAGCCGCCGGGGAACTTGCCCGCCGCCGACGTCTTCTCGCGGTAGTCGACCGTCAGGGGGAAGAAGTCGATCCCCTCCCTGGGGCTCGACCGAACCACCGTCGCCAGCACCGCGCTCCCGCCGTAGGTCGCGATCACCGCGCCGCCCGCCTGCTTGGCCACGACGCCGGTCTCCAGCGTCAGCGTCCGTCCGCCGATCTCGCGCTGGACGCGCACCAGACCCTCTTCCCCTGAAACGAGTTGTGCCATGCCTTCATCCTCGAGGTTGTGGCCCGCGTCTAAACGCGGACCCGGCGCTCGGCCTGGACGCCCGTCCATGCTCGATCGCCATCGCCAAGGTTGTCCCGGCTTCCCCGAGCGCCCACGAAAGGCAAAGGGCGAAGGGCACGCGGCCGATTCAGACGGCGTCCCCGTCCTCCCCCGGCCGACTGCGGGTCGCCTACTGCCGCCGCAGCGCTCAGAGAGCCGGGCGTTCCATCGTCCGCACCCACCATCCCGGGGGAACACGGCCCCCGGAAAACGAACCGGCCCGGGGCGACGCCGCCCCGGGCCGAATGATCTTACTTCCGCAGGCCGAGCTTCGCGATCAGCTTCTGGTAGTCGGCCGGATTGGTCCGGGCGAGGTACTTCAGGAGTTTGTTCCGCCGGCCGACCATCATCAGCAGCCCCCGCCGGCTGTGGTGGTCCTTGTCGTGCCCCTGCAGGTGCTCCGCAACTGCCTTGATCCCCGCCGTCAGCAGCGCCACCTGCACCTCGGGCGAGCCCGAATCCGTGTCGTGCCTGCGGTGCGTCGAGGCGATCTCTTTGCGGTGTTCAACGAGCAGTGCCATCGTGCCTGTCTTCCTGAAGCTGACCGTGATCAGACGGTGTCGAAAACGTCTCGGGGGAATCCCTCGAACGAGAGGCGAAGGGTAGACCCGCGTCCGGATGGGATCAACCACCTCGACGACGCGCCTCCGCCGCCGGACCGACGAATGCGAAGGTCCGCCCCGCCCCACGCCGGCTCCGGGAAGCTCTTCGTATGCTCCCGGCATGCTTCCCATGCCCCCCACCGCCGCCCCGACCACTGCCGCCCCTGCCGCGGCCGCCCCCCTTCAGGTCTCCCGGCGCGTCCGGGACCTCAAGCCCTCCGTGACCGTCGCCTTCATGAATCGGGCCAAGGCCATGAAGGCCGCCGGTAAGGACGTGCTCTCCTTCGCCGCCGGCGAGCCCGACTTCGACACCCCGGATCAGGTCAAGAAGTCCGCCGAGCGAGCCCTTGAGGCCGGCATGACCAAGTACATGCCCACCCTGGGCGACCCCGAGACCCGCAAGGCCATCGCGGACAAGCTCGTCCGCGAGAACGGCATCCCCACCACGCCCGACCACATCGCCATCTCCGCCGGCGGCAAGCACGCCCTGTACGTCGCCGCCCACTGCCTCCTCGATCCGCCCGCACCGGGCGAGGCTCCCCAGGACGTCCTGCTCCCGGTCCCGGCCTGGGTCAGTTACGCCCCAATCGTCGAGCTCGCCGGCGGCCGCATCGTCGAGATCGAGACCGAGGCAACGTCCGACTTCAAGATGACCCCCGACCAACTCCGCCGCGCCATCACCCCGCGGAGCCGCCTGCTCATCATCAACTCTCCCAGCAACCCCTGCGGCACGATGTACTCCGAGGCCGAGCTCCGCGCCTTCGCCGCCGTCGTGGAGGAGGCCGCCCGCACCGTCGCTCCGGCCCTGGTCGTCATCTCCGACGAGCTTTACGAAAAGATCGTCTACGGCGGCATCCCCCACTTCTCCATCGGCTCGGTCCCGGCCATCGCCGAGCGCACGCTCACGATCAACGGCCTGTCCAAGGCCTACGCCATGACGGGGTGGCGCATCGGCTACACCGCCGCCAGCGGCCGCTTCGGCCGGCAGGTCATCGACGCCATGGGCACGCTCCAGGGCCAGATGACCACCAACATCACCAGCTTCACCTACCCCGCCATCCGCACCGCCCTGACCGACACCGCCCCCGACGTCGAGCGGATGCGCACCGCCTTCGCCGCCCGCGCGAAGCTCGTCCACGCCCTCGTAAGCGCCCTCCCCGGCGTCGTCTGTCCCCGCCCCACCGGGGCCTTCTACCTCTTCCCCGATGTCTCCGCCCACTTCGGCAAGACTACCCCCGCCGGCACGCGCATCGATTCCTCCATGGCCCTCTGCAACGCCCTCCTCGAGGAGTCGCTTGTCGCCTTCGTCCCCGGCGAGGACTTTGGCGGCTGCGGCGACCGCTGCGTCCGCATCTCCTTCGCGTGCAGCGAGGCCCAGATCACCGCTGGCATCGGCCGCTTCGCGAAGTTCCTCGCCGACCTTCGCTGAGCGCACGGCCCTCGCTTGGATCCTGCGGGACCATTCCCAGGAACGTTGCCAAGGTTTTCCTTGTGCCCCCCGGGAAGGCCGGATATACCCGTCTCACCCCCGGAGCCACCCATGCGATCCTCCTTCGCGTCCGTCGCCCTCGTCTGCGCGACCGTCGTCGCCACCGCCGCCATCCTCACCGTCGCCGGGCCGCTCTCCCCCCCGGCAGGCCCGGTCTCGAGCACCCACAAAACCCTTAGCCAGGTCGAGCCACGCTTGGCCGTCAGCCCCGGAACCACCCCTGGCGACGCCGCCAGCCTCTACAGGATCAGCCAGCCGGGCTCCTACTACCTGACGGGGAATATCTCCGTCCCCCCCGGGTTGAATGGGATCACGATCCTGGCCGACGACGTCACCATCGACCTGGGCGGGTTCGTGATCTCGAGCCCGGTCGCGACCGGAGCCGGGATTATCTCCGCCGGGTCCGCCCAACGCGCGGCCGTGCACGACGGCCGCGTCACCGGCTTCGGCACCGCGATCGATCTCCTGACCGCGCCCGCATGCCGCGTCGAGCGGGTGAGCGTCGCCGTAGGCGCCGGTGCCTCCCACGGAATCCGCGTGGGCACAGGGGCTTTGGTCATGGCGTGCGAAGCGACGGCCTCGGGGAGCCTCGGTGACGGCATCGTCGCCACATCGGGCGCCCGCGTCATCGACTGCACCGTCAGCGGCGCCGGAGGCGACGGCATAAGGGTCGGCGCCGGCGGCACGGTCGCCGGCTGCTCGGCCGTCTCCAACGGCCAAGTCGGGTTCAACCTCGGCGCCGGCTTCAGCGCCTCCGCGACCAATTGCATCGCCTACCTCAACGGGTCCGACGGGTTCATCCTCGGCGGCAGTTCCAGCGCCACGGCGTGCACGTCCCGTGGGAACCTCTCGAACGGGTTCGGCGCAGGCAACGGAAGCGCGATCGTCGGATGCACCGCTCGCGACAACGACCTGAACGGGTTCTTGCTCAGCGGCGGGAGCACGATCGAGTCGAGCGCCGCGTACGACAACGGGACCAATGGCATCTCGGCCGGGGTCGGCACCGTCATCCGCGGCTGCGCGGCCTCGAACAACGGGTCCGACGGCATCGTTTTCTCTGACGGCTGCCTCGTCATCGAGAACACCTGCCGCGGCAACGGCACCGGCGGCACCTTCGCGGGCGTCCACGCCACCGGAACCGACAACCGCATCGAAGGGAACGCCTGCTCCCTCAACGATCGGGGGGTGGATGTTGACGCCGCCGGCAACTTCATCGCCCGCAACACCTGCTCGGGCAACCCGACCGCCAACTTCTCCCTCACCGGCGTCCAGACCGTCGGCCCAATCATCGTCGCCACGGGCACGATCGCCAGCACCAACCCCTGGGCGAACTTCGAGCACTAATTCGCCCCGCGACGCAGATACTGCGCGTGTGATCCCCCGCTCCTGATTCGTACGCAACCCGCGGCGCGTCAAGGACATAGGCCGAAGGACGCGGACAGCGCCGCCGCCCGCGGCGACATTGAACATGCTCTCACGCATCTCTCATCGGAAGTCTCACCCCGCGCCGCACCATGACCTGTCGCGTTGTCCGCGGCAAGACACACCTCCGCCGTCGCACCGCCTGTAGTGGAGTGTGCGACGGGGTGAGGTATACTCGGACCCTCAGTTCGGGGGGCGGCGTGGGGAGTACCCGGTCGCCCGCACCGACCAGGCTCTCGCGGCGATCTGCTCGCGGAGTAGAGAAAGGACTTTGATCAGATGCCCGCACACCGCACTCCCGCCGGCCTGACGCTGGCAATCGCACTCGCTGCCGGGGCGCTCACCGCCTGCAACACCGCGAGCACCGATACCGCCGACCGTTCCGGCCGCACCCAGACCACCACTCGCACCGAGGGGGGCGAGCGCCGCGTGACCCAGACCGCGCGCACGGCCGCTCCCGTCGGCTCGAACACCGTCTACTACCCCTCCGGCGACCGCCAAGGCGCCGTCCTGGCCGTCGACAAGTCGGCCCCCGCCGAGGTCCAGGCCGGCCGCCCCTTCGACTACACCATCCGCGTCACCAACCTCACCGACGGCGCCCTCGAGGACGTGACCATCTACGACCAGCTCGATCAGGGCTTCACGATGTCCAACTCCAGCCCCCGCGGCATGATGGAGGACGGCGCCGACGGCCGCGCCATGTTTGACCTGGGCCGCCTCAACGCCGGCGAGACCAAGACCATCACGGTCACCGGCTCCGCCGAGGCCCCCGGCACGCTCGAGAGCTGCGCCAGCGTCTCCTACACCCTCCCGGTGTGCACCACCGTCCTCGTGGTCCAGCCCGCCCTCGCCATCACCAAGACCGCCCCCGCGACGGTCACCGTCTGCGACCCCATCCCCGTCCGCATCGTCGTGACCAACGCCGGCACCGGCGAGGCCCGCAACATCCGCGTCCGCGACAGCCTCCCCGCCGGCCTGCTCACCACCGACGGCCGCAACGCCATCGAGATCGACGGCGGCACCCTCGCCGCCGGTCAGTCCCGCGAGTTCACCGTGAACCTCAAGGCCGACCGCGCCGGCAGCTTCGCCAACGTGGCCAACGCCACGGCCGACGGCGACCTCGAGGCCCGCTCCGCGAGCACGACGACCGTCGTGACCCAGCCCGAGCTCGCCCTCGAGTCCGACTGCCCCGAGGGCATCCTGATCGGCCGCGAGGCGACCTTCCGCTTCACCCTCACCAACTCCGGCGACACGGTCGCCAACGGCACGACCCTGACCGCCGGGCTCCCCGCGGGCAGCACCTTCTCCAACGCCACCGAGGGCGGCGCCAACGACGGCGGTCGCGTCACCTGGAACCTCGGCAACCTCGCCGCGGGCGCCAGCCGCAGCGTGAACATGACCGTCCGCAGCGGGGCCGCCGGCACCCTAGCCACGACGGCCACGGCCACGGCCACCTGCGCCCAGCAGGTCACCGCCGACTGCTCCGTCCCCGTCCAGGGCGTGCCCGACATCGGCACCAGCGTCGAGGACTTCAACGGCGTCGTTCTCGTCGGCGACAACCACACCTACACCTACCTCGTGAAGAACCAGGGGCAGGTGAACCTCACCGGCATCCGCCTGCGCGCGACCCTCACCGAGGGCAGCGAGTTCGTCTCCTCGACCGCCGCGACCCCGCCCCGCGTGGCCGGCCGCAACCTCGAGTTCGCCGTCGGCGACCTCGCCCCCGGCCAGGAGCGCACGTTCACCATCACGATCGTCGGCCGCACTGCGGGCGAGCAGGGCATCGACTCCGAAACCTCCTGCAACGAACTCAAGCGGACCGTCCGCCACGACGAGCAGGTCACTTACGTCGACCGCTGATCCCTTCCCGACCTTCTGAACCCCACGCGGCGGGCCGAAAGGCCCGCCGTTTTTCTTTGGGCACCCGTCACCGCCCCTCCCGCCGATTCCGGGTCCGAAAAACAGCCCCAAACGAGCCGAAAAACGCCCTTTTCAGGGTCGGCAGCCCGGGTCGGCCGAGTTCTCGCGAAGCCCTCCCTTCCCCCACCTTCCGACCGGTGCTACGACTAACCGACAGCCTCGAAATCTCCTCCTCGCCCCAGATTTTATCCGCCCGTCCGGACTTACAAACCGTTTCTTTGCAGGGACTTACAAGACAGCCCCGCGAATCCACCCCTCCCCTCCGGTTGCCTTCGGCACCGAGCAACGTACGGTATCTGTATGGAACACGACGCCCTCCTCCGCGACTTCCTGGACGGTTCGATCGGCCTGCCCGACATCGCGTCGCGGCACGGCCTCACCCTCTCCCAACTCGTCGAGGTCATGTCCTCCCGCGAGTTCGACGCCCTCTTGATCGACGTCGAGACCTTGGTCGAGCGCCGCCTCAAAATCGCTCAGGTGAAGGCCCACCGGACCGCGGTCGCCACCTTGGCCGCCCTTGACGCC
>Ga0209490_10006977_pt1 | contig 10111 bp, 9 predicted proteins | sample MAT06_FD_187209 | JGI IMG/M metagenome (GOLD analysis project Ga0209490, IMG submission 187209) | Freshwater microbial communities from Lake Fryxell liftoff mats and glacier meltwater in Antarctica - MAT-06 (SPAdes) (version 2) | ecosystem: Environmental > Aquatic > Freshwater > Ice > Liftoff...
GTGATTTTTTGATTATGACTTTTTGGACATTGCTAAAGGGAGGTGAACCTACTCAAAACCCCTCTCTTGAAAGAAAGGGTTTGAGGAGAGATCTAGCTACATTGCCAATTCTGATGAGGGCGATCGCCCTTACGCCTGCCGAATTTGCCGCTGACTAAAGTACGACGATAACCGAGGCTTAGAATCGACGCTAAGAGCGCCGTAACGCCCAGAGGAAAGGCGATGGCTAAACAGCTAGTCTTGATCTGAGGGAGAATTTTGCAACCAAGAGGTCAGCATATCGCCCCACTTCACAGGAACCTGTAAGTTTTTCCAGGTGGCATGGGTCGCATGGGAGATTTTTTCGTATAGAGCGGGCTGGGTCAGAATCGTCTCGATTTGCAAGGCACACTCCGCCGCCTGCCCTGCTGGGAAAATCATGGCGTTTTGCCCATGGCGCAACTGACGGACAAACATAGGATGATCGGATGCCACGATCGGAGTGCGAGAGCAGAGAGACTCGTAAATCGTCATGGGGAAGCCTTCGGGGTATTCGTGCCGACTGGGTACCGTCACTAGGTCGGCAGCTCGCATCAGCCCGATTACGTCAGTGTTTTTGACCATTCCCAAAAACTCTACACAGTCTTCAATTTGAAGCTGACGTACCTTAGCTTGAAAAGCGTCGGTATCCCCCTTACCCGCTATTTTGATATGAACTGGAAAATGACGAGCTTTGAGGAGGGCGATCGCTTCTAGCACATCTCCTAAGCCCTTCGCCTCACTGATATGCCCTGCATACAGAATATTCCAGCAGTCTGAATATTGACGAAGAGTTTTTGCCGAGTAGAGGTCTGGAGTAACAGCGTGGGGCCAATCCCAAGGAATAATTTTGTCAGGATTAACCCCGATCGCTTGCAGAGACTGGGAAGCAGTAACTCCGTGGTTGCCGACCCAACTGACTTGAGCATGGTTGAGAAGCTTGGCAAGAAAGAAGTGCTCTACGCGATCGCGGATGCTGTGACTATTAAAAGAGTCTGCCAGAGTCACCATGACTTGAACTTTATTTTTGATTGCCCATTTCAGCACTGCTCGGTCAGGGGTTCTGAGAACGATATGAGTAGGGTTTTGAGCTTTGACGATCTCTAAAATAGACTGGCTGTTGACCTTGTGGTGAAAGCCTGCGCCGATCGCCCTGACGCCATTCGGTAAAACTTCGTCATAGCGCTCAGTACTCAAGAAGCTTAGAGTAGCAACTTCATCAACCTGGGCAGCAGTCTTTGCGACGGCATCCACAGAATACTGCTGTGCGTAGTAGGTTTCACCCTTGCCTTCTGCCAGGTTGTAAAAGGCTTCTCGGTAATCACCAGCATATTGAGCGATGAGCAGGCGCATAGAACCTTACCAATGTTTAATTGACTTCTCCAAATCTATCTAGCGTCAATCTATGCTAACCGGAACTTGTAGCAACCGACATCGTTTCTTTATATCCGTATTAAGCACGAGTGAATAAGTTGCAAGTAATACTTAATCGGCAAGTCCGTAGCGACGGAGAGAGAAATTTAGTACTAATGCTCCTAAGGAATTTTTCTTTGCATAAAAAAATCGCCCTCACCATTGGCTGAGGGCGATCGCCCTTTCTATGGATCTTGCTCTATGGATTCGGGATCAGTACTCTCTAGATCTCTGCAACAGCCCGTTCAATCAATCGTCGCGCCAAAGTTTGGATACCCGTATGCTCGTAATACTTCACATACATATCTAAAAACGCACCGACATAATCCAGCTTGTCCTTAGAAATATCTACAAATTTTCCCAAGTTATTAACGACCTTATCGGGGGTCAAACTATTGGCAGAGACAAATCCATCCATCCATCCTTTAGTCGATTCAAAGCTTTCGGCAATGAACCCCAGCTTACCCTCGGAGTTGTTGCCAGGAATTAGCTCTTGAATCCCTTTGAAGGTTTGGTTCTTCTCCAGATCAGAGGCTGATGTTGTTTTGAGAGAATCCAAGCCTTTGCGGGCGAAATCGGGCCCTAGGGGAATCAGCCCATCAAAACAAACGAGCGCTGCCATCCGCACCAAAGACTCGCCGCCGTAATCTTTCAATGCTGCCAGGAAATCCCCCACGCTATCGCCGGGAATCCCGTTGATTTGACAGAACGCTACTATTTCGGCGACAAGCTTGACACAGAGATCAATGCTCTGGGCTTTTTCGGGCTTTGGAGTCAGGTTCTTCAAAATCCCCAAGAAGGAGATGTCTTGACCAATTTTGTTCGCTAATGCCGCTGTACCCAGGGCACCAGAAGCGGAACTGACGGTTTGATAAAGCCAAAGCGCTCGTTGGTATCCCTGGGATTTGTCGTTAAAGAGGGCAACCGCGCGATCGCCAATTTGCTTCGTTAGCTCATCATCAGTCTCGCCTGTCACGGCTCGAATGGTGTTATCAAACCCAACTAAATTTTGCCATTGACCTGGCAGCGTAAAGTCAAGAGACTTCAGCGCCATGACCGTAATGCCACCCGTGGGTAGACTATCGACCAATTCAAAAATCGGTTTACTCACAGTCTAATCTCCTTGAGATATCTAAATGAATGGGGGCTAAATGAATAGGGATGAACAAGGAACGCAATTTTACTTCAACCGCTCTAACCCTTTCAGGTCAAACTTTTCCAGCCAAGCGGTACGATTCTCTTTGGTGAAGGATGGGTCACGAGACAGGACTTTGACCTGGTAGCGATCGCCCACCAAAACGGCGGTAGCGGTTTGCCCTTGCTCAACAGCAGGATAGCCCTTCACCGTGAGGGTACTGGTCTTGAACTTATTGGCTGCGGGGGTGCCAGTCGTATCAGAAATGGCAAGCATGGCAACGTTTTTGCCGCCCTGGTTAACTTTGTACTCAGCAAAGCCTTTCTTCTCTTGAGCCGGAACGACCTCAAAGCCCTTTTGGTCTTTAGGGAAGAACTTGTTGAAACTACTGCCTTGTTCAGCCGCCTTAGCCACGGCTGGAGCAGCGCCTCTTTCGGTTGTCTCTTTCTGAGTTTGGTCATAGCGCGAGGCAGGGGGAGCGCTGCAAGCAGTCACCAGCAACACCAGGCTGAGCAAGACGGAGGCGAACATCCTACGCCAACGAGTCGTTATCATAGCTAACTCCATAAACGCCAAGGAAACCTTATTATTCTCTCGTGCTTACTACAAATCGGGTACCCGGTTGCAGTAAGACTTAATGTGCGCTATGGCACGTATTCCCTTAAGAATTACGATCGATGAAGTGAATCAGGGCATCGTATTTGGGCGATCGCTTCTGCCCAACATATTCTAAAGCGCCCCAACTGCCCCATTTACTAGGACGAGCAATATCTGAAAAATTCATGAACACTGTGCCACCCGCCTGTTTCCAAGCCTCTAATAGCTTAGTGTACAACTCTGTCATTTCGGGGCGGCGATTCAGGCTAATAAAGAACTCAGTCAGTTTGGGATTATTGGAATTTACCAAGTGCTGTCCGCCTTCGTATGCCACCAGTTGCAGCCCACGGGAGCGAGCGACGTTTTGGTAGTAGCGAAACGAGTCGGCTATCCCTTTAATACTATCGTCATAGCCTTTGGGTGGAATCAGGCTGGCTTGGTCGAGTTGGGCGATCGCTTTTTTGAATCCAGCCTCGCCCTCGTTGCTCCAAGCTTCGACCGTGGCTTGGTTAGCTGCTTCACCTAACGCGCCGCTAAAGTAACCCGCGATCGCCAGGGCATCAATCCCATGTTGGTAGCAAGGCTTGTTGCCCTCTGCCACCCAAAGTGGACAATCGAGTACAGCATTTTCCAAGCCAAGCCATGCCGTTTGGGTGCCCATCACTGCCACCACGCGATCGCGCTGCTGCCCAAATACTTGCTTCCAGATATCAGACATTTGAGCCGCGCGCAAGCCGTACCACTGGGCAAAAACATCGCCCTCTTGCGACCACCGAGATTTACCTTGTTCTAACGCAAAGTGAGCTTGGGGAAACTGCCAGTTCCACACTTCATTAGAGTATTCAACGTAAACTTTACGATTTGCATTGAGGCGATCGCGCACCAATTTAGCAAAGTTGGTCATATATAAATCCGAGGCTTTGTGCGGCATATTGAACCACGGATCGATACCCATGCGATTTGCCAAATCCAGCATCACTTCTAAAGGCACGCCTTTGCCTGTAGCGTAGGTCGCATTAGTCACTTGAGCGCGAGCATTCCAGTCCCCTTGCTCAGAACCATTAGTTTGCATCCAGTCCATGAACCGAAAAGTTCTGAATTTTTTGACGCGCTCTAGAAACACAGGATTGAATATCTGTGTGCGATAGGTTTGCTCGTATTGTTCAGGAATTACCTGAATATTGCGAATATAGCTGCCTGTTTTGCCCGGATCGGTGGCAGTAATCGTGACTAGAATGCCGCCATCGGAAGGCGTAACGAGGATAATATCTCTACCGCGTCTAGAAGCGGCTTCGTCTTTACGAGCATCAAAGCCATACTCAAGGGTGCCTTCGCCTGTGTAAAGTACAACGTATTTACCGCCAGGGTATTGTCCGGCTAGGTCGCGTAACAAGAGGGTACTGACGCGGGTATATTCGGCAGGATCGGCAGGAGCAGGAAGCGACTTAACCCAGCCATTTTGATCTAAATCAAGCTGGTCGGGTTCATCGGTAGACCAGCCGCCTTTGCATCCTGGCTCTTCATTTTGGCATTGAGTAATCCAGCCTCTAGAAGATTTGAAAGCATCGATAAAGGGTAATTGGGTTGACCAGTCGGCGACACCATTAAGGTTTGTCCCCACCGACATAGGCAGGGCTGCAAGAGCAGATGATGCTAACGAAGATTGAGTAGGACGAGACGAAGTGATGCAAGCGCTGAGGATCAACAGAATCGCGGTTGTTACAGCGATCGAACTCAGTGAACGCTGGCTGTAAGATACTCGCAAAAAGATACGCGCAAAAAATCGATCCCTAAGACGGCTGCTCTTAAAGAATATCCTCTGAAAAAATCTAACCCACTTGATCATCATTTTCCTGCCAATACACTTGTTAAAACTATGGAACAAATCCGTTGAGCTGAACAGGGCAAGCAAGCGTCAAGAAACCTATATTTATCTCTGCTGGTATAAGCATTTGTATCCGGAATGTATGGGTAGTATTACACCCGTAACTCTCCCCGTAGCACCGTAACAGCTTGTCCACCTAAAAACACGCGATCGCCCTCGCAACGCACCTTGATAACGCCACCCCTGGCAGAAGCTTGGTAGGCTAAAAACTCAGTTTTTTGGAGGCGATCGCGCCAAAACGTTGCCAAACAGCAGTGAGCAGATCCAGTCACCGGATCTTCGTCAATGCCAAAATTTGGGGCAAAATACCGCGAAACAAAATCAAATTCCGAATCTGCCCGACTGGTGACAATAACGCCATGGCAGGGAATAGTTTTTAGCAGCTCAAAATTGGGTTGGATGTTGCGCACCGTGGTTTCTGAATCTACTTCTATGACTAGACCCACAGAGCCTTCGTAAACTTGATGAACAGGAATTCCCAATGCCATAGATAAATTGACTGGAACAGGGACAGCAACAGTAGAAATTGCCGGAAAATTAAGTTCAATCCAGTTTTCTCCCAAAAAATGGCTCTGGAGATTAGCAGTCAGTAGCCCACTGCGCGTCTGAAACCGTGCCTCGACATTAGGCGCAAGATGCCCTTCCGACCACAGCACATGGGCACTAGCAAGAGTAGCATGACCACACAGATCAACCTCTGTTGTGGGTGTGAACCAACGCAGGTCAAACCCATCTGACTGCCTAACCAAAAATGCTGTTTCTGATAAATTCATTTCTTGGGCAACACTCTGCATCCAGTGCGGGTCTTGAGGAGAAGACAGCACGCAGACTGCGGCAGGGTTGCCTGCAAAAGGTTGGGATGTGAAGGCATCAACTTGAATGATGGAAGGCATAAGGTATTTCTGAATGTCTCTACAAAAAGAATGAAAGTATGAATTAACGCAATTTACCAATTAAAAGTCTTGATTCTCTGTGGAGTAGACGTTTCGCCGGACTCAATCGATTAGAATCACTGCATTAAATCATGAAATATGATGCGTCTCTTTTTTGATCAAAAAACACATGGACTTTATGTGGAAGGTAGAAAGATTATCTAAAAACCTTCCTTTGATAACCTATTTCTTGTAGCTTAGTGTCAGACAAAGTTAATATCGCTACACAGATAGGGTGGCATGGAATTGTGATTGTGATCGACCGTAAGCAACCGCTGAGAGCATCTCCCCTAAATCATCCGTTGGAACCTTACGCACCCCTCATTAAAAGATTGATGCAGTTTTTGAGTGCGTGCAGTTTACCAATCGAGTCAGCTAGTCAAATTTTAGAAGCCATTCGCTGCGCCCTAGAGGTAGATTTTGTGGCGGTATTAAAACAAGAGTCTGGTCGGTGGGAACTCATCTCACAAAGCCGATCTCATGACGACGGCAACCGCCTGAACCGAGACTGGGAAGAGGCTATTTTCGCGCAAGTATTGGATCGCCTCTCTTTTAATTCCCTAGAGCGTAACTCTCATGGGGCACATGGGATCTTCCAGTCGTATGAAGAAGATGGAATCACGAAGCTTTCGGTTCTCGTGCCGCTCTCGTCTGGTCAGAACGATACTTTAATGATCATTGGAGGGGTGCCGCCCAATTCTGTCGTTTTGAGTGATGTTTGCGGTCGGATTTTAATCTCGCTAGAGGTTGCTACCTGTGAATTCAGCACTTTGCAAGTGCCTTTGGTAGAAGCCGCAATTTTGGATGATCTGCGCCGTACCTATGGGTTTGCGCCTCCCTCTCTTTACCATCGTCGGTTTGAGCTATTTTGCGATCGCCTTTCCTCCATGCACATTCACTTTGAGCCTGTGCTGCGCCTCGATCCTGACTATCCCTATATCGACAGTTGGGAAGCCCTTGCCCGCGATCCTATGATTGACTGCGCCCCGATCGATTTATTTGACGCGGCAGAACTCTGGGGCGATCGCTTCATGGTGCATTTAGATGCGTACCTCATGCGTCAAGCCGTTGAAAGCTACCGCAATGCCTGTCAATTCCACTCAGGGCGCAGACAAGAGGATATCCGAGAACTGTCGGTGAACGTCTACCCACCGTCTTTAATGCAAGACGAGTATTTTGAGTCAATTCGTCATGCGGTTCAAGATAAGCTAATTCAACCCGAAAAGCTAATTTTAGAAATTTCTGAAAAGTTGCCCTTACCCGAATCTAATCATCGTGTCTCTTCTATAGAAGCGTTCAAAAAGCAGCTCGGTCGGTATGTGCGTGACTTAAAAGTTGGCTTTTCGATCGATGACTTTGGGGCAGGACACGCCTCAGTATCTCGGTTGACCGGGCTAAACCCCTCCCACGTCAAAATCGATCGCGAGTTGCTCTACCAGGATCAAGAGTCTACCGAGATTACCCTCCGCTTTGTGCTAGATCTGGCGAGTAGCAGCCGCCTCCGCGCCCCAAAGGTTGTAGTAGAGGGATTTGACGACGGCTGCCCCATTACATTGGGGCAACTCTATCAGGTTGGCATCCGCTACGTGCAAGGGCATGTGATTGGCAAAGCCAGCCCAGACCTCAATCGGCTGGGAAGAGAGCACACGACCTATTTAAGGCAACTGATTCAAGAGAGTAGAACGCTACTGTAAGGCGCAGTTTAAGATGGCAAAGTTGATGACGCACAATGACGGAACTGATTTAGATGGAACTGATTACAATTCTGCTCTCTGGTCTCCTAGGTTTACTGGCACCCATTGGTTTAGTTAGCGATCGCCTAGTAACCCGCGCTATCCGCGATCGCCTCGATTCGGCAGAAACGTTAGCAGTGCGCATTGATAACGCTCCCAGCTATCAGCTTTTACAGGGCAAGGTGCAGCGCGTGCGCATTGCGGGTCGAGGCATCGTCCCCCAGCCCGATCTGAGAATAGCCGCTTTGGAATTGGAAACCGATGCGATCGCCCTCAGTCCCGCCAGCATTCGTCGAGGCAAACCTGAGCTAGAACAACCCTTGCAGGCAGGCGTTCGGGTAGAAGTAACCGAAACCGATGTGAATCGTTTTTTCCAGTCTGCGGCAATTAGAGAACGTTTAAAGGAGATGAACTTTAATCTTCCTGGCAATAGCAACCAAGCAGCGGAACCGTACAACGTTGAAAAAGTTCAGGTCGATTTTTTGGCTAACAATCGCCTGAAAGTTGAAGCCATTCTCCAAGGACAGCGATCGGGCACCCAATCCAGGATCACCGCAGAATCTGGATTCGTTATTGCCTCTGGGCGGCAGCTTCAACTCATTGATCCCCAAGTAATGTTTGGCGAGACGGCTGTGCCGACCGAAATTATTATGCTGCTAACCACTGGATTGCTTCAACAACTTGACCTAAGCAGACTAGAAGATTCAGGCTTGACGTCTAGAGTGCTGAACTTTCAAATTCAAGACGACCAGTTAGATCTAGCAGCCTTTGTCCGCATAGAACCCAAGTTCCTCGCCCCTCGTCAGCCCTAAAGATACCTATTTCGGGCAATACCTGACTCCCATTGCAACCCCTAAAATAAAAAGTATTAACAGATTCTGGAAACCCGCTCTTTAGCGGTGTAGCTGCACTCAATCATCTACCCGCCCTATCAGGCTCTCCAGCTTTAGTCTGGGGCGAATGACCCAGCGAGGAACTTTAGTGATGCATGATGATCATAAGCCTGTCAGGAAGCAACCTATCCTGCCTCAACCCCCCGTTACCGAACTCCGATCGCGGCGGGCATTTCCCTTCTATTTGGCGGCAAGTTGCACGGCGATCGCCTTTGCAGCAGGCAGTGGGCTAGCCTGGTGGACTCGCTCTGTGCCTCTAATTCCGAAGCCCTCAATCAGCACCAATTCACTTCTGCCCGTTAAACCCAATCAATTTCAGTCCCCTGCTTCTACTAAAGCCCCCACCGAGAAATCGGTACAAATTTATTGGTTGAAGACGGTTGACAACAAAATTGAGCTAGCTGCCGCCCCCATAGCACTGAACGACGCTCAGCCCAACGTCCTTCTCAAAGCCGCGTTTGAAAAAATGCTACAAGGCTCCACCGATCCAACCCTCACTTCAACCATTCCTGCCAATACAAAGCTTCAGGAGCTAGAAATTCAGCCTGATGGCATTCATGTCGATTTATCGTCAGAGTTTACAACGGGCGGCGGGAGTACTGCCATGATGGGCAGAGTAGCTCAGGTCATTTATACTGCCACGACGCTTGATCCCAAAGCTTCAGTCTGGATTTCAATTAACAATGAACCCTTAGATGTTTTGGGTGGCGAAGGATTGGTGCTTGACCAGCCCATGACCCGACAAGAATTTGATCAGAATTTTTCCCTGTAGATTCTGAGGAAATAATTAGAATAGTTAAATCTTTAGCGTCCGGTCAGGCTGAAGGCACGGAAGTGTCTAGCTTGTTGCTCAATGCGGGTGGCAAGGCGATCGCACACCAGATGGCACAAGTCATAGGTGAGATCGTCGGCAACGCTGTAATAAGCGGAGGTGCCTTCGCTGCGCCGAGTCAATATTCCCGCTTGCAGCATCACTTTAAGGTGCTTAGAAACATTAGCTTGGCTGGTAGAAGTCGATTCCACCAAATCTTGAACGCACTTTTCTCCATCTTTCAGCAAATTGAGAATACGTAAGCGCATGGGTTCACCTAAAACGCTAAAGTATTCAGAAACTTGCTGAATAACCTCAGAAGGTACAGATTCCGATGATTTCATAAGAAACTTAGCTGAGCGATCCCCAGCATGAGCGTTGATCCCCAACATTGTAGCACTCAACCCTTGTATGCCAATGGAGTAATGGATACAAAACATCACCCTTAATGGATGAACCGTTAAGAGGTGAAGAAATCTGTCCGCAGGCTGATGATTCCAACCCTATCAAAGTTCTACGCGATCGGGTCATTGGGACTCAACTTAACGGCTGCCAAAACTCAGAGTCAATCCAACTTGAGTGAATTCACAGGCACTTCGTCCCAGGAGCCAACAGTCCGAATTCGGGCAACCCAGCCCTCTGCTTTTTGTTGAGCAGTGATATTGGTCGTAAAAGAATCATGACATTCTTGTGC
>Ga0209490_10006978_pt1 | contig 10111 bp, 8 predicted proteins | sample MAT06_FD_187209 | JGI IMG/M metagenome (GOLD analysis project Ga0209490, IMG submission 187209) | Freshwater microbial communities from Lake Fryxell liftoff mats and glacier meltwater in Antarctica - MAT-06 (SPAdes) (version 2) | ecosystem: Environmental > Aquatic > Freshwater > Ice > Liftoff...
CGTTAATCGCTGGAAAAGCGAGCGTGCCGTCCTTGGCCATTTGATAGAGGCGATGCACGCCGGTCGTGGTTTCTTCAGTGACGCCCTTGATTTCCTTCAGGCGCACCGAGTACCACGTTGGGTCAACAGCGAGTTTGGCTTTGATCGACGCGTACAGAATGCGCTCTTCTTCGGAGCCCGGGTTGGCGATCACGGAAGCATCGGTTTCCGCGCGGGTGCCGATGTGCAACAACAGCGTTGCATCGCCGCCGTCATCGAGAATCATGTTCGAGTGACCGCCGTCCGCCCACTCAAAAATACGGTGGGTGTAATCCCAGTACTCTTCCAACGTTTCGCCCTTGACCGCAAACACGGGCGTACCGTTGGCGGCAATCGCCGCAGCGGCGTGGTCTTGCGTTGAGTAAATGTTGCACGACGCCCAGCGCACCTGCGCACCCAGCGCTTCGAGTGTCTGGATCAAGACAGCCGTTTGGATGGTCATGTGCAGCGAGCCGGTGATACGCGCGCCTTTAAGCGGACGGGTCAGGGCAAATTCTTCGCGAATTGCCATCAGGCCCGGCATTTCGGTCTCGGCAATCTTGATTTCCTTGTTGCCAAAGTCTGCCAACTTCAAGTCGGCGACGACGTAATCGTTGTTGATGATGTTTTGCGGTTTGAGCATTGCGTTCATGGTGTTTCCTCGATCAGATGAATAATCTGCGGACGAAAAAAAGCGCCCGCACCTCATGGGATGCGAGCGCAGTTCCTTGAAATCTGACCCGAGCCTGGTTCGACGTGTATTGCCGTTCGAATCGCAGCGCCCCTCGGATACCGATATTTTAGGCCAATGCGCAGCTTTTTGCCAGCCTGCGATCAGCCGAATCTATTGATGACCGTATGATTTCGGCCGAGAAGGCGAATACTGAAACTCTAGCATTGACGGGCACCTCGGAACTAAAATGCTTTGAAACGCCCGCCAGATGGCGACTTTACTTGGTACACATCAGCCGCGCCGCTGCGCCGTTTAGTAGTAATAGCCGAAGATGATGCCCATCTCGTCGGCGCTCGTCAGCCCGAACATGACCATGAGGCTGGTGGTGTTGTTATAGGTAATCTCAGAGGTCAATCCCTGCCCGGCCGAAAGTACCAGCGGCTGGTCGAAGGTCACAATCTTGGGGCTTTCCCAGTCGGTATTTTCGTAGACGATCTGACCGTCGCGCGGACCACCTCGAATTTTGATGACGAATTTTTCACCGAGCTTGTGCATATGTGACGTCAACATCAAGATGCGCGTCGTCTCGTTGAACGTGAATGACTTGGTCGCGGTGGTACGTTGTCCAGGCGGCAGGTTCAGTGACGTATTGCCGAGATCGAGGGTTTTGGCGATGTACTGCACCTGCGAGGCGTCGACCGTATGCAAGTTTGCGTAAGCCTCACCGGTAATGTCCGCCGTGCCTGAGTTCACATAATGCACGTTGACATCGAGCGTTGCGTTGGCCGGCAGCTGCAGCGCGACACCCACCGGGAACGTGTACCCGCCAATGGGCGTCATTGAGCCGGCAAAGAAGGTGTGATATCCCATCGGCAGAGAATTGAAGAAGTTCATCGTGCCATCGGGATTACGAATGTCGCGCACGACGTCAAGCGGCGGGACGAGGGCACGCGGGATGCTCGAATTGAAGGTGTACAAAAGTTGATGGTGGCTATTCACGCGCATCTTGGTCTCGATCCGCGAGACGTAGATCGGCGCCGTGTTGCCGAGCGAACGATAGACAAATAGCTCCCGCTCGAACTTGGGCGCCACGGTAAACGGGCCAACCTTGAGTTGTACGCCGCGGTCTGGCATCGGCAGTGGTTCGAACGCGGCGCTGGCGGGCGTCGTTTGATCGTTGAGGAGCCCGGCATCCACCACCTCGCCCACGCGTGGCGCACCGGTATCGATCCAGCGCTTGATGAACTCGATCTGTCCGAGCGTCAGCGAGTTGCCGCCCAGCGGCATGGGCGAGCCGTAGCGTGCTGCCGCCGCATCGTTCCACGCCCGCAGTTTTTGCAACAGCAAGCTCTTGCCGCTATTGCCGGGCACCACCAGGCGCAGCCCGTCGGCAATGGCCGCCGTATTCTTCGGCGTCGCGTTGATCAGATTGTCGTAGGCGGTGGCGTCGTTAAGGTAGGGCGTCGATTGAATCGGGTGCGGCTGCCCGACGACATGCGTGGTCGGAAGCGTCGCGGTATGGCACACGTTGCAGTTGCTCGCAAACATTGACTGGATTCGCGAGAAGCTCGACTCCAACGCGGATACGCGATTGACGCCGTTCTCAAACACCGCCTTCATCGCCTCCGGTGCCGACCCGGCATTGTCCACCACCACCGGCGCGGCACCGTTGGCCTTCATGCGCCACAGCGTGAGCTGGCCATTCGGCCGCCGCCACACGATATCGTCAATGCCGTCGCCATCGTAGTCAGCCGCCGCGTAAAACTGCCACGACGGATCGGCGCTCGGCAGTGACAGGGACGTACCAGCGACTTGCAACGGCGTTGAGGTGCACGAGGCATTGGGGTCGCCTGGCGCTGCCGTCGGCGCGGGAAGCACCAGGCCCGCCGCGCTGAGCGAAACAATGCCCATTTGACCGGACGACATGTTGCGCAGCAAAACGTCGCCGCGCTTGTTGCCGGTGAAGTCGCCGAACTTGATCGCCGCATAGCCGCTCGGCATGGTTCCGGCAGACAGATTGGCGCAGCTACGGCCGGGTGTGGCCATCAACACCCGCATGCGGCCCTGCGGATCGATATAGAGCATGTCGGCGGCCTTGTCGCCGTTGATGTCCATCGCGCCAAGCAACGTCCACGTCAAGGGTGCACCGCCGCGCTTGCCGACCTGGCCAACACCGCTGCTATTGGAGAACCAGATATAGGACACGCCGGTGTCTGGTGAATCGGCCACGTTGTAGCGCCACACCAGATCGCCCAGGCCGTCGCCATCCAGATCGCCCACGGCTTGCACTTCCCACACCGTCTTCACTGAACGCAGCAAGCGCTCGGAAGCCGCCTCGAAGTCATTCCACACCATGACATCACCAGAACCGCCTTGCGCCGCATTCAAAAACACCAGATCAGACTTGCCGTTGCCATCCAGATCCGTCGCCCCGACATAACGGTAGGCGGCACCGGGATCGGTTTGTGCGCTGAACTGAAACCGATCGCTGACCAAGCGACCAACCTGCATCACCGGCTCGGCAGATCTGACCAACAGCACGCGGCGGCCGTTGCCGTCAATATCAATTCCGCTGCGTTGCGCCAACGCGGGTGCCGCACTGATGGCGGCCGTCACGCACAGCAACAGGCAAAGTAGATGGCGTTGAGCACGCCGCGCAACCAACAATCGAGAGGTAAGGTTCATTGCCGCATTGTATTGGCAAGTCGCGAATTTTGTCGGGGATCTTGGCCCAGCCGCCCCGTTCGGCGCGATTCAGCGCGAACCGCGGTGGCAAAAAAAACAAAAGACCACGGCATGCCGTGGTCTTTTGTCATGGGCGAAACTCGGGTTCGTTACTTGATGCCGGCCGCCGCTTTCAGCGCTGCCGCCTTGTCGGTACGCTCCCATGTGAACTCTGGTTCTTCACGACCGAAGTGTCCGTACGCCGCCGTCTTTTGGTAAATCGGCTTGAGCAAATCGAGCATCTTAACGATGCCTTTCGGACGCAGATCAAAGTGCGCTTCGACCAGCTTGGCAATTTCCCCATCTGGAATCACGCCGGTACCTTCGGTGTAGATGGTGATGTTCATCGGCTTGGCCACGCCGATGGCGTACGCGACCTGCACCTGACACTGTTTAGCGAGACCGGCCGCGACCACGTTTTTGGCGACGTAGCGCGCCGCATAAGCGGCCGAGCGATCAACCTTGGATGGATCCTTGCCGGAGAACGCGCCGCCGCCGTGCGGGCACGCGCCGCCGTATGTATCGACGATGATCTTGCGCCCGGTCAGACCGCAGTCGCCCTGCGGGCCGCCGATGACAAATTGACCGGTCGGGTTCACCAGATAGCGCGTGTTCTGCAGCCACTCTTTCGGCAGCACCGGTTTGATGATGGTTTCGATGACTTCTTCGATGGCCTGCGGCTTCATGCGCTTGTTTTCCGACATCGACGGATCGTGCTGGGTTGACAGCACCACCGTGTCGATCGAATGCGGTTTGCCGTCCACATAGCGCATCGTCACCTGCGACTTCGCGTCCGGACGCAGCCACGGCATGCGGCCATCGCGACGCAGTTCCGACTGGCGCTGTACCAAACGGTGCGCGTAATAAATCGGCGCCGGCATCAATACCGGCGTCTCGTCACACGCGTAGCCAAACATGAGCCCTTGGTCACCGGCGCCCTGGTCGAGCCCGTCGTCTTGGGCGTGATCGACACCCTGGGCGATGTCGGGGCTCTGCTTGTCATAGCAAACCATGACCGCACAACCTTTGTAGTCGATGCCGTAATCGGTGTTGTCATAGCCGATGCGCTTGATGGTATCGCGCGCCACGCCGATGTAATCGACGTTCGCATTGGTGGTGATTTCACCGGCCAGCACCACCAGCCCGGTGTTGCACAGCGTCTCTGCAGCGACCCGCGAATTAGGGTCCTGGGCTAGAATCGCATCCAGAATCGCGTCGGAAATCTGGTCTGCAACCTTATCCGGGTGGCCTTCAGAAACCGACTCGGACGTAAATAAGAAGTCATTCAATTGGGTATCCCCTCAGTCTTGGTAATGTCAACGAAGCAAACCCCGCAGTTTAGCAAACCAGCCAGCCGATTCAAATCGCGGATAAGCATGTTTAATGTATCAGCGGCCTTGATATGGTGACTTGGCTGTTCCGGTTGATGGGTCGGCTGCCGCTGTGGCTGAACCACCTCGTCGGCGCCTTGTTGGGTCGGCTCAGCGGGCGGCTGTCGGCGCGCCACCGACAGGTGACACTGGACAATCTGACCTTGTACGCCCGCTCGCGTGGGCGGCCACTGGCCGGCGGACTGCTGGCGGCCAGCCTTCGTGAGCAGGGCAAAGGCATTACCGAGTTGGCGAAGGTGTGGACGGCGCCGGTTGAAGCGCTGATCGAGTTGTGTGAGCCGTGCCCATCCTGGCACCATGTCGAGGCGGCAAAGGCAGCGGGCTTGGCGATCATTTTTGTATCGCCCCACCTTGGTTGCTTTGATATTGCCGGACGGTTTGTCGCCAAGCGTCTGCCGATAACCGCCTTATACCGGCCACCAAAGCAAGCTTGGCTGCAGCCATTGATGGAAGCCGGTCGTGATCGTGGTGGCATCAGCACCGTTCCGGCAGACGCCTCCGGTGTGCGTGCCTTGCTCAAAACGCTCAAAGCCGGCGGCAACATCATGATCCTGCCGGATCAGGTCCCGGCAGCCGACAAGGGCGGCGCAGGCGTGTGGGCAGCTTTTCTCGGCCAACCCGCCTATACGATGACGCTGCTGCCACGGCTGGCCCAGACCAGCGGCGCAGTGGTGCTGTACTTTTTTGCTGAACGCCTGCCGGCCGGCAACGGCTATCGTATGCACTTCATTCCCATGGTTGGCAGCTACGCAGACGACAAACTCCGCGCCGCGACGCAAACCAACGAAATGGTCGAACGGCTCATCGACATGGCACCGGCCCAGTATCTTTGGGGCTACAACCGATTCAAGCGGCCCGCCGGCGCGCCCGCCGCGCCTACTCCAACCAGCGCGCCAGCCGCGCCTGCCCCGTACCAACCCCGCAGCTAACCCGAACCTAACTGATCGCAAAATGCACCCATGAGATTTGCCTTATTCATTTTGTGGCTGATGCGCTGGTTGCCCGCCGCGTGGGTGGGTGCCATCGGTCGCGGCCTCGGTAATCTATTGTTTCATTGGGGACGCAAGCGGGTGACATTGATCAACCTGGCTAAATGCATGCCGGAAAAGACCGACGCCGAGCGTGAGGCAATCGCCCGCGGCGTCTTCCAGTCGCTCGGTCGCTCGACCTTGGACCTCGGGCACCAGTGGTACGCACCGATTCCGGAGGCGATGTCGCGCATCACGGTCGTTGATCGGCATTACATGGACGAGTGGGTCGGCAAGGTCCCGGTCATCCTGCTTGCGCCCCACTTTGTCGGCCTTGACGCCGGCGGTGCGCGCGCCTCTTATGATTACCCGACCGTCTTCTCGATGTACTCGACGCAGAAAAACAAGGTGTTCGACCGGGCGCTGCGGCGCGCGCGCCAACGCTGGAACGGCGCCGAACTGGTGACCCGCCAGCAGGGCCTGCGGCCGGTACTGCGCGCGCTCAAGGAGAAGAAACTGTTTTACTACCTCCCGGACATGGATTTTGGGGCGAAGGATGCGGTGTTCGCCGACTTCTTCGGCGTCAAGACCGCCACCGTTACGGCGCTCTCAAGGCTGTGTTCGATTACCGGCGCAAAAGTCATTCCACTCATCACGCGACAAACCGAGACGGGCTATGAGGCCCGTTATTACCCGGCTTGGGACAATTTCCCCTCGGGCGACGACCAAGCCGACGCGAACCACATGAACGCCTTTATCGAAGCGCGGATCCGCGAGATGCCCGAACAGTACTTCTGGGTGCACAAGCGCTTCAAAACCCGACCGCCGGGGGAAAAGAGCTTCTACTAGCAGTTCGTTGACACTCACGATATCCGTTTGACATTGGATATCGGTGTCCCACTTCCCCCTTTGTAAAAGGGGGATCGAGGGGGATTTTTTGCGTTTGCGCGTCGACAACGACAGAAAATCCCCCTTCGCCTCTCCATCGGCCGGCTTAGGAAAGGCTCTTTTTTTTATATGGGGAAGTGGCACGCAATGAGTTCACGCGGATTTAGCATTGCGAGTTTCAACAGGCTGCTACGGCCCCGGAACGGGGCTGAATCGCCGCGCAATCGCGGGATATGGCATTTTTGGCAAATTAATTTAGAATCGACCCCATGGCCTTCTTTCATGTCCTTGTCCACGGCGAGAACTTCCTGATCGATCAGGGCAGCGGGCAATCGTGGATGGGCTTCTTCAAGAACGTCTATGTCGACGCCGGCACGGCCGATGAAGCCTCGTCAATTGCGATATCGCGTATCGCCGCCGACCCGCAGTTTCGCGCATCGGTGAGAAATCCAGCTGATAAACCACCAGAACTGTCGATCGAAGAAGCCAACGAAATTGAACCCGACGCTTCACTGGTTGATTCCGGCTTTACCTACTTCCCATCGCAGAACGCCTAGCAGTTTGTTGAAATTCACCATCGTGGTTTGGCAGGTGATTTCGACGTCTCACTTCCCCTTTGGAGAAGGGGGATCGAGGGGGATTTTTAGCGTTTGAGTTCCGACAACGTCCGCAAATCCCCCTTGGTCCCCCTTTTCCAAAGGGGGAAATGGTACGCGTAGAGTTCACTCGGATCTAACATTACGAATTTCAACAAACTGCTAGGGTAATCGCGCTGCGGTTACCCGGTTAGTCGGTCGCCATGCGGCCATTTCTTTAGGATTTCGCGTTGCGGTTACCATTCACCAAGATGCACGGCCAGGGCAATGACTTCGTCATGCTCAACGGCATCGCCCACCCGCAGGCCTGCTCACTGACGCCAATGCAGATCCGTGCAATCGCTGATCGACATTTCGGCATCGGCTGTGATCAGGTGCTGCTGGTCGAGGCGCCAACATCGGCCGCCGCCGATTTTCGCTACCGGATCTTCAATAGCAGCGGCGAAGAGGTCGAACACTGTGGCAACGGTGCGCGCTGTTTTCCGGTGTTTGTGCAAGCCGAAGGACTCTCCAGCAAAACCGCGTTGACGGTGGAGACCATGAACGGCATCATCCGCCCGCGCATCGAAGCCGACGGCAGCGTCACGGTCGACATGGGCGCACCAATTTTTGCGCCGCCCGACGTACCGTTTGAAGCCGAGGCGGTCGGCCTGAAATACACGCTCGCGGTCGGTACCAAAACAATTGAACTCGGCGTGCTGTCCATGGGTAATCCCCACGCCGTGCAACTGGTTGCCGATGTCGCACGCGCGCCGGTGACAACAGAAGGCCCGTTGATCGAAAGCCATGCCCGCTTCCCGCGCAGAGTCAACGTTGGCTATATGCAGATTGTCGACCGCAGCCACATCCGGCTGCGCGTCTGGGAACGCGGTGCCGGCGAGACACTCGCCTGCGGCACTGGTGCGTGTGCCGCGGTCGTGACCGGCATTCGCTGGGGTCTGCTTGAGCCGACCGTTCGCGTCGGCACGCATGGCGGCGATCTTTCGGTAACATGGCAGGGACTGCACGACGCCTCTGCGCCCGTGTTGCTGTCCGGTCAGGCCACTACCGTCTTTCGTGGCGAAATTGACTTGTAGCCCGATAAATTTTCACCGCCGAAATCAAAAAAATGTCCCCAGCCGAACTCTCCATCGAACAAGTCGCCGAATTTCTGCGTGAGTACCCCGACTTTTTTTCCCAGCATCCGGACGTATTGCTGAATATCGAAGTGCCGCATCCGCACGGCGGGCGGACGGTTTCGATCCCCGAGCGGCAACTGATCGCGACCCGTGAGCGGGTGCGCTTACTCGAGTCCAAACTCACGGAACTACTTAAGTTTGGCGAGGAAAATGATGCGCTATCGGACAAAGTTCACACTCTCACGCGCAAGTTGATCGGTGCGAAAGATCGCGAGGCGACCATCAACACGCTCTATCTGGATTTGCTCGATACCTTCCAGATTCCGCACGTCATCGTCAGGCTATGGAACATTAACGTTCCGGACGGCAGCGCGGCGCCTGAATTCACCGCTTCCGCGCCCGAGCTGGTGCAATTCGCCGAGGCCATGACTGCGCCATACGTCGGCGCGCATCCGGTGTACGAGACCAACCTGTGGTTCGGCGAGCACGCACCCCACTTGAAGTCCTACGCAATCGTGCCGCTGAAGACTGACAAGTTATTCGGCATTCTGCTGCTGGCCAGCGAGAACGCTGAACGCTTTTACAGCGGCATGGGCACCATGTTCTTGTCACGCATCGGCGACGTCTTTGCGGCGGCGCTCGCGCGTGATCTCGACTTCAAGCCCGACGCGTGATTGTTGCAGCGGCGGTTGCTTAAACCGGCCAGCCAAACATGAACGCCGATAGCATCGACAACGCCTCAGCACTTTCTGCGCTGCCCGCACTGTCGGTGCTGGCCGAACAATACCTCGCGTATCTAAGCTTCGAAAAGCGCCTCTCGCCGCGTACGATTGACAACTATCGCCGCGATCTTACCGATTTACTCCGCTTCGCCGCATCCGCCAACGACCCACGCCGCGCCGTGTCAGTTGACGCCCTCACCAGCAACGACGTGCGCCGTTTTCTGGCCACCGTACACGGCAGGGGTATGACGCCCAAAGCCATCGCGCGGATGCTGTCAGGCTGGCGCGGCTACTTTCGCTACGCACTCAAGCAAGGCAGCGGTCACCTTAACCCTTGCGACGGCGTTCGTGCACCGAAGTCTGAGAAGCGGCTTCCGCAAACCCTGTCGCCCGACGAGGCGATCCGCCTCGTCACCTTCGAGGACGATTCAACGGCCGGCATCCGCGACCGCGCCGTCTTCGAGTTGCTGTATTCCTGCGGGCTGCGTATCGCCGAACTGGTTGGCCTCAACCTCGATAGCATTGAGCACACCGCTCGCGAAGTGCGCGTGACCGGCAAAGGCAACAAGACGCGCATCGTCCCGGTCGGTGAGCCCGCCATCAACGCGGTCAAACGCTGGCTTGCCGTCCGGCCGCCGCCCAAACACGGCGGCGACATTGCGCTATTCCTCGGCACCCAAGGTGCTCGCATCTCGGCTAGCGTACTGCAGGCGCGCATCAAGAAATGGGCGATTCAGCAAGGCATCGATGTGAATGTGCACCCGCACATGTTGCGGCACTCGTTCGCATCCCACCTGCTGCAGTCGTCGGGCAATTTGCGCGCGGTGCAGGAAATGATGGGCCACGCCAGCATCGCATCGACACAGATTTATACGCATCTTGACTTTCAACACTTGGCCAAGGTTTATGATTCGGCACACCCGCGGGCAAAGAAAAAGTGAGGGACTTTGGCTGCCGCCGCGCTGCGCGCTTAACGTGCAAGCACGTTAGCGTTCGCCGCAACTCCGCTACGC
>Ga0209490_10006979_pt1 | contig 10110 bp, 12 predicted proteins | sample MAT06_FD_187209 | JGI IMG/M metagenome (GOLD analysis project Ga0209490, IMG submission 187209) | Freshwater microbial communities from Lake Fryxell liftoff mats and glacier meltwater in Antarctica - MAT-06 (SPAdes) (version 2) | ecosystem: Environmental > Aquatic > Freshwater > Ice > Liftoff...
GTGTATACCAAGCTGTTAGCACCCAGTCGATATCTCGCCAAAAAAGTAGCACCCGATGGGCATTTCCAAAAAACATGCCAATTGTGATAACAGGTGGAACAGCAGAAGCGCCCATGAGTAAGTTAACTAACGGAATCAAAATGAAAGGACTGCCGCCACCTGCCAGAGTGCTAACAATCCAAGCAAAAAAGCTAACCACACTGAGATATACAATTGGCAAGAATTCTGACATTGATTAATAATTCGCTTGGATGACTGTTTTAATTTTGTTGCAATTAAAACTTATAAAATATTTAAATAATTACAGCACATGAGCCGATCGACCCGAATCTACCTAAGTGAAATAGATCAAAACTTTTTATCACAACTACGAGCGATCGATTGTGCCTGTCTTGGCAATTTTTGGAGTTTAGAAGCATATCAGCGCGAAATTGATAATCCCAGTAGCCTTGTATTAGGTTTAACTACTGAGAATCATGAATTACTTGGTTTTGGTTGTTTGTGGTCAGTTCTTGAAGAAGCACATATAACAGTATTGGCAGTGCGCCCTGAATATCAAGGACAAGGTTTTGGTAAAGCAATTGTCTGGGGATTACTTAAAAAAGCTTGCGATCGCAATTTAGAGTGGGCAACTCTCGAAGTCCGTGAATCTAATCATATTGCGATCGCCTTATATGAAAGCTTTGGTTTTAAAGAAATTGGAAGGCGACCTAAATATTACGAAGTGACAGGCGAAGATGCGCTGATATTGTCGTGCAAGGGCTTACACACAAAAGAATTTGACATATTGTTGAATCAATGGCATGAGTCAATATCTGTGAATTTATTAGCTAAAGGCTGGAATTTATAAGTAGGTAAGCAAAAGAAACCTTAAAACCGAAAAAGCTGTAGCGCACGCGCAGCGTGCGCTACAGCTTTTTCGGTTTAATTATGCTTGGCTACTTACAATGCTATAGAATTGATTTAGGTTTATGAGCAATTAAGTCGCTTTAGGGTTAAAGGTCTAAAAACGATGGGAATATTCGGCTGTGCAAAGAAAGCTATCGGCTTGGCGATCGCTAGTTTGGGGTTTTGGAATTTGGCGATCACTAATGTTAATGCTCAATTAGGTAATGTTGTGGTTTATATTGCAGGCAATAATTCTGCAACCTTGAATGTTGTGAGGCAAGTTGTCACTAATCCAGTATTTGCCTCAGTTAATGGACAGAACTCCATCGTTGCAGGATCGTTCGATGCTCCGACCGCAGATTATGTGATTAAAGAACTACAAAGGCGCGGCGTAGATGCACAGCAGGGTTATCAAACTGCTCAGACTTTACAAAATGCTCAAAACGTTAATACTTCACCCTATGTAACGTTGCCAAGTTATCTACCCAGCAATCCTTCCACAACCAGTATTGAAAATTCGGCTCAATATCGCTACGTTACCGCAGTTCCTGTGAGATCGATCGCCACTTTAGATCAAGTGAGACAGTTTATTCCTAGTGCATTTATATCGAAATCAGGTCGTGGCAACTATGTTTATGCTGGAGGATATTCAAGTCGTGATGCTGCTGAATCTTTGAAATATTTCTTGCGATCGCAAGGACTAGATGCTCGTGTACTTTATTTTTAACTTTAAAGATTAATTATGGACTCGATATTAAGACAAGGTAGCAAGGGTAGTGCTGTAGCTGAGTTGCAGCAACTTCTGCAAAGCAAAGGATTTTATACTGGCAAAATTGATAGCGATTTTGGTACTGGTACGACTAATGCGGTTCTAAAATTTCAACAAGCTAATGGATTGCTAGCCGATGGCATCGTTGGTAGTTTTAGCTGGACGAAACTTCGTACAGTTATTACTTCTGCACAGGCTTTGCCAATATTATTACCAGGCTCCAAAGGCTCGGCTGTTGCTCAGGCTCAGCAATTACTTAAAGACAAGGGCTATTATCAAGGTCGTATTGATGGTGACTTTGGCATGGGAACGCGGGATGCGATCGCAGCTTTTCAACGTGCTAATGGTTTGACTGTCGATGGCAAAGTTGGCGAGCAAACATGGAAAAAACTACAAGCACCTGCGATCGTCGATGACACACCACCCATAACGGTTATCGAGATTGTGCGCCCACCTGCGACAACATCTGCAACTCCAACGCCATCAACACCCCCATCTTCGATTTTTGTGCCTATCCCAGATGGCACACCAACTGCTAGTACCGACCTTGTAACTAGCCTGCCAACTGCTAACACCACCCCTGCAACTCCGATTCCGACTGCAAGTGAAATTAGCTTAGTTGATGCTGCTAACAGTTATGCCCGTGCTAGATTACTCAATCAAACTGCCGCGCTTAACAACTTACAAGCGGTTATTTCGCCAGAAATATTGCAGCAATTCTTTCAGCGTTGGCAAATTGTTTCTGGGCAAACTACTACAGCCACCTCTCTACAAGATGCTCTCAGTGGTTACAACATCGCCCAAATGCTCAATCAAAATTTGGCGTTGCAATGGCTACAGATCCAGCTCTCACCACAAGCGATCGCAAAATTTCGCCAAGACTGGTCAAATCTCAAAGCAGGAATAGACCCAACTACCCCATTTACGCCAAATCAACCAAGTGAACCACCAACAGTCAGCAATCCGCAACTACAGCTTATTAATCTTACTGAGGCAGTAAAAGTTTATAGCCGCTCAGGAAATCAGGGCATGGCTTTAGAAAAACTTCAATCAGCTCTACCAGCACCGACCTTGCAACAGTTTTTCCAACGTTGGTCTCTTGCCTCAGAACAAAATGCGATCGCGATTTCTTTATTAGATGTATTCCAAGACTACGACAGTCAAAAATTTCCTAGCCAAGTAACCGCCCTACAATGGCTAGAAAAAGAGCTAACTACAGCCAACCTAGAGCAATTTTCACGAGATTGGTACACAATCTAAAACAATAAGGAAGGGCGCTTTGCGCCCTTTCTTATTCAAAACAAACTGCACCTTGACGGCGAACTAACCAACCAGTATTAGTCCACTCCACCACAGTTGATGGCAGTCCGCTACCTAATTGCTCAGTAATACTGATCCCATCTCCTAAAGTCATTACTGAGGGAAAAGCCTGATTAATCTCGATCATTTTGCGTAAAGGTGGTTGATTACTTTTATTCGCGCTCGTAGTTAACATTGCGCCTGTCTGCTGCAAAATTGCGATCGCAATTTTACTATCAGGAATTCGCACACCCAGAGTTTTAAAGCCTTGATTCAAATTACAACCGCGATCGCTAGCAGGAAAAACTAGAGTTACCGCTCCTGCAAAATATTTCTGAGCAATTCCTTGCCAAGTTTCTAACGCAGGATGATCTGTATCTAAAAATGGTAAAAATTCTTGCCAGTTCGCTGCCATTAAAATTAATGGCTTATCAGGCGATCTTTGCTTGAGCGTAAAAATATCGACACTGCGATCGGGACGCACCGCCAAAGCAGGGACAGTATCTGTCGGAAAGCTAACTAATTTTCCAGATCTTGCACTTGCAACCAAAGCCGCCACAGAAACTAAAGCCACTATTTCTACTTTTTCCTAAATATTCAAAACCTAAACAGGTAGGTGCAACCCAAAAAGCTGTGGCGCACGCGCAGCGTGCGCCACAGCTTTTTGGGTTTTATATTTAATTAGCCCTACCTACTTATGATCAATTTACTAACAGCTAAGCCGAAGTTCCCGAAATCAAGCGTAAGTCAACCTCCTTATTTTCTAACTCAGAAACAACAGCAACGATTCCAGGTCCAAAAAATCGTGTTAATTTATCTTGTTTTTGTTGCCAAGCATCAAAATTCATCAAAGGCGATCGAAACCTCAAAATTAGACTATAAGCGCCCTTCGTTTCTTCAGCTTGAGAAATCTCTTCATAGATACCATTCAAGACAGGACGCTCCTCATCCGTAGGACTCATCCCCAGTTTTTCTAAAATTTCATCTAAATGGGCTTTAACACCATAGCGATAGCGGGTTACATCCTTGCGTAACTGCTTCTGCGTTGGAGTTTCTTGTAACTTACGTAAAGCCAGAATAGCCTCAGATTCAGGAACAATTACAGGTATTGGGGCTACTTCCGACGATTTAAATGCAAACCCGCCTAACAAGATTGGGAAGCCATAGAAAAAACCAACCAGATTTAGCGTGGAATTACCCTTAGCGTAAGCCCAAAATCCAACCACAAACAGAATTCCACCAACATATAAACCGACTGAAGCTAGAGATATTTTATTGGACTTGAGCATAGTTAAAAATTAATAATACTTAATAAATGTATCTGTTAAGCGTATCTATTTGTTGGATGTTTTCTTTAATCCTAACAAGAATATCAATAGCCGTATCAGATGAACAGTAAACAAAAAATTGTTTGCCAAAAATTTTTTATAGCTAGGTTTACCGTCGTTAGACTATAAATATATAAGTAGGAATTACACCAAGCCGACTAAATCCTAGAATTGTAAATTAACCCTTAGACAGGTTTTTCTATGATTCTAAGTAGCCAGATCACCATTTTCAGATTTGGCAAGCTACAATCGTCTAGGTGTAATTCCCCCTAGAAAAAGTTTTTAGAGAGCATGGATCTGAGGAATCTGGCATGAGCAAAGCAGCCATCGACCTACCAATTGAAATCAAGTTGCCAGTTGGCAAACTTGGCGTAAATGTTGAAGAAATTGAAGAAGACCTTGAAGATTTAGATGATGATATCGAACTAGACAAGGACGATTCAATTGATGACTCAGATGATGACTCTGACGATGACCCCGACAAAACTGGCAAAGCAAAGGGAACGAAAGCGAAAAGAGCTAGCCAGACTAAGAAAAAACACTTTACTGAAGACTCGATCCGTCTGTATCTCCAAGAAATCGGACGTATCCGTTTACTCAGAGCCGACGAAGAAATTGAGCTAGCTCGAAAAATTGCCGATCTTCTCGAATTAGAACTAAAACGTGAAGAAATAGCTACTGAGGTTGAATGCCATCCTGATGACGTAAAGGAATCGGATTGGGCGATCAAAATGGACATGCCACTTGGAGAGTTTCGCAAACGTCTCCACTCTGGTCGTCGCGCCAAAGACAAAATGGTGCAGTCCAACCTGCGTCTAGTGGTATCGATCGCTAAAAAATACATGAATCGTGGCTTGTCTTTTCAAGATTTAATTCAAGAGGGCAGTCTAGGACTAATCAGAGCCGCCGAAAAATTTGACCATGAAAAGGGTTACAAGTTCTCGACTTATGCCACATGGTGGATTCGTCAAGCAATTACTCGTGCGATCGCTGATCAATCTCGCACCATTCGCCTACCAGTCCACCTTTACGAAACCATTTCTCGAATTAAGAAAACTACCAAATTGCTTTCTCAAGAAATGGGGCGCAAGCCAACTGAGGAAGAAATCGCCACCCGCATGGAGATGACGATCGAAAAACTGCGATTTATTGCCAAATCAGCGCAGTTGCCGATCTCTTTGGAAACTCCAATCGGTAAGGAAGAAGACTCCCGCCTCGGTGACTTTATCGAATCTGAGGGTGAAACCCCTGACGATCAAGTTGCCAAGAGCCTCTTGCGCGAAGATCTTGAGAGTGTGCTGGGAACCCTCAGTCCCAGAGAACGCGATGTTTTACGTCTGCGTTACGGCTTAGATGATGGACGCATGAAAACTCTCGAAGAAATTGGACAAATATTCAATGTCACCCGCGAGCGCATTCGTCAAATCGAAGCTAAAGCTCTCCGCAAGTTGCGTCATCCAAACCGCAATAGCGTTTTAAAAGAATATATTCGTTAAAAAACAAAAAGGGGCGCTTTGCGCCCCTTTTTGTTTTTTAAGTGATTGCGAAACAAGTGTTATAATCAGAAGCCTGTGAAAAAATGACACCTTTTGAAACTAAATAAGTAACTAACGGTTATGACAAAACGTACTCTACGCGGTAGTGTCCGCAAAAAGAAGCGCACCTCTGGATTTCGCGCCAGAATGCAAACTCCTACAGGTCGCCGAGTAATCAAAGCTCGTCGTAGCCGAGGTCGGGTTCGCCTGACAACTGTATAAGCGATCGCTAGATCAGCTATTACCAGAACTAATTCATAATTTTATTTTTCGTTTGTACTTGATTTGCAATTGTTAACTTCTAGTGCTTCCTAATCAAAACCGTCTACGGCGGCGAGAAGACTTCGCAAAAGTATATGCCAAAGGCGATCGCTACAGAGGCAAATACTTAAATTTGCGAATTGTTTGCGATCGCAATGAAGCGTTCACAAGAATAGGAATAGTTGTTAGCAAAAAAGTTAGCAAGTTGGCGGTAACCCGTAACCGATTTAAGCGTCAACTTCGCGCCATTTTTCGTCAACTTCTGTCACAATTAAAAGATGGATTGCAAATAGTTGTAACAGTGACCACTGTTCAAAGCAAGCCAAGTTATCAAGAACTTTGGGATGACCTAAAGAATTTACTAGCAAGGGCGAAGGTTTTGCATGGCAGTTAATGAGGAAGTTTATTACGAAGGCGCACCTCACATTGGCGATCTAATTATTAGCTTGCTGATGAGTATTTTTGTGATCACAATTCCTTTTGGTGTTGCTGCGATCGCAAGAGCGCTGTGGGTACGCTATCGCATTACCAACCGACGCATAACTGTCACAGGTGGTTGGAGAAGTCAGACCCGCACAGATATTGTGTATGCGGAAATTGCCAAGATTGTTACGGTTCCCCGTGGGTTAGGCAGTTGGGGTGACATGGTATTGACTCTCAAAGACGGTTCTCGCCTTGAACTAAAATCTTTACCCAAATTTCGTGAAACATACGAATATATCCAATCGAAGCTAAGCATCAAAGCGCAAGACATAAGCGGTGCGATTGGTGGCAAAGCTTAAGATATTTAAGGATTGTCCTCGAAAATTAAAGCTTGGGCGATCCTAATTTTCATTATCACCTAATTTTCATGAGTGATATTCGTTACCACTCGGATACAAACCCAACAGTAAAGTAGAAAATGGATTTCGGCGTAGGTTTTCTTTCCAACAACATAATGTTGCCTTTCCTAGATTTTTTCTACGGCATCGTGCCGAATTATGGATTGGCCATTATTGCATTAACGTTGGTTGTACGTTTTGTTTTGTTCCCTGTTAGCGCTAATCAGCTTCGCAGTATGCGTCGCATGAAAATCGCTAATCCTGTGATGCAACAAAGAATTAAAGAAGTGCAAGAGCGATACAAGAGCGATCCCACTAAGCAGCAAGAAGAGCTAGCTAAGGTTAACTCAGCGAACTTCAAAGAATTTGGAAATCCTTTGTCGGGATGTCTACCTGCCATCATTCAACTACCGATCCTGTTTGCCTTGTTTGCAACCCTAAGAGGATCGCCTTTCGCGGACATCAACTATTCGCTCAATTTTCAGATTGCTACTCCTGAAAATGCTGCTCAAGTTCAACATCAGCCTTTTAACTCTGCTGGTCAAAATGTCTACTTTGCCGATCGCGTTCATTACCCGATTTTGGCTACCGCATTAAATGGTACCAACTTAGCGATCGGTGAACAATCAAAGATTGTTTTACAAACCTCTGAAGGCAAAGATTTCAACGCTTTATCTACCGAATATCCAGATGTTGAAATGACAACTATATGGAAAGTCACCAAGGGGCAAGAGTTAGTTGAAGTTTTAGATGATGGAACCGTAATTGCTAAACAGGCGGGTGATGTGACTGTTCAAGCGACAGTTCCCGGCTTGGCATCCAACAAAGGCTTTCTATTTATCAAAGCTTTGGGCAAAACTGGGGTCACCAATGCTGATGGCAGCATTAACTGGGATATCGTGATCATGGTATTAGGCTTCGGTATTAGTCTTTACGCAAACCAATCGATCTCTAGTGGATCTACGCCTAAGCCTAGTAACGCCACACCTGAAGCTTCGCAACAGGACACGATGAACAAGCTCACACCGATTATTTTCTCTGGTATGTTTTTGTTCTTCCCCTTGCCATCTGGGGTAATGCTTTACATGTTGATTGCTAACATTTTTCAAACTTTGCAAGCCTTTATTGTTGCCAAAGAACCATTACCTGAAAATCTACAAAAGCTAGTCGCGGTTTCGGCAAATGCAGCTCCTGCGCCAAAAGCCAACCCAAAAGCCGATGGCAAGGCGATCGCATCTAGTAAGTCTGAATCTAGCAAAACTCAATCTGATGCCAAGACTAAGTCGGCAACTGTAGTTGACGATAAGGATAAAGATAGTAATACTCCAACCAAATCAGCGATACCTTTTGAGCCGAACTCTTCTAAGAAAAAGAAGAAAGGCTCTTAAGTATCAAACATAGAGACTAAAAAGCTGTGATGCTTGCGCAGCGCGCATCACAGCTTTTTAGTCTCTATTTAGCAATAATTAACAGAATTTTGATTAGGCAAGTAAGTTTTATGGAAGATACTTCAGCAAGTGCAAATTGGCTGCAAGAGCTTTTAAGATTGATGGGTTATGCGACTTCGGTTGATATTCGTCTTGCAGAAGCGTCTCCAGAACAAGTTACTGCTAACTTAAAAAACTACTGGCTAGAGATAAATGCAGATGGTTTACAGGATCAACAAATTCAGAGATTGATTGGTCAAGATGGCTTTGTAATTGATTCGTTACAATATTTGGCTAGTATTCTCTTGAATTGTCATCTTCTGGATGAGAATGCAGATCAAGAAAATCGTAATTTTTATACAGTTGAATTAGCTGGATATCGATCGCAGCGTCTAGCTGATTTACAAGCTTTGGCGGATAACGCAGTGCAACAGGTTCGAGAGACGCAAACTGAGTTTGAAATTAAACAATTATCGTCTGCCGATCGCAGACATATTCACCAGCTTTTAGAAGATTTCCCAGATATTGAAACCCAGAGTCAGGGTCGCGAGCCAAACCGTCATTTGATAGTTAAGTTAGTAAAAAGCTAATGGAAAAGTTATATATCCCGCAAATTGCTAGAGCTGTCGAAGCAACGGAAACCTTTGAATTCAAAGAATTTATCGAAGGCTTAGAGACATTAACACCTGTCCAAGGGGTGATTAGTGTGCGGCATGTTGGCTCTTTTGTCGAGGTTAGTGCTAAAGCTTCGACGATTATGACTTTGACTTGCGATCGCACTTTGGTGCAGTTTAACTATCGGTTGGCGATCGACAATTCCGAGATGATTATGTTGGCTGACCCATTGCCAGAAAGTGAGTATCCCAGAGAGCGAGAAATCGAAACTGACGATTTAGTAGAGTCTTTATCACCCAATGGTTATTTCGATCCTGCGGCATGGCTCTATGAGCAGTTGACTTTAGCAATTCCCTATCCAAAGATTGCTCCTGATGCACCTGCTCTTGAGATGACTGAGACAAATGCTCTTGATGGTTCAGCCGTAGATAAACGTTGGGCAGTCTTAAACTCTTTAAAACTATTTGAATAAACGCATAAAAAAAAGCGGCGCATTGCGCCGCTTTTTTTGTGCGTCTATGTGGGTTTATGTGGCGCAGGCAAATAGCTTTTCTAGCTGGGCTTTTTCGGTAGGATTTTCGATCGTTTGCGCGATTTCTTTCGCTTTATCACGTTGACCGATCGCCCAATAAGTACTACTGATATCAGAGTAAGCTCTAGAGCGAATATTGGGATCGGGTGCAGTTTTTGCGATCGCAAGACTCTCTTGCAAAATCGGCTCCACCTTATCAGTTAAACCAAATTCACCATAGGTACTGGCGATAATGTTGAGGGCAAAAAGGCGATCAACAGGTTGTGTGAGATTTTTAGCGATCCCTAAGGATTGCTCCCAAGCTTGAGCAGCCAAATCTGTCGATTTCATATTTTGATATTGACGACCGATTTCCACTAATAAAGTAAAGATATCAATCGAAGGTGCAACTGTACTTAAAGCTTGTGAGCTTTGCTCAAATAGTTTGATTGCTTCATCATTTTTTTTGTCCTTGGCATAGGCGATCGCAACATTGGCAATGCCAACACTCTTCTCAACCAAGTTAGGATCAAGATTATTAATCACCTCAAGGGCTTTGTCATACTGCTTTGACACTAAGTATTGACTAGCAACTAGAAATAGCGATCGCGTTTTCAGGAGTTCAGCATTTGCGATCGCCGATTGTTCGACAGCTT
>Ga0209490_10006980_pt1 | contig 10109 bp, 9 predicted proteins | sample MAT06_FD_187209 | JGI IMG/M metagenome (GOLD analysis project Ga0209490, IMG submission 187209) | Freshwater microbial communities from Lake Fryxell liftoff mats and glacier meltwater in Antarctica - MAT-06 (SPAdes) (version 2) | ecosystem: Environmental > Aquatic > Freshwater > Ice > Liftoff...
CACAGCCGTTGCGCTTGAATCCTACGCCCGGCGCTTCGGCGCGCTGCCGGAACGTTGGACCTTTCTTACCGGGCGCAAGGATTTGATCCGGAATCTGATGAGCGAATCATTCTATCTGGGATTCGCCGATTCAATGCAAGAGCATTCCACCCGCTTTGTACTCGTAGATCGACACATGAAAATTCGCGGATTCTACGACTCTTTCGCCAAAGACAGCATCGATAAATTGATTGAGGATATTCGAGACCTACATGACCATTCGTGATCTACCCGCAGTAAATGCCAGCCTCAATGCGCTGGCCACCATCTTGTTGATTTATGGCTACAGGCTCATCCGCCAAGGCAAACGCGAGCAGCACAAGCGCGTGATGCTCAGCGCCTTTGCCGTATCCATCATTTTTCTGATTTGCTATCTCGTCTATCACGCCGAAGTCGGCAGCGTGCCCTATAAAGGCGAAGGCATCATGCGAACAATCTACTTTTCAATTTTGATTCCGCATGTGATCCTTGCCGCTACAGTTCCCGTGCTGGCGATCCTGACGATGTGGCGCGCCTTCCAGGAACGATTCGATAAACACCGCAAGATCGCAAAGATCACCCTGCCAATCTGGCTCTTCGTGTCAATCACCGGTGTGATTGTCTACTTGATGCTCTATATTTTTTGACGTTTGGCAAGGGCGAGTGCACCAAGCACGCCTGCCCTTGCGCCCAGTTTGGCGCGAACGATCCTCGGTAGCGGTGCATAGCCGTTCATCTCTTGTTCAGCAGACTGCTTCACCATGTTGATCATGCCTTTGCGGAGCGAAATTCCACCGCCCAGAATCAGGATCTCAGGCGAGTAAGTACACGCAAGGTTGACGGCCATCTGCCCCAGATAATGCGCCTCCATGGCCCAGGCTGGATGATGCTCAGGCAACAACTCCGCACGCTCGACACCCCAGCGTTCCGCAATGGCAGGCCCGGCAGCCAATCCTTCCAGACAATCACCATGGACAGGGCAGTTGCCGAAAAACTCATCGCCACCAAAGCGGCGCACCCGCATGTGGCCAATCTCTGGATGCAGAAGTCCGTGGACGAGTTGCCCGTTTATAATGGCACCGCCTCCAATGCCAGTTCCAACGGTCACATAGACGAAATGTTTTGACTTCTGCGCCGCTCCCCATAGGTGTTCTCCAAGGGCTGCCCCATTCACATCCGTATCGAGTACAGCGGGACATCCAAGTGCCTTTTCAACCTCGGACTGAATCTTGAAGCCGCGCCACTCCAGTTTCGGCGTTAACGGAGAGATCCGGCCCTTGCCAATCTCAAGCGGACCAAAGCAAGCTATCCCCGCCCGCTTCAACTTCTTGCCCTGAAAGAACTCTGCAACCAGGCGAAGCGTCTCCTTCGGCGTAGTCGTGGGAATCGCTGTGCTGACATGAATGTCTGTGGGGGAATTCCCGTAGGCGCAAATGAATTTTGTGCCCCCGGCTTCGATGGCTCCGTACATGATGGCACTAACCAATATAGACTTGAATGCTGAATGAGACTCGCAATTCTCCTATTTCCTTTTCTGGCCTTCGCCCAGATACAGCAGACATTTATTTATGAATCGGCACCATTCCCCGAATGCCATGCTTCGACGATTGTCGAGACAGCTCCTGGTGAATTCTTTGCCGCATGGTTTGGTGGCACCAGAGAAGGAGCCAAGGACGTTGCCATTTGGGGTGCCCGCCTCAAGGACGGCCAGTGGGGTGCCCCTGTCGAGATCGCCAGAGAAAAGAACTTCTCCACCTACAATCCGGTCTTGTTCCATACCAAAGACAAGAAGCTATGGCTCTATTACAAGTTCGGTCTCAGCCCGGCCACCTGGAACGGAGCAAAGATCCAAAGTGTGGATGGAGGCCGTTCCTGGATTGGTAAAGAATACCTTGCAGCCGGGGTCTACGGGCCAATCAAGAACAAGCCGTTGGTAATGGCCGACGGGACGATCGTCTCAGGAACCAGCGTCGAATCTGATTTCGCCTGGACTGCCTGGGTAGAACGCTCAACCGATAACGGGCAGACCTGGACCAAACACGGGCCCATTGTCTATCCCGGCGAACCCAAAGGAATCATCCAGCCTGCGATGGCGACCATTGGCAAAAACATGCGGATGTACTTGCGCTCGACAACAAAAATCGGCTTCATCACTTATTCCGATTCCAAGGACGGCGGCAAGACCTGGTCCAGTGCCAAGATCACAAACCTGCCAAACCCGAACAGCGGCATCGACACCGTCACGTTGAAAGATGGCCGTATCGTGTTGATCTACAACCACACCTCAAAGGGCCGCTCCCCGCTCAACATCGCCGTCAGCAAAGACGGCGACAAATGGAGCGACCCGATCGTGCTCGAATCCGAGCCCGGCGAATATTCCTATCCGGCAATCATTCAGGCCGCCGATGGCAAGATTCATGCCACCTGGACCTGGCAGCGCAAGCGCGTCAAGCACGCAGTAATCCCACTCGACGCTCTGCCCAAATAGCAGCCCTACCAGAGCCCAAGCCACTTCCACCAGGCAAAGCCGAAGGTCATCCAGATAAACAGATTGGTGATGGCACACAGAAATCCAACTCGCCACCAATCTTTCATCTCGACGTACCCCTGCGCGAAGAACATCGGCGCAGGGGTAGTTCCATAGTTGGTGAGCCCGGCAGACAGACTCGTGAATATCGCGAAACTGAAGGCAGCAAGCCCCGCTGGAGCACCCTGCGCCACGATCACCGCAACAAATGCAGGAAACATCGCCAGCATATGCGCAGTGATGCTGGCAAAAGCGTAATGAGCAAAGAAGTACACCAGCAGCGAAATAACCAGCAACGGATACCAATCGAAGCCAAGCAGAGAAGCACCAACGGCTTTGGCAAAGGCCGTCGGTACACCGGTTGCATTCAACCCCTTGGCTAAATTGATCAGGCCGCCATACCAGATGAACATGTCCCAGGCTGCATCTTCTTTGCGCACATCCTCCCAACTCAGTACACCCGTCACAAGTAGTGCGATCGTACCAAGCAACGCTGGGACAGCAACATCCAGTTTGTGAATCGAAGTTGTCGACCATCCAGCGCAAACCCCAAAGAAGACTGCACAAAGGATCCACTCCGATTGCGAGAGCCGCCCCATCTGCACCAACTCCTTACGCGCAAACTCGGCCGCCTCAGGTGTACGAATAATCTCGGGTTTGTAAATCTTGCTAACCAGCCAGGGAACAGCCAAAATGCTAATCATCCCCGGAACCACCCCCGCCCGGAACCAGCCAAACCAATCGAATTCGATCCCGCTAATCTTGGTCGCCATCTGCGCAGCTAGAGGGTTGGAAGCCTGCCCGGTAAGAAACATTGCCGAGCTGATGCAGATGCCCTGGTAGACGCTGGTCATCAAAAATGCCCCAATCAGAGGAGCACTTAGGCCGGGCTTCGAACCGTAGAGTTCTGCCACACCGCGAACAATGGGAAGAATCACCCCGCCACTACGAGCGCCATTGCTCGGGATGATCGTCGCCAAAACCATATCGCTAAAGCAAAGTGCGTAGCTGACACCGAGTGAGGTCTTCCCAAAAAGCCTGACAAAAAAGAGAGCAATCCGGCGCGCCAGCCCAGTATTGAGGAGCGACCTGGAAATCAGGAACGCCGCCAGCACTAGCCAGTTCGTTGGGTCTGAATATCCGTCTAGCGCCTGTTTGATCGTGAGCCCACCCACAAGACTAGAGAAGACAATCGCAATCAAAACGAGTGCCCCACCGCTGATCGGCTGAAAGATCAGCCCCGCCACAGTAGCGCTAAAGAGAGCGAATAATCGCCAGCCTGCAGCCTCAATTGCCGCAGGCCGAGGAATCAGATAGGCGATGGTCAGATAGATGACCACCAACAACCCGATGCCCCATACGCGTTTTGGAATATGCTTCACATCTCCCCCTCGGTTAGACTGGTATAGAGTTTCACATCATCTCATGATCTCGATCGTCATTCCGATTCACAACGAAGAGCCGTCCATACTTCCGCTCTATGACCGCCTTACCGCAGTGCTCGAGCGCTTGCAGCGGCCTTACGAAATTATCTTCGTAGATGACGCCTCAATGGATCGCAGTTTTGATCTATTGGCCAATCTTGTCGAAACTGACGGTCGCCTGAAGGTGATCCGGCTCAGGCGTAACTTTGGCCAGACCCCCGCGCTGCAAGCCGGCTTTGATGAAGCCCAGGGCGAAATTATCATATCGATGGATGGCGACCTGCAGCACGACCCCGAAGACATCCCGGCCTTGCTGGAAAAAGTGGAACAAGGTTGGGATATTGCCAGCGGCTGGCGCAAGAACCGAATCGACAACGCAATTACTCGCAAGATTCCTTCGCGTATCGCCAACTGGCTAATGGCAAAAGCATCAGGCATCGAGTTGCATGATTTCGGCACGACATTCAAGGCCTACCGCTCAGAGATCCTCAAAGACATAAATCTCTACGGTGAGTTGCATCGCTTCATCCCTGCCCTCGCAAAGCTCTATGGGGCGAGAGTGGTAGAGGTCCCGATCAAGAACACACCGCGCGCAGCCGGCGACTCCCACTACGGACTGAGCCGAACCTTCCGCGTTCTCTACGACATCCTCACCATCAAGTTCCTGTTGACCTACTTTACCCGGCCAATGCACTTCTTCGGAACACTCGGCCTCACCGGCACTTTTTTTGGTGGGCTCATCATGCTCTACCTAATCGTGTACAAACTCACTGGCCATGAAATCGTGGTCGACCATGGGCCACTAATGATTGCAGGTGCGCTTTTGCTCCTGGCCGGCATCATGATGTTTTCAACAGGCATTTTGGGCGAAATGTTGATGCGCACTTATTTCGAAAGCCAGGGCCGCCGAATCTATGCCGTTCGAGAAGTTCGGACCAAGAAAGAAGCGCAGGCACCCGAAGCCGCCCGTTAAGGCTCTCGCTGTTGTGTTAGCTTAAAGCTTTTGGTCTCCTCATTAATTCTATGCTGCTACCTACTACTTATGCGTTTACAATGGCGTTGCTTCTACTCTCGATGCTTTGTTGGGGGTCTTGGGCAAATACCCTGAAGAAGAGCGGATGGAGATTCGAACTCTTCTACATCGATTTCTCTCTCGGCGCAGTTCTTGCGGCTGTGATTGCGGCATTCACAGTTGGCTCCATGGGTACAGACTTGTCTGTTAACGACACCTTCCTCTTGGTCGGAAAGCGTCAGATCATCTTAGCCTTTGCCGCTGGTTGTATTTTTAACCTCGCGAACATGCTTCTGGTTGCTGCCATAGAAATGGCCGGCATGAGCGTAGCATTCCCTGTAGGAATCGGCCTTGCACTCATTGTCGGCGTTATCTGGAGCTACACCATGCAACAGGTAGGCAACGCCTATATGCTCTTCGGCGGGTGCTTCCTGGTTCTGATCGCTGTCATATTGAGCGCTGCAGCACACGGAATGATGGAAACCTTACGTCGTAAGAAAGCCGAAGCGATTTTGGCTGCCGCACTGGCAGAGCAACTTCCTCCAGACCAACAGATTCCTGCAAAAAAGAAGAAGTCGACTGAGCCAGAAGGCCCCGGCGTTTATCGTGGAGTTTGGCTTGCCCTCGCGGCCGGGCTGCTCATGGGTTCCTTTTATCCAGTAATGGGTATGAGCACGGAAGGCGAACTGGGCCTCAGCAATCCTTTCGCAGTGACTCTAATCTTTTCCTTTGGTATTTTGCTGAGCACCTTCATCTACAACCTCTATTTCATGAACCTGCCCGTCAAAGGCTTGCCAATCTCGTTTTTTGCTTATTTTACAGGCAAACTAGGCCAACACGGGCTCGGCTTGCTTGGTGGGGTGATCTGGATGGTTGGCGCATGTGCAAACTTCGCGGCGGCAGCGGCACAGGGTGAGGCGAAAGCCGGCCCCGCAGTCAGCTACGCGCTGGGCCAGGGAGCAACTTTTGTGAGCCTGCTCTGGGGACTTCTGGTCTGGAAAGAGTTCGCTGGGGCCAGTAGCGCAGTCACCAGGCTTTTGCTGATCATGAGCATCTTGTTCCTGGCTGGCCTGTCGTTAGTGGCCATTGCCCCGCTCAACTAGTGCATCAGCTTTTCAACGCAAAGCCTTACCTTTTCGAGGTCAGGTAGACTTCCCTGTGCTTGTTTTGGCGATCCGCCGCCTTTGCCGCCAAGCTCGGCGATCAGAATCTTAAACGACTTCCCGCAATCCAGGCCAAGACTCGGATGCGCACCAAATAGTAAAGTAGCACCACTTCTACCAGTCAAAATCACCATTGCCTTCTCATTGTTGAGAAAAGCATTCGCGCGCATTCTGGTGTCCTCATCCACAATTTCCATTTCTTCAACCCACTTGCGCCGGCCTTGCGAATCAACAGAACTTTGAGCGTATCGCTCCATGCCGGCGATTTCAGCAATTTCAGCCGAAAGCCGCTTTCGAGTCTTGTCAGACTCTGCCAATCGTTCTCGTAGCGCCGTGCCCTGCAACTCTGCCTCACTAAGTCTAAGGTGAACTTCACGGAGAACTCGCCCGCCACAAAAGAACTCAAGGCGCAAAGATTGCCGAACTTTTTCTGACTTCCCCAGCAGAATCATTCCAACCTCACCAGTGCGCGCTACGTGAGTCCCCCCACAAGCACTTCGGTCCAGCCCGGCGATGGCTACAACCCGCAGCAGGCCCTCGCGGTCAGGAGCTTTCCGGAGTCCAACTACAGTGCCAGAGTGTTCAAAAGAAACTGACACAGATGCATTCTCAAGAAGTCGTTCATTCGCCCTTCTCTCGATATCCAGCAGCTTTGCCGGGCTGACAGCCTGCGGTTCAATATCAATCGTTGAATAATCGGCCCCCATGTGAAAGCTCACGGTCTTGAAACCAAATTCCTCTTCGAGTACCGCACTCAGCGCATGCTGGCCTGTGTGTTGGCGCATGTGATCCAGGCGCCTGACTGAATCAATCGAACCTGCGACCTGCTGACACTCTGGTCCGAGTGCAGCACCCAACACATGAATGAGGCGATCGTCTTCTTCGAGGACATCGACGATTTCAATCCCGGCAACTGTGCCAGTGTCAAAAGGCTGTCCGCCAGAACTGGGATAAAAAGCAGTCCGATCCAGTTCTATTCGATGGCCGTCTTCAGAGCGAGCTGTCACGGTCGCGTCAAAGTTCCAAAGATAGGAGTCGTGGTAGTAAAGTCGTTCAGTCAAACCGTTAATGTACCCCAAAAGCAAAGCTCGCGCCTGAACAAGTCAGACGCGAGCTTTCAACTACTTCCAATGGATACGTTTACTGCCGCGTTGCAATCTTTACGCGGTTTGAGGGTTGATTGTTGTACTCGATCGAAAGATCAAAATCATCAAGTGTCGGAACGCCTTCAGGCACCTGAACATTGATCTGGTAAAGCCCCACAAAATTGGGAGTCAAACCAGCAAACGCTGCTTGTTGCGCAATGGAACTATCAAAGAGTCCAGGCACGCCGAATCGAACAATGACATTCGATAATTGTGCGAGTGGGCTCAATGGGGAAGCAACGCCGGATTCAACCGGAGGATTCGTCCGCCCAAAGCCAATTGCATAGATCACCAATGTCTCACCGGCGCGGACGGGTTTTGAAACATAATCACCCAGTTTGATGCTGGAAGGCAATGGCAGAGTGCCATCCGCGTTGACAACAATACCGTAGCGAAGGCCTGGCCACACTAGAATGCGTCCCGCTTGCGCAGCCACGTTAACACTGGCTCGATTCCCGACAACACCATTTCGCTCCACCTGTACAACTGCATCTCCCCCAAGAGTTTCGAAGGGAAGCTGGAAGTTGATTTGGCCTGGAGAGGCAAAGTAAAGGGGAGCAGCTCGACCGTTCACAAGAACACGAACGCCGCCAAGGGTTGTTGGCAGGGGTGCCCCACCTGCGAAGTAGTTCTGATCCGTCAGGAACTCTCCGAACAGGGCTGAGATCGCACCAACTCCAAGCGAATCTCCAGCGGCAAAAGTTGCGTTGTTCAGGATGCCGCCGAATGAAATCGTTGGTGCAGTGCTGGCAACGATTTCCATCTCAACGGGAATTGAAAGCACTGGCCCATTGATCGCATTCGTAGAGATCCCAACTGAGCCTCGGTAGGTCCCAACACCCAGCGAACCCGGCGTCAGCGTCACGGCAGCGCCAGTGAAGGATGTAGACAAGGCAGCACTGAGCCAGCCACTACCATTGGTCAGTGTCGAAGCAATCGAGGTCAGGCTTAAAGCACCTCGTCCGCGATTTCCCACGCCAACATTCACTACCGTGGCAGGGCTGTTCTGGAGAAGCTTAACGTTGACACTGGTCGGCCCGGCAAAAGCGATGGGTTGAGACGTGACGACAAGTCGGGTCTGCACCGTCTTGTTGTCACCGGCAAAGGCCGATCCGCCAACCTGAATGGTCCCGTTGTAGGTACCTTCAGCCATTCCGGGCAAATGCTGTCCAGACACACGGTAAGGCTGAACAAATCGGAAACTTCCCTGCCCTTCGTAGGCCACAGTCAACCAATTCCCGCCTGCTTGAGTCGTAGCATTGGTATTCAGCACACTGTTAGTGGCAAACCTCACACTGTCGCTCCCACCATTCGGGGGAGTGTAGAGGAAGATGCTGTCGGGCACCCCTCCGCCAACCTGCACCGTTACACTGATTACCTGCGGCGCATCGATCGCATTCGGATCACGCACGGTGATGGCCCCCGTATAAGAGCCCCGTGTCAAAGTTGCGGTATTCAGAACAACACTAATCGGCAGGCAAGTGTTTTGCTGGACGGCAATCTGGCAGGGCCTCAGGCTGCCTACACTAGCCGTAAGCCAAGTGGCATTCGAGGCAAACGTAAGCGATAGTGCTCCATTTCCTGCATTAAAGGCTTCAATCGTCTGGGTCTGACCATTCGACCCGGTCGCAACCGAAATCGGGCCTAAGGTCGTGTCTGTGAGTCGAAGTTTTGCCTGGGCGTAAGCAGACTCTGCGCCCAAAAGGGGCAGAAGTGCAAGGCCAAGCAGGAATCTATTGAGTTGTTTGCGAGCTGGTTGGAAGCCTGCTGAAGTCACACCCAGTTGAGTGCGCCCTTCTTGCGAGCCCATATGTAACCGGCAATAAGTATTGTGAGAAATAACGTCACCTCCGCTACCCCAAACCAGCCCAGTTGTTTGTAACGGACGGCCCAGGGGAATAAGAAGATCGTTTCCACATCAAAAATCACGAAGAGTATCGCGACGATGTAAAAGCGAACTGTAAAGCGGCCGCGGGAACTGCCCTCAGCTTCGATCCCACATTCATAGGCCTCAAACTTGGCCTGGTTGGGAATGGAGGGACGAAGGAGGCGGGCTACAATCAACGCGATGACGGGAAACGCGATTGCGATAACCAGAAGGAAGAAAATCGGCAAGTACCCTTCCGGCATATGCTCAGAATACCAAAAACAGAACATTCTGCAACGCGAATCTTCAACGGATAATGATTAAGAAGCATCGAAGTAAATATGTGGCGCTCCATTCAGGAACAGATTGACACTATCTTCCGGGAAGACCCGGCGGCGACCAGCACCCTTGAAGTGCTGATCTGCTACCCCGGCCTGCACGCCATCCTCCTGCATCGCATAGCTCACTTCTTTTACCGGATCGGCCTCAGGCTCCTCGCTCGCATAGTCTCGCAAATCGCCAGAATGATTACCGGAATTGAAATCCACCCCGGCGCAACCATCGGCCGTCGATTCTTCATCGACCACGGCATGGGAGTAGTCGTGGGAGAGACGGCGATCATCGGGGATGACGTCATCCTCTATCAGGGAGTCACCCTTGGCGGAACAGGCAAGGAGCGTGGCAAGCGTCACCCTACGATTGGCAACAGGGTTGTGGTCGGCACTGGAGCAAAGGTCCTTGGCAACATCACTCTTGGCAACAACGTTAAGGTAGGCGCGGGTAGCGTAGTGGTTCATTCGGTCCCCGATGATTCCACCGTCGTTGGCATTCCCGGTCGTATTGTCAAGACTCGCGGTCAAATCGCCGACGACCTTCAGCACGGCCTCTTGCCCGATCCCCAGGGTCAGGATCTCGAAAACATGCAACAGCGCGTAGATCAACTCGAAACCGCT
>Ga0209490_10006987_pt1 | contig 10102 bp, 7 predicted proteins | sample MAT06_FD_187209 | JGI IMG/M metagenome (GOLD analysis project Ga0209490, IMG submission 187209) | Freshwater microbial communities from Lake Fryxell liftoff mats and glacier meltwater in Antarctica - MAT-06 (SPAdes) (version 2) | ecosystem: Environmental > Aquatic > Freshwater > Ice > Liftoff...
GACGGTTCAGCCTATCGATCACGCCTGCCGCAACTTGTCTCAACCTGGGATCATTATACCGTGCTTGCATCCGGCGGACAGGCGTGGCGAAAGAGGCCGAATTGCTTGGCCCTTCGGGATGTCGGATCCGAGCGGAGATGACCGTCGCGAATTCGCTGGGGATCATTGAGCCGCGGTTGCGCGTTCCATGGCGGTCGTGCGATCGACGGACTTGAACCAGTCGTGTTGCGTGCTGTGCCCCTCACGGTATCCGATCAGTCTGCCCAGTCGTGGCGGAACGGTGTGCATCGCCGACGCTGCAAGGCGGGAGGTCGGACAAGGCGACCCACGGATCCTCGGCGACCCCCGACTGCGGCCATCGGTTTTCCCGTCACTTCCCTCGATCCAAGATTCGCCGGATCGCGGCCGAGGCCGTGGCGAGTCGCTCTGACCGCGAGCCACCCAGCGGAACGAACGGCCGGGCGTCGGCCGTCAGTTCGTCGACGAACGTCCGGTGCATCCAGTCGCGAATCAGTTCCCCGTCCCGCGTGCCGTCCTGGACGAACGGCGTGGCCACGTCCGTGAGCAGGTCGAGGTCGGGCCGGCGATGGCGTCGCGCGATGTCGTCCACCTCCGATGACCACTCGCCGAGGTAGCGGCGATACCAGACTCGGGTGGCGAAGGCGTCGGTGTCGCAAATCAGCACTCCGTTCGCCCGCCGCGCGGCTGCGTCCTTACGATCGCACTGCTCCCGGGCGATCGCTGCGAACTCCTCCGGCCGCCACGCAATCGCGTCGCCCCGGAGCATCTTTTGCTCCCAGTGCTCGCGGCCGTACTCGGGCACCCAGGTCGTCTGGAACGCCGCCGCGAGGTCGGCGGCCAGAGTGGTCTTTCCGGTCGATTCGGCGCCGATCAGCACCACCCGCCGGGCATAGTGCCCGCGCACCGGCGGTTCGAGGAAGTCCCAACACCCGAGCGGATCCGTCCGGACGGCCGTCCCGGAGACCGGGACCACGCCGCGGGCTTTATCCACCTGCACGTGGCGGCAACCGAGGCAGGCCGCGAACCGGTCGCCGTAATCCTCCGACGTGAACACCACGTCCGGCGTGAACCCGAGCAACGCGGTGCAGTTCGCCGCCCACACGGCCGAATCGTCGGCGTCGTAGCGGTCGTCGATCCGCCACACCTGCGCAGTCGGATGGATTTCTTCGAGCCAGGCTGCGCGCAGGGATGCCGACGGATCCTCGCCGGGCCGTTCGCAGACGATGACGTGCACCTCGTCCGCGCTGTTCAATGCGGTGTCGATCAGGTACTTGTGCCCGCGGTGCGGCGGGTAGAACTTGCCGATGACCAGCCCGCGGGTTGTCATGTTTGGCTCCGGTCGAGGTGGCGCCGCCACTCGATCAGCCCGGCCACGCACATCGCCAGGAAGAGCGCGTACAGCCCGGCCGTCAAGGACATTTCTCGCGACCAGAACAGGGCGACCGAAACCTGATCCACGACGATCCACCCGAGCCACGATTCGACGTAGCGGCGGTTGAGCAACCACTGGGACGCCAGACTCAGGGTCGTCACGAACGCATCGAGCGCAGGAGCCGCTCCGCCGACGCGTTCGAGAAGTTGGGTCAGCCCGAGCCACACGGTCGGGAACGCGACGGCCAGGGCAGTCGTTCGCTGACCGGCACCCGGCGGATGGAGGATGTCTCCGCTCGCCCGCGGGTCCAAGTGACCCACCCGTGCAGAGCGAGCAGGATAAACACCACCTGCAAACCGGCATCGGCGTACAACCGACCGTCGGCGAAGAAAATCAGATAAGCGATGCAACTCACGATCCCGACCGGAAAGTTCCAAGTGCTGCGAGCCACGACCAGCAGAACGCACGCGGTCCCGGTCGCGGCTCCCAGGATTTCGAGCCACGAGAACGGAACCCAGCCCGCGGCCCGTCCGGCGACCATTCCCGCCACCGTGGCAGCGAACAGAACGGCGGCGAGTCGAACTCCGACGCTCGTGCGGACGGGCGCCGCGGCGGTGCCGGATGGGACCGTCGCGATCGCAGGCGACGCTCGCGCCCGTTCTGCGCCTTCGCCGTCCACGGTCACTTCCCCTTTAGGACACACTGATCCATCACTCTTGAAACCCCGACCCACCGTCGAGGGCCGCTTCCATCAAATCCCGCTTGACCACCTTGCCCAGAGCATTCCGCGGCAGGGCCTCGAGGAACGCGAAATCCCGAGGCACCTTGAACCGCGCGATCCGGTCCTTCAAGTAGGTGCGCAACTCGTCCTCGCCAACGGTGCTCTCGGGTCGGACGACCACGAACGCCCGTAGGCGCTGCCCGAATTGATCGTCGGGCACCCCGACCACGGCCACGTCCGCGACGCCAGGGTGGCCAATGAGCACCTCTTCGACCTCGCCCGGAAAGACGTTCTCGCCGCCCGAAAGGATCATGTCATCGGCCCGGCCATCGATGAAGAGGCGGCCGGCCGCGTCGAGGTGGCCGAGGTCACCAGTGTTCATGGACCCGTCGATGATTTCTTTCGTCCCGCCCTCGACGTATCCTTTGACGGCCAGTCCGGTATGGAGAAACACGCGGTCGATCTGCCCAACGGGTCGCGGCTCTGCGTCCGGGCCGAGAATCCGCACGGCGGTTCCCGCCGGCGGATAGCCGACCGTCCCCGGGGCCGCCCGGAGGTCGTCCGGCGTGGCGATCGCCCCGAACCCCGTTTCTGACGACCCGTACAAGTTGAAGAGGCATGGACCGAATACTGTCGTGAACCGCGTGCCGAGATCGGCCCCGAGCGGAGCCCCGGACGAGAGGACCGCCTGCAGCGAAGTGAGGTCGTGCCCCGCACGCACCGATTCCGGCACGTCGAGCAGTCGCCGGAGCATGGCCGGGACGGCGATTACCACGCGGACCCGGTGGCGGGCGATGTCGGCCAGCAATGCTTCGGGGTCGAATCGCCTCCGCACAACGACCGGTGCTCCCAACAGCAGTGCCAAATTGAAGTAGGCGAAGCCCATCCCGTGGAATAGCGGAGGGGCGATAAGGACGGGACATCCCACGCGGAAGGGAACCCGAGTTAGCAGCGTCCGCAGTGCGCCCGAAACGGCCGCGAATCGCGGCGACCGGGCCGCCCCCTTAGGCACGCCGGTCGTGCCCGAGGTCATGATGATGACCCGGCCGCGACCGCGAACTCGCCTCAACAAACCAGCCTCGGCAGGTTCCATCGGACCCTGGAATAACTCCGCGAAGCCTTCGCCATCCGCCGTCACACGCCCGCCTGCGAATCCGGATTCCACCAGTGCTTGAGCGAATTCCGCATCGTGGAGGATACATCCGAGGCGATGGTGAGCGAGGGACTGCGCCAGTTGCGGACCGGGAAACTCGGTGTTGATGAGGACGGCGTCCGCACCGGCCGCCGAAGCGGCCAGCACCGCCTCGACGAATCCCCGGTGATTGCGGCACATCACCCCGACGCCGCGCTCCAGTCCGATCCCAAACCGCTCGCGCAGGGCCGCGGCCAATCGACTGGTCCGTTCATGAAGCTCCGCGTAGGTGAGCGTCCCCTCCTCGTCGATCACAGCGGGTTGGGTCGGCACGCGCCGGGCGGACGCCGCGCACAGGCTGCTCGGCCGACCGCCTTGCACGAGCACGGCCCGCGCCAACCGTACCAGGCTCGACGGACGAAGGGGCAGCAGGCCGACGGATCGAAACGCCCGGCGGAGGTTCGGCGTGCGCGGCGGCGGCGGGGCGGAGGGCGCCTCGGCGGGCGACGGAAGCGACTTTTGCCCCATTGCGCTCGGGCTGTCCGCGGTGCGGCGGAAGACGACGCCCATTAACCACTCGAGCGGCCGGCGGCCCAGGATCCCCAACACCTCTGCCGGCAGGAGCCACCATGGAGCAACCGTTCGCGATTTGCGAACGACGGCCCGGGCGATCAAACCCGCCGCTTGCTCGGGGCTGAGGCCGGGTAAGCCACGTAGGCTCGGGGTCGGGGCGCTCATGCGGGTGTAAACGAGCGGCAGGTAGATGGTGGAGGTAGCCACGCCGTCCGATCGGACCTCGACGCCCATGCTGCGGAACCACGCATCGAAAGCCGCCTTGGACGCCTGGTACGCGCCCCACCGCGGACCGGGCGGAACCCGCACTCCGAACGTCGAGACGTTGATCAACTGCCCGGAGCCCCGCCGTCGCATCTCCGGGAGCAAGGCGAGGAGTAACCGCACTGGCCCCAGGTAGTTCACCCCGATCGTCCGCTCGAAGTCGTGGAACCGGTCGTAGGAGAGGGCGACCGAGCGGCGGATCGACTTCCCGGCGTTGTTTACCACGATGTCGATCGAGCCGTGGTCGTCGAGCAACTGCTTCGCGAGCGCAGCCACCGCATCGGTGTCCGTGAGGTCGGTCGGGTGAACCTCGGCCGACCCGCCCTGCGCGCGGATCGACTCGGCGACGAGTTCGAGTTGGTCCCGCGACCGGGCGACCAGCAGGACGACCGCTCCGGCCGATGCGAAGAGGCGAGCGGTCGCCTCGCCGATGCCGAACGAGGCCCCGGTGATGAGCACTTTCTTCCCGCCAACCGCAGTTCGCAACCGGGCCGGGCTCGGGGTCCCGCTCGGGTTCAGCAACCACGACGCGACCCGCGTCGTCAGCGAGGGTCGGGGCCAGGGGCTGGGATCGGATGGAGTCATTCGACGCGTACCTGCGAAGCGAGAGGTTTCTGGGCACTGCAGCCGACGGCGGATGATCCGGCGGTTCTGCTGCTCGGTCAATGGCGTCCTTCAGCTGCTGATCTGCATCTTTCGGCCCCGAAGGGCTTAGAGTGGCGTTCGTCTTTCGCTTCGGGTTCGAGCCACCGTGCTATCTCGACGCGGCGGAGAACGATGCGGAGATCATCATGAAGACCCTGCAGAAGGAGTGCGTCGGCGAGGGCAATCGCTACGGCGCATTGATAGCCGCGCCGCTGCTGCGATTGGCAGCAGGTGCCGGTGTCTTCTTGGTGTCACTCAGCTTCACGCGGATGAACTTGTCGGTGTCCGTGTTCGCGCCCCGCACCTCCGGTGAGGTGGACCGCTTGAGTGGGCGGAATGTCCAATGTTCTTCCCCTGGTTCTTTCCCCGCGAACTCGTCTATCCACTTCGCGTTTTGCGATACCCACGCGAAGCGCGGCGGAATCGGCGTTCGCGAGCGGCCCCGCGAGCGGCATCGCCGTCTTCGCATCGCGCGATTCGACGCTCTTCACGAATTCGCCGCCGGGCTTGCCCGCTTCGAGCGACGGTCCGGTGTCGCCGCCGCGAGCGCCCATCGGCGGATGTCCAGCCGCAATCCGCCTTCCTGTTTCTTCTCCCCGTGACACCGGTGGCAGTGCTTTTGAAGGATCGGACGCACGTCTCGCTCGAAATCCACGTCCGCCACGCCCGACGCGCGGGAGCAACAGCACGACGCCGAACGCAACGATGATCCCCGCCCCGTGCCCCATGTGATCTTCGACCTTCGCGGGACACAGTTTGGACGGTCGTCACGACGCAACGAGTTCCGGGATCGCCTTGCCGTTCTGGACGATGTGGATCGGCCGACCGGTCTGGTCCGGCAGAGTCACGTTTTCGTAGTCAATGCCCAGGTGTTGGTAGATCGTCGCCAGGAAGTCCGGCGGGCCGACCCGGCGATCGACCACTTCCTCCCCCCGGCGGTCGGTCGCCCCGATGACACAGCCAGTCCGGATGCCGCCGCCTGCCCACAGCATCGAGTTCGCCCGCGGCCAGTGGTCGCGGCCCGGCTGCACGGTCCCCTCGGCCGCGCTCGCCACACCGCCGCCGCTGCTGGCGACGTAAGAGATCTTCGGCGTGCGGCCAAACTCCCCGGTCACCACCACAAGCACCCGCCGGTCCAACCCGCGGTCGTACACGTCTTCGATGAGCGCCGTGACCGCCTGATCGAAGACCGGCGCGCGGAACTTCAGCGCGTCGAACACGTGGTGGTTGACCGCGTGGTCGTCCCAGTTCTGCACACGCCCGCACAGTGGGCCGGTTAGTTCGCTGGTCACAATCTCGACGCCGGCCTCGACCAACCGGCGGGCCATGAGCAACTGCTGGCCCCAGGCGTTCCGCCCGTACCGGTCACGGACCTTCGGGCTTTCGAGGCTCAGGTCGAACGCCCGCGCCGCCTCGGGGCTGGTCAGCAAATTCACCGCCTGCTCCTGGAACGTGTCCATGCCCGCCCCTGGCATCGAGCGGTCGAGGTCGCGGCGGAGGGAACTAAGCGTACGGTGCAGTTTCGCCCGCGCCGCGAGCCGCTCCCGCTCGCCGGGGTCTGCCAGCCCGACATTCGGCACCCGGAAGGTCGGCGCGTTCGGGTCGCCGGTCACGGCGAACGGCACGTAGGCTTCACCCAGGTATGCCGGGCCCGCGATGGTGAAGTTGTCGTAGCGGACGATCGGGTTCACGCCGACGTAGTTCGGGAGCGGGCGACGCGGGTCGTAGCGGAGTCGGTGGGCGACACTCATCAAGTCGGGGAAGAGCGGCCGGAGCTTGTCCTGCGGGTCGGTGTCGCCCGCCAGCAGTTGGAGTGACCCGGCCGGGTGGCCGCCACCGGTGTGGGCCATCGAGCGCAGGATGGTGAAGCGGTCGGAGATCTTCGCGTGTCGTGGCAACAGTTCCGTGACTCGCAGCCCGGGCGTCCGGGTCTGGAGCGGGGCGAACGGGCCGCGGTAATCGGCCGGGGCGTCCGGCTTCGGGTCGTAGGTGTCCAGGTGACTGCCGCCGCCGCGCAGCCACACGATGATGACCGCCGTCCGCTCCCCCGCTTCGGCCGACGCGGCGGTGGCGCGCATTTGATAGAGTGCGGGCAGCGACAGCGACCCGAACGCCGACAGGCCGAAGCGGAGGAACTCTCGTCGGGAGTCGGGGGGCATCGGATTGTCTCGTAAGACGTGGGTCAGAATAACTCTATCAGCGTACGGCTGTCGTCCACCCGGTGGAACGGCTGGCCTTCGTGATCGTAACGGGTACGTCTTGCCTGCTCCCTCGCGCTGTGCGTGGCAGGTGCCGGTGTCGCCTCGACACTCCAGTCGCTGGCCAAGGGGGCGTTAATTTCAACGGCGAGGTACCTGTCCACCTTGAACGACTTCTTGGTCTCCGCCTCCGGCTTGTCCTTGCCTCTGTCATGTGCGGGCTGCTCCTTCATCTGCGGGGTGAGCAGTTCCACCATCCGCTTTCCGAGCGCATCGCCGACGAGGAAGTACGTCTCGGCGTTGCCGAACTCGTGGTGCCCGTGGGTGGGATTGGGTGACTCCTTCGCGGGGCGCACGAAGTCGCGCGTCGGGACGAACAGCACGTTGCCCCGGAACTCAGGGCGCGCCGCGGCAGCGGCCTGAGCCTTGCGGAGCGCGGCCCACTTGCCGGGCGCGTCCACCCACGGCCCGGTGAGTTCGCCGATCACCACCGGCAGGTTCGGGGTCTTGAACTCCTTGCGCACGTCGTTGATGAGGTTCACGAGGTTCCGTTCGTACTCGGGCACGGCCTTCTTCGGATCGACGCCATCGTTCCACCCGTGGTACCACGCGAAGCCCGCCAGTTCGTGCCCCTGGTCGGCGTATTGCGGGAAGTCGGTCTTGAGGTTTGCGAGCGCCTCGCGGACCTCGGCGATCATCTTCGTGTAGTACGGGCCGACTGCGCCGCCCGAACTCGGCGGTCGGAAGTCCTTGGACAGGCTCTTCCCGCCCCACGCGGTCTTGACGAGCAGCACCTGCTCGGTGAAGTGGTCGCCGACGATGTGGCCGAACTGCAATTCCGGCCCGAAGTGGTGCTTCCCGCCGTAGACGGCAAACCCGATCGTGAGCGGGCCGGCCAGGAGCGGTTGCTTCTCGCGCTTGTACCGCACCCACACGTCGTCGCGCACCGTCCAGGCGCCCTTCTCGGTGCGAAGGTGCTTGACGAGTGGTGCCTTCACCGGGTCGTTCAGGAGCGCCTTGAGCGTTCCTTTGCCGTCGTTGTAGTCCTTGCCCTCCAGGTCCGCGACCGCCTGGCCCTCCATGTTCGACTGACCGGCGAGGACGAACACCTTCACCGGTTTCGGCGGATCGGCCGCTCGTGCGGCGGGTCCGAGCTCGAGAATCAGGAGCGCCAGAAGAATCACGAGTCCGCGGGTCGGCATGGGAGTAACTTGGTTCAAGGAGTGGTCGATCGCACCGGGTCGTTGCGCGGGTCCATCATCTCATCCGCGGATTTTGTCGTCGAGTGCCGTCATTTGAAACCTCCGTTCGACTCGGCTGTTGCTGTCCGGTCACGCCCGGTACGACACCACGGCCTGCTGCGCGGTCGGTGGTAGGAGGTGGAATTCGCTGCGGGCGAACCCTCCTTGGGCGAAGATCCGCTCGTACTCGGCGAACGTGTACGCGTCCCCCGCGGCGGTGGTCGCGAGCATCGTCAGGGCGAACCCTGCGGCGGGCGGCGGGCCGACGCGGTCGGGGTCGGGAACGAACTCCAGTGTGACGGCCCGACCTCCGGGCGCCAGTCCCGCGAACGCCTTCTCGGCGAGGCGCTCACAGGTCGGCACGTCGAAGTGGTGAAGGAAATTGGTCAAGAGCACGATGTCGTACGGCCCGCCCCAGTCCACCTCGAAGGCGCTGCCGGGCAGGAGGGCATGCCGGTCTGCGATCCCTTCGCGCCGTGCGTTCTCGCTGGCTACTGCGAGCACGTTTGGCCAGTCCAACGCAATGACGCGGGCGCTGGGGTAGTGCTTGGCGAACGCGATTCCGAAGAGGCCGTGTCCGGCCGCGACGTCCAGCACGCGCAGCGGTCGGTTCCGTTCGCCGCCCACCAGCCCGACGAGCATCTCGGCCTGGGGCGCCATCATTGGTCCCATGGCGCGGGCGAACGCCACCCAGATCGGGTTGTCGTGCGACACCGTCCCCTCGTCGGACACGGCCGTACCGCCCCGCCGCACGGCGTCCGGCAGAAGCGTGAAGCACTCGCGCAACTGGGGCGTGAGCAGGAACTCCAGCGCCCCGCCGAGATAGGCGGATGAAGAGCGCGTCAGGAACACCTTCGAGTCGGTCGTAAGTTCATACCGGCCGTCGGTCTTCCGCAGGAAACCTACGATCACCAGGTAATCCGCCAGGATGCGGACTCCGCGGGCGGAGGCGTTGCTTGCCGCGGCGAGTAGTTCAGTCGTGTGGTGGCCCGCAGCGATGTGCGTAAACAGGTCGAGTTCGATCGCGGTCCTCAATGCTTCCGTCCGCTGGAAGGCGTTGACCGTCTCGAAGAACAGAGCGGGTGATGGTCCGTTTGGTTGCATAACACTTTCCCTGGTTTCGAGGGCGAAGGAGCGACCGACTCGAACTTCTAGAAGCTCGCCGTCGCGGATCAGCGCTTCGGCTTGAGGTCGAGGAAGGCGACACACGACGGGTTGCCCACCGGGACGTAGTGTCCGGTGAAGACCAGCGCCCCGGTCTTGCGATCGACCTTGAAGACGGTCACGTGATCCGCTCGCTGGTTGCAGCAGTACAGGAACGCGCCGGCCGGGTCGAACGCGAAACTGCGCGGATAGTTGCCCCGCGTCCACTCGTCGCCCACGGGCGTAAGGTCGCCGGTCGCGCCGACCGCGAAGATGCCGATGCTGTCGTGCAGCCGATTCCCGACGTACACGAACTTCCCGTCCGGCGAGACCAGGATCTCCGAGCAGAAGTTGCTCCCCGCGTACCCCTTGGGCAGCGTGGAGATCGTCTGCCGGGCGGTCAGCGTGCCCTTGTCGGCGGCGTAGTCGAACCGCACGATGGTCGAGCCTTCTTCCTGCACCGAGTAAAGCCACTTGGCGCTGGGGTGAAAGCAGAAGTGACGCGGGCCGTCGCCCGGCGGCAGAGCCACTGCCTGCGGGTCGTTGGCGGTCAATACGCCCTTCTTCGCGTCGAATGCCCAGACGTAGATCTTGTCGAGGCCCAAGTCTACGTGCAGTACGAACTTGCCGGACGGGTCGGCCTCGATCTGGTGCGCGTGGGTGCGGTCGTGCCCGCTGAACGCGAAGCTCCCCTTGGGAGCGTTGGTGGCCTTCGTCGGCCCGATCTTCCCCGCGTCCGCCTTCACGTCGGTCGCGTCGCCCAGCTTCCCGTCTGCGAGCACCGGCAGCACC
>Ga0209490_10006989_pt1 | contig 10099 bp, 8 predicted proteins | sample MAT06_FD_187209 | JGI IMG/M metagenome (GOLD analysis project Ga0209490, IMG submission 187209) | Freshwater microbial communities from Lake Fryxell liftoff mats and glacier meltwater in Antarctica - MAT-06 (SPAdes) (version 2) | ecosystem: Environmental > Aquatic > Freshwater > Ice > Liftoff...
TATCACTGAGTTGGGCGGGAAAACTAGCGTGCTCAGCCCGATTTTTTACGCGGGCGCTTGGGCGCTGGGCGCAGCTTCAGGGTTGGCAGGCGATAAATGGAGCATGGGGTTTTTAGTCGAAACCGAACGACAAGTCGAAGCACATCTCGATACGCATCTTGATAAGTTACCAATTAACGACGGCAAGAGCCGTGCGATCATCGCGCAAATGCGGGAGGACGAAATTTCCCACGGCAATAGCGGCGAAGCACACGGTGCTGTTACGCTGCCAGCGCCGATAAAAGCCGCGATGCTGGCGACATCAAAGGTCATGACATCAACGACGTATTGGGTCTAGCATTTGGCGGGTTGCAAAAAACAATTTGGAACCGCCGATAGTCGCCGATGGCCTCCGATAAAATCACCAGCTATAAAAAAATATTCAGCGGCGTTAGCGAGTATTTGGCGACACCTTGATTCGTACGCCAAAAAAAAGCTTTCATCTTATCGGTGTGAATCGGCGTGCAATGGCGGTTCCAAAAAGATTCCTCGTCGCTAAAGGCGGCTAGGTCGGAATGACAATATTTTGAGAATTGCTTATATTGTTGTTGCCCTTTTCGGCTGCCATCGGCGGTCATCAGTGGCCATCGGCGGTCCCAAAAAATTGCTGCCAGGTAGCCTAATGAAAAAACAAATACGCAACCCAAATCGCCGCAATCACCCCGGCCAAATCAGCTAACAACCCGTAGCCAAGCGCATAGCGTGTTTTGTTGATGCCGACAGAGCCGAAGTACAGCGCGATGATATACAGCGTAGTGTCGGAGGAGCCTTGCATGATGCTCACCAAGCGTCCGACAAATGAGTCAACACCGTAGGTTTTCATCGCGTCGATCATCATCGCGCGTGCGCCGCTGCCGCTTACCGATTTCATTAGCGCCGTTGGAAGTCCTGGCGTGAAATCAGTATTGAAGCCCAGTTGGGTAAAGACCCACGTAAAGCCGGCGACAATGAATCCTAATACGCCTGAATTTCTTAATACGCTAATGGCGACCAACATGCCGACTAAGTACGGGATGATCATGAGGGAGGTATGAATGCCACCTTTGGCGCCCTCGATAAAAGCCTCGTAGACATTTACCTTTTTGCGTAGACCACCGACTAAAAATAACACGATGATGCCAAGCAAAATAAAGTTGCTCGCGACTTTAGAGACAACTTGTATTTCCGCACGTGTTAAAAAATTGCTAAAGAAAAATACCAAGCCTAAAACAAATGCCGTCATGCCGCCCAGCCAAGACAAAATAACTACATCAAAAATTTTGATACGCTGCTTGATCGCCAACGCCATGAACGCCACAAATGTGCCCGCATAGGTGGCGATTAGGGTGGGAATAAAAATGTCTGACGGGTCTTGGGCGCCCAGTATTGCGCGTTGTGCCATTACAGTTAGTGGTATCAGTGTTAAGCCCGCCGTCTGCAAGACGAGAAACATTATCTGCGCGTCGCTGGCCTCATCTTTTTTTGGGTTTATGCTCTGCAAACTCTCCATCGCTTTTAAGCCAAATGGCGTGGCGGCATTATCGAGCCCTAAAAAATTCGCTGAAAAATTCATCACCATGTGACCCGTAGCAGGATGATCTTTGGGTACGGATGGAAAAATGCGCGAGAAAAATGGTGAGATAACGCGTGCAATCACCGCGATGAAACCTGCCTTCTCTGCGATATTCAAGATGCCTAACCACAGCGTCATCACCCCTGCCAGCGGTAATGCGATTTCCATCACGCCGATTCGTGCAGACTCGAACGTGCCGTCAACAATTTTTTTGAAAACGTCAGTGTCGCCCAAAAAAATCCACTGTGCGAGGGCGGCAATAAAACCAACAATAAAAAACCCCGCCCACAAATAAGTCAATGCCATGTTGTTGTACCAGTCTGATTATTTGATTTGTTGATCATTGGCTTAATGGTTCCCAAGCTAATTTAGTCGTGTCCACCAGAGCCATTGTGTGCAGCCCGCCACCTTTTTGAACCCGTCATTCCGAACAGTTTTTCGTGAAGAATTTTACCGGCGTTGGCCTTCACAACACAGATTTGCAGCATGAACCAAGCGGGTAGAATTCCTCGCAACTGCGTTCGGAATGACAGGGTTTTGAACGCTGCGAGGATATTTTTTGTTCTTGACCTTATCAGCTTTCATCAGCATTCATCAACGGTTCAAAAACTGCAAAAGAGCTATTTCAACCGAATCCACAACGGTGCAAATTTATTATCGGTGCGATGTAGCAGCGTCACATTGGAACGTGTCACCCATGGAATGACTTGACGATGTAGCGGGATGACGAGCACTTCGCGTTGAATTAATTCGACCGCTTTATTGATGAGCACAAGACGTTTGGTCGCGTCCATCTCGGTATCAGCTTGAGCAATGAGCGCATCGAGTTCGACGTTTTTGAAGTTGCCGTAATTGCTATCGCCAGCACCCTTGTCATTTTGGCTGTGATAGAGCGGCTTCAAGGTGAACATCGCATCGCCAGTAATACTGCTCCAACCCTGCATACAAACAGAAAACTCTTTTTTCGGTGTGCGGGCGAAATATTGTGCTTTTGGCATGGCATCAACCTTCACATTGAGCCCAATACGCGCCCACATGCTGGCAAGTGCTACGCAGATTTTTTCATCGTTCACATAGCGATCATTTGGGCAATGCAGTGTGAAGCCAAAGCCCTTTGAATATCCTGCTTCGGTGAGCAGTTTGACGGCGGCGGCCACATCGTAGGGCAGGCGTTTTTCGAGAGCGGGGTTTATGCCTTCCGTTTTAGGGCTCGGCATGACCAAGCCCGTTGGCGTAGAGAGGCCACGCATGATCTGGGTGCGAATGGCATTAATGTCGATGGCTTGATACATCGCTTGGCGCACTCGACGATCTTTGAAGGGATTTTTGCCTTTCACGTCTGCAAATAATAATTCATCGCGTGCTTGGTCAAGCGCAATTGAAATTACCCGTGCCTCATCACCTTCCCAGACTTTTAGGTCGCGATCGGCTTTGAGCCGCGCAATGTCTTGCGGCGAGGGATCGAGTACGAAATCAAGCTCACCCGATTTCAGTGCCGCCATACGTGTCACGTCACTTGTGATTGGGCGATACTCGATTGCATCGATATTGCTATCAAAGCGCCCTTCTTTTATGCCCCACCAGTCAGCAAATTTTTTGTGGACGGTTTTGACGCCCACGTCATATGAAATTAGCCGAAATGGCCCCGTTCCCATCGCGTTGCGCGCGGCAAAAGTCGTTTCTTTCGCGGTGAAATCTTGTGGGTTCACCACGTTATTGGCCTCTGCCCATTTTTTATTCATGATGGGAACCTCGGCAATTGACGCCATCGCAGATGGGTTCGGTGCATCAGTGGTGAACTCAACCGTTAAATCGTCAATTTTGCGTGGCTTACCCGCAATAGAGGTGAATGTCTTGAATTGTTTTGATTTCGCCGCACGCTCAAATGAAAACACAACGTCGTCTGCCGTCATGATCGAGCCATCGTGAAATTTCACGCCCTTACGAAGCGTGATCACGCGCTTAGTTGGGCTCATAACCTTCCAAGACGTTGCTAACCAAGCTTGTGGTTTCATATCGCGTCCTGGCTGCAGCAATCGTTCATAGACCAGCGCATTGATTGATTTCGTAAAGCTCTCATCCTGCCCATGTGGATCTTGTGTGGTGGAGTCCCCTTTTGATGACCAGCGAAACGTTTTTGCTGCGCTGGTGGTTGAGATGGAAAGTATCGCGACAACTAAGAGTAAGGCGATGGTTTGGCGACTAATCATATCTGTCCTCTATTGGTATGGGGTTAAGTATTTGATGAAAGTGTATCTTCGTTTGAATGCTATTCGCTATTAAATTGCGCGAGGCATCAAAATTAACGTCCAAAGTTGGTATTAAGTTGGTATTAAATTGGTATTATTTCTGCAATGATAGCGTGTCTTATGTCATCATTGCACGTGCTTTTTCAGCACTCTATATTTTTCAAATTTGCCAGTGAGGCCGAATGCCATCACCAACCCCAAAGCCCGCTTCAAAAACGACACAAAAGCCGTTCAAATTTGATCCACGAGATAATTCACCGCTTTATGTGCAGCTTGCACGTAAGCTAGGTCAGGCGGTGCGCGATGGTCAGTATTTGGTCAACGAAGCGCTACCCTCGGAACGATTGTTGTCAGAATCACTTGGTGTTTCACGCGTCACCGCACGGAAGGCAATTGACCAATTGGTGGATCAGGGCTTGATTGTTAGGCGACAAGGTTCAGGCAATTACATCGCGCCGCGATTTGAGCAAGCACTCACGCGGTTATCAAGTTTTTCTGAAGAGCTATCGCGGCGTGGCTACCGGCCGTCGTCACAATGGCTGAAGCGCGCAATTACGGCGGCCTCACCGGAAGAGCAGCTAAGTCTAAATTTGAATATAAATGCGAAGGTTGCTAGGCTTGAACGTCTGCGTCTGGCTGACGATGTGGTGATGGCGTATGAAGTCAGCGTATTGCCAATCTCAATTGTCAATCGGCCCACTGATATTGAAGGCTCCCTTTATCAATATTTAGAAGAGTTTTCGCAGGTGCCGGTGCGTGCTGTGCAGCATATACGTGCGCTCAATGCGCATGGCAAATTAGCCGAGCGGCTCGGCATACCGGAAGGCCAAGCCGTGTTATTTATTACGCGCCTAGGCTATGTCGAGTCAGGCCAGCCGGTCGAATTAACCATCTCGTATTGTCGGAACGACTACTACGATTTTATTGCCGAGATGCGTCGTGAATAGTCTGGTGATCAGCGGCCACATACTTACGCCCGCCGGTTTTATTAATGGTGACGTCAATATTGTGAGCGGCAAAATTACCGCGATTCGCGGCGAGCCGACGGCCGAACGAGACGTGCGTGACAGCACGCGCAGCATCATCTTGCCAGGCTTTATTGATTTGCATGTGCATGGCGGTGCGGGTCACGACATTATGGAGGGCGGTGAAGCTGCACGGCATATCGCGGCAATTCACGCGCGCCACGGCACCACTTCGCTACTCGCCACCACCATGACGGCACCAGTAGAGGATTTATTAGTCGCCTTTCAAGCGATGGCTGAAATATGCCGCGCGCCGATTGGTGGAGATAAAACCGGCGGCGCGCGGATATTAGGCGTGCACCTTGAAGGCCCATTTATTAACGCCGCAATGCTGGGCGCGCAGCCGGCATTTGCACGGCCACTCGACATGGCCGAGATACGGCATCTTAATAGCTTGGTACCTATTCGCGTCATTAGCTTGGCGCCCGAAGTGCCGGGTAATCTTCAGCTAATTCCTGGATTAGTCGCGGCAGGTTTCATCGTACAGCTGGGGCACACCACGGGCACGTATGAAGAAGGCGCTGCCGCAATCGCTAATGGCGCACGCGGCTTCACTCATTTATTTAACGCCATGACGGGGATGCATCATCGCAAACCTGGCATGGTAGGCGCGGCGTTAGCGCATGCAGAGTATGCGGAAATCATTCCCGATTTATTGCATGTGCATCCCGGTGCAATTCATGTGGCGCTACGTGCCATTCCGAAATTATTCTGTGTCACTGACTCTACCGCCGCCGCCGGTATGCCTGATGGAGAGTATCGCCTAGGCCGTCATACGGTGACTAAATGCATGGGTGGGGTGCGGCTAGCCGACGGCACGCTTGCTGGGTCAAGCCTCACCATGGATCAGGCACTGGCTAACCTAGTAAATCTGCTCGGGCTAACCCTTACCGATGCATCGCGGCGGGTGTCAACCAACGCGGCGGATTATTTACGATTAGCGGATCGCGGACGCATTGCGGTTGGCGCCTGGGCGGATGTGGTGGTGCTCAACGGCGATCTGAAGTTAACAAATGTCTATGTTGAAGGAAATGAAATTGAACGATGAATTGAACGCTGTTGACGTCAAAGACGTGAACAACCTTGGCAATATAAAACCAACATCAACGATGATGCTCGCCGAGGCCCGCGAAGCGCCGACAGCGATTGCGCGGCAATTAGCAGAGAGTCAAAATGAGTACCGCGATTTTGCCAACGCCCTTGGCGAATTTTCGCCGACCGCTGCGCTGACTATTGCGCGCGGTAGCTCTGACCATGCGGCGCACTTTATGGCCTATCTCATCATGGCGCGCATGGGTAAATTAGTGACCTCATTACCGATGTCTCTCGTCACTTTGTATCAATCGCAAATCGAATGCAGGGGCTTATTGTCGATGGCCTTTTCGCAATCAGGACAAAGCCCGGATTTAATTGCGCCTACCCGCTATTTTAGTGAGGGGGGGGCAATGACCGCCGCCTTTGTCAACGATGCTGCCTCGCCTTTAGCCCGAGCCGCTAAATGGGTGTTCCCGCTCCATGCAGGAGAGGAAAGAAGTGTAGCGGCAACGAAAAGTTTTATCGCCCAGATGGTCGCCGGAGCGCGGGTGGCCGCTGCATGGCAAAAAAATGCGGCGTTGCAGGTCGCGCTCAATGATTTACCCGGCGCGCTCGAAACAGCCGCCGCGCTTGATTGGTCTGCGGCGGTTGATGTGCTGAAAGATGCAAGCCGGTTATTCGTCGTTAGTCGCGGCCCCGGCTTAGCAGTGGCGATGGAGGCGGCGTTGAAATTTAAAGAAACCTGCGCGATTCAAGCTGAGGCTTTTTCTGGCGCCGAGGTCAAGCACGGGCCGATGGCGCTTATCAAAGAAGGCTACCCGTTGTTAGTCTTTGCGCCGCGCGGTCCCGCCCAAGCCGGCTTGGTGGCGCTGGCGGATGAGATGCGTCAGCGTGGCGCAAAAGTATTGCTCGCGGCACCAATTGACATAAAAAGCGCTAATTTGCCGCTCGCCACAACAACCCATGAAGACCTTGACCCGATTGCGGTAGTGCAGAGTTTTTATCCGATGGTTGAAGCATTGTCGCGCGCGCGCGGCTTTGACCCTGACCGGCCCATGTATTTAGCGAAGGTGACGAAGACGCACTAGCGTCCTTGTTGTCAGATTGTGGTTAGGCGAATTGTTGTGTTTGTTGTTCAACGCGTTGTTAAGCGCGTAGCTAGGCGTGTCGTTAGGCGTTATGGATATTCATTGCATCAACAAACCACTCAGTGATAACTTCAGTCCGCGTGATCGCGGTACCAACCGTCACTGCCCAAGCGCCACAATTCAGTGCACGGGCAACTTGGTCGGGGCGATTAAATCGGCCTTCGGCCATGATGCGTATGTTGGGTAATGTAGTTGATAGCGTTGTTAATAAATCGTAGTCAGGCTCAATCGGTATTAGGTCCGCGGTATAACCAGAAAGTGTCGTGCCCACAATGTCAAATCCCATTTCCGCTGCGGTGCACGCATCATCCACATTGCTGCAATCTGCCATTGAAAGAGCGCCGTGCTGTTTGATGGCAGCGAGTAAATCAGCAAGGGCTGCAGGACGAATTCGTTTAGTGCCATCGACCGCGATGATGTCAGCTTCGGCGGCGGCCAAAGCCGCAACATCCTCAAAAAATGGCGTGATGCGAACTGGTGAGTTAGCAAGGACGCGTTTCACAATGCCGATGATGGGTGCAGTTATTTTATTTCGCACCACTGCCAGTCGCCCAGCACCTTCGATGCGCACCCCAGCCGCGCCACCCGCAATCGCCGCCCGCGCTAAAGCGCATACAATTAAATCGTCATCCATTGGACCGGCATCAACCGGCTGGCAGGAGACGATTAAGCGGTGTTTGAGTAAGGCGTCGATTTCGGCAAGGGTTGAACGATTCATATTATTTTCATCAAAAGTGCAATAGAGGCGGGTAGTTCCAGGCATTATTGGCTCAAAGTAGCCGTGGATAAAAGGGTTTTTATTTAATTTTTTGAGACGCATATGCAGGCAATAACGACATTATTAACCGAGGCCGCAACATTATTTCGATTGACCGTCGGCATTGTTGCGACTTTGGTTTCCATGAGTGTAGGCGCATCTAACCTTATCAACATGAATTTTGGACCATGCAATTGTCCCCCTTTCATGATGCCTACATCAAAGGTGTGATTGCAAATTTTGAGCGAGATAATCCAACTATTCGGGTGAAGTGGGTAGATGTGCCATGGTCAGAGATGGAGAAAAAAACCTTGACTTCGGTTGCGGCCGCCACCGCTAAAAAACCGCCGCCCGATGTGGTTAATTTGAATCCACAATTTGCGTCAAAGCTCGCGGAATTTAGCGCGCTTGCTGATCCAGAAAAATATTTATCGCAAGCGGAAATCGCCGCATTTGTTCCTGCCGCGTGGAATGCCAACAAGCTCGACGGTAAGGCGTTTGCGCTGCCATGGTATTTGACCACCAACGTGATTTTGTACAACAAGGAAATCTTAGCGCGCGCCAAAGTGAGTGTGCCCGCCACCCATGAAGCGATGATTACCACGGCCAAAAAGATACGTGCCGCTACCGGCAGCTATGCTTACTTTCCTGCTATCGACGGCTCTACACCGCTTGAAACATTGGTATCTATGGGTGCTGCCATGGTGACTGCGGATGGTTGCCGTGCCGGGTTTATTGATGCCAACGGTGCGCGCGTGCTGAATTTTTATCGTTCCCTTTATCAAGATGAGTTAGTTCCTAAAAATGTGGTGACTGAGGGACATCGTAAATCGGTAGAAATGTTTTTATCCGGTCAGATTGCGATGGTCACTACCGGTATGCAATTTATGCAATTTATCAAAAATTCAAACCCCGGCTTTTACGAAAAAATCGGCGTCGCACCGCAGCTTCGTGCGGACGATAAAACGCTTTTGCCAACAGCGCCTAACATTGCCGCGATGAATGTTGCCGTGCTGCAAAAATCTGCGCACCCACAAGCGGCATTTCGCTTCGCCCAATATTTAACCAACGCTGAAAATCAAACTGAATTCGCCAAGCGCGTGCCGATATTGCCTTCAAGCGTGGCAAGCTATCGCGACCCATTTTTTACGAAAAAATCTGACGACGTATTGCTTAACGAAGCGCGTGATTTATCGGTGCAACAAATATTGACCGGCAAAGTGCTGGTGCCGCCCATTCGTAAGTACTCTAAATTCAAAAGTGACTACGCCCGCAATTTGCAAGCGGTAATGCTCAATCGTAAATCGGTTGACGCGGCATTGCGCGATATGGATAACACGTGGCGCGAGTTATTGAGCTGCCGTCAGGTTAAGTGAAGGCAGAAAAAAATGACCACCGCAAACGATATTGCACTAGCCGTTGATATTGGCGGCACTAAAATTCGCGCCGCAGCGATTGACAGCATGGGTAAATTGATTGCTTCCACCCGTATGCCCACCGATGCCCAACATGGTGCGGCTCATGTGTTGGAGGTAATTACGTCAAGCCTCGACACATTACAAAGAGAACTAGACCCAAACCTACATCGCATCATCGGCCTAGGGCTATCTTCAGCAGGCGTGATTGAGCCCGCTACCGGTCGCGTGGTGAATGCGGCGGATCAAATTCCGGGTTGGAAAGGCACGCCACTCGGTGAATTATTTGCCGCTAAATTGGGTGTGCCCACCTTCGCCGATAACGATGCGAATTGCGCGTTAGTCGGTGAAGCATGGTTAGGGCAACACCTGTTGCCACCAAATGCAAATGTGGTGATGCTGACCTTGGGCACGGGCTTAGGCGGTGCAGTGATGCTCAATGGTCGCCTCATCACCGGCGCAAATCATGTCGCTGGACATTTTGGTTTGTGCCAGATGTGGGACGCCTATAGTGCCACCAACGTGAGCGTTGAATACTTAGTTTCGGGTACGGGGCTGGGTAATGTCTATCAGCAGCGCCATCCGGGGCATCCTAAGACGGCCGGCGAAGCGGTGATCGAATTAGTTAGCGCAAACGATCCTCTTGCTATTGCAGCACTTGATGCGTGGCTCGATCATTTGGTGCTGCAATTACACAATTTATATTGGATGCTCGACCCACACTTGATCATTATCGGCGGCGGTGTAATCGATTCGCAGGCACGTTGGTGGCCGCAATTGCTCGCAAAATTGAACGCTAAAAAAGTGGCGTCTCCCATCAAACAAGCCCGCTTGGGTAACGATGCTGGCATTTTAGGTGCGGCAAAGATGGTTTTTGAT
>Ga0209490_10006990_pt1 | contig 10098 bp, 7 predicted proteins | sample MAT06_FD_187209 | JGI IMG/M metagenome (GOLD analysis project Ga0209490, IMG submission 187209) | Freshwater microbial communities from Lake Fryxell liftoff mats and glacier meltwater in Antarctica - MAT-06 (SPAdes) (version 2) | ecosystem: Environmental > Aquatic > Freshwater > Ice > Liftoff...
GTCCTAGGTCCGAAGTCCGAAGTCCGAAGTCCGAATTCCGAAGTCCGAAGTCCGAAGTCCGAAGTCCGAAGTCCGAAGTCCGAAGTCCGAAGTCCGAAGTCCGAAGTCCGAAGTCCGAAGTCCGAGGTCTCGTATGCCTAGATTGTTAGCATCGAATTACATTTTCTCGTTTGCATTTGTCCTGCGTCCTGCGTCCTGCGTCGCGAAGACTGCATTGCCACTGGTCCGAGGTCCGAAGTCCTAGGTCTACTTTGCGGTATTTTTATGGGGAATGGTCAATGGCAGTTAGAATTTGTCCTCGTTCGCGAATTCCGTTAGAGTGAAAATTTGGCTTCACCCCGTTGTCACTGCCCGCGGCAGGCGTATCGCAGGCCTCCGTACCGCCGACTTCAGTCGGCAGGGGCACGCCGTAGTTCACAAGATACATTTAAAGCGCTGCGTCTCCGTGCAATAATCCATCCAGTGTCCAGGGCCATATGCACGTATTGGTGTGCGAGCGTTTGGTTTATAGGTCGCAACCAAGGTAACCAAGAAATTGAGTATATCACTATTTCTGGACCTCGGACCTCGGACTTCGGACCAGCGGCAATAGGTATTCGCGACGCAGGACGCAGGACGCAGGACGCAGGACAAATGCAAACGAGAAATGTAATTCGATGCTAAAAATATAGGCATACGAGACCTAGGACCTAGGACCTAGGACCTCGGACCAGCTGCAATGAAGCATTCGCGACGCCGAACAATCGCACGCCACACCTTACAATATCCCACAAAAGTCTCAGCATACGAGACCTAGGACCTAGGACCTCGGACCAGCGGCAATGAAGCATTCGCGACGCCGAACAATCGCACGCCACACCTTACAATATCCCACAAAAGTCTCAGCATACGAGACCTAGGACCTAGGACCTCGGACCAGCGGCAATGAAGCATTCGCGACGCCGAACAATCGCACGCCACACCTTACAATATCCCACAAAAGTCTCAGCATACGAGACCTAGGACCTAGGACCTCGGACCAGAGGCAATGCAGCATTCGCGACGCCGAACAATCGCACGCCACACCTTACAATATCCCACAAAAGTCTCAGCATACGAGACCTAGGACCTAGGACCTCGGACCAGCGGCAATGCAGTCTTCGCGACGCAGGATGCAGAACAATTTTTATAGTGCGATACGGTCGCCGAGAATTCTAGGGGACCTAGTTGAATAGGACCGATCAAGGAAGCACACTCCCGGTCGCAGGAGTCTTCATGTCCCCGTCTTCCCCGCTTCGTGAATCCTACCCAGTCATCGATCGCGTGCGCCAGGGCGCCCACATCGATTCGGACCACGTTTACGCCGACATGTATCGGCGTTCTCTGCACGATGCGCCAGCGTTTTGGCGGGAACAGGCCGAGACCTTTCTGACCTGGCAGCGCCCCTTTGATGAGGTCTGCAGCGAGGACCTGCGCATCGGCAATGCGGTGTGGTTCGCCGGTGGTCAGCTCAATGCCAGCGTCAATTGTTTGGATCGTCACCTTGCGACACGGGCGGATCAGGTCGCGATCCTGTGGGAAGGTGACGAGCCCACCGACGTCCGCCGCCTGACCTATCGCGAACTGCACGCCGAAGTCTGCCGCTTTGCCAACGCTTTGATTGCGCGCGGCGTCGTCAAGGGCGACCGAGTGGCAATTTATATGCCGATGGTCCCCGAGGCCGCGGTGGCGATGTTGGCCTGTGCCCGCATCGGGGCGCCGCATTCGGTAATCTTCGCCGGTTTCAGCGCCGATTCGGTACGTGATCGGGTATTGGACGCCGATTGTCGGGTGGTCATTACTGCCGATGAAGGCCTGCGCGGCAAGAAAATCGTTCCCCTGAAAAAGACGGTGGATCAGGCCCTGACCGCCTGCCCGGCGGTACACACGGTTTTTGTGCTTAAGCGCACCGGCGGTACCGTGCCGATTTCGGCACCCCGCGATGTGTGGTGGCACGAAGCCACCGCCGCGCAGCGGCCGTATTGTCCGCCCGCCGTCCTCGACAGCGAAGACTTGTTATTTTTGCTCTACACCTCCGGCTCGACCGGCAAACCCAAAGGCATCGCGCATAGTACCGCCGGGTATTTGCTGTGGACGGCGATGACCCATAAATTCGTTTTCGATCATCGCGAAGGCGATGTGTATGCCTGCGTCGCCGATGTCGGCTGGGTGACGGGCCACAGCTATATTGTCTACGGACCACTTATGAATGGCGCGACGACGTTTATGTTCGAATCGATCCCGACGTATCCCGACGCGGGTCGCTACTGGGATATGGTCGAGCGCCACCGCATCACCCAATTTTACACCGCGCCTACCGCGATCCGCGCTATTGCCCGCGATGGCGATGAATTGGTGAAAAAATATGACCGTTCCAGTCTGCGCGTGCTGGGTTCGGTCGGCGAGCCGATTAATCCCGAAGCCTGGCGCTGGTATTTCGAGGTCGTTGGCGAGGGTAATTGCGCCATTGTCGATACCTTTTGGCAGACCGAGACTGGCGGCCACATGATTACCTCGCTGCCCGGCGTGCACGCGATGAAACCAGGCGCCGCCACGCATCCGTTTTTTGGTGTCGAACCAGCGATTCTCGACGAAAAAGGCCAAGAACTCAGCGGCAACGACGTCGCTGGCGTGCTCGCCTTCAAGCGTTCGTGGCCGGGTATGGCACGGACCATTTACGGTGATCACGAACGCTTCGTGAATACCTATTTTACGCCTTACCCCGGATATTACTTCACCGGCGACGGCTGCCGCCGTGACGCCGAAGGCTGCTACTGGATCACCGGTCGCGTTGACGATGTGATCAACGTCTCCGGCCACAGAATGGGCACCGCCGAAGTCGAAAGCGCCCTGGTCGCGCACGCTTTTTGTGCCGAAGCCGCCGTGGTCGGCTTTCCGCATGACATCAAAGGCCAAGGTATTTTCGCGTATGTGATCTTGCACCAAGGCGTGCCCGACAACGCAGAAACGGTAGCGGCCCTCAAACAATCGGTGCGCACCATTATCGGCCCTATCGCCACCCCAGACGCCATCCTGATCACTCCGGGCCTGCCCAAGACCCGCTCCGGCAAGATTATGCGCCGTCTGCTCCGTAAAATCGCCGCCAACGACACCAGCAACCTGGGCGACATCACCACCTTGGCAGATCCAGCGATTGTCGACGCACTCATCGTGAAGCGAAAATCATTGGGATGATGTACGCTTCACGATTGTCCTATGTTCTATGTGCGATGTCCTATGTGCGGTGTCCGATGTCCGATGTCCTAAGTCCTAGGTCGGGTCCTTGGGTGGATTTTAGCGTTGAAGTCCGATAACCATTCGAAGTCCGAACGTTGGTGCATTGTATATTTTCTTCATAGCGCGCACGCTCAAAGCCAGGCGGCCCCGCGCACGCGATCGAGGACCTCGGACCTCGGACCTCGGACCTCGGACCTCGGACCTCGGACCTCGGACCTCGGACCTCGGACCTCGGACCTCGGACCTCGGACTCTTAAATATTAACAGTATTTATCACAATGATCACGCCAACGCGACCTAGGACCTAGGACCTAGGACCTAGGACTTATAACAGTTCACGAAAAACATGTCAACAATTGAGCCGTAATTCAGCTCCAGATACAGAAGTAGCATAGGCCGCAACCATTTCATCTGCAATGCCAGGTCCAAATGCCCAGATTGCTGCGAGCATAGAAAGGCTGCGGTCTTGCCCAGCACCGTGTGGAAAAGCCCAAGTGCGTAAATTTTCCCAGGGTGGGCGCGCAGATTGATGGTGGGCGATACGTTGCCAGCTGTGGACGAGACGGTCGCGCTCACGATTCAGGCGGGCTAGGGAGGCATCACGCGTGCGTTGGGCGGTACCGGTCACCGAGCGTGCGGCAAGGTCGGCCAGAGCGGCGTCGAGTTGGTTGACCGTGAATGCCGGATCGGCAGGAATTTCTGGTGCGGCCATATCGCGAGTGAAATGTGCTGGGTCGACGCCCCATGCTTGGCAGCCACGGCGCCACCAGCCCGGCATCAGGGTCACGGTGCTACGCGGCAGATGTTGCGGTTTGGGTAATTCGAGCGCGGCATAAAGAGGCTCGATCAGGGCATGATACGCGCGTTCACCGGGGCCCAGGACGACGGCGGCGGCCGGTAAAGCGGCTTGCTGAAGGACTGGGCGCAGGGCTGCGCCGGGGCTGATCGCCAACGGATCCTGCGCGAATAATGTTGTGCATTCGCCCAGGGTCAGCGCGGAGCGCTTCGTGGGCAGATCCTGGAAACAGGGGGGCTGCTCCAGATCGCCCAGGGTGTCGGGGCCACCGTGAGCACGCACGGCGGCGCGATGCTGGGCGATTGCTTGGGCAGGCCAGGATTCAAGCGCGTGGTGCAGCGCATCCCGCCACAGCGGGCGCATGCGCCACGCGGCCACAGTCAACAGGTCGGGAAATAATGCGATTAGCACGCGTTGCAGCCAGGTGCCGAGATCTTCGCTGCTATTCGGCGCGTGCGCCTGCACCCAGTCGCGGCCCAAACCCGGGCCGAGATGCGTGTCGAAGTGCGCCATCAATTCGGCCCATCCGGTGCGGGCGGGAACATGCCGCAACGCACGCGCAGCGCCGAAATCCACCCGGCAGCGTGCGATGCGTCCAGAGCGGGTCATCACTTCCGCGTGATCGGCCTCACCCAGGTCGTGGTCATCGCTGGCATCCCAGAAGCAGGGCAGCAACGGACATTCCACGGTCGACCACTGCCGCGCCCAGGCCACGGCTTGGGCGGTTTTCACCAACGTATAGAGCGGTCCGCCGCCCAGGGCCGGTTGCTGGCCGGCCACCACCAGGGCGCCGGTGCTGGCTGCCCAGCGCGTGAGCACCGGCCGTTCGGGCTGGATCGTGCTGGCAATAATCGCCTGCCGATCCCAGGTGCCGCGCTCCAGAAAGGAACGGATCGCAGGCCGCGGTGTCGCCGAATCAGCGGGAGATGGCGAGCTCATCCATGCGCTTTTTCAAGGTGATGCGATTGATGCCGAGCAATTCTGCGGCACGCAATTGATTCCCGGCAGTGCGGGCCAGGGCCTCACGGATCAGGGCATCCTGCACTTCATCTTCTAGGCGTTTCCACACATTGCCGGGATCCTGCGCGACTAAACGCTGCGCGGCGGCAGCGATGGCCTGTCGCAGTCCCGTGACCGCTTGGGCTGGGGTTCCGTCGGGGCTGGGCAAAGACAGGTGCTCGGGTGAAATAATTCCCCCGGTGGCGAGCACTGCGGCTTCTTCGAGTACGTGCTTTAATTCCCGGACATTGCCCGGCCAGGAGTGGCGGCGCAGGGCGGCCATACCGTCGTCGGTAATGGCGACGCCGCGATCCAATCGCGCTGCCGTACGCGCCAAGACATGGCGCACCAACGCGGGAAGATCATCAAGCCGGTCGACCAATGGCGGCAGGGCGATGGTGACCACGCGCAGGCGATAGGCGAGATCCTCGCGAAACAATTTAGCGGTGATGTGCGTGGCCAGATCGCGATTCGTCGCAGCAATAATCCGCACGTCGACCTGGATCTCGTCATTGCCGCCGACACGGGTAAAGCGCTGGTCTTCCAGAAAACGTAATAATTTGACCTGTGCGGCTAAGGGCAATTCGCCAACTTCATCCAGGAATAATGTGCCGCCATCGGCGGAATGGATGCGCCCGACCGTGCGGCTGCGCGCATCGGTGAACGCTCCGGCTTCATGGCCGAATAATTCACTTTCCACCAGGTGCTCGGGCAGGGCGCCACAATTGACCGCGACAAACGGCCCGTCCTTGCGTCGCGAATGGCGGTGCAGGGCGCGGGCCACCAGTTCTTTGCCGCTGCCCGACGGACCGGTCACCAACACACCCATATCCGTCGCCGCGGCGGCGGCGATGCGGCGGTAGACCTCCTGCATGGCTGGGGTCGAACCAACGATGGCGGTATCGGCGGGAGCGGTGGTCGGTTGCGCCGCTGCCGCCAACGACTGTTCGCCCAGGCCGCGCCGGACCACGTCCAAGGTGCGATCCAGATCCAAGGGCTTCGGCAGGTAATCAAAGGCGCCGCGACCGACCGCCTCGATGGCGGTCTCCATGGTCCCGTGCGCGGTCATCACCACGACCGGCACATGCGGATGCTGAATGCGCAGGTCTGCGAGGAGATCCAGGCCCGATTCGCCGGGCATGCGAATATCGGTCAGGACCAGATCCGGCGCCAATTTTTGCACCGCGCGCCGCCCAGCCGCAGCATCGGCCGCGACCGCAACGCGATACTCGGCCTGTTCCAGCACCTGGCGCAGAGCCCAGCACACGGCCGCATCATCGTCGACGATCAGAACCAGGGGACTCTCGGACATGCTGGGACTATGCGGGGTGATCTGGGAGTGGGAACGGGGAGGTCGTTGTGCATCCGCTATCATTGCCACTTGGTCCTACTTCCTATTGCCACTTGGTCCTGCGTCCTGCGTCCTGCGTCCTGCGTCCTGCGTCCTGCGTCTCGAAAAATCATTGCCTCTGGTCCGAGGTCATCTGTCTTTTGGGCGTGGTCAGGGTGGGATGATGGAGGTTTACTCAGGTTCGTGGCCAGGGGCTTTGGGGAGTGCCTGCGAATAGGAGACCATCATCTGCGTTCTGGATACCTTCGAGCCGGTTTGGATGGCGGTCCAGGTATCTGCAAACATGGAATGACTCCGTTTTTCGCGGTGAACTGGCCCTGCCTGCTGCGCCGACAGCGGCATCACCAAGCGGCAAGCTAGAGCAGGGTCAATTCCGTCGCCAAAAAGCTGCGTTCGCAGTAATGGCAGCGCACGGTCAGCGGCGTGGTTTTCACCACGTCGAAGCGCGTGGTCCAGCGTTCGTGGTTGGTCACGCAGTTGGGGTTGGCGCAGCGGGCGATGTTGACGAAACGTTCAGGGATCGCGACGACGCCTTTGGCGACCACGGCGTAGTCACGGATGATTGACACGGTGGCCTGTGGCGCGACCAGAGCGAGGGCGGAGAGATCCTGCTGGTCCAATTCGCGCCGGGCAAATTTCACCACCCCTTTGCGGGTGTGGTGTGACGAGCGCAAATTGAGGCCAATGAAGACTTCGTCGTCGGGATCGGCGAGGATGTCAACGACCTTCAAGGTCAGATTCGCGGGCAGATGGTCGATGACGGTGCCATGGCTGATCGCCTCGACCTGACGGACCTTGTGTTTATCCGGATCGGGATTCATGGCGTGACCGCCCCAAGGATGAGCGACAACAGCGCTTGACGTACGACGATGCCGTTGCCGGCCTGGGCGAAATAATGTGCATGCGCGGTGGCGTCGACATCGGTCGCGATCTCGTTGACCCGCGGCAGGGGGTGCAGAATGCGCATATCGGGCCGCGCGTCGCGCAGCATGCGCGCGGTGATGCGATAAGTCGCCTTGATATGGTCGAATTCGAGCGGATCGGGGAAACGCTCTTCTTGCAGACGGGTCATGTACAGCACGTCGCAGCGTGGAATGACTTCGTGGAGATGTTCGAACGCAGTCACCGAAATGCCGGCCTTGGTGGCCTGCTGGACATACGAATCCGGCATCTCAAGACCTGGCGGGGCGACGGTGAGCAATTCGACCGGAAAATGCAGCAAAGCGGTGAGCAGGCTGTGGACGGTGCGGCCATAGCGCAAGTCGCCGGCAAAGGCCACGGTCAGCGGCTTGCCGCCCTCGATCAGTTGCGGGAACAACCGCGCGATGGTGTAGAGATCCAGAAAGGTCTGGGTGGGATGCTGATTGGCACCGTCACCGCCGTTGATGATCGGCACGCGGCTGACCTCGGCGGCCAGACGGGCGGAGCCATCGCGGGGGTGGCGGATGACGATGACATCCGCGTATTGCTCGACCATGCGGATGGTGTCGCTGAGGCTCTCACCCTTTTTCGCGCTGGTCGAACCGGCATCAGAAAAACCGATGACCTTGCCGCCGGTGGTATTCATCGCGGCTTCAAAGCTCAGGCGGGTGCGCGTGCTGGGTTCGAAGAACAGCGTCGCCATCAATTTGCCGGCGAGCAGATTGGCCCGCGGTTCGCGCGTCATGCGCTCAGCAGTGCGTAGAATGGCAAGAATATCGCCGTGATCGAAGTCGCTGATCGAGATGATGTTGCGGCCGACGAACACGGGAGCGAATGCTACGACCTCGCCCTGAATGACAAGGGCGGCAGCGGCACGGGCTTTCGTTCAGCCGCCGCGTAACCAGAAGATCAGGTAGCCTACCGCGATGGCGACGGCCGCGGAGAGGAAGATCCACGGCAATGCCCCGGTGCCGCTTTGGGTGGCGGTCTCTTCGGCAAAGGCGGCGCTGCGGGTTAAATCCGGTTCGGCGACGGCGGACGCCTTGGGCAGGGACTTTATGTTCTTTTTAGCCCGATCCGTATGGATTCGGACCAAGGCAGCGGTTACCGGGCTCGACGGCGCCGGTGTATGTGCCGCATGGGAACCCGCATGCGCGACGCCACTCTCGCCATTGAGAGAAATGCGTCCCGACTCGCGGGCTTTGCGCTCAGCGTTTTTCCGTTGGATGCGTTCGCCGAGAGCGCCATCAGGGGCCGGACCAAGTTCAGGTAAGGCGACCGGTGCCGGTTTCTTGGGGGTCGCCGCTGCCGGACTGCCCGACGTGGAGCCTGGTGGTTTCTTGTTCTGGATGACCAACGGCTTGCGCAGAAACTTGATCGCACCACCGCCGCGTTCAGACATTTCGGCTGCGGCGGCATCGAAGGCTTTGAGCAGAGCATCGAAATTCACAAAGCGGTCTGCAGCCTTTTTCGCCATCGCGGTGGTGACCAAGCGCCGGGTCGCCGGTGACAGGCTGGGCACCAGGCTGCCGGGATCCGGAACCGGATCTGTGAGGTGGGCGCTCATGATCGCACCTGGGCTGGTGCCTTTGAAGGGTGGGGATCCGGTCAAGAGGTGGAAAATAGTTGCGCCGAGCCCGTAAATGTCGCTGCGGCAGTCCAACTTTTCGCCACGCACCTGTTCCGGCGACATGTAAAGTGGGGTGCCAATGGTCATCCCGGTCTGGGTCAGATGCTCGTCGTCGTTGGCGCTCTTGACCAAGCCGAAGTCAATTAATTTGGCTTCGTCGTCGCTGGGGAACAATTCGGTAGTTCCGGGTTGACGTTGGATGAGGATATTTTCTGGTTTGACGTCGCGGTGGACCAGGCCGGCCGAGCTATACACATATTGCAAACAATCGGTGACTTGCCGCATCAGGCGCAGCACATAATCGTCGGGCAGGGCGCGGTATTCCTTGAGCAGCGCGGCTAGGCTGGGGCCATTGATATGATCCATCGCCAGGTAATGGGTCGAGCCCGCAGAGCCGCTGGCAATGATATTGGCCAAATGCGGATGGTGCAGACCGATCAGGGCTTGGGTTTCGCGATGGAAGCGGCCGAGAAATTCGCTGTCGCCAGCCAGCCGGGCGCTGATCACCTTGATCGCGACTTCGCCTCCGGTCAGGTGATGAGTCGCAAGATAGACGGTGCCCATGCCGCCAGCGCCCAGCTTTTTCAGGATGGAAAACTCGCTGAGCTGGTTTTGCAGGTGCAGCAGCAAGTCGAACTGGGCCAGTGATTCTGGCGGCGCGATATGCTGGTCGACCAGTGCCTTCATCAATTGCCGGCCATCTTTGACCATCGGCCGCAGCCGATCGAGGTGGGCGGCTCCGGCCCAGCCATTGGCCAGGACCATCGCTTCCACCGTCGCCAACGCGATGGGGGTGGGCATGACCGTCGGGGCATTGGCAGCGTTTTGGGCGGACGCGGCAGCAGAGGCTGCGGCAGGTGCCGGATGCGGATCAGCCATGGTTCCCCTTGGAATACGCCATCCGGCCAAGGTGGAAAGACTTTCTTTGGTCTAGGCTCCTACTTTGTCCCCATTCGATAGGGAATCGGGAAGGTGCGCGTACGGACATGGTTATCGGTTGCTGCCCTTGCAGGGTACTTGGATTTGGTATACCTTTTGCTACGCCAGCATGCTGGCGGCTTAAACCATGGCCATGCAGCTTCGCCAAAATCTGAACCTTCGTATGGAACAGCGGCTCAAGTTGACGCCGCAGATGATCCAATCGAT
>Ga0209490_10006991_pt1 | contig 10097 bp, 5 predicted proteins | sample MAT06_FD_187209 | JGI IMG/M metagenome (GOLD analysis project Ga0209490, IMG submission 187209) | Freshwater microbial communities from Lake Fryxell liftoff mats and glacier meltwater in Antarctica - MAT-06 (SPAdes) (version 2) | ecosystem: Environmental > Aquatic > Freshwater > Ice > Liftoff...
TCTAAAAGCTGACTACTTTTCAACAGCCGGCAGGGGGCCAAAAAAACGTCATTAAATCAATGAGTTGTTGGTTTCGTCCAAGATATCCCGCAACTGTGGTCACCGTGGACTGTGGACTGCGACACACTCGCCAACCGTCAGCCGCGAATCGCTCGATGCAGTTCCAGTGCAATATTGGAGAAGCGCCATTTTCGACAGGCCTGATTGCGCCGAGAATCAGTACTGAATGACGATTTTTGGCACTTAGCGCTGTAGTTGACCGACCACTGCGGCTTCGCTTGCGCTACGACGTGCGCCCCGTTCGACACATGGGGGTAGGTCGATTGAAACGCCGCCTCGGCCGTTGGCCGCACGCGCATTCGCATGTGCATGTGCAACAACAACGAACGCGCTAAGGTTGCCGACCTAACGTTGACGTGTCCACCACGTCAATCTGTGCCGGATCCAAAAACTGCTCCGCATACTTCAAGTAGACTTTTTCTCGCACGAACACATCAAACAGGTCCGGGTCGACGTGGCCGTTCTGCTTGAACTTGGTGAGAATCGCCAGTGACTCTGAAAGCGTCTTGCCAGGCTTATAGGGCCTATCTTTTGCCGTCAGCGCCTCAAAGATATCCGCAATCCCCATCACCCTCGCCTGCACACTCATCTGATCGCGCGTCAGACCCTTCGGATAACCTTTGCCGTCCATACGCTCATGGTGTCCGCCCGCGTACTCGGGCACATTCTTCAGGTGCTTCGGCCACGGCAGTGTCTCGAGCATTTTGATGGTCGCGACGATGTGGTGATTAATAATCTCGCGCTCCGGTTGCGTGAGCGTACCGTAGGGAATATTGAGGTTGTTGCGCTCGTCCTCGCTCAAAAAGGACGCCACGCGGCCATCCTCGTTTTTGATGGGATAGGCGGCAATCTTGGTCACACGCGATTGATCGTCCGCGCTCATTCGCTCGCCGCCGACGTTTACCCGGCGCACAAATTCTCGATCTTCATCCAGCTGCCGGATGCGCAACGCATGGTCACGCTCGGCACGCGCCACCGAGGCCTCGTCGTGGTGACTCATCGCGGCGAGCTTTGCCTTGAGAAATACGATTTCCGCGTCGCGTTTGAGAATTTCAAAGCGTTGCGCGACGAAATGCACCCGGTCGAAAATGGTCTCAAGCTTGGTCGCCTTGTCGACGACATGCACCGGCGTGGTGATCTTCCCACAATCGTGCAGCAGCCCGGCGATCTTCAGCTCGTAGCGATCCTTGTCGGTCATCTTGAAGTCAGCCAACGGCCCCTCGGTGACCTCCGCTGCAGCCTCGGCCAGCATCATCGTCAGCGTTGGGACGCGCTTGCAATGTCCACCGGTGTATGGCGACTTGTCGTCAATGGCGGTGTTGATTAGTCCGATTAGTGACTCAAACAGAATTTCAAGTTGGTTGATCAACATCCGGTTGGTGAGCGCGATCGCCGCTTGCGAGGCTAACGACTCGGCGAGGCGCTGATCTTCCACCGTAAATGGCACGACGACCCCCGCTTCATCGAGGGCGTTTAGCAACTGTAATACGCCGATGATTTCGCCTTCATGGTTTTTCATCGGAATCGTCAGAAACGATGTCGAACGATAGCCGGTCTTGTTGTCGAAGGCCCGGGTGCCGGAAAAATCAAACCCCTCGGCCGTATAGGCGTCGGCAATATTCACGCTTTCGTCGTGCAGTACCGCATAAGCAGCGACCATGCTGTTGTTCGGTGCGCCGCTGCCATTGCGTAACGGAATGGGATAAAACGGGACCGCTACGCCGGTGGTGCCACCCATCGCAATCTTCAGGCTGTCATTGAGGACAATCTCAAACTTGAGCTTCTCGTCAACCAACCGGTACAGCGTTCCACCATCAGCGTTGGTAATCTTCTTCGCCGCAGTGAGAATCGTCTCAAGCAGCTTGTCCAGGTTCCTTTCTGAACTCAGCGCCGCACCTACACTGTTGAGGTACTCGAGCGCGGTGAAGAGGCGCTCGTTTCCGTTGGCATCCCCCCGACGTCGGCTGATCAACTGTACATCGGCATGAGAAGTCATGAGGTGCGCTTGTCTACTTGACGCAAACGCTACGCACTTGCTTCATATCCGTGACACCCACCATGACCTTTTCCATCCCGTCCATCTTCAGCGTCGACATACCTTGTTCGACGCATTTGACGAACAGGTCAGCGACACGTGCTTTTTCCTGAACCATCTTTTTCACCGGATCAGTCGCAACCATTAATTCATGTAAGCCCGCCCGCCCCTTGTAGCCGGTGCCGCCGCAGGCATCGCAGCCCACCGCTTTCTGGAATACCAACTTTCCGTCTTTGCCGTACTCCTTAATCCAATAATCGTAGAGCTTCTTTGCCTCACCCTGCGGGTCTTTCACCCACGGCGGTGTCTGACGAAGATCGGTCGTATATTCCTGCATGAATTGCTTCATCTCTTCACCGTCCGGCGTGTACGGTTGTTTGCACTTACAAAGACGTTTTGCCAAACGTTGCGCCAGAATACCGACCAACGCATCGGCAAAGTTAAATGGGTCCATCCCCATATCGAGCAAGCGAATCACCGCTTCAGGTGCCGAATTGGTGTGCAAGGTCGCAAACACAAGGTGCCCCGTCAGCGAGGCTTCAATACCGATGTGTGTCGTTTCGGCATCGCGCATTTCACCGACCATGATGATGTCTGGATCGGCTCGAAGAAAGGCTTTCATGACGGTCGGGAAGTCGATGACCTTCTTGTTCACCTGCACCTGCCGCAATCCCTTTTGGGTAATTTCGACCGGGTCTTCAGCGGTCCAAATCTTGGTATCCGGTGTGTTTAGCGATCCCAGCACGGAGTGCAGCGTGGTCGTCTTGCCAGAACCCGTTGGGCCACAGACGAAGAACAGTCCATACGGCTTGGCGATGGCCGCCGTCAGGTTGTTCTTGTTCTTCGTCGTGAGCCCGAGTTTATCAAGTGGAATCGGCTCGCCGGCAGCGAGAATACGCATGACGATATCTTCAACACCACCCGTGGTTGGGATCGTCGCGACACGCAGTTCGATATCGAGCGGCCCGTATTTTTTAAATTTTATCTTGCCGTCCTGAGGTTTGCGCTTCTCGGAAATATCCAGATCGCACATGATTTTCAGGCGCGCGCACAGCGCACTGCGATAGCTCGACGGGATCTCGATGTACGGGGCAAGCGATCCATCCTTGCGGAAACGCACCCCCGTCTTTCCTTTGCCCGGCAGCGGCTCAATATGAATATCTGATGCGCCTTGATTGTAGGCATCGATGATGATCTTGTTGACGAGTTTCACCAACTCGTTGTCAGCCGCTGCCGAGAGGTCATCGCCACCAGCCTCCTGCACCTCGGGATCGTCGTCCATGCTGGATAACAAGTCACCGATGTCCTCCGTTTGCAACCCATCGACACCGCTACCGAACAGTTGGCCTAGAGTTAGCACCAAATCCCGCGTCGTGGTCACCCTGTAAACGATCTTAGACTTCGGAAAAATATTCTCCACGACTCGTGAATTTTTCACGTGTTCGGGATCGGTGGTCATGATGACAATGCCCGTCTTGCCGTCATCAATCGGAATCCAGTTGGCTTGTTCGCAATACTCTCGCTTCAGATTCTTCAGCAAGTCGATCGGCTTGATACGATCAGACTTGAACGGTTCGTATTCAACCGTGAAATACTTCGCGAGCGCAGCGCCAAGCGCCTCCGGCTTGACCTGAAATTCGTCAACGAGAATATCCTCTACGTTCTTGTTCTTGCGACGTGCGGTCCGCGTCGCCAACTCGAGTTCGCCCTCCGAAATCACGTTGTCGATGACTAAATACTCAAACTTGGACTTGATCGCGGAGGGCAGTTGCTGTCGCACTTTAAAGGCAATCGCGAGCGTCTTGGCCAGTTCACCCAGGCCTTCTTCAGCGAGCGGTGGAAATGGTGTCCCAGGCAAATGATTGATGACCTGAATCACGCCGGCCAATTCTCCAACGCCCCCGCTGGCATCAACACCTAGGATTGGCGTCACCATCATTTGCTTCGTGCGGTATCCAGTGCGCTGATCAACCGCCTTCAAAAACGCCAGATTTGGCGAAAACACTTTCAGTTCGGCGTCGTCGTAAACGTCCTTGATACTCATGAAGCGCTTGTTTAGGGCACAGCAACCGGCAATAGAACTCTCGGACAAGGGCAGCTTGATGTCCTTGAACGAATTGAGCCCGGACTTCACTTTGGAAATAATCGCCGATCCGTCGTCCGACATCGTGTAGATCGTCAATCGGTCGGCATCGAACAACTGACAGATGTCGCGTGCGACATCAAGCATGATTTCGTCCACGTTGGTCGTGGAGTGGATCCGGTTCGTCACCGCCTGCAGTTTCTTCGAGAACGCGAGCTTCGAAGACATGTCAGCGGGCGCGCCTCCGTTGACACTACTCACTTTGGGTTCAAGAACTGCACTCATGGGATGGCCTCATTTGGTGAAACACGCCGGATTGCGAGCTTGCGCCGCGCACGACCTATCGCCTAAGTTTACCAATATCAGACGCGCTGAGAAGAGTTGATTCAGGCCAAACACACGCCCGGCACCAGACGGGAGCCAGCCGCCTAGATGGAGAGGATCATGCCCTGCTCAAGCATCCGCGGCCGCCACTTTCCGGCATTGCGCCCGATCTCGCTCATGGTGAGGTGAACTTCGCCAGGCTTGAGGTGAGTGACGAGGATTTCGACCGGACGCGTAAGCTTGGCAAGTTCCTCGGCCAACATACTGGGGCACAAGTGCTTGGCGGCGATCGCGATATCGCGCTCCTTGTTTGGAAACGCGGTTTCGATAATCAGGTACTTTAGATTCTGCGTGACGTTCGCAATCTGCCAAAGGGCATCATTGACGGTAGTATCACCGCTGAAAATCAGCCGCGCGTGGCCGCTATCCACCAAGTATCCTACTGCGGGGACAACGTGGTTGGCCGGAATTGCCGTGAATAGTCTCCCGTTGAGCGAAATTGGCTGGCCAACTTCGATCTCCTGATAGCGCATACAGCCGGTCTCCGGCGTTGGGATCTTGGCGAAATCCGGCCATATCTTCCAGTTGAAGATATGGTCCTTGATCACTTGCAGGATTTCTTTGGTTGAGTACAAGACGAGTGGCGTCTTTCGCAACCCCATCACCGTATCGATCAGGAATGGAATACTGGTGATGTGATCAAGGTGGGCATGCGTAATGAAAATGTGATCAATCTTTGCCAGCTCCTCAATCGAGAGATCACCCACGCCGGTTCCAGCATCGATCAAGATATCGTCATCGACATGAAATGACGTGGTGCGCAGATCACCGCCGATACCACCACTGCAACCGAGTACTTTTATTTGCATTCGTAAGGCGCCGTCAAACCGGGCGTGCCGCTGGAGTCATATAGAACATAATTATGCGCTGACAATGCGAACAATGCTGTGGTGGATCGCACACCGAAAGCCGCAGACCTCTTTTGCGGGAGGGAGGCGACGAACAAGACAGGGCCGGATAGGTGGCGGCAGAAACGCGCCGCGCCGGACCGCTGGCGAACGTCCTACGGCTTGAAGAAAAATTCCATCTTCACGCCCGCGATCTCGATCAGATCATGGTCATTCAACTGCTGGGCCTGGCCGCCCAAGGTAGCACCATTGATGGTCGGGAACAAGGTTCCTTCGACGTGCGTGATGAAAAAGCCGTTGGGACGGCGGGTAATCACAGCAACCTGTACGCCGGGCTTGCCGATGGTCGTCAGATTTTTAGTCAGATCGAGCGTGCGCCCGGCGGCAGCGCCGGAGAGCACCTGGATGGCCGCTTCACGCACCGCGCCAGCAGTTGGCGCAGCGGCTGCGGCTGGCGCAGCGGCCGGAGGAGCGACAGCCGGAACAGCGGCCGATGGTGCGGGAGGCGGGACCGCGGGGGTGGCCGCCATTGGGCGCATGTTTGTCAGCGTGTCAGACAGCGCTGCACCTGACGGCGGCGGCGGGCTCGCCGGTGCCGCCATCGGGGCGGCGGCAGACGGCTTACGAATGATCATGGTTCGTTCGAAATCCGCAGCGGCGTTTTGCACTGGCGTGTCGTTGAAATACTTCAACTTGTGCTTGCCAATTTCAATGACATCGTTGTTCTGCAGGAAATGCTTCTTGATCGGCTTGCCGTTGACCAGCGTACCATTGGTCGAATTCAGATCTTCAATGAACGAATCATTCAGTATGGTGATGATGGCGGCGTGCTCACCTGACACCGCGAGGTTGTCGACCTGGATGTCATTGTGAGGTTTCCGCCCTAGTGTCGTCCGCTCCTTTGCGAGCGAAATCTCTTTCAACACCGTTCCGTCGACGCTCAATATCAGTTTTGCCATGGTCGTAACCCTAGAATAATTCGTTGCGTTGATTCATCGATTCGCACTATGCGAATAACGATTTCACTTTCGCCCAGAAGCCCCGCTCAACCGGGAAACTCTTCAGTACATTCACCAACATGACGGACACATTGTCCCGCCCACCCGCATCATTTGCGGCCTGCACCAGTTGCTGGGCCGTCAGATCCAAATTTGTCCTCAGCGCAATCATGGTCATCTGGATCTCTTCGTCCTCAATCATGTCATTCAGGCCATCCGAACAGAGCAGGTAGATATCGCCTTCTACAACGTCATAAGTATGAATTTCGGCCTCGACTTCGGGATCAATGCCCAGCGCCCGTGTCACCAGATTCTTGTTGTGCGACTGCCTTGCGTCTTCCTTGGTAATCAGTCCCGAATCAATTTGCTCCTGAAGCAGCGAATGGTCCCTCGTCAACTGTTCGAGTGCATCATTGCGCATCCGGTAAAGCCGCGAGTCGCCGATATGCCCGACGGTGAGAAAATTATCATAGTAGACACACACGACCAGCGTGGTCCCCATGCCGGCGCACTGCGGGTCTTTCTGTGCGGTGTCATAAATGGCGCGATTGGCAATCGACACCTGCTCCTGCAAAATCGACTGTGACAAGGCCGCGGCATCCTCCCGACTTAGTTTGCCGATTCTTGCTTTCGTCCACGCTCGGGCCAGCCCGCTGGCAATTGACGACGTCGCCATGCCGCTCGCAACTTCGCCTGCGTTGTAACCGCCCATACCGTCGGCCAGCACCACTACGCCGATGTCAGGTCTCGACTCGACGCAGTCTTCATTGTGCCCGCGGACCCGGCCCGGATCAGAAACACTAATAATTTGTAAAGCATCTGTCAGCGCCACGCTGCCTCCCGACGACGCATTTCTTGTTCGATGCGCAACCGCGTTGCGCACACCAGTTTGCATCTGGTCCTGATTATCAACATCTGAACCGTATAAACGCTTAGCCGTGTTGAGGCATCGCTCTTTTCTGCCGCTCAGGGTCCAACCGAAACCGTTAAACACTTGCAATAATAATAACTTAAAATTGTTTTTTAAGAAAGACTTGGGGAACCGCGCGAAAGCCATTGATTATTAAGGGTTTTTTTTGCTTTCGATTAACCTCGTGGCCATTGGCGCCTTTTCCTCTCGTGTAATCGCGAATCGACCGACCGAACCACTGCAAAACCCCGTGAAACATTCGCGCTAACAGTATGCCGAACTATGCGGTTGTGGAAAAGACTGACTGCGCCGATCGTTAATCGGTGCTGCCGCACCGGGTTTGCGCCAACCGCGACCAAGCCAAACGGCTGCCCGCGAGCGGCACCGCCTCACATTGCCAATGATCGTTATTGTTCACAAAGCCTTTTCTTGTCACCGATAGCGCCGCAATCATCAATACGGTCTAATATTCGAACATAAATTCCTACAACAACGAGGAGACTGGCGATGGATCGTCCCGCCTTTCTGCAGCACGATATCGACCCACAAGAAACCCGCGAATGGCTTGACGCACTCGAGGGCGTGCTTGAGACCGAGGGCCCCGAACGTGCGCACTATTTGCTTGAGTCGTTGGTGGACAAGGCCCGCCGGTCTGGCTCAAATCTGCCCTACTCGGCTGACACAGCTTACATCAACACAATCCCTCCGCATGCGGAGGACCTGCTGCCCGGCGATCAGGAAATGGAGCACCGCATCCGTTCCCTGATCCGCTGGAACGCGGTGGCCACGGTATTGCGCGCCAACAAGGAATCATCCGAGCTGGGCGGCCACATCGCGAGCTTCCAATCGGCGGCGACGTTATATGACGTCGGCTTTGATCACTTCTGGCACGCGCCGTCCAAGCAGCACGGTGGAGACTTGATCTTCATACAAGGTCACTCGGCGCCCGGTGTTTACGCCCGCGCCTATCTCGAAGGCCGTATTACCGAAGAACAGATGGAGAATTTCCGTCGCGAAGTCGACGGCCAGGGCATTTCGTCGTACCCACATCCGTGGCTGATGCCAGATTTCTGGCAATTTGCGACGGTTTCGATGGGCTTGGGACCGCTGCAAGCGATCTATCAGGCGCGCTTCATGAAATATCTGCACAACCGCGGCATCGTCAACACCGAGGGCCGCAAGGTGTGGGCGTTCATGGGTGACGGCGAGATGGATGAACCCGAATCACTGGGCGCCATCTCATTAGCCGCGCGCGAAGGGCTCGACAACCTGATTTTTGTCGTCAACTGCAACCTGCAGCGACTCGACGGTCCGGTTCGCGGCAACGGCAAGATCATCCAAGAACTTGAACGCGGTTTCCGCGGTGCGGGCTGGAACGTACTAAAGGTAATTTGGGGGCGTTACTGGGATCCGCTGCTGGCAAAAGACAAGGACGGCCTGCTAGTTCGCCGCATGATGGAAGCGCTTGATGGCGAGTATCAAAACTACAAAGCGAGAGATGGTGCATATGTTCGCAAACATTTCTTCGGCAAGTATCCCGAGCTGGAGAAAATGGTCTCATCGATGTCCGATGAAGACATCTGGCGCCTCAATCGCGGCGGCCACGATCCCTACAAGGTGTATGCCGCGTATTCTGCGGCAACCAAGCACGTTGGACAACCGACGGTCATCCTCGCCAAAACCATCAAAGGCTACGGCATGGGCAAGGCCGGCGAGGGCCAGAACATCACCCACCAACAGAAGAAGATGGACGTTGGTTCGTTGAAGCAATTCCGCGACCGCTTCAGTATTCCCGTTTCCGACGAAGTCATCGCTGACGTTCCGTTCTACAAGCCGCCGGAAGACTCCCCGGAGATGCAGTACCTGAAGGCCGCGCGCGAAAAACTGGGCGGCTCGCTGCCCATCCGGCACCCGAATATTCCCGCGCTAAAGATTCCTGATCTGTCGATCTTCGAACCATTGTTGAAGTCGACCGAAGAGCGGGAAATTTCCACGACCATGGCGTTTGTACGCGCCTTCACAGCACTCACAAGGGACAAGGAGCTTGGCCCACGCCTGGTACCGATTGTGGCTGATGAATCGCGCACGTTCGGCATGGAAGGCATGTTCCGGCAGCTGGGGATTTACTCGTCGGTCGGCCAACTCTACGAGCCGGTCGATGCCGGCGAATTGATGTTCTACAAGGAAGACAAGGCCGGCCAGATTCTTCAAGAAGGCATCAACGAAGCAGGCGCGTTCTGCTCATGGATGGCAGCCGGCACCAGCTATGCCAACCACGGCCAGCACATGATTCCGTTCTTCATTTTCTACTCGATGTTTGGATTCCAGCGGGTGGGCGATCTGGCGTGGGCAGCGGGCGATATGCAGGCGCGCGGCTTCTTGCTCGGTGGCACCTCCGGACGCACGACACTAAATGGCGAAGGCTTGCAGCACGAAGATGGTCACTCGCACTTGATGTCGGCCACCATTCCAAATTGCATCTCATACGACCCGACCTTCAGCTACGAGCTCGCCGTGATCATGCACGACGGCCTGAAACGCATGTACGAGAAGATGGAACACATCTACTACTACATCACGGTCATGAATGAGAATTACACCCACCCGACCATGCCGGCGGGCGCAGAACCGGACATCCTCAAAGGCATGTACCTGTTCCGCGAGGCGAAGGAGGCGAAGAAGCCGCGTGTGCAGTTGATGGGCTCTGGCACCATCTTCCGCGAAGTGATCGCGGCAGCGGAGCTGCTCGAACTCGATTGGGGGGTGGTAGCGGATATCT
>Ga0209490_10006993_pt1 | contig 10096 bp, 5 predicted proteins | sample MAT06_FD_187209 | JGI IMG/M metagenome (GOLD analysis project Ga0209490, IMG submission 187209) | Freshwater microbial communities from Lake Fryxell liftoff mats and glacier meltwater in Antarctica - MAT-06 (SPAdes) (version 2) | ecosystem: Environmental > Aquatic > Freshwater > Ice > Liftoff...
ACACTACCCAATACAAGCGCATTATTTACCGAAACAAATGCCCTGTTACCAATAGCCGCTGCGTTGGAAATGGTTGCACTGCTACCTCTTGCCCCATCGCCTACAAATACATTTCCGCTGCCTGTGGTAAGTTGGAAACCTGCACTATCCCCTACCAATACGTTTTTGCTGCCAATGTTAATATTTCGGCCACTGTTTCTGCCAATGGCTACATTGCTTTGGGCATTGTTACTTAATATTCCACTGCTATCACCTATATAAATATTGTAGTTTCCTATGCCGTTCGTATTATTACCAAAGCCGGCTCGCCTGCCGATGGTTACATTTCCTGCTCCATTAAAAAGGTTGCGACCTGATAGATAACCAATCGCCACATTTCCCAAAGCACTTGCTGTGCCTTCTATGCCTAAACGAAGACCTGAGTAACTACCTAATAAAGTATTCTCGCTTCCATATCCGAAACCGCCTGCGGCAAAGCCTAATATCGAATTACTATTACCTCCGGAAATGGCCTGACCTGCCAAAGAACCCACCATGGTATTCTGAAAACTGTTCCTGTCATCGGAACCTGCGGATGCACCCACATAAGTATTGCTTGAGCCAAAAGCATTATTTCTGCCTGCTCCCGAACCCAGAAAGGTGTTGTTTTCTCCTAATCCAGCTGACACAGAACGATTAGATTGCCCAGCATTTAACCCTAAAAAAAGGTTATCTGAAGTTAACTCAATGCGCCCTGCTGGTTGATTGCCCACCCTAAACATCAATGACCTGTTATCGGTAGTACCTATAAAATTTATGGCTGTATCGGTTAAACTGTTTCCGGTAAGGCTCCAGCCTTCGATTGAACTTATGAGTTTCACCCAGCTTATGCCTGTCCAGTAATAGAATCCCTTACCGGCAGCACCGGCACCAGAAATAGATGTATTGGTGTTAAATACAAACAAACCTTCTACCGGGCTTACTACCGGTGCCGCCACAGAAGTATTGGTAAGCGATACTCTTGGCACCAGGACTCCTTTGCTGTCGGAGAAAACATCCAACTGTGCACTTGCATGCGGGCTATTGGTACCTACACCAACATTTTGAGCGAGACACACCTGCATAAAAGCGGTCATTAAAAAAGCTGAGAGGATTAGCTGCTTCATAAAAAAATTAATGGAGTTTTTCAACCTTCACGATAGACGGTTGTGATAAGACACTGCAATTTAGTATAGGAAAAACGTAATCTATATACCTGAATTCAGGTAGTTTTAAGCTTTTTTTCCAGCAATGTTTTCTTCAAGACAAGTTGGGATCGAAATTGCTACATAGTACGCAACGTCCCCTGCGGGAGTGTTGCTGAGAAATGGGGAATGATTTTTGACTGTAAAGCAATAAAGGATCAAGCAGTAAATTCGCGGTTGAGTTTAACGTATGCTCTCTTTGAAAAGGAAGAAAAATGTAACTTGTTGAATTGTACCATAAAAAGATACAGAAAAGGAGGATAAACAAAGAATATTATCCAACTTTAAATAAATATCTGAAAGGAAAATATTTTCACTGCTATAATATGTTGTTGACAATTAATTTGCTTTATAGAACGCAACGTCCCCTGCGGGAGACCTTGCAAAGAACAAGGCTATCCTGCGTGGATGGCACCTGGGCCATGTATAATTTGTAAAAAAAATATGAAAAAATTAAGGATAAAATTCTGTGATTTCTGGCCATCCTTTCACCCAGACAACAATTATTTTTATAACCTGCTCTGTACTGAATATGATGTAGAACTGAGTGACGAACCTGAACTGTTAATTTATTCCTGTTTCGGAATTGAGCATTTAAAATACAATTGCTTACGGATTTTCTTTACGGGTGAAAATCGAAGGCCCGATTTTAGGTGCTGTGATTTTGCAATGGGTTTTGACTTTATCAATGATCCCCGATATTTTAGGTTGCCTTTATTTGCTTTGTACATTGATCAGCATCCCGGCTATATGGAGAAATTAACACAGGTACAAACGAAGGAAGAAGCACTGCATAACTGGAGGAGCAAAACAAAATTTTGCTGTATGGTAGTATCCAATGCTAAATCAAAAAAAAGAATTAACTTTTTTAAAAAATTATCGGTCTATAAACAAGTAGATTCTGGCGGATTGGTGTTGAATAACGTAGGTGGGCCAGTTGCAAATAAAATGGATTTTATAAAAGATTATCGTTTTGTATTGGCATTTGAAAATTCTGAATGGCCCGGATATACAACTGAAAAAATACTGGAGCCATTTATTTCTGGTAGTATTCCCATTTATTGGGGTAATCCAATCATTGAATTGGATTTTAATCCTGGTTCTTTTTTACATTTAAAAAATGCAAAATCTCAGGATGATTTTATTAAAGCAATGTTAGAAGTGGAGAACGATGAATCAAAAGCTTTGGAAATTCTAATGCAGCCCAAATTTAATGATGGAAAGATCCCTGCAGATATAGATAAGAAAAGGGTATTGGAATTTTTCCAAAACATTATACTGGTTAAGGATAGCCTAGAACCTGCGAGAACTACCAATTGGAAATTCCTACATCAATTTTATTTAAAAAAATATTATTATAAAAGGCGTTTTAGAAGAATAGTAAAAAATATTTTTAGCTCTTAAGACCATATTCATCACTTTTCCCCGGAAACGTCTTTTAAAAGAGTGTTTGCAAAGAGTGAACCCGATCCGTAGTAAGCAATGTTACTTCGGGAGAAGTTGCTGAGAAATGCACCCATTAAAATACTCTCTCTTCTAAATGTGCTTCCAACTTTAAACGATCTACTCCTTTTGACCACCACTCAGGTGCCGCTTTGCCTTTCAAAAAATGATCAAAGAATTCCATCATTCTTACGGCATAATCTTTTTTGTTTTCCAATTTTACAATACCATGATTCTCTCCTTTATACTGAATCATTACTATCGGTTTTTTCAGCCTGCGTAAGGCATTGTAAAATTCTACCCCTTGAGTAAAATCAACAGCCCCATCTTTATCGTTGTGTAACATTAAAATAGGTGTCTGCACTTTTTTTACGTGGTAAATGGGAGAATTTCTTAAATAAGAATCCCAGTTTTCCCATGGCGCCCCTCTAAATCTTCCCTGACTGGCTTCAAAAATAGCGCCATTACCACCGCCCGAATTCCAATAAATTAAACTATACATGCTCACCATATTTGTAAGGGCCGCTCCGGGTGCAGCGGCTTTAAACATATTGGTTTGTGTAGCCAAAAAAGCCGTTTGATATCCTCCCCAGCTATGGCCCTGTAGCCCCATGGCATCCGCATCTATAATCCCTGTAGCAATGGCAGCCTTTACTGCAGGAAGTACGGCCCATACGGCACTCATACCCGGATCATCCATTTTATATACAATGTCCGGCGTAAATACAGCATACCCATTACTGGTATATAGCGCAGGGTTGTAGCCAGCCCCCGGGAAAGTTGGATTCGCATAACGATGCATTCCCTGACTTGTTTTTTCATAGTAATAAACAATCGTTGGATATTTTTTCCCTTCCGCATAATTCGCAGGTAAATAAATAACACCTTGCAATGAATCTCCTTTATCCGTTACATAATTCACCAGCTTGGTACCTGCACTAAACGTGTATTTTTCTTTGTCAGGCGTATTTTTTGTAAACTGTTTTGCATTCGTCATTTTGCTGTTCGTAACAAAATATTCCGGGGCCGTATTAAAAGTTTCTTTACTGAAATAATAGCTGTCTGCATGCAGCGTTTTATTAAAATTGCCATAAGCTACATCATCCCAAACCAATCTGTTGGCACCGGCATTTAATCCTTTTTTTCCGGGTTGCAACACAACAATACCGCTCTTCTTTGTCCATTCGCCATAGATAGCAAAGTACTGTGGTTTTTTAAGATCAATCCCTTTATCATCGGGGTAAATATTATAACGACGCTGGTATCTTATTTTATCCAAACTACCATTTTGTGTCAGGTTTACCGCGCCTGACCCATCTGCATTTACCTGCCAGATATCCCACAAATCGTTGATGAGAATATATTTGCTGTCGCTGCTCCATCCGGTAATGCCCGTGAGTGGTTTGATCACATTATGATCGTCTTCTGTATTAACAAAAGAGGTGGAAATATTCGCAGTTATATTTTGATTTTTTTTGCTCACCAAATCGTATACATAATAATGGCCATCGTTGCCATAAACGAATTTTTTTCCATCAGGAGACGGGTTGGGCATGGAAGCAAAACCTGGGATGTAAAACTTTTCCTTAAAGAGTACCTTTGCACCGGTGGTTAAATCTACGGTGTATAGGTCAGCGTAATTTTGTCCATCCAGGTTTCTGTCTAACAGGTAAGCCGTGTCAGAAGTGCCAATAGCAAATAATTCTTTAGGCATGATGCGTATAGATAACATGGCGCTGTCGCTTAGCTGCCTGTATTTTTTTGAAGAAGTGTTGTACATCGCAGCAAACGAGAAGTTTTTATCTATTCTTTCTGTTACCTGCTGGTTGCTTTGCAGGCGACGATCTTGCCAGTTCCAGATAACCATATCAGGTTTATCGATATCTTTTTTATCTACCGCTTTTGTTGCGGGTTTATCTAATTTGGCCAAGGCTTTTTTCAAGTCATCAATAGACTTGATACTCGTATCTGCTTTAATTTTTTCCAGATCAGCTTTCATGGCCATTTGGGAAGTATCTTTTTTACCAGCATCTTCCATTTCTTTTTTTACAGCTTCCATCGTGTTGATGCCAAAGAAAATTGTTGTCAGATCTTCCGACCAGGAAGGGGCACTATTACCACTAATGGTCATTTCTTTTGGAAAGTTAGCAGAATCTTTTAAAGGGTCGTAACTAAACAGTTCCGCTTTGCCCGAAAGATTCTTTACACCCAATACACTTCCTTTATCCGTTTTAAATTTTTTGTCTTTCGTTAATTTCAGCACGGCTAAAGCATCTTTATCATCTGTCCAGCTGAGCGATTTATAAGTAGCCGTATCATTTTCAATAACAGCAATACTTTTATCCGCCATATTCATTGAGAAGAAACCATTTTCTGCTTTATTCGTTCCAGATACTGTGTAGGCAAGGATATTACCCTTTTTATTAAAAGCATACTCACCGACTTTTGCCAGACTTATTTTTTGGCCGTTTGCCAATTCATACAACAGAATGTCTGTGCCTGCATCATCGGGTTTTGCACCTGGTGCCATTTCTTTTGCCAATTCTACGGCCAGGTAAGTTTCCGTTTTTCCGTTAAAGCTGTAGTTTCCGGCCTTTTCAAAATCAGTTGTTATAAGCTTGGCTAATTCAATCAGGTGCAGCGTTTGAAACAATGGTTTACCCGGTATTTTTGCCGCCGCTTTCGACTCTTTGAATGTTGGATATTCTTTAAAGGCAAACCATTTTCCGTCTTCCGAAAATTTCATAGAAGGGTTCATGGTGCCACCGATTGCATAACGGGTAACAGAATCCGTACTTAAATTTTTCAACATTATTTCTCCGTCGCCTTCTACAGATACCATAGCATAAGCCGCCCACTTCCCATCTGCCGAAACGTTTACAGTGCTTGGTGAAATAAATCTCCAGGATGAAACATCCTTCCAGTCCATGGCGTTGGGTTCAGTCTTTTTTTGCTGGGCCTGCGTAGTAAATGTAATTGCCATCAATACAACGGGAAGCAGTTTTTTAAGCATGGTAGTAGGTTATTTTTAGATCAGTAATATAAGAAATCCGGGTGGCTTTTAAAAGTAATGGAAACAGTAGGCTGAAATTAAAATTGACTCGGGGTCTCAAGTTACTTATTTACCTTCTGAATTTTACTTATTTTTAATTGCTGCCAATTGCAGCTTTTTAATACTCTAGACTTGCGCATTTTATGACATTAAATAAATAAAAATTAATGTTCTGCTGCAAATATTTGTGCGTTTAGAAACGGCGTTTTTCTATCTCTTTCCCTGAAGCACGCAACGTCCCCTGCGGGAGACGTTTCTGAGAAATGAACTTTTTGATCTTTTATAAAGGCGCTTAAAAACTTCATTATTTAAAAATGTTCATTTCCTCCTTATAAATAGGACTTTCTATATTTAAAAAATTTAAGACACTGTGAAACACATGGTTTTGAGACAATGTTTTATGAGGCTTTAATTGTTTTGAACTGTTATCAGATAACCAAACAATAAAAGGAATCTCATATTGTTCTTTCGGTGCAATACTTATAGGCAACCCGTGCATATATAGATTTTTTTCACCTAAAGATTCGCCGTGGTCCGAAACAAACATCATGGTACTCTTATACTCTTTTAATTGTTTTAAATTCTCAATAATATTGTTCAAAATATAATCGGTATAAATAATAGTATTGTCATAAGCATTGATCAATTCTGTTTGAGAACAATTTCCTAATTCAACGCTGTTACAAACGGGTTTAAAAGTCTCAAATTGAGGTGGATATTTCTTACTATAGCTGGGCCCATGACTAGTACTGGTGTGCAATACGATCAATATTTTATTTTTTTTACTTTCTAGAATTTGTTCTTTTAGCCCAGCCAAAAGAACTTCATCATAATTACATCCATCTCCCTTACAAATGGGCATTAAAACATCCCGGTTTTGATAATTTTTTACATGAACGGGCGGCTCTCCCCAGTTTGTAGTTCTCCAAACAACTGCCACGTTATTTCTGTATAAATAATTGGGTAAAATTTCATACAACTTATCCGAATTGGTATGTTCTAAAATACTTTTTATCCCTCCGGTAGTGTAGGTGGCGTCGGAGTTAGCATTAAAATGAAAAACATTGTGTGTTTTGGAAAGAAGTGGATTCGTATTTTTCTGGTATCCATACAAAGAAAAATTTTGACTTCTTGCAGATTCTCCGATGACCAACACTACTACTGATTTCAGGTTATCTTTTATGGTAAAATTTGGTAATAAAATTTCTTTTTCGCTTTTTTTGTATTTATGGATATAAAAAAGAGAAATGTTGACTGTGTATGACCAGGGCATGGCAAGCCCTCCTAAAATTTTTGAGTTTTTATCAATCCACAACCAACTGCTGGCATTCGCAAATACTAATGTTAGAATAGATAATAAGCTAAGCGAAGTAATGACTAAAAATTTCTTTACTGTTACATTGACTATTTTAACTCTAATGATATATATACCAGGAATAACGGCCAACAGGAGGTATAAGATCAATTTTACGGAAAAAAAACTACTGGCTTCGGAGTATTTGGTATTGAGCACATTACCAATCATACTTTCATCAATAATTACATTGTAAGTATTTATAAAGTACACAGCAAGGGCGTTGATCATAAAGAATAAGACCAATAAAAATTTCCCAACAAAGCGTGACAGAAAAAAAACCAGAAAAAAAACAAAGGAATTTACCAGCAACATTAGAAGTATTAAACTAATAATAAGAGCTATCCCGTTAAAGCTTTTGTAATCAATGTTATAAAAAACAAATTTGTAAAATGGAAAATGAAATAATAAGAGATTCAGAAAACTAATTATTAAAACAAAAGGAACTATTTTGACATTATTTTTTAGCGAGTGCATACATCATTTTATAAAATGGAACAAATAAACTAAAGAGTGCCAAATAGAATATGATCAAATTTTCATTCACTATTTTGTTGATCAATGTTATACCAGCTATTAGGATCAATAAAATAAAAATTGGATAATATTTTTTAATGCTAACCCAAGTCCAAATTTTGTATCTCTGGTTAATAAAAATACCTATAAGTCCCGAAATATATCCGATAACACTTCCTATAATAACATCCAGCGGATAATGAGCTCCCACACCTACTCTGGTAAATACAAGAATCAATCCCATTACGAGTATAAAAAAAGACCATAGAATTTTATATTTCAACTGTTGAGGCATAAATGCAAACAGCAGAACAGTTAGGATTGCAAAAACTGTAATTGAATGTCCGGAAGGTAAACTGTTGTGTCCATGTAATGTTTTTCCGACGATAACAAAACTATTTTCATCAAACACCTCAGCAGGTCTTGGGACGTGAAATATTTTTTTTAGTCCGCTGGAAAAAATAACAGTAACCAGTGAAACTGATATTAAAGACTCCCAGATTTCAGGTGCATATATAATGAAAATACTTAAAAACGATAAAAATATTTCTTCATCTCCCAGTTGGGTAAGATTGTATTGGATATTTGGATATTGTCCCAATTGATCATTCATAAAAAAGAAACTATCCTGTTGAATTTGGATATATTTATCGCCAGATAAAGCATCTTGAGCACAAAGAAATAAAACAAGGGCGACTAACAAAAAGGCGGGTAAATAAAATAGAGATGGTTTTAGTTTGGAATAATTATTTATAACATTTTTATTCACTGTGTTTGTTTATTTGCAGATCTACTTTTGCAAAATTACTTTAAATATACTGATGTGTTGATCATTTAAATCAGTGAGAGTGGGCTCGCTCCTGGGTACGCGACTTCCCCTGTGGGAGACGTTGTCAGGAAATTGAAAATGAGGATTTATTGAGGCTATCTCCCATACCTGTCGCATTGCTGGAAAAGAGGCACCCGATTCACCCTATTGGGGTATTGCGCTGCGTACATTTATAGAAGAAATTTGATACCAGATAAAATAACATCAAAAGAAAAATTTGTTCCCCTCTTTAGATATTTCGATTGTTACAAAATGATCGCTTACGCACAGCGTGGTTGCGAGAATCTATGATTACCATGCAACGCCGGGGTGCAAATAATCGGCACTAAAATCGGCGTGCTCAATTCGTGGTCAAACAGAGCAATGTGGAAGATGTAAGGGATTAAATTTTTCGGGGCAACCAGCTTGGGCAATCTACCAGCAAACCATCTGGCTCAGTTTGTTGTGCCATTCAGTTATTAGCTTTTTCGTAATGAGGTCTTCAATAGAATTTTATCTTTTTAAAGGAATAAAAAATGAAAAAATGAAAATAAGACGTGTCCAAATGATGGTTTTTTTGATTGTGCTGGCAAGCATTAGTGCAGCCAAAGCGCAAAACGTAGGCGTAGGCACCCAAAACCCGATTAACGGAAATTTAGTTATTAAAAGTTCAGGGCTGGTTTCGGGCCTTGTAGTAGGTGACTCTACGGCAGGTGTTTCATTTGGTGAGAACAACTCCCCTTATATAGGGTTCAATACCTATTTTCGCGGCGGCAGGAAATTGATGCAGAACGGATTTGGTGGGTATATGAATTTTAACCACGTTACCGGAACCCTTTTTTTTGGAAGCGCAGCCGTTACGGGTTTACAAGGCGCTTTACCAGTATTAACGAGCCGTCTTTCTATCAACAAAGATGGCGATATGGGCATCGGAGTCAATGATGCGCTGGCTGGTTTACATCTTAAAAACAAGGCTATCTTAATAGATAATGCCAGCGGGTTTGCAGATATTATAATGGATCCTGCCTACAACAGTCATGGTGGGGGCATGGAATTGCAAAACAATGCTGGCATTAGAACTATTGTTTTGCGGGCAGCTGATGGAACCGGTCAAAGTGGCGAATTAGTGTTTTACAATCCCGACGATAATACCTCTACCTTGGAGCTGGATGGCGACTATTCAAATAGCGGTCGTAGCCGCATCATCGTAGATGAATTGCAGATTAAAGGCGGGTCTGATTTTGCAGAATACTTTGATGTAGCCGCAACAAAAAACATCACCCCACAAGCGGGTATGCTGGTTAGTATTGATGCGAACAACGCAGGTAAACTTAGGATAAGCGAGTCGCAGTACGATCGCCAGGTGGTAGGCGTTATCAGCGGTGCCAATGGTATCAAGACCGGAATGATGATGGGGCAAAAAGGTAGCATTGCCAATGGGGAATACCCGGTTGCCATTACTGGGCGAGTGTATGTACGAGCCGACGCCAGCACAGCAGCTATTCTTCCCGGCGACTTGCTAACTACATCCAATCTGCATGGACATGCCATGAAAGCAATCTGCAATAAAAAAAGCAGGGGGTCTATTATTGGCAAAGCCATGACTGCACTAGAGAAAGGCAAAACAGGTATGGTGCTGGTTATACTCAGCCTTCAGTAAATAATTTCAAAATATATGTTTTATGAAAAAAGCTATTTTG
>Ga0209490_10006995_pt1 | contig 10093 bp, 13 predicted proteins | sample MAT06_FD_187209 | JGI IMG/M metagenome (GOLD analysis project Ga0209490, IMG submission 187209) | Freshwater microbial communities from Lake Fryxell liftoff mats and glacier meltwater in Antarctica - MAT-06 (SPAdes) (version 2) | ecosystem: Environmental > Aquatic > Freshwater > Ice > Liftoff...
AACCATATTCAAAACGGAGAAAAAACAATGATTACCAAGCATACCAAAGCAAACATGAATAAATACAGAACGACCGCAACCGTCGTGGGGGTGGTGTACCTCGCTGGGTTCGTGGTCGGCATCGGGGGAGACGTGCTCATCCAATCCATTCTTGGTGCGCCGAATTACCTGGCCACAGTTTCCGCCAACAGCATGACGTTGATAATCGGTGCGCTGCTCTGGTTGATGGCCGTCGTTGGTGACGCTGCGCACGGGGTCCTGATGTTTCCGGTTCTGAAGCCACACGGTGAGCGTATCGCCGTCGGCTACCTCGCCGCCAGGATCATGGACGCCCTCTTCATTGCGATCATGGTGCTCTTCGTGCTGATTCAAATCCCACTGGGCGGCGAGTACTTGAAAGCCGCGGCGGCCGACGCTGCCTATCTGCAAGCCTTGAGCACTGTGTTCACCCAGGCCAAGCTTTATGTCTACGAGATCGGCATGACCACGCTTGGGGTGTCTGGTTTGATGCTTTGTTATACGTTGTACAAGGCACGGTTGGTGCCGCGCTGGCTGGCCGTCTGGGGCCTCTTTGGCTACGCAATCATCTTTTGCGGGATGATCTCAGAAATCATGGGTTCCGGCCTGGGGCTGGCTTCTTCGCTGCCCGGCGGGCTGTGGGAAATGTTTGTGGGGGGGTGGCTGATTGTGAAGGGCTTCAATGCACCGGCAAGCGTTGCCGAGCGGACCACAACAGCGCTTACCTCCGAGCAAGCGAGTTTGTCAGCAGCCTAAAATGACCTTGTGGCCGGCCATAGCACATAATGGCCGGCCACGGTAAAGGTTACTGTATTAGATGGCGGCCTAATGAATAAAACTCATCAAGTTCATCCAGAAATATCATTCAGACAAAGGAGTATCAAAATGAATTCAATCAACAAGACGGCACGACTGGCAGGGTTCCTGTATCTGGTTATTGCGGTCATAAGTGCCTTCGGCCTGATCTATGTTCCTGCTCAACTGATTGTAGCCGGAGACGCCGCCACCACTGCGCACAATATCGTGGCCTCAGAATCGCTATTCCGGCTCGGTTTTATGAGCAACCTGATTACCTTTACCATCAATGTATTCGTGGCTGTCCTGCTATATCAACTGCTCAAACCGGTGAATAAAAATATGGCCGCGCTGATGGTCATCCTCATTCTCGTCGGGCTTGGCATTGGCATGCTCAATGAGCTGAATCAATTTGTGGCACTCTTGCTGTTGAGCGGTGCAGACTATCTGACCGCGTTTACGACAGAGCAGTTGCAAGCCCTTGCCTCGCTATTTCTGGACATCTATCAACATGGCTTCTCAATCGCGCATATCTTTTGGGGACTTTGGCTCTTTCCGCTGGGATATTTAGTCTTCAAATCGGGTTTCCTCCCGAAAGTGATCGGCATTTTGTTGCTCATTGCCGGGGTGGGCTATCTGGTAGATTTTGCCCTCTTCTTTCTGTTGCCTGATATTACCGTGAAAGTGAGCGAGTTTACCTTTGTGGGCGAGGTAGTGCTGCTCTTGTGGTTGTTGATTAAGGGTATCAACGTTGAACAGTGGCAAAAGCGTGCGCTGGAAGCTGCCTAATCGTATCCAACTCGAATTGTTGTAAACCATTCAGGCCGGAACGCCGACATCCCTGTCGGCAATCGAAAGCGAAGGCCGACAGGGATGTCGGCGTTCCCAGGAATCAGGAAGCCTGAATCGTTACCTGAAAATGACCGAATTAGTAAAATCTCAGGAGAAAATCTAATGCAAGCGATTGTCTATCACAACTATGGCTCACCCGATATGCTGAACATGGAAGAAGTGCAAAAGCCGGCCCCGAAAGAGGGCGAAATTCTGGTAAAAGTTGTTGCAGCATCTACCGCCGCGGGCGACTGGCATCTGCTGCGCGCCGACCCGTTCTTGGTGCGCTTCATGTATGGGTTGCTCAAACCTAAATACAAGATCCTCGGCTCCGACGTGGCCGGGCGGGTGGAAGCGGTGGGCCGCAATGTAACGCACTTTCAGCCCGGCGACGAAGTCTTCGGAGATTTATCCCTGAGTGGCTTTGGCGCTTTTGCCGAGTATGTGACGGCCCCTGAACAGGCCTTGGCGCTGAAGCCAACCAACTTGACCTTCGAGGAAGCCGCCGCCGTACCGGTATCAGCCGTCACCGCCCTGCTGGGCCTGCGCGAAGGGAAAATTCAGGCGGGGCAGAAAGTACTGATCAATGGTGCATCCGGTGGCGTGGGCACCTTTGCCGTACAGATTGCCAAAGCCTTCGGCGCGGAAGTCACCGCTGTCTGCAGCACGGGTAAAGTCGAGCTGGTGCGCTCGCTTGGTGCCCACCACGTGATCGATTACACCAAAGAAGATTTTACCCAAAATGGGCAGCAGTATGACCTGATTCTTGCCGCCAACGGCTATCGACCACTTTCAGCCTATCAGCGGGCCTTAACGCCGCAGGGCATTTATGTTATGACTGGCGGTTCGATTGGGCAAATGTTCGAAGCCATGCTCCTCGGCTCCTGGCGTTCAAAGAAGGGCGGTCAAAAAATGGGTAACATTTTGGCCAAACCCAGCCAAAAGGATTTACTCTTTATAAAAGAGCTGATTGAAGCCGGCAAAGTGACCCCTGTCATCGATCGCCGTTACCCATTAAGCGGTGTTCCTGATGCGATCCGTTATGTGGAAGCCGGACACGCCAAAGGCAAAGTCGTCATCACGGTGGCACAGAACGACAAAGCGTAATAAACCTTTTCCACTGCTTTCTGGCGGAACGTTAGTTTTTTTATAGCTATTCAGACTAAAACACAAAAACAGATTCAGAAAACAGCAGATGTGGGCTGACTTCCCCATCTATTGCTTTCTGAATCTGTCGTTGTGTCCGCTGAAATTACTAAAGGCCTGAATCGTTACGGTTATTGTTATTTTATGTAATAAGTTTTTGACATATTGAATACAATATTATACAATATGTATATAAATATGTACCTAAAGTAAACGAGAACAGACAAGATAAGGCAAATATGTCCTTTCAAGAAAAAAACATTACCGTATCATTAGTGAACTTCAGCCTGATTTTGGTCTTCTATCTAATCAGGTTGTTGCAAATGATCCAGAATGGGAGTTTCAATTCGACCAATGTATTTCGCCTTTGGGCTATCATCATCGTGGCCGCCATTGTCGTAACGATTGCTGCCACGATCCTCACGCATCTTGTCTCCGCTATCATCCAGGCAATCCAAACGCAAGCAGAACCGGTAATTGAAGATATTGCCGATGAGCGCGACAAGTTCATCGATCTGAAAGGGACAAAAGTTACCTATTTTGTCTCCTCAATCGGGAGTTTTCTGGCGATGTTAACCTTTGCCTTTGGTCAACCACCATTGATCATGTTTACCCTGCTCGTCTTTTTTGGCGTCGTAGCACAGATTGTTGGCGATATTGCCCGGCTCTCCTTTTATCGCAGAGGCTTCTAAGATGAGTAAACGGCGGATTAACAACAACATTCGAACGTTACGTTTTTTTAATAGTGAAATGACCCAGCAACAGTTGGCAGAGAAAGTCGGGGTGACTCGCCAAACCATCATTGCAATGGAACAGGACAAATACTCCCCTTCGCTGGAATTGGCCTTTCGCATTGCGCTCGCTTTTAACGTGCCGCTCGACCAAGTCTTCTCTTACGAGTTGGAAGAAGAAGTGAAATGAAAAATCGGGAGAAAATGATGAACATAACTAACTCTCAAAAGCGGTCGGATTGGCTCATACCGACGGGATTAATCCTGTTCAGCCTTGTGCCAGTAGTCGCCGGCGCGGTCCGCCTGACCCAATTGAGCGGCGGTGCGGAAGTCACGCCGGACAATGCGCGCTTCTTCGCCTCGCCCTTGCCTGTGGTGTTACACATCCTCAGCGTCAGCTTCTATGCCATCCTGGGTGCCTTCCAGTTTGCCCCCAGTCTCCGGCGTCAGCGCCGCGGCTGGCATCGTGCCGCCGGGCGGCTCCTGGTTCCCAGCGGGCTGATCGCCGCCCTCTCCGGGCTGTGGATGACCCAGTTCTATCCCTGGCCGGCATACGATGGTGAACTCCTCTATGGCTTGCGGATCCTCTTCGGCTTGGCCATGCTCCTTTCTATTCTCCTTGGCGTCGCCGCGATCCAGCGCCGGGATTTTGCCAAGCATGGGGCCTGGATGATCCGCGGCTACGCCATCGGCATGGGCGCAGGCACGCAGGTCTTGACGAATTTGCCGTGGTTCCTCTTTCCTGCTGTGCAGGGCGAACTGACGCGGGCACTATTCATGGCGGCCGGCTGGGTGATCAACCTAGCCGTGGCTGAATGGATCATCCGCCGGCAGCTGGCCACTCCGACCCGTCCTGCTTTTGTCACCGCATAACCGACTTGGGTTTACTGTGTATGGCACTTCAAGGTGCCAGCCCAGAAAGAAAAGGAGCAAGAAAATGAAAGCGATTGTCTACGAAGAATATGGTTCCCCCGATGTGCTTCAGATCAAAGAGGTCGCCAAACCGACACCCAAGGCGAATGAACTATTGATCCGCGTCTATGCGACAACAGTAACACCAGGGGATTGGCGCATGCGCAAAGCTGATCCATTTGCTGCAAGGCTTTATAATGGTCTCCTAAGGCCCAAAAAAGTAACAATCTTGGGATTTGAGCTAGCAGGGGAGGTTGCCGCAGCGGGCAAAGCTGTCCAGCGATTTCAGCGTGGCGACCAGGTTTTTGCCGCTTGCGGTTTGGGGTTTGGTGCGTATGCCGAGTACAAATGTCTGCCTGAAGATGGGCTGGTGGCTATCAAACCGGCCAATCTGACCTATGCGGAGGCCGCCGGCGTGCCGATCGGTGGCTTGGCTGCCTTGAATATCCTGAAAAAAGGCAAGATCGAGCGTGGAGAGCAAGTGCTGATCTATGGCGCTTCCGGCAGTGTCGGGACGTATGCGGTCCAGCTTGCTAAGTACTTTGGCGCGGAGGTTACCGGGGTCTGCAGTACCACGAATCTAGCATTGGTGCAATCACTGGGCGCCGATCGCGTAATTGATTACACCAAAGAGGATTTCACAGAAAGCGAAGCGCGTTATGATTTAATCTTTGATGCCGTTGGTAAAATGGTTTCGCGAATCTCGAAATCAAAAGGCAAGAAAGCCCTTCGGCCGCGCGGGACTTATCTGAATGTGGAAATGCAACGAAAGGATCGGGCTGACGATTTACACTTCCTCAAAGCGTTGATTGAGGCGGGAAAGATCAAGCCGGTCATCGATCGGTGCTACACGTTTGAACAGATTGGCGAAGCGCACCGATATGTTGAAAAAGGGCACAAAAAGGGTAATGTCGTCATTACTTTGGAACATAACCACAAAGTCTAACTTTCTTGGAGGAAACGCATGAAAGCAATTGTGTACACTGAATATGGTTCACCGGATGTACTTCAGCTCAAAGAGGTAGCAAAACCTACGCCCAAGGCGAATGAAGTCCTGATCAAAATTCACGCGGCATCGGCCAATCCCGCCGATTGGCATCTGATGCGCGCCGAGCCGTTCTTGGCCCGCTTCGCCAATGGGCTGCTGAAACCCAAAAACACAAGGCTCGGCGCTGATGTCGCGGGGCGCGTTGAAGCAGTTGGCAGCAAGGTAACACAGTTTCAACTCGGTGATGAAGTATTTGGAGAAATGCACCTCGATGTGTTGGGCACTTTTGCTGAGTATCTTTGTGCGCCCGAAGCGCTGTTGGCGTTGAAACCAGCCAAGCTGACCTTCGAGCAAGCTGCCGCTGTCCCTTTAGCGGCATTCACCGCTTTGCAGGGCCTGCGTGACAAAGGCCAGATTCAGCCTGGGCAAAAGGTGCTGATCAACGGTGCGTCCGGTGGGGTGGGCACCTTTGCGGTGCAGATTGCCAAAGCATTTGGGGCCGCTGAAGTGACTGGCGTATGCAGCACGCGCAATCTAGATCTGGTGCGCTCAATTGGTGCCGACCATGTCATTGATTACACCCAAGCCGATTTCACCCAAAACGGTCAGCGTTATGACCTGATTTTTGATGCAGTGGGCAATCGTTCGGTTACAGATCTTAGGCGTGCCTTAACCCCCAATGGCATTTGTGCCGTCGCCGGCTTTACATCCCTAGCGCGTTTGTTCCAGGTTATGCTACTGGGCGGTAAGCAAATCGGGTTGATGGCGACAGCGAACGCCAACCAAAAAGATTTGCTGATTATCAAAGATCTGCTGGAAGCGGGCAAAGTTGTCCCGGTGATCGATAGAACGTATCCCTTAGCCCAGACAGCGGACGCGATCCGCTATCTGGAGACAGGACGCGCCCGTGGCAAAGTTGTCATCACCGTTGTGTCATAGACAAATCAAAGCAACGTTGGAGGAAACGCATGAAAGCAATAATTTGCACGCACTACGGAACCACGGATGTGCTTCAACTTATAGAGGTAGCCAAACCGATCCCCAAGGACAATGAAGTCCTGATCAAAGTTCATGTGTCCGTCGTAACGCCATCGGACATCGCCTTTCGCAAGGGCGAGCCCTTTATTGTCAAACTGATTTATGGTCTTACAAAACCTAGATTGTCGATCCAAGGGGTTGAGTTTGCCGGGGAAATTGAAGCCGTTGGCAAAGATGTGAAGCTGTTTAAGCCAGGTGACCAGGTTTTTGGCATGAGCCCAGATCGCTTTGGCGCACATGCGGAGTACATCTGTCTGCCCGAAGCGAAACCGCTGATCATCAAATCGGCCAAGATGAGCCATGAAGAGGCAGCCGGCATCATGGATGGGGCGCCAACCGCATTGACCTTCCTGCGCGATGTGGCCAAGCTTCAGCCTGGGCAAAAAATTCTGATCAATGGCGCTTCTGGCGCGGTCGGGATTTATGCGCTACAGCTTGCCAGGTATTATGGGGCGGAAGTAACCGGTGTGTGCAGTACGGCGAATGTCGAAATGGTGAAGTCGCTGGGTGCCGATCAGGTCATCGACTATACCAAAATGGATTTTACCCAAACCGGCCAGATCTATGACGTGATCTTCGATGCGGTCGGCAAGCGTTCATTTGCACAGTGCAAAGGCGCGCTCACACCAAAGGGGATGTACCTTACAACCGTCCCAACGCTGGTGATTGTGCGTGACATACTATGGACTGCAATGGGTGGCGGCAAAAAAGCCAAGTTTGCGACGGCGGGCCTCCTGCAGAATAGAGAGAATCTGAACTTTCTCAACAAACTTTTTGAAGCGGGGAAGATCAAAGCGGTCATCGATCGCCGCTACCCTTTGGCGCAAATTGCCGAGGCACACCGCTATGTCGAAACAGGCCACAAAAAGGGCAATGTCATCGTCACTGTGGCATAATAACAAAATCGCACCAAGGAATGAGATGATTTTACAATAAAGTGAATGGTATAGACCGATGGGGACAAGGGTAGAAACGACAGTTGCTCTACAAAAGACCGTGTTCGATCAAGTGGAAGTCGTGGCGCAACAGCTCAAGCTAGCGCCCAGTGAGTTGATCGAGCTGGCCGTTGCGAATTTTATTAAAGCCAACCAACGTCAAAATCAGGCGGCGAAAACGGCCACGCCGAGCGACGGCGCACCCAGGGCCATCAAGCAGGGAGATATCTACTGGTTGCAAGTGGCAGAACCCGATCAATCGGAACCAGGCTATCCCCATCCGCATGTGGTGATTCAGGATGATGCGATTAATGGCAGCCGTATCAACACCGTGGTGGTTTGTGCCTTGACATCGAATCTCAAGCGCGGCACCGAACCCGGCAATCTTGTGCTTGACCTGGGCGAAGCCAATCTATCCAGGCAAAGTGTCGTCGTCATTTCGCAGGTCGAGATGGTCGAGAAAACAGCGTTGGGTGACTACATTGGGTCGCTCAGCCAGCGGCGGATCGAACAGATATTGGCGGGGATGCGCTTTCAGCAAGCCGCATTTTTCGCGCGCTATCAAGCCCGTTAAAAGGTGATCGGAGCTACTATGCTGCTACAGCGTCTCTATGCGTGGGCTTGCGAACGCCTCTATGCCGAGTGGGCCTGGAGCTACGATTGGGTAAGCTGGTGCGTGAGCCTGGGCTATTGGCCACAGTGGCGGGCACTGGCGCTGGGGTATGTGCGTGGCCCGCGTTGCTTGGAACTTGGCTTTGGCACAGGCGAATTGTTGCCACTGTTGGCAGCACATACCACGCTGACTGTGGGGCTTGATCCGGCTGCCGCCATGCATCGGCAAACCCTGCGTAAGTTGACGGCGCATGGGCTCTCGGTACCACTCGTCCAAGCACGTGCCCAGGCCATGCCTTTTCCCGATGGCGCGTTTGATAGTATTGTTGCCACCTTTCCCGCCCCCTATATTCTAGAAGCAGCCACCTTGCACGAATGCGCCCGCTTGTTATCCGGCCAGGGCAACCCACAGGCCAAGCGCCTTGTAATCGTTGGCCTGTGGGTTGCCCTGGCCGCCAACGGGTGGGAACGCGCGATTCCGCTCTTTTATGGTCGGCCATCACACGCCATTCAACAACAGATGATGGCGCACCTTGTTGCGGCTGGCTTTGCGCCGGTCATCGAGGAACGGGCTGTTGGCATTTTTCGCGTCGGCATTCTGATCGCCGAGCGTAGCGGAACCCAGCCGCATGGCTAGACTGACCGCTTTGCAGTCGCATGGCGTTGGGGCAGGTCAAACCGAGCTGTATGCCAATCATGCGCGCTTGTCCAATGGCCCCACCAGCCTTGCCCACTATACCAATGCCCAACTGGATGATTATCAAGACTTGGCGCGTTCGCAATTTCCCTGGCGGCCACCGCTCACCTTGACTCTGCGCGCCCGTTTTTCGCACAACACTGCTGCCTTGCGTGGTACGGCAGGCTTTGGCTTTTGGAACGATCCCTTTGGCTTTGGTAAATTGCGCCGACCGACGTTACCGCGTGCGATCTGGTTTTTCTGTAGTTCACCGCCCTCCAACATGGCGTTGGCATTGGATGTGCCAGGCCCCGGCTGGAAGGCCGCCACCATGGACGCCTGGCGCTGGCCCTTTCTTGCTTTAGCGCCCACCGCGCCGATTGCTATGCCGTTAATGCGGATTCCCTGGCTCTATCGCCACCTCTGGCCGATTGGTCAGCGCGCAATTGGCGTACACGAAGCCCAAATCGCATGTGACCTGACAGAGTGGCACACCTATAGAATCGAGTGGGGCATGCGTGGCGCACGTTTTTCGGTGGATGGCGAAAGCGTGCTGATATGTAATCAAGCGCCGCGTGGTCCGCTGGGCTTGGTGATCTGGAAGGATAATCAGGCGCTGGCATTGACACCGTGGCATCTGCCGCACCATCAACTGGTCGCCTGTGACAATCCGCAATGGCTGGAGATTGCGGATTTGATAATCGGAACCTGACCTACTGCGTTCCCGCGCAATGTCTTCTATAGTGGGTTCATCCATGATTTGTTGATGATTTGAAGAGCTTTTGTATTATTTTGTTGGAATTTTTGTTATAGTTATATCATAGTCATATATCGAATAGATAGAAATGGATAAGCCATGCAGCTGATAATTAACAATCAGGAATATGCGGTCGCTGATGATCCAAGTGCCCTATTGCTCTGGGTATTGCGCGATGAATTGGGCTTGACTGGCTCTAAATTTGGCTGTGGCATGGGCATTTGCGGCGCGTGTACTGTCCAGGTCGATGGTGTGGCCACCCGTTCCTGCATTACGCCCGCGGCTGCCGTGGCTGGGCGCGCCATTCGCACCATCGAGGGTTTGGCCGAACAAAGTACCGATGGCAGTGTTGCACTGCATACGGTGCAGCAAGCGTTTATCGATGAACAAGTGCCCCAATGTGGCTGGTGTATGAGCGGCCAAATTATGACAGCTGTGGCCTTGCTAGAACAAAATGCCACGCCCACTGAAGAAGATGTTGTCAACGCTATGGGCAATAATTACTGTCGCTGTGGCTGTTACGTGCGCATCAAACGTGCCGTTACACGCGCTGCCGAACAAATGGCCACCCTTTCCACCGCTGAGGTCCCTGTATGAGCACACAAGATCCACAAGCTACAATCGAAACAGCCAAAGCCAAGCGCCGTTGGCGGA
>Ga0209490_10006998_pt1 | contig 10092 bp, 8 predicted proteins | sample MAT06_FD_187209 | JGI IMG/M metagenome (GOLD analysis project Ga0209490, IMG submission 187209) | Freshwater microbial communities from Lake Fryxell liftoff mats and glacier meltwater in Antarctica - MAT-06 (SPAdes) (version 2) | ecosystem: Environmental > Aquatic > Freshwater > Ice > Liftoff...
CACTAATTTCTTCTCAGAGGTTTGGGTAAACCAAGGATGCGTTGACACAACTTGGCAGATGGCACATGAAACCTTGAGAAGTCAGATCGCTACGCCACATGAGATCGAAATCTCTCAAGTCTCTAGCGGCAATATCCTTCTACGCTGGTTAGGAGTAAGAGCAGTATTTCATTTGCCTTGTCGGTTTGATTGCGAGGCAACTCAGCAGCTTGCAGACAAATTAGCAGAGGTAGCAAAACAAGCAGGATTTCATGAAGAACTTGATTGGTTAACAGAGATGCTGAGATGGCCAGTTGAATGGTCTGCGCTGCATGGCATTGCGGAAATTAAGACTCCAGTTGTAAAAATCTCAACCCGTACAGATGCCACACCTCAGAAGTATACCGTGCGCTACCTGGTTGACACGTATCCAGATGTAGGTGCTCAAGGTTTAAAATTTCGTACCCGTACACGAGGTAGGAAATCAGATAGAGGAAATTTCAGGAAAAGTCTGCTAGGGTCAAAGGATGCCCGAGGCAATCCCCTTATCGTTAACGCAGATTACCACAGAGGACTGGGAGAAGACCCCGGTTAGCGTCAAGGCATGTGTGTTGGGATTGACACAAAGAATAGAGCAGCTAGAAGAGCAGATGGCTCAGTTGCAAGAGCAGGTGAATCGAAACCCCGGGAATTCGTCCCAAGCACCCTCCCAAGCGGGAGCGAAAGGATTCAAAGCCAAAGCGAAAGAGAAGAGTGGGAAGAAACGGGGTGGTCAAGCGGGGCATAAAGGACATCAACAGCTTTTATATGCCCTCGAAGATTGCCAGAGCATTGAAGAGCATTATCCAGAGACTTGCTGTGAATGCGGTGGAGTCTTGGTGGGGGAAGATGCAGAACCCCAACGGGTACAGATCATGGAATTGCCAGCGTTACGCCCGGTAGTGGTGGAGCATCGATTTCATGCGTTGACGTGTGCGGGTTGTGGAACCGTCACCTGTGCGTTTGATGGGGAGATTGTTAACGGCAGTCGGTATGGTGCAAGACTAGCAGCATTTGTAGGACTTTTGAGCGGAGAATACCGTCAAAGTCACCGGATGGTAGAGCGACTGTTGAATGAAGTCTTTGGCATGAAGCTGTGCATTGGTAGTATTGGTAAGCTGCGGGCTGAAATCAGTGAGTCTGTGGCGAGTGCAGTGCAAGCAGCCCAAGTCTATGTGCAACAGCAACCGACTGTGGGCAGTGATGAGACGGGATTTCGCCAAGGGAACGTTGATGGGGCTAATCCCAGTCAGAAACGGGGATGGTTGTGGGTCTTAGTCACGCCCTATGTCTGCTACTTCCAAGTGTGGTTGAGTCGCTCTCAAGTGGCAGCACAAACCATGCTGGGAGCAACCTTTACAGGTCATGTCGTCACTGACCGTTACAGCGCTTACAGTTGGCTCGACATCCAGAAGCGTCAAGTCTGTTGGGCACATCTAAAACGGGATTTCACAAAAATCTCTGAACGCGTTGGCATTTCGGCTATTTTAGGCAAGACCCTGTTGGAGCAGCAGAAAAAGCTGTTTGAGGTTTGGCATCAAGCCCGAGATGGGATGATCACTCGCACTGAGTTAAATCAGCAGGTGATCTCCATTCGCACCAAAGTTCAGGAAATTCTAACGCAGGGTGCTGCATATCCCATTGCACCGAAGGATAAATCCCCTCTGGCTAAAACGGTGCGAACTTGTCAGCAATTACTCAAAGTCGAACCTGCTCTTTGGCTGTTTGTATCCGTTGAAGGGGTTGAACCCACCAACAACGCATCCGAGAGAGCTTTGCGTCCCGCTGTCTTATGGCGACGCAGTAGTTTGGGTGCTCAAACTCAAGATGGCAGCCGTTTTGTCTCACGCCTATTGACCGTTGTGACCACCTTAAGGTTGCAGCAGCGCAATGTCTTGGACTATCTCACTCAAGCCTGCCAAGCCCAGCGTCAAGGACAACCTGCTCCTTCCCTACTCCCAATTGTAATCATCCCTAATCTTGAATTACCCTCGGCTTGACCCCCTAGACGGATACAGAATTTCTTCTTCTTTTCTTTCGGTAATAACCAATTGGAAGGTTATGGAGGGCATTTAGATCCCAGCGACCTTTTTAACACAGTAACGCGTACCGTTTATACGGCAACATTGGCACTAGAGAAGTTAGGACATCCACTATTTCAAGATATTGATCCTCGCAAAACGAATCCACACTTCTTCCGAAATATTGCTATCACCCATGAGCGTAGACACGGCGATCCGACAAAGCGAAAGGCTTTTCACAAAGTCATAGGTAATTCTGAAGCCGTCGGGGACAGGGATTACAATGAGATGAATCCCGGAGAAAAAACAGTAGATGCTAAAGGGTGGTGGAAGTCAGAAACCCTTCAGGGCAAAGCTGCCCTCAGTGCTCAGATCAAGACATTGATGTCCAAGTTAACCAAAGAAGAAAGAAAACAATTGGTCCTAGAGCTTTTATAGCAGAACCCTTTCTCTGCACAGGCTCAGTCGATCGGTTCGTTGAGCGTGGGTGGTAGGGGCAAAAACAGCTTGCATATTATTTAGTAGGCGATCGCCTCAACTGGAATAGCCACAGCAGTATTGGGTTTTCTGACGGCTCCTAGGGGGCGAGCCGACATAAAGGCAAAAAGTGCAACATAGGCTCAGAACTCTTTATCTGTCAGGGTTTCAGGGAACAGTCGATTTAAGCTGTACCGCTAAAACCCTTGATTAGTAAAGGTTTGGACTACTTTTGGACGCTGTACTAATTGAAAATCAGTAGTACATAGCTGCTTTTGCTGGATCTTTAACGGCTGAAACCCGCATTCTCTCGTGGCACTTCTGCCAGACCTCGCAGAAGCCCTGCCTCCAAGCTCCACTCGGGTCAATTTTCCGTACTGTCTGCTATACAAGGCTTGACAGCTCATCTTGCACTATTTTGCCCGTATGTCGGCTCAACCCCTAATAGCTCTTCCAGAGTTAACTGGTCGCAGTTGGGGGATGAAAATTCGTACTCTTGATTCATGAACGCGAACTGGATGCACTGGTAAATGATTGCATCTATTACATCGCAGTCGGGATCGCTGAAGAATGCGTAAATGTACGGAAACAGAACGCAGTTACTACACCTGAATCAACTCTGGAGCGACTGCTCCGCCCTGCTTGAGCTTGTCTGCGATCGCCAGCAGCAATTGCGCCAGTTCAGTGCTGCTCATGCTGTTGACCACCGAGGAAGGGTCTGAAGACTGGTTTCCCTCAAATTGAATTGATGCAAAGTCGGAGGGTTGCCCGCCCAACTGCTCCAAGAAATGCTGTCGTGCTGGTTCGGGTAGAGCCTCAACTAGCAAAAAGAAATTACCAGCCATCAGATCTTTGCCCTTTCTGAACAGGCTGATCTGTCGCTCCTGCACACCAGTCGCCTCGCTGAGAGACTTGGCGGTGATGCCAAAGGCTTTTAAAGTTTTGTCGAAGGCTTCTCTGTAATTCATTTTGGTTGTATAGGTGTGCAATCTACACTGTTCAAATTGTAGCTGGATACAATTCAAGCGCTGTGAACCATAACAACATGATCCTATTTCAACACTGGATTGACAACCTCAATCAACGAGCAGATTTGGGGCTGATTTATGCCATCCATTGTACTCAGAATAACCGATTTTACATCGGTATGACCGTTGTGCGAGGGTGTAAACCGCGCAAGCAAAGGCAGATTCGATGTTTTGTCGCTCATCTGAGCGACCTGCGAAACCAACGACATTGCTGCGAAGCCCTTCAGCATGATTGGAATCAATACGGAGAAGCTGCGTTCAGCTTTAATTTGCTGGAAGTGATGGAGTGTCGGGGCACCCAAGCGATCAGGCAGCGAGAAGCCTGGTGGCACGAGATGGCTCCTAATCTCTACAGTCGCTATTAGGAGGGTGAACCCATGAATGCCCTCTCCGCCACAAACAAGCGCCATGAACCCTTATCCCTTGACCCACTGGATAAGCGCCTCTGCGAAACCTTTCCCTACCTCTGGCAACCTATCATCGGGGTGAATGAGACTGACCCCCAATGGCAGACCATCACCAAGTACCCCATGCGTCCCCGTGTGCTGTGGAAACACTGGCAGGATGCCGCCCAGATCGTCGGGGTACGTTTCTGTGCCGAGACGGGCTATGCGCTCATCGACATCGATCGTGAGAGTCCGTACCACCCAAAGGAAGACCCCAACGCCCTCCAGACCATGCGGGCAGCGCTGGAGACGATCGGCATCTACCGCACTGTCTTAATCCGTTCCAGTTGGTCCGAGGGCTTACACCTCTACATTCCCTTATTAGAGACGGTTCCCACCTTTGGGTTAGCCTGTGCCCTCAAGCAATGCCTCGAAGCGCAGGGCTTTGCGATCGCCCAGGGAACGCTAGAAATCTTCCCCAACTGCAAGACCTACGCCAAACCTGGCACCTATATCGAATACAACGCCCATCGGCTACCGCTCCAACCTGCCTCCGGCTCCTGCCTGCTGGATGACGACGGCAACCCTATCAGCCGTGACTTAAGGCGCTTTTTTGAGGGATGGGACACTGCCGCTGCTGGACAAGACCTGGCGGAACTGCGGCAGGCGATCTCCACCGCTCGAACCAATCGCAAAGCCAAAACGCGCCGCTCCAACGTTGTAGAAGACTGGCAGCGCGACCTATTGAGCGAGATGGAGGATGGCTGGACGGGTCACGGTCAGACAAACCACCTGCTGAAAACGATCGCGTGTTATGGCGTGGTCTTTGAAGAACTGAAAGGCGATGCCCTGGCAGCCTATGTCGAGCGGACAGCGATCGCGTCACCGGGGTATGCCCAGTGGTGCCGACATCAACCTGACATCAAAATGAGGTCAACTGTATGGGCACGCGCTGCTGAAGGCTACTACTGGCAGCTAGGCGACCCACCGAAGCGATCGGGCAGCTTTGGGGAGACACCGAGTAACAATGTCGTGCCCTTCAACCTGGCTCGGTCTGAGGACGCGCAGAGCCGGATCAAAGAGGCGGTGCGTCTGCTAGAAGCGCAGGGAACTCTACCAGCGACGGCGACGGCTAGAGCAAACGCGATCGCCGAGCAAGGAGTCAGCCTCAAGACGCTCTATCGCCATCGGGAATTATGGCATCCCCTCCACGATCAGGGTACTTCCAACGATCAGAGTAAAATAGCCCAACTAGAGGCAGCTCCAGCGATTTTCGAGAGCGATCGGGCGAACATCCCAGAATCGCCAAAACCTAGTGATAGCAAAGAATTTTACACCTCAGAAAAAAGTATGAAGGGGGAGGGCTTTGAATCTGGCTTGCCCTTTTTTTCTACCTTTCATAAGCAGCAGACAGCCCTGCGCTCGACCTTGACCGAAAGTGGCACATTGAATCAGCCCTTTAGTCCTCTAGAACGCCTGCTGATAGGGGAATCTGAAAAAGAGACTGTCACAGCTAATAGTTTTCCACAGCCTTCGATCTCGCCCGACCGAGATGGTTCACCCATGCCAGAGCCAGGAGTGAGATACTCTGAAAATGATGACCCAAGCCGTTCCAGAGGGGGCTGATACGATGGTGAATCAAATCATTTTGGATTGGGAACCACCCCTGCCACCCACAGACCTGATTTTTGATGATGGAGAACCGTTGGAGAGTAACCGCCACCGCATTGCGATGAATGTGCTGATTGATTCGGCACTTCAGGCATTGTCCGATCGCTCAGATTTTTTCGCGGGCGGCAATATGTTTGTCTACTACAGCCGCAACCAGGCAATGAACCGGGACTTTAGAGGACCCGATTTCTCTGTGGCGCTGGATGTGGCGGGCGATCTCGAACGTCAGGGCTGGGTGGTTTGGGAAGAAGAGGGACGCTACTCCGATGTGATTGTGGAACTGATGTCTCCGGGGTGAACTGAGCAGCAGTACAGGGGTTACGGTAACTTTCGACCCGGATTTCTACATGACCCAGACTGGTCTTGTAAAGGAATTAACTAGTGGGTCACTTGTAATAAAAGAAGAAATCAAGATGCTTACACAGCAAGCCTTTCAGCTATTATAAATGGCTAAACTCGAGGCAAATGACCCACTAGTTTGGTTGGTTCGGCGGCTCAAGAGGACAAATCTTTCTTATGCTTAAATTTTCGGGATCTCTGGCTAGAGCTGGGAATAATTGAGGAGACGAGACAATAAAGAGAGATCGTTATGTGCTCCAAACGAAAGCACGGGTGAATCAATCGCGTCACTTTGACACAGCCTATTGGGGGATCACTTAAAGCGGTCAATCATATAGCTGTCGCCCGGAACCAAATCTAGAGAGAAGCCACTTTGCTGCCATCCATCTTTGACACTTGTATTCCCAGAGACGAAATTCAGTCGGGCGAACTGTCACTCGACCTATTTGCTGCCAAACTCCGGCTGGTTGTCGAGGGAACAGCTCCAAAGGTTTATCAAGATCCCAAAAGCTTTTTTGCCAATACCTTCCCGACAGAGGGCTTGAAAGCACTCCTTGCAGAAGTCTTTGGTCGTCTGATGGGTGCCGCCGTTGGCTCTCCAATCATTCGCTTAGAAACGAGCTTTGGTGGCGGTAAAACCCATGATGAGATCGCGTTGTGGCATATTGCCAAGCAGGGGCGGCACATTGATGGGCTAGAGCGCTTTGCCGATCTTGCGCTGCTGCCGGATCGCCCCATTCAGGTCGCCGCGATCGCTTGTCAAGATTTGGACCCCATGAATGGTGTGTATCACCCGGAAACGGGCATCACGACTTACACACTATGGGGCGAGATTGCCTACCAAGTGGGCGGCATTGAGGGCTACAGTCTGCTGCGGGGATCAGATGAACAGCGCGCCAGCCCCGGTACGGTCGTACTGGAGCGGTTGATGAAAGGGCAAACCACTTTAATTGTGCTCGACGAAATTGCCCGACATTTAAGAGCCGCGAAAGCCACCACTGTTGGTAATAGCGACCTGGCAGCACAAGTCGTGGCGTTTTTATTTTCTTTGATGGATTTAGCCGCCGCTTGCAACAATTTGGTGTTTGTCTACACCCTGGCAGCGTCTTCTGAGACGTTTGGCGAAGAGACCACTGAGATTCGCGAAGCGATTCAGGCAGCGGCGCGGCAGGAACGGGTGCTAAGCCCCAGCACCGATGTGGAGATCTATCACATCGTCAAGCAACGGTTATTTAGCAGCGTCAACGAAAAAGCTGCCGAAACCGCCGCTCAAGAGTACCTGCACGCTTATAAAGCAAGCCGCATGACTTTACCAGATGGCTGCAAAGAAGCGCGGTATGCCCAGACAGTGCAGGCAAGTTATCCCTTTCACCCCGAACTCTTTACCCTACTGACAAAAAAGATTGCTTCCATTCCGAACTTTCAGCGCACTCGTGGAGCCTTGCGGCTGTTTGCAAGAGTGATCCGTCATCTCTGGCGCGAGCCTACAGTTTGGCTACCGCTGATCCACCCCCATCACCTGCCTGTTGGCGTAGACGAGGAAGTCACCAGTGACTTGACCGCCCGCTTGGAGCGACCGCTGATGCGCCTGCCCATTCAAGCAGACCTCTACAATCCGGATGGGAGAGAAGCCCATGCTCAGTTACAGGATCATGAGTGGCTGGCGGCGGGTAAAGCGCCCTTTGCCACCTGGGTGGGGCGCACGATCTTTCTCCACTCCATCAACCAGGGGATTACAGCGGGTATCCGGCGACCAGAGCTGAACCTGTCTCTCTTAACACCGGGCTTAGAAACGGGCTTTGTGGAGACCGCCCTGGAGCGACTTAGTGCCGTTGCCTGGTATCTGGACAACGACCCGATCACCTCGATCGCCCGCTTTAAGGAAGAACCCTCGATCAATAAAATTGTGGCGGAAGAGAAGGAGCAAATTGGACGCGGCGAGGCAAAAGATGACTTGCGATCGCGCCGGGATGAGATTTTTGCTGACCGATTCTTTAAGCGCATTTCATCTCCCGATAGCCCTGCTGATATCGATGATGTGGCTGACCCAATTGCGCTCTGCTTAATTGACTTTGACGAAGATACGGTCAAGAGTTCAACCGATGGTCCGCCTGGAGTGGTGGAGCGCCTATTTAACAACACTGGAGAGTCCGGTAAGTTTCGCACCTTCCGCAATCGGCTGCTGTTTCTAGTAGCGAATCGACAGGAATTGGAACGGGCGATCAACCTGGCAAGAGAGTATCGAGCAATCGACAACATTCTCAAGTCTCCCAATCGGCTAGAAGACCTGTCGGACAGCCAGCAGAAGCAACTGAAGCAGAAAAAAGGTGAGATGGATCTCAACGTCAGGGTGGCACTCACCAACGCCTACCGCCATTTGTTCTACCCATCCAATGATTCAGTCAAGGCAGCAAAGGGACTGATGCATTATCCCCTTTCCGCTCAAGATGCTGGCGATGTGAAGAATAATCAGCAAGATGTGATCTTGAAAGCGTTGAAGGACTGCCAGAAGCTCCGTGCCGAGGAGGCTCCACCCTTTGCCCCTGCCTATGTGCTGCAAAAGGTGTGGGCGGCTGGCTTGGATCACTGGACGACAAAGGCACTCCGAGAGGCGTTTGCGAAAGACCTGGGGCTGAACATTTTACTGGACGCAGAAATACCCAAGCTGCGGGAGACCATCCGGCAGGGTCTACAGGCTGGACAGTGGGATCTAAAGGTGGGAGACCGAGTTTTCATCAAGACCGATGAAGGCTTGCCTGCGCTGCCTGACACGATCGAGTTTTCCGAGCGCATGGTGCTGTATCGGCGTGGCATTTTGGAGGCACCTAAACCCAGGGAGGTGGAATTCAATGCCCAGGTTATGCCAAGTACGGAGTCTACGAAACCTGTGCGGCTGCGCTGGCGGGCACAGGGGGCTTTGAGCGTAAGTTTGTACCAGGATGGCAATCTGGTCAGGCAAGACTTTCGTCCCTCGGATGAGTATGAAGGCACGATCGCTCAAACCACCGTTTTTCGAGTGGTGGCAGATTACGGCAATGGCGAAACCGCGCAGGCTGAAGCCACAGCGAAGGTCGTAGCGTATGCTCCTGGTGGTGGCAGTGGTGGTGGCAGCAGTGGCGGTAGCCCCACGGTGAGCAACGGCGCAACGCTCTTTACGGTGAAACCAGAGCAGTTTGACTTGGAGGGCACACCCAACAGTGTGTTTAGTGGGTTAAGCGATCGCGTCCATGATCACAAGGTCAAGGGGATCATGGCTTTAGAACTCTCGGTGAGTCAGGTGATGGACTACCGCAAGCTGACGACAGCACTGCCCTTGCTGGCAAAATACCCCATTCTGATTGATCAGACGGTGACGATGCAAACGGGAGATCAATTTGTCCGGTTGGAGTATCAGGGACCGCTGCGTGGCTTTCAGAGCTTTCTGAATCCGACCAAAGCGCTCCTAGACAACTCTGATGTCCAGGCAAATGTGATGCTGAAACTGGTCATTGCCTTTGCGTCAGCGGTAGAACCACAGGGGCAAGAAATAGAGGCGATCGCTCAAGCCTTGGGGCGTAATCCAGTCGATCGCTTGAACTTGACAGCGCGAGTAACATATTAGGTCTGTAGGGCGATTGCCCGTTACCTGTTTGTTGTGTTGCCTCCCCATCCTATGCAGGAATTTCAGCTTCGCGTCATGCCCACGGATAATAATAACTTCGCCCTGGAGTTGTATCAGTGTGCCTATAAGAAGGCAGGTGAGAAGAAGCGTCCGGCAGCAAAACGGATTGGGCGGCTGAAGGGTCAGGCGTTGGTGCAGGCGCGGCAGGCGATTTATGAGTGCTTGAAGGTAAATGGGTATGACCCGAAGACGTTGAGCCAGTCCCGGCAAACTTCCTATGTGCTGAATGAGGAGTCGGGGGTGAATTTAGCGCTGCTGTTTCAGACGTTGCAGCCGCTCTCGAAGCCCGATCGCATTGCCAATATTGCAGCAGGGGTGCGATCGATGAGCAATGAAGAGTCGCACTACTGGTTTGCCAAAGTGTCGAATGGGAAACGGAGTCAGGCACTTAGGGCGATTCGGGTTCTGTTGGGGGATTAAAATTACCAAAATATTGCTAAACCATGTTTAATTTTCGAGGGGGATCATAATGCCGAAAGTTGACGTTAAAA
>Ga0209490_10007001_pt1 | contig 10088 bp, 1 predicted proteins | sample MAT06_FD_187209 | JGI IMG/M metagenome (GOLD analysis project Ga0209490, IMG submission 187209) | Freshwater microbial communities from Lake Fryxell liftoff mats and glacier meltwater in Antarctica - MAT-06 (SPAdes) (version 2) | ecosystem: Environmental > Aquatic > Freshwater > Ice > Liftoff...
ATACAATGCAACTTTCTGGTGTAACGATGGTCCATACTAGAGTGTAAGTTCCACCTTGTTCTGCATTTACACTTGTATTGGCCGATTCATCATCCACAACCGTGATCATGGCTGGTGCTGTCCACGCGCCGCTTGTCCACGCGCCCATTGCATCCAGATCAGTTGCCAACGAACAAACGATCTGGTCCGGCCCGGCATCCGTTGGTATGACATTGATGAACGTAACAGTGGCCATTGCGGAAGCGTTCGGGCATGCGGTACCCGAGATCGTGTAGGTGTAAATGCCCGCTGGGTCAATACCCGGTGTGAAGATGTTCGTATTCGCCAAGCCGCCCGGACCGGTCCATGTGCCGCCAGCACCGGGGTTGTTGGTCAGTAGCGCGAAAAGATCGAGTGCCGACGCTCCAGGACATAAGCTGGTTGTGCCATTCGATCCGGCGTAGGGCAATGACTCAACGGAAATGATAACACTTGCCGTAGCATTTGGGCATGGTGCTGCGCCTGTAACAGTGTAGACGTAACTTCCTGGTTGATCAACGCCCGAAGTGAATGTGCCGTCCGAAACCCCCAAAGCGAATTGCCAGCTTCCGTCCGCATCCGGATCACCACCCAATTGATCGACGAGATCGATGGTGCCTGCATTTTCGCATAGTGTGAGCGAACCATCCTGACCTGCATCCACAGTGGCTTGTATGGAAATGACCACCAAGGCGGTGTCGTTGCTGCACGGGTTGTTCGCCAGCACGATGTAGCTGTAAGTGCCTTCATCAGCACTCGCTGTATTCAACGTACCGGTCAGCGATGTTCCATTCGGTGTGTACCAAATGCCATTTGCATCGGGTGTACCTATTAGTGCCGTAGATGGATCGAAGCTGCCGAAGCTGCTACATAGGTTCATTGATCCATCGCCGCCTGCGTATGGTGGCGATACTTGTTGGATGGTGACCGTGGCAGAAGACGAAGGGCATGGTGCGTTGGCGGTCACGCTGTATTGATAAGCGCCACTTGCGCTCGTGCCCGGCATGAACACGCCATCGAATACGCTGCCGCCCGGTGCCGTCCATGTACCACCTGGATCCGCGCTACCAAGTACCGTAAAGAGATCGTTGAGCGCATCGGAAGTGCAGAAGGTCAGGCTCGCATCGTTTCCCGCGAACGCTTCGTTCGAAATGATCGCTACGACTTCTGCTTGATCCGCAGGGCAAGGGGCATTCCCTGGCACTTGATAGACATAGCTACCAGGTTGATCCACGGTTGGGTCGAAGATCCCGTTCCATGGCATGCCCAGTGGATCGGACCAGGTACCGCTGCTCTGCGGCGATCCGATCAATACGGTGAAAAGACCCACTGGGGCACCGGTTGCGCATAGACTGAGGCTCCCGTCGCCACCGGCATTTGGAGGCTGCAGCACGTTGATGGTCACGGTGGAACTCGCACTTACACACGGAGGGGGTACGATGAGGCTATACGTGTAAACACCGGGCTGATCGGATGAAGGGTCAAAGCTGCCAGTGTGCGGTACGCCGTTGGCTGCGGTCCAGACGCCGCCGAGGTCTGGCGTTCCCTCCAACAGAGGGAAGAGCGCTGTGGGGCTATCGGATGCGCATGCGGTCAAAGATCCGGGCCCACCAGCATACGGGTCCACTACCACTGTGACTTCAACAATGGCGTTATCGTTCGGGCATGGGGCCGTCCCGATCACCGTGTAAATAAACGTACCAGAGAACATTGTTGTAGGGTCGAAGATCCCGCCAACCACTGCACTTGGCCCGGTCCATACTCCACCCGCGTCGGGGTTGCCCCCCAGCGAATTGAACAGCAGCGTACCTGAGTTGGATATGCACAACGTCAATGCACCATCGATACCGGCATCTGGTGTAGCGTTCACCCCAACGATCAGGGTAGCATCAACATCTGGGCACGGTGCAGTACCGCTGATGGTGTACGTGTATGAACCGGCCAACATGGTCAATGGATCGAAGAAGTCATTGACGATCTCACTGGGTCCGCTCCATGTTCCACCAAGTCCAGGCGCTCCTGTAATTAGGGAGAAAAGATCCACACTTTGGTCCGATGCGCATAGTGTGAGGCTGCTACCTATCCCAGCATCCGCGTGCGTATTCACCACAACATTCACCGTTGCAATGGCATCAAGGCATGGCGCTATGCCCGTAACTGTATACGTATAGGCACCGGGGCCAGCGGTCCCAGGGTCCAGCATTCCACCGAAGGGAGAGCCATCGGGTCCGGTCCATGATCCGCCAAGGTTAGGCGCGCCGCCAAGAAGGGTGAATAGATCCACCTGTCCGTCAATGGTGCAAGCGATCAGGCTGGCATCCGTGCCTGCGTTGGGCACCGGGTTAACGGCCACTGTGACCATGGAGGTGGCTGATGAACTGCCACATGCACCAGGACCGCTTACCGAATAGGTGTAGACCCCTGCTGCATCCGTAGCCGGAAGGAAACTTCCAGAATGCGCTGCGGACAATGGGTTTGTCCATGTTCCCCCTGCTTCCGGTGTGCCGCCCAGTAAGGTGAACAGATCCACCGCAGAGCCGTTCTCACAAATGGTGAGCGCTCCATCTGTTCCAGCATCAATAGCATTATCAACGGTCACGGTCACGCAATCGGTGGCGGGACAATCCGGGTGGCTGGGCTGAACGGCCGTAACACAATAGACCGTTGTGTTTGCCACCGTGGCGATCGGGTTGGCGATGTTGGGGTTGGAAAGTCCTGTGGCGGGTGACCAGCTATATACAAAGGCGCCTATCGGACACGAGGTTGTGCCACTCCAGCCCACACCTGTTGCAGGCCCGTTCGGCGAAGAGTAGATCACGATACCCTCGCTGTTCAAAAAGTCGTAGGACTGTTCGTTGTTCCAGATACCTGCGGCGGTGTAGCTCAACGTGATCGGGACTCCATCTTGGACCGGGATATTGAAAGTGGCCAGCGAGCCTGTTCCTAGATCAAAGGATGTGCTGACACCGCCTACGGTCACGGTCACTTGAGAGGGATCCGACCAGGCATCGCCAAAGGAATCGTTCAAGATGAGTTGGTACACGCAACTGGACGGAAAGCCACCGGATACCAAGGTCGCGTTCAGCTGGACCGGTGTATCGCACGTGGCGAGGTCTGGCCCAGCGCTTACCACGGGTGGTGGGATCACCGTTATGGTCAATGTGGTATCGTACGTGCAGCCGAAATCATCGGTCACCGAATACGTGTATGGATAGTTGCCCGGCCCTGGCGGCGTCATGCAGAACCCCTGGCAGTCGGCAGCGGTGGAGGTGATGTTCGCACCCGTCCAACTGCTGCTGTCGCAATCGGTGCCATACACCGGTGTGAACTCCAGAAGATCGGGGTACAGGGCGGGGTCGAATTCGATGTTCCAGTCGCAAACGAAGCCGTTGTCCAAAGCCCATAGATCGCAGATCTGTAGTTCCCAGATCCCATTGAGTTGGGAGCCGACGAGACTATTCAAATTGTCGAGACTTTCATAGGTCCCTGAAGCCAGTGTTCCACCTGCATTCTCGACCCAAGTGCCGCTGGTTGCGGAAGGGCTGAAACAATATTGCTGGCATTCACCTTGGGCGTTCGGCTGAGAGTCGTCATCAACGGGAACTCCCAAGAAGGTGCCGCCTCCACCTTGCTGATGCATCGTGACCGATTGGCCGGTTGGACTGATGATGCGCACCACCAGATCTCCCATGAACGAGTGCTCCATGTTCATACAGATGGAGAAAAGATCGGCTACGGAGTTGAGCGTTTGGCCGGGTGCAAATTGCGTGAACAACAATTCGGCTGTGAAGCAGGTTCCCACCTCATCAGCCAAGAAAACCCCGCCGCCCAGATCGCCTGTGGGCAATTCGTTGAAGGTGGTCGCATTCACGACGGCATTCACACAGAGCACTTCGCCTACGCACCCCAGCAGATCCCCGTCCGTGCCAAGAAAGTCGGGCTCGGTACCCACAAGAACCTCAAGGTCTACCCGGTTGCTGCTGGCACACCCATTGTCGTCCACCAAATAGAGTTGTGCCGTGTAAGCGCCAGGCGCGGCGTAGGCATGTGTGGCAATGGGTGGTGCGTTGTTCTGGAAGGTTCCATCGCCCCATTCCCAACGCCTGCTGGCGATCGTGAAGCCTGGAGCAGCAAAAGAAGCTGCGCTGTTGAAGGTCACCACTTCACCCGGGCAAACCTTTGCTGGCGCCGCTTCGCTCATCACGGCCACCGCCGTTGGGCGTTGACAAGGTGTGTAGCAGGTGATGCTCGCTGCAAAGATCCCAGTGCCGGCACCATTCGAACTAAAAACGATCGTCAAGCAGCCCGAGCTGTTCAACGGCGAGGCATTCACTATAAAACCCTGCAGGACGGTACCCGTGTAATTCCCTAATGTTGGTGCGGCCGTGCTGTTCCCATCGTAGATCGACATCTGGTCGACCGGGGCAGGACCCGTGCCATCCAAATTGAACGTCAGGAAATTGAGGGAGATGGCATCGTTGGGATCGTTCGGGCAGATCGTGTAAGTGAAATTCTCGTTGTTCGCATACCCAAGCGCGCCTTCGCCGCCGCTATCGAGAAAGGCTCCCACACAGGTGTTGACCGATCCATTCAAGATCGGGAACGCTTGGCCCCAACACCCGCTGATCGCAATTCCTTGCAAGAGCAATAGGAGGCAGCGGGTGATGGGCCGTGTCATTTAGAGCTGCTGAAAGAGTTCCGGGTCGGTGATCCGTGCAAGAACGTCGCTTTAGGTCGACCTTACACGTGGTACGACGCTGCAATGTAGCAAACTGCTGAATTGCACACTCCGGCGGATCAAAAACTTGAACGAAATACCCAAGAAGATAGACCAATGCCCGATCAACAGGAAGGCTCCGCCGACCCACTCGCCCCATTACTTGAGCAGGGTCACGTGCCCAATGCGCTCGATGTGCTCTCCAGAAAGTTGGTCACGGCAGGAGAGTTTCCAGACATAAACCTCTTCCTTGGAAATGACCCCACCATAGAGGCCATCCCATGGTTTCCCAGGTTGATCTGTTCCGAAGATGCGCTCGCCCCACCGGTTGAAGATCAGGAATTGATAATCCACCACCCAAGGCAGGTTGAATATGGGTAAGAAGACGTCGTTCACTCCGTCGCCATTCGGAGTAAAGGCATTCGGAACGCTCACCGAAAGCAGGTCGAACACCATGATGGTAAGGCAGGTGTCGGCGCTGCAGCCGTTCTGGTCCGCTGCTGTTAGGCACACGGTGTATTCGCCACCCAGCCCCTCTGGAAAGGTAAGTGTTGGATTTTGCTCGGTGCTGGTGCCTAAACCTTCGAATACCCAGTTGAAGGTGATCGCATTTGTCGAGGCCTGCTCGATGAATTGAACGGTCGGGTCATCGACGAAGATCGTGTCCGGCGCATAGATGAACGCTGCAGTTACCGGTTGTGGAGAACCAACCAAGGCCATGGTCTCGGCGGTGCATCCATCCTCGTCCGTCATCACGATCGCGTATGTCCCAGCGCAAAGACCAGAGAAGATCGGTTGTATCTGTTCGCTCTCGTTGATCAGGAACAACACGCCTTCCGGATCGTTCACGGCCAATACACCATCGCAACTTCCGGGGCAGGTTTCAGGTGTGCTGATCACGCCATCAATGACCAAGGGAACGGGTTGGCCGATCGTGAATGGCACATTCACGTTGCATCCGTTGGTATCGGCGACCAGGACACTGTAGTTCCCTGCGCAAAGGCCGATGGCTTCCGGCACATCGCCTGCAATACCATTTGACCAAATGTGGAAATAGGAACCGATGTTGCCGCCGCTGGCTTGCACGCTGGCGGTGCCATCGCATGCGCCATGGCAGATCGCATCGGAGGTCGCGGCTACGGCGGTCATTGGAACGGTGAATAGAATGGTGACCTCATCCTGGCTGGTACACCCTTCTTGTGTGATAACCGTCCATGTGAAGGTGGTTGGTCCGCTGTTCGTTGCAGTGGCCAAGGCATTCGGCGAACTGATGTCGTCCATCACCACGCCTGCTTGGTTGCTCCAGCTGCCACTTAACCACTCGCCGGTGGCTGAGAAGCTGTGTATCAAACTGCACGAGATGGCGTCGGGTCCAGCATTGGGAACGGGTACAACGTAGACCGTCGCTGTTGCGGTGGCCAGGTCGTTGGGGCACAATTGCCCGGCGACGGTGTACGTGTAGGTCCCTTGTGGGTCATTCGCCGGATCAAAGCTCGCATCACAGGACGCTCCATAAGGATCGGTCCAAGTGCCATCCGTATCCGGTGTTCCACCCAACAGGGCGAACAGATCAACCACGGCTGCCTCAGGGCAAACTGTTGTGCTGCCGTTCGTGCCAGCATTGGGCATTATTTCCACTGTGATGGTGATCTCGGCAGTTGCATTGGGGCAAGGGGTTGTGCCCGGAACGGAATACGTATAGGTCCCTTCCGGATCCGTTCCTGGTTGGAAGGATCCATTCATTGCGCCACTAGGCCCGCTCCACGTTCCAGTAACATCCGGATCGCCTGCCAACAGGGTCAATAGATCGATCGCCGCGCCATTCACACACGTGGCGTATTCCGCATCGAATCCTGCATTTGGGGCTTGCACCACGGTGATCGTTACACTGGCCGTATCGTTCACGCAAGGTGCCGGAACGGCGAGCAGGTAAGAGAATGTGCCGCTTGTTTGTAGCGAAGGATCGAATGATGCATCCAACGGCATGCCGTTGACATCGGACCAAACACCACCGGGATCCGGCGTTCCGTTCAGCAAATCGAAGAGGCCCACTGGCGTGTTGCTTGAGCAAAGCGTCGAACTGCCATTTTCACCCGCATCGGGATCGGTCAATTGGGCCACGGTCACTGTAGCGGAGGCGCTTGGGCAGGGTGCGGTGCCGATCACTGTATACACATAGCCGCCTGATGCATTGCTGCCTGGGGTGAATGTGCCACCGAAGGCAATGCTACCAGGCCCGATCCACGTTCCTCCAGGATCTGCTCCAACCAGGCTAGGGAAAAGTGACACCGGAGTCCCACTCGCACAAAGGTTAAGGATCGCATCGTTCCCGGCGTTCGGTTCGTCCGTTACCGAAACTGTGACCACGGCTGTTGCTGCTGGGCAGGGAACAAGGCCATCAACGCGGTAAGTATAGTCGCCAGCGTTGTTGATCGTGGGATCGAACGCACCTGTGAACGGCGCTCCGTTCATGTCGATCCAACTTCCTCCAGGGTTCGGCGCTCCGTTCAGGCTGTTGAATAGATCCACCACTGCACCGCTGGCGCATACCACAAGGTTTCCATCCAAGCCAGCACTCGGGGGTGTAACAATGGCGACCAGAACACTTGCGCTCACATTGCTGCACGGCGCTGGTGCTTGGATCGTGTAGGTATAAACGCCAGCCCCATCAGTGGCAGGGTCTATGGTGCCATCAAAAGGCTGACCATTCGGGGTGCTCCAAGAGCCACCTCCGTCGGGGCTTCCACCCAGGCTCTCGAACAAGATGCTTGCAGCATCGCTGAGGCAAAGGGTCAAGGTGCCATCTAAACCTGGATCGGGATCGGTTACTACTTGAACGGTAACGATCGACACATCGGCCGGACAAGGAGCTGTGCCATTCACCGTGTATGCATGCTCACCCGCCTGATCGATCGCAGGGTCGAATGTTCCACTAAAGGCGGTTCCATTCGGCGTGGTCCAGCTTCCTCCAGCTTCCGGCGTTCCGCCTAACGCGGGGAATAAGAGAGTGCCACCGCTGGTTACGCACAAGGTCAGTACGCCGTCTTCACCGGCATCGGGTGGTTGGTTCACCGTAACCGTAACCGTTGTGCTTGCGCTTGTACACGGCGGTGGTACTGTCAAGGTGTAGGTGTAAATGCCCGCCACATCGATCGAGGGGTCGAAGTCTCCATTGAATACGCCATTGTTCGGCGTGGTCCAAGTACCCCCAGCATCAGGAAGTCCTTCGATAAGGGTGAACAGATCCACGACATCGTCGATGCTGCACACGGTTAGGGAACCAGGCGCGCCGGGATCAGGGTTGTCTACTACGTTGACCTCAACGATCGCTGATGCAGAAGGGCAGGGTACTGTACCTGCTACCGTATAAGTATACGCTCCCATATTCATGTTAGCCGGGTTGAATTGGCCTGCCACTACAGGGCTTGGTCCGCTCCAGGTGCCACCTGCATCTGGCGTACCGGTCAATCCATCAATTAGTGCTGTGGCTGGGCTGGTGGCGCATAGCGTAAGCCCGCCGTTGATGCCAGCGGTGGGCGGTTCAACTACCGTGATCGTAACAGTGCTGCTTGCGTTGACACACGGTGGCGGTACGTTGAGGGTGTAGGTGTAAACACCACCTGACATGGTCGCTGGATCAAAGAGGCCTGCGACCGCATTGCTTGGACCGCTCCAAGAACCACCAGCATCCGGACTGCCGCCAAGCTCGTCGAACAAGGTGATGGCATCGTCAACCGAACAAAGCGTCACCAAGCTGGGTGTGCCTGCGTTGGGTGCAGCAACCACGTCAACGCTCACAATGGCTGCGTCCGCAGGGCATGGAGCCAAACCGTTAACGGTGTAGGCATAATCGCCCGCAAGCATGGTTGCCGGGTTGAAGTTGCCACCTACCACAGGGCTGGGCCCAGTCCACTGCCCGCCGCTATCCGGACTCCCGCCCAGCGCCGGTTGCAGCGCTGTCGATAGACTGCTCACACACAAGGTCAGCGATCCATCCAGCCCAGCATCTGCGGGTTGGGAGATCGTGATGGCGACCGTGCTGCTTACGTTGACACACGGCGGCGGTACCGCAATGGTGTAGGTGTACACGCCAGCCGCCATGGTAGCGGGATCGAACTGCCCACCAACTACAGGGTCCGGTCCGTTCCATGTGCCGCCTGCATCGGGTGTACCGCCGAGTTCAACAAAGAGATCAATGGCCGCATCGGTTACGCAGAGGGTTGCAGCGCCGGGTGTTCCAGCATCAGGTGCTGCTACCACGTTCACGGTTACGGTGGCACCATCGCTCGCGCACGGTGCCGTGCCGTTGACCGTGTAGATGTAAACACCGGCAGTCATGGTAGCAGGGTTGAAGGATCCACCCACCACGGGGCTTGGTCCACTCCATGTGCCACCTGCTTGTGGCGCTCCACCCAGCACAGGGAAGAGCGGTGTTGCAGGGCTGCTGATGCAAAGGGTGATCGCACCATCGGTGCCTGCGCTTGGTGGTTGTACCAAATTGATGGTGACCGTGCTGCTTGCGTTCACACACGGCGGCGGTACCGAAATGGTGTAGGTGTAAACACCAGCGGTCATGGTAGCGGGATCGAACTGCCCACCAACAAGAACACTGGGTCCACTCCATGTGCCACCCGCATCGGGTGTGCCGCCAAGTTCAGCAAAGAGATCAATGGCCGCATCGGTTACGCAGAGGGTTGCAGCGCCGGGTGTTCCAGCATCTGGTGCCGATACCACGTTCACGGTTACGGTGGCACCATCGCTCGCGCACGGTGCCGTGCCATTGACCGTGTAGGTGTACACACCGGCGGTCATGCTAGCAGGATTGAAGGATCCACCCACCACGGGGCTTGGTCCACTCCAAGTGCCACCTGCTTGTGGCGCTCCACCCAGCACAGGGAAGAGCGGTGTTGCAGGGCTGCTGATGCAAAGTGTGATCGCACCATCGGCACCTGCGCTTGGTGGTTGTACCAAATTGATGGTGACCGTGCTGCTTGCGTTGACACACGGCGGCGGTACCGCAATGGTGTAGGTGTAAACACCCGCGGCCATGGTAGCGGGATCGAACTGCCCACCAACCACAGGGTCCGGTCCGTTCCATGTGCCGCCTGCATCGGGTGTGCCGCCGAGTTCAACAAAGAGGTCGATGGCCGCATCGGTTACGCAGAGGGTTGCAGCGCCGGGTGTTCCAGCATCTGGTGCCGATACCACGTTCACGGTTACGGTCGCAACATCACTCGCGCACGGTGCCGTGCCATTGACCGTGTAGATGTAAACACCGGCGGTCATGGTAGCAGGGTTGAAGGATCCACCCACCACGGGGCTTGGTCCACTCCATGTGCCACCTGCTTGTGGC